>WNGK01003609.1_pt1 | contig 16725 bp, 22 predicted proteins | sample 5400601 | NCBI WGS metagenome assembly WNGK01 (sample SAMN13153376, study PRJNA577476) | soil metagenome | isolation source: 60 cm soil or saprolite under Garry oak tree replicate 1 | place: USA:California | collected 2016-06-15
CAGCCATGACGGGAGCTACCACGGGAGGGGCCTGCCGTCGCGGAAGAAGCCGCCGGTCGGGCCGGAGTCGGGCAAGGTGGCGGCCCAGACGACGCTGGCGGCGCCACCTTCGACCGGGCGGCCGCCTGGGCCGCCCATGTCGGTGGCGACCCAGCCGGGGCAGACCGCGTTGACCAGGACGTGATCGCGGCGGAGGTCGTCGGCGAGCATGCGGGTGAGGGCGTTGAGGGCGACCTTCGACGCGGTGTAGGCCGGGGTCCCGCCGCCCATGCTGGCCAGCGAGGCGGCCTCGCTGGAGACATTGACGATCCGCGGGTGCGCGCTGGCCCGCAGCAGCGGCAGGAACCGCTGGACCGTGAGCCACGGCCCGACGGTGTGACCTCGTTCGGCGAGCTGGCGGCACACCTCGCGGCCAATGCCGCGATTGCCGCCGGTAACCAGCGAAATGGTGCTCATATCGTCGATTGTCTACACAACATGTAGATAAATGCGCACGGGGCCAGGTACCAGCATGGGGTAGCGTGGGCGGGGTTGCCACTCCGGGCAGCCAGGATCGGGGGTTTCCTGACTGTGCCTCGCTATCGCAGGGTCGTCGTCAAGCTCAGTGGCGAGGCGCTCGCCGGATCGGGGAGCTCCGGGGTCGACCCGGCCAGCCTGTCCCGGGTGGCCGAGGAAGTTCTCTCCGTACACGATCTCGGCGTGCAGGTGGCGGTCGTCGTCGGCGGCGGCAACTACTTCCGCGGCCGGATGGCCGAGGGCTGGGGCATCAGCCGGGCCGAGGCGGACAACATCGGCATGCTCGGCACGATCATGAACGCGCTGATGCTCCGGGGCGCGCTCACGGCCAGGACCGAAACCGACGTGCGGGTGATGACCGCGGTGCCGATCCACAGCGTGGCCGAGCCCTTCATCAGGCTCCGCGCCATGCATCACCTGGAGCGCGGCATGATCGTGCTGCTGGCCGGCGGCATCGGCCAGCCCTACGTCACCACCGACTACCCGGCCGTGCAGCGGGCGCTCGAACTCGACGCCGACGCGCTGCTGGTGGCCAAGCGCGGCGTGGACGGGGTGTACGACAGCGACCCGCACCTCAACCCGGACGCGGTCCGGTTCACCCGGCTGACCTACGACGAGGCGCTCGCGGCGGGCGTGCGCATCATGGACACCAGCGCGTTCGTGCTGGCCAACGAGCAGTCCCTGACCATGCACGTGTTCGACGTGGCCGCCGCGGGCGTGATGCGGGAGATCTGCGAGGGCGCCGAGCACGGGACGCGGATCAGCGTCAAGTAGGCAAACGGCCAGGACCGTTCGGTATCAAACCAATGCGGCCTGGTCGTAGCCGGCCGACGGCGGGACGCTGAACAGGTCGTGTGCCTGCGTCCATTGCCGGGTCGCCTCGAAATTCTCCCGGGTGTAGTCCAGGAAGACGATGCGCTCGCCGGTCCCGAACGCCCGCACGTCCACCTGGTCCCGGTACTTCTCCGGCACCGACCGCAGGTGGTAGTGCTTGTAGAGCTCGGGGCGCAGGTCGATCTCCATCTGCGCGCGGCGCAGCGCGGCCAGGTACTTGTCGATGTCGTCCTTGCTGGCCCTGGACCCGGTGACCAGGAACCCGATCATGAACGTGGCGTCCACGACCTTGCGGAACCCGAAGGCCTCAGCCACGTACAGCGGCACCCCCCACACGGTGGCGGCCTGCACGTCGCGCTGTAGTAGCGCGTCGAGCCGCTCGTTCGGCGGGCCCTGGAAGGTGAGCTTCGCCTCGTCCGGGCCGAGCACGCCGTCCAGCGCCTGCACGGTGGCGAAGTGGCTGCCGGAGTGGTAGCCCACGCCGATCGGCACCCCGGCCAGGTCCTCGGGGCGGCGGACGGGCGACTCGGGCGGCACCACGATCGCGCACGGCGCCACCGAGTAGGCCGTGGTCACCAGCTGGCCGGACCGCTCGCCCGCCGCGGCGTTGGTGGCCCAGTGGCAGGCGCAGCTCACGTCGGCGCCGTCGCGCCCGGCCCCGAACGTCTCGAACGCACCGGTCCTGACCTCGCCGCCCTCGTCCCGCTGGACGGAGTGGATGCCGTAGTCTCCGCTGTTCAGCAGGAAGGTGTAGTCCAGGCCCTCGGCGGTGAAGAAGCCCTTCTCCTCGGCGACCCACTCCTGCAGGCGGCCGTGCGGCCTGCTAGATCCAGTCTCGCCCTACGCAGACTGCCCGCCGGATCTGGCCCGGGCGCTGACGGCAGGCGCGGATGCGGCGAAGCAGCGGATGGAAACCATCCTCAAGGAAGGCAACCTGACACCGGTCATCAACGGCTGGATGCTCACCTTCCACATGTTCGACTACAACCTGGACCACCTCGGTCCCGGCACCATCGATGACCCCACGTGGAAGATGGCCGACCGCAATACGAGCTACCTAGCCCGGGCGCTGGCGGCCCGCGGCGGCCTGTGGGGCAACCACGGCTATGAGGCCGCATACCCGATGACCTACACCGCCGATGACGGCTCCGAGCTCGACGGGCGCAACCGGTACACCCTCACCTTCGGCCAGGACCCGCCCGTCGGCGCCTTCTGGTCCATCACCATGTACGACCTGCCCGACTTCTATCTGGTCGCCAACCCAATCGGCCGCTACTCCATCGGCGACCGTACACCTGGCCTGCGCCGCGACGCCGACGGCTCGCTTACCATCGTGATCCAGCACGACCGGCCCGCCGACACCAGCAACTGGCTGCCCGCCCCAGCCGCGCCGTTCCGGCCGATCATGCGCCTGTACCAGCCAGAGCCTGCCGTCCTGGACGGCACCTATAAAATCCCGCCCATCACCAAGCTGGCGACCTAGACCAGCCGCCGACAGCCGGCCCGAAAGCGCCGGTGCGGCTGGGACCGTCCGCCATCTCGGCCCAGGTCCATGACATACGCCTGCCCGGTGAACCAGCCCGCTCACGTGCTGCCTGGTACCCCTTCAACCGATCGCTCCTGTGCCAGGTTGCGCCCGGTTATGTACCTTGACGGTTACGTAACTAGTTTGGTACATTCAACCTATGGAAGCTGTCCTGCGGGCGCTTGCCGACGGGAGCCGGCGGACGGTGCTGGACACCTTGACCCGCGGCCCGGCCACCGCAGGCGAGCTGGCGGCACTGCTGCCGATCGCCCGGCCGGGGGTATCCCGGCACCTGCGGGTGCTGCGCGAGGCGGGGCTGGTCGAGGTGCGCCAGGAGGCGCAGCGGCGGGTCTACAGTCTCCGTCTCGAGCCGCTCGCCGAGGTCGATGACTGGCTGGGCCGGTACCGGGCCTTGTGGGAGCAGCGGCTGGATGCCCTGCACACCGAGGTGGCCCGGGGGAAACGCGAACGAAGGAGCACCACATGACCAGCAACGCGGCCGCGGGCAACCGCATCGTGGGCACCCTGCGCACAGCGGACGGCAAGGGTGTCGTGCGCATGGAGGACCGTTTCGACACCGATATCGACGACCTGTGGTCGGCGCTCACCGATCCCGGCCGTCTGGCTCGCTGGCTTGGCGAGTTCGAGGGCGACCTGCGCCTGGGCGGTGAGTTCCGGGCACGCTTTTTTGCCAGCGGATGGGAAGGTACCGGGCGGGTAGATGTGTGCGAACCCCCGCGGCACCTGCTGGTGATGACCAGACACGACCGCCAAGCCGAAGAGCATGCCATCGAGGCCGCGCTGACCGCCGACGGCGACCACACCATCCTGATCCTGGAAGAACGGGGCATGCCCGTGAACCTGCTCGCTGCCTACGGAGCCGGGATACAGGTCCACATCGAAGACCTCGCCGCCCACATCGCCGGGCGGGAGCGCTGCGACGCAGACGCGCGGTGGGAGGAGCTCCAGCCCGCCTATGAAGCCCTGGCGTCCAAGCTCGGCTAGTGATCCGGACCGCAGCACCAGCGACGCTATACGTCTGCGGCGGTGCGGCGAACGAGCTAGAGCTGGCCGATCGCTTCACCCAGATGTTCCTGCTAGGGATGGACGAGCCCACGATGCTGGCACGACTGGATGCGCCAGGCCGGGACAACGAATGGGGTCGCATCGGGGACACTCGCGAGCACCTACGCCGCAGGCTGCCGGGACATCAGGACCGCTTGCGAGCATCCGGGGCGATCCCCATCGACGCAAGGCAGCCCCTCGACCAGGTGGTGGACGCGATACTCTCCTACACGTTTGGCCAGCTCCGCCACGAGCCAAGTCAGCCAGCCGCGTCTCGACCTCCTCGATGGCTTGCTCTAACGTCTGACGAGGCGTGCGTGGATCTCGCCGTAGCCGCTGGCCATCGCGCCGCGAGATCTGCTCCGAACGCCGGCTAGTTCCGGATGCCATGATGAGCCCGCGGCCCGGCAACTGGGCGCGGACGCTCCGGTCGGGCGTGCCTACTTCGTGCCGGCGATGCAGCGCGCCAGGCCCGGGATCCGTACCTTGCCGTCTTGCTCGTAGGTGCTGGCCCTGGCGATGACGGCTTCCGCGATCCGCTCCCGGGCCGGTCCGCTGACCTGCGCAAGCGCCGCAACTGCGAGCGAGACGTGCTCGCTGATCATCTCCCAGTACTGCGCGGGCGAGTCCGTCACCAGTTCGACGCCGACTTCCCACTCGGCCACGTCGACCAGCCCCGCGGCCTGGTACAGGGCACTGACATATCCCGGCGCAGCGCACCGGAACATGCCCGGCCCGTCCGGGCCGGGTGGCGCCAGCACCGCCTCCGCCGCGATCGCCTGCATGGCGATCGTCGTCCACGGGTTCTCCCCCGGCCCGGCCCATACCGACGAGCACAGGCGCCCGCCCGGCCTGAGCACGCGCGCGAACTCCGCGGTCGCCCTGGCGACGTCGGGAAAGAACATGTACCCGAACCGTACCGAGATGCTGTCGAATGCCGCGTCACCGAACGGCAGGTCATCAGCGCTGCACACCCTGGTCTCAAAATTGGTGATCCCCTGCGCGTCCGCCCGCCGCGCCGCGATGCCGAGCATCTCAGCCGCAAGGTCGGTCAGCACGACGTGTCCCCCCGGCGCGAGCCTGGCGACGGTCAGCCCCGGCTCGCCAGTGCCCGCGGCAATGTCGAGATGCCGCTGATCACCGGTGATGTCCAGACACCCGATCATCGCTGCGCCGACCGGGCTCAGCTGATCCATGATGACCGCGTCCCACTCCTCCCAGCCCGCAGAAAGCCCGGCCCACGTCACTCGCTGAACATCGCGGATCTCATTGCCGCCCGGCACCGGCCCTCCCGCTATCAGACGCACCCGCCGAACCCGAAGGCACTCCCTGGCGGGAGTACATAATGCCCGGTAGGCGCGCCCCCGGCAAGTCAGCCCTCCTGCTAGAAGGTCGGTTTGCGCAACGGGTCAAGCTGTCTGTCCGCAGGTGAGCCCTTCCTCCGCGGTGGCCGGCTCCACCGTGTTCAAGTCGCGGTTGCGGCACCGCGAGATCGCAGGACCTCCAGCTTGGATGGCCGAGCCCATCCAGGCCGGGTCCTTGGTAACCACGGGTGTGCAGCGCCGCCGATCTTCACAAACGCGACTTATCGTATTGGCAGCGGGCATAGCCCGGGATGACGGTGAGAAGGGCTGCGCGGAGCATGTTCGAGCGGTTTACCGACCGGGCGCGGCGGGTTGTTGTCCTGGCACAAGAAGAAGCCAGGATGCTCAATCACGGCTACATCGGCACCGAGCACATCCTGCTCGGGCTGCTCCGCGAGGGCGAAGGTGTAGCGGCCAAGGCGCTGGAGTCACTCGGGATCAGCCTGGACGCGGTGCGGCAGCAGGTCGAGGAGATCATCGGCCGGGGCCAGCAGGCGCCGTCCGGGCATATCCCGTTCACGCCGCGGGCCAAGAAGGTGCTTGAGCTGTCGCTGCGCGAGTCGGTGCAACTCGGCCACAACTGCATCGGCACCGAGCACATCCTGCTCGGGATGCTCCGCGAGGGTGACGGCGTGGCCGCGCAGGTGCTGGTGAGGCTGGGCGCGGACCTGAACCGGGTCCGCCAGCAGGTGATTCAGCTGGTGCACGGGTACCAGGGCCAGGACGTGGAGAGTGCGGGTCCTCGCCCGGGTGGCCAGGCACCTGCCGGGCTGCCCGGTGACGCTCTCGCGCGGTTCGACGCGCTGGACCGGCGCCTGACGGCGCTTGAGCGCTGGGTGAGCATGCAGCCTGACCTGGAAGACCTGGACCAGGAGATCGCGCAGGTCCGCCGGGACAAGCAGGCCGCTGCCGCACGGCAGGATTCCGGGGCCGCCACGGCGCTGCGCGACAAGGAGAAGCAGTTGCTCACCGACCGGGCTGACCGGGAGAAGGCGTGGGCGGGGTCCGCTGCCGGCCGCAGGACGGTGGCCAGGGAACTGGACCGGCTGAATACCGAACTGGAAAGGCTGCGGGCGGCCTTGCGCGAGCACGGCATCGAGCCGGGCGACGCCGGATAGGCGCCGACGCGATACCCCTTCCCCGAACACGATAGCTGCCAGGCCTGACGGCGGACGGTGTTCTGTCCAGGGTCGGCGCGGCCGATCACGCAGTGACGCCGGAGGCGCCCTGGACAGGTTCCGGCTGGCGTGAATACTCCTACGGCGGGTTCGGGGGAGGCCAGCCACGTTTCCTCCTGCATGAGGACTGTCTGAGATTGGCGGGTGTCGTCTATCGTTGCCCGGTGCCTCACATAGACACTGACCGTGCCCGCCTTGCCATGGCAGCTTCTTACCGCGCCGTGACCGCGGATTTGGAACGGCTGACCGAGGCCGAACTGGTGCGCCCTTCCCGCTGTCTTGGCTGGACACGAGCGGACTTGCTCTATCACATGCTGCTGGACGCTCAACGGGCGCTTGTCACCTTCGCCAGTCCGGCGACAGGGGCAGCGGATGTTGATTTCGTTTCTTACTGGGAACCTTTCCGGCCCGGCGCTGACGGTTATGACGCGCATGCACGGTTCGTCCGGCGGGCGGCTTCCGCGTACCGGTCGCCTCTGACCATAACGGCGCGGTGGAGTGAAACGGCTGCGGCGGCGGCATTTGCGGCCACGGCATTGCCTGCTGACGCAAGGGTCGCCACACAAGGTCACGTGCTGGTGGCTGGTGACTTCCTAGCCACGCTTGCCGTAGAGGCTACGATTGTTGACGGCCTGATGACCGGGGACCAGAACCTTTCCGGCCCGTCCGGTCCGGGGCTGGCTGTCGCCCGGGAAACGTTTGACGGCATGCTCGGAGAGCCGGTCCCGGTCGGCTGGGATGATGTGAGCTACGCACTGAAGGCCGGCGGCAGGACTGAGCTTACGGCCGATGATCGCGTTGGCCTGGGTGTCCTGGCGGATCGGTTTCCGCTGCTAGGGTGACCCGCCCTGGCCAGGGGCCTACGGGTCGTCCCCGGCCTGCGCTGATATACTATCGCCCGTTATACTATCGCCCGTTTCGCCACTCGGCGCCCCGATTGGTATACGCCTGTGCGCCAGCCGTACTCGCTGGCAATTAGCCCCCCTGCTCGTATACGGTTCCTGCCATTGAGCTGACGTTCGCAAGGTCTGCTGCGCTCATGTCTGCTCGGACTACTGGTGTCTGCTCGGACTACTGGTTCGAACCCAGTATCGCCCACTTCCAAACCCGCAGGTCAGAGGCCGGTTCCTCGGCCTGCGGGTTTCTCTGTGCCCGCTATGTGCCCGTCCGGTCGGCCGTTCCGGGCACGCTGGCAGGGCGACGAGGACACGTTCGCAGCCACTTAGTCGAGACAGAACTCGTTGCCTTCGATGTCCTGCATCACGAGGCACGACTCGTTGTAGTCATCGGCAGGCAGTAGTCGCACGCGTACCGCACCGAGCGCGACCAGTCGTGCGCATTCGGTCTCAAGTGCCGCCAGGCGCTCTTCACCCACGAGCCCGGTGCCGACCCGAACGTCAAGATGCAGCCGATTCTTGACGACCTTGCCTTCGGGAACGCGCTGGAAGAACAGTCGCGGGCCCGCACCTGAGGGATCAATGCATGCGAACGCTGAACCCTGATGCTCAGACGGCAGCGAGCGATCGAAATCGTCCCAAGTAGCAAACCCCTCCGGTGGCGGCGGTACGACGTACCCCAGCACCTCGCACCAGAAACGAGCGACGCGCTCAGGTTCTGCGCAGTCGAAGGTGACTTGGATCTGCTTGACCGACGCCATCGGTCCACCATATAGGCGCGACCCCGGGGGTCTGTGGCGGCTGGCCTCCTGCCACCCCGGCGGGGATGTCGGCGGTGACCGCGGCCAGATCCCCGTGGGTCCGCGATGCGAGCGCCTGGCCCACCCGCGTGTCAAACTCGTTTTTGGTCAGCCGTCCCTGCACGAAAGCGGCTTTGAGCACATCGATCACCTGCTCGCGGTCGGCGTGCGACGCCGCAGGTAGCTGCGGCCTCCCGCGCATGCCGTTATCTCGCCTCCGGGTCCTGCCATCACCGGCGCCCCCCACCAAACACGATGCACGGAAAGCGTAGCGCGGCTGCCACCTAGCGAATCGTCCCCGCTGACCTGGAGGGCGAGGAGGGCTGCCTGGGCTGGATATCAAGATCATTCCGCGTATCTTCCGGATCGTAGCGGTCCGCGAATTCCTCGTCCCAGCTCATCGCCCATGCTCGCATGATGTGGTCAGCTTGCCTGCCTGGCCAGGGCGGCGAGGCGTTCGGTGGCGATGCAGGATACGAGGCATCTTTCCTTGGCGTCATGCATCAGCTGGGCGGTCCAGGTGGTGAGGCCTCCGTCACCGAGTTCGGCTTCGCCGTGGTCGGCCGTGATCCGCAGGGCGAAGCCGGCGTAGTACCCGCGCCCGCGCGTCCGGTCTGGCTTGTCGATCAGCAGGTCAGCCTGGTCGGCCAGGGCAGGGCGGATGGTGTCGGCGAGCCGCTCGGCGAGCACCGGATCGTCGAAGACGGACAGCTCGATTTGCGGCTTCCGGTCCGGGAGCAGTGCTTCTAGCACGTCCAGCCAGTAGGCCAGGTGTCGGGTCAGCATGCTGGCTTCGGTGCGACCTGACCCGCGGTCGCGGGCGCTGGAAACCAGAGCGAACAGCCGGAAGTGGGCAGCTGCACCGGGGCCGAAGACCTGGGCGCGCAGCTGGCGGTGACAGGCCGCCAAGTCGATCCGGTCATTTCTTACCTGGGGCCGTCGCCGTGCCGCCGCCTCGACGGCGAGAACATTGGTGGAGTCACTGACTACCTCGGTGCTGCGGACCGTGGAGACGACCCGATTCTGGTTCACCGGGGCGACCGCGCTGCAGGTGCCCAGCGGCGTCACTGGTGATAGGTCGATGCCAGCGAACTCTGCCGGTAGCAACTGCCAGAGCCGGGCCTCGACGGCCACGACGCGGCGCGGGCTGCAGGCCGGACGAACCTGTCAGCTTCCCAGCGGCGCATCACGTCGGCCGCCGTGACCTGGCCCGCCCGTGTCCTGGCCACGGCGATCAGCAGCGTCTGCAAGTCAGTGGGCGGCAAGGCGCGTTCGAGTGCCTGCCGGGTACCAGCAGGCAGGTCACGCCAGACCCGCTCCGCGGCCCGCTCATCGCTATCCGGCATCCGGATACTGTCCCAGAGATCGAGCCCTCGGGAAACCAGCGGATCAACCCGAACGGGCTCCTGCTCTGCCCCGGATTCCTCCGCAGCCGCCGAGTCCTGGCGAGTGGCCGCCGGGTCGAGGTTCGGCGAAGCCGATCGCATGCGACGCGACCGTAGGGAGCGACCTCGATGCGGCGACCGCGAGCGGACACTGGACCGGCGAGGAAGACGGCACCGTCCTGCCCCCGCGTTGCGCGCCGAGTGAGCCCTTGTTATGCGACGCCCGGAGCGTAGGCGCCGCGGCGCGCGTCGGCCGGGGCTAGTGGAATGACAGCGCCTGTGAGAGATCGCTGCCTCAGTCCGTGCCTGTGGCCTCGCCCACTTCGGGCTGAGGCGTCTCGCGGACAGCGGATGACCTGCCTCGTCTACCAGCAGGCACCGGCGCGTTCACCATCGAATCGGGCGGTGCTGTATCAAGCCGGTGCGCGGCACCCTCCGCAAGGAGGGCACGGGGCCTAACAACCAGCCCTCAGGGGCTCGCGGCAGCAAGGAGGGCCGGTCATGGCCGAAGCGATCGCGGAGCGGGTCAGGCGCTACATTCTCGACGGCAGCGATGAGGATCTTCGGCGGCTGCTGGGTGTCGCTGAGAGCACCCGGGAGATGGCCCGCTCTGCCTTCCGCAGGGTCGGCATGCAGGAAGGCTGGCATGTCATCGACTGCGGCTGCGGCCCGATTGGCGGGCTTGCCGTCATGGCGGAGATGGCGGGCCCGGCCGGGCGGGTGGTTGGCGTCGACTTCAGCGAGCCGGCTATCCGGCGGGCCCGGTCGGTCGTGGCGGCGCTGCAGCTGGGCAATGTGGAGTTGTTTGCTGGTGACATCCACGAGCTTGACGCGGCTGCGGTGGGCGGCCCGTTCGACCTGGCCTATACGCGGTTTTTCCTGATGCACCAGCCCGACCCGGTACGGACCCTCGGCCAGATCGCGCGCCTGCTTCGCCCTGGCGGCTGGGTCGTGGCGCACGAGGCGCTGCGCAGCCCGCCTCCGCGATCACACCCCCACCTCGATGCCCTTGGCGCCTACTGGGATCTGGTGTACCAGGTGCTGGAACGCGCCGGGGGCGTACCGCAGGGCGCCGTCGATGGCCTCGCGGGGTCTGCGCATGCGGCGGGCCTTGACGTCGTTGCGGTCGACGGAAGCTTCGGGATCATCGATCCGGACCTGGGCTTCGACCTGCACGCGGCCACCCTGCTGGCGGCGAGGGAACGTGCCGTCGCCTCGGGTATCGCAACCGGGCAGCAGATCGACGATCTGGTAAGTGATCTCCGTGCCGCGAAGGGCGGCGGCTACGAGTGGGTATCAATGCCGTTCGTCCTTGACCTGACATTGCGCAAGCCGCTAGCGGCCTGAAAGGGCCGGACGCCAGCGTCCCGGAACGATCAAGGGCCTGGCTCGTCCGCGCCGCGCGGGCAGCGCCGGATCAGCGCCGACACGGCCCTGCGGCTCGCCCGCTACTTCGGCACCTCGGAGCGGTTCTGGATAAGCCTGCAGGCCCGCTACGACCTCGAGGTCGAGAAGGACCGGCTTGGCGCGGCACTCGATGACATCCAGCCCTTGAGCGCTGCGGGCGACGCCAACGCGGACCATCAGCTTGACCAGCCCATCTGCCCCCATCATTCGCGACTTCCGCCAAGTCAATGGCCCGGCTCGTCGGCATTCCCGAGGTGATCGTCCCGGCGCTCCGCGAGCACCTGGCCGTCTTTGCCGAGGATGACCCGGGCGCGATCGGATTACTCAAAGGCCGCCAACCACCTTGTCAGCGAAGACCTCTTGCGCGCAGCCGATGGCTGCGCAGGGGCGTGTCCAACCTGGGTCCATCCATTTCAGGCCAGCCGCAGGGTTTGGTTGTCCAGATTCACTCTCCCGCCGAGGTTCGGCTAAGTCCCCGAGCCACGTGTCCGTCTACGGCCGTACATGACGACAAGAGGATCGCGCTCGATCGCCACAGGCGGCAGATCCTCGACCTGTCGCTTGGAGAGGTTGAGCCGGATTCCGGCCTCGACCCTGATGACTGCCCCGATAGGGATGGCCACTTCCTTGCGTCCCCACAGGTGTCCCTCTTGTAGGAGTACGTGCGTCACCTGATGGCTATCGGGCTCGATGACAAGGCCTTCAACCTGCCCGATATCTCCGTCCGTGGCATGGACGTGCTCACCGCGGAGTACCTGCACTTCACCTACGGGCACCGAGTCGTAGGTGACCGTGCGTCGCCGACACCACACCTGGTCCGGCTCGTAAACCGGGTGCTCCCAGACCTCCTCGAAGTGTGTTTCTTCGGCCGGGTCGAGTTTGTCGAACTCGGCCTTGGTGCAGCTCAGCCGGATCCCGTCCGTTGTGATCTCGGTAAGGTCCACCGGAACGAGCCGGTGAATATGATGCCCATGCGCGTGCTTCGGGCCGATCACCAGGTGGGTGACCGTAAGGCCGACTGGATTAACGACCAAGCGGATCACCTGACCGCAGGCTCCATCGGTACAGCTGGCGCTCGCCCCGATGGCGACCGGTGTCTGTGTCATCGGCCCGACCTCCTTGTTGCCTGAATGGGGCCGCATGAGCCCGCGCCGGTAAGGATGATCAGTCGCTACAGCGGCAAGATGAATCGAATTCACGCTATCAGCTTGGAAAGTCTGTGACACTGCCTGCTGACTCCGTGACCTGCGGGGATCTTAATGGTTTGACCGTAAGCGATCGTTACTACCCGCAAGCGCTCTCTCCGATCGGGCACGCTAATGGCACGGCGAACCTCGGCCTGCGCTGATCATCATGCCCCGTTGCTCCTCGTCCTCCCCGACAGGGGCATCGCCGGGCTGCGGCCACGGTGTCAAGGCTCGCGAAGCGTCCGCGTGGCGGCCGCCGCGGCCGTACGTCGTTCGTGCCGCCCAGCCGGCTTCGGTAGCGCCCCTTCTGGCCAGCCAGAATTCGAGCCGACGCGGCCATCCAGGGCCAGGTCGTCGTCGACGTGCATGGCGAGCAGAATGGCGCCATCTATCAGGAGGTCACGCTCGGTAGGAGTGATTTCGCCCCGGCCGGCCTGCTCGCGGAAGATCGCGCAGATGTGCTGGAGTTCCGCATCAACGGTAAGCGCTGTGATCACAGTTTCCACCTCCACCCCAGGCATACCGCCACCGACGCATGGCGCGGGCAGGGGCTTTGGTCCTGACTGTGGGCCGACCTTATTACCCCATGGAGATGAGCCCGAGCCGTGCTTCGCCTCCGGTCTTGTCGTGGCTGTGGGCAAATGGCATGTCAATGGCTCACGGCCGTCGCCAGCGCACCAACGGACTGGATACCAGAGACCAGCGTGAGCCGCGGACCTGGTCTTTCGTTGCGGAGCGAGTGACGGGAATCGAACCCGCACTACCAGCTTGGAAAGTCTGTGGCGTCCGGGCCTGTCATGTGGCCTGACCTGCGGGGCGGGGTGTCCGTAAGTGACCGTGAGAGACCGCTTGTCACCGGGGTTGATGGCCCGGTAATGGCATGACATCCGCGCCGACGGAGCAGGCACGGCAGATTGTTAGCGCGACTCATATCGACTACGATGTAGTCATGAGCAAGCGCGCGGCAACACCTGTCAGGTTCGATCCGCCGGTGGCGGACAGGCTCGCCTCCTTCGTGGCGGCGAACCCTGGTATGTCATTGTCCTCTGCCGCAAACCGGCTGGTTGACGAGGCCCTGCGGATGGCCGAGCATCCCGGGGTCATCTTCCGGTCTGGTCCTACCGGCCGTCGCGCTGCCCTGGCCGGAGGCCCGGACGTCTGGGAGGTCATCCGCGCCATCAAATCGGCTCACTCGGCCGAGCCCAGGCTGAACAGTGATGACCTGATTAGCCTGGTCAGCGACAACACCGGGATAGCGCTACGCCTGGTGAACACTGCGGTCCGCTACTGGGCCGCCTACCCCAGCGAGGTCGACGCCGAGATCGCCGCCGCCGACGCGGCCGAGGAAGCCGCCGAGCAGGCCTGGTTGCGTGAGCGCCAGCTGCTGGCCGGATAGCCCATGAGCCAGCCTCTATTGCTAGACGAAATGTTCTCTGATGACATCGCTGAGCAACTCCGCGCCAAGGGCTACGACGTTATCTCGGTTGTTGCCGATCCAGCCCTGGTAGGGCTACCTGACGACCAGGTCCTCGCATACGCGACGACCGAGGGACGGGCACTGGTCACCGCCAACATCAAAGACGTCGTCCCCCTGGACGGCCGCTATCGCGCCGCCGGCCAGTCCCACGCGGGCCTGGTCCTGGTATCCACGAAGACCTTCCCGCAGGACCGCGGATTTCCCTCCGCGATCACAACTTCCCTCGCCGCGCTGCTCAACGGCACGGTCAAGATCCAGTCCGGCCAGGTGCTATTCCTCACGCGAGGCTAGATCGAACTCACACGGCCACTGCCCAGACGCCAAGGCGTGTAGATACTGTCAGCTCATAGGGCTTATGTTGCGGTTGAAGGCGCATCACATGGACGCCCGATAGCACCAGCACCTGAAAGATTGCCTGGGAGCCCCAGCCGACTCTGGCGATTGGGGCCTCAGACCTGGGACTTCACCGTGGAGCGGGTGACGGGAATCGAACCCGCACTATCAGCTTGGGAAGCAGTGCCGTCCGGGCCTGTCACACGGCCTGACCTGCGGGGCAGGGTGTCCGCGAGTGACCGTGAGAGACCGCTCGTCACCGGGGTTAATGGCCCGCTAATGGCCCGGCGAACCGCCGTCCAGTCTGGACTGATGGCCGTACCCTGGTCCTCCCCCGTCCTCCTCGATAGCTGCCGTCCCTCAGGCCGTGGCCGTCGTGTCAAGGCTCGCGAAGCGACCGCGTGCGGCTTGGCCTTGACACGGCGGACTCGGCCGAGACAATCGAGCAGCGAGGAGGATGCGCGTCGGCTACACTTATTTCGGCCAGAGGCCGTGATGCCGGACGTCGCTCTCCCTGAAAAGCGGAAGGTCGGCAGTTCGACCCTGCCCCTGACCACCAGTTTTGGACGAGTTTCTAATGCTCTGACCAGCGTAAATGCTGCCCGGGTGCCTTCGTGTCTACAACCGTCGAGTGACCATGAGCGCCCGTGCGTGACCGTGGTCGGCCGCTCGCTATCGCACGCGGATCGCACGTCGTGCCTCCGTGCGCCTGGCTCGCGGTCTCTACGCCCCCGCCGACCTTCCGTTTTTCAGGCCGGACGTATCCCCTGTTGGCGCGGATCGTGCGAGCGTTTATGCGCTGCCGCCGGTCGCTGCTACTCGCCGATGGTTGCTGCCGTTGCTGTCACCGTTGCTGTCAGCCCAGTGTGAGTGGTTTGGGACGGAGTTGCTCCTCGGCGATCACCGCCGCGCGCTTGGATTTCCCGCCGTGTTTTTGTCGTAGCAAACGCGCAAGGGCAGGTGCTCCCGTGTCCCAAATTGCTATAACGGACTAAACCCGCCGAACTGCTAGGAAGAGCGCCCACGACGGCGGCCACCTGATCCGGCCACCTGCGTCTGAGAGGAACCCCCATGTCAGCACACCCCGCGCAGATCAGGGACGCCGTACAGAACTACATCGAACAGGCTTACCGCCCCGTCATGAGATTCCACGTGCAGAAAGCGGTAACTGACCGGCTCGACACCTACTTCGGCGCCGTCGCCTCGCAGATGAGAAACCTGGAACTCGACGGCAAGATAGCCAAGTACGTCAGCCCGGAAGGCACCGAGTTCTGGTACTCGCCGAAGAGCCAGTCGTTCTGCGGAACCTGCGGGCAGCTCGCCCTCCCCGGCGTCCACCCGGACCCAGCCTGCAACCGCCACCAGCCGGCACCCGGAGGCACACCCACGGCCACCACGGGCATGACCGAGGTCAACCCCGACCAGGCCGCCACCCTCATCCACTATGCCGTGCAGGCGGCCGACGGCGAGGCCCAGCTCAACCCCCCGCCAGACGGGGAGACCCCCGGCGACTACACCCGCCGCCTCGTCACGGCCGCCGTCCTCCACCTCGTCGAGCAGGGGCTGCTGGTCATCCCCACCGACCTTGAGCGTCGCATCGCCGAGCCCATCCCTGCCGACCGGCAGGCCGCCCGGCCGATGCAGCGGCCCGGCTGGACGCCGCTTCGGTGATGCCGGGCCGGTGACCGGGTTACTACGTCCTGGCCGGGGATGGCACCGTCGACTTTGTCGATACTGAGTTGGTGCGGATCGTGCGAGCGTTATGCGCTGTTGCCGACTATCTGTCGCTTCCGCCCGCGTGCACCGCATCGGCGCCTGGCACCTTCCAGCCCAGGCCCTGGTTCTTGCGCCCCGCCCCTCCCCCCATCGGACTGACTGCTGCCGACCTATTCGCCGGAGGGGAGGTGTCAAGGGCTGATTCGCGTGTACGTTAACCAGGCACTTTCACCTGTGCTCGTTGCCCTGCGGTCAGATCGGCACTTGATGCCGTACCGGAGACGTATCACAATCCGGCGGCAGTCTGGTGGGGGGCCTTTGCAGCTTCCGCGGTCATCCGAGACCAGGCGCTCATCCTCTAGTTCATGGGAAACCGCCAAGGCCAAGTAAGCACATCCAAAAATCGATCGGGGGAACCTATCACGCGGTACCGTGACTGAGCTGCCTTTGGCCCGGTTACTCGCTCTGCATAAGTCGTAGGGCGCAACCCGTGATGTCTCCTAAAGGTGCCTAGATTCGCTGGGAAGCTAGCCATCTTTCCGCTAATCGAGTCATGTATCTCAACCCGTGCCTCAAATGGCTGGGCCACGTGGACCATTTGGTAGCTTCGGAGTTCGAAGACCAGCTCGCCGCCTTAGCTGGCTTGTGGCGCTAGGTTTACCCGGAATTCGAAGGCTCGGTCAAGGGGAGTGTATGAGACCGGATCGGAAGGTGCGCTGAACAGCTGCTCATGCAAAGCGAAGCCCGACTTTGACTTTACGAGTAGGTAAGCAGCTCTGATGCTTACGTTCCTGTCAGCCTCGGCGTTTGTTATGTGGACTTTCAGGGTCATGATGTCTACCGGCATCGGCGGGAAGCCAGGCATCTGCTTACTTCCCACTTCGTTACCAATGCCGTCCACTCGGGGGTGCGTCTTTCTGAAAAGCACCATATTGTGGGGTGTTTCGGTTATGCGGCGAGGTTGAGGCGGTCGATGGTGTCTTCGTCGTAGCGGGCGAGGTGGTGCTCGGCGCGGTAGCGTTCCTTGTAGTAGTTCATGTAG
>WNGK01008185.1_pt1 | contig 16722 bp, 17 predicted proteins | sample 5400601 | NCBI WGS metagenome assembly WNGK01 (sample SAMN13153376, study PRJNA577476) | soil metagenome | isolation source: 60 cm soil or saprolite under Garry oak tree replicate 1 | place: USA:California | collected 2016-06-15
CTGCCTTTGCCCTCTGTCTATCATCCCTATCCTTTGCGCCGCCTGGGCGTTGTCACCTAAGGCAAGAGCCGGATGCGGGAAACCCGCTCGTCCGGATCCGTGGAGGGGGTCATGAGTAATCGTGATCCCTACTCCGACTACTGGGGCAATTGCCCTCAGGGGCTGAAGCCCGGTTCTTGATTGGGGGTCGTAATGGCCCGTCTAAAGCCGGGCCCTTCCCAAAGCCACCTAGCGACCCGGCTGAAGCCGGGCCCTTTCCGGTTTCGATTAGCGTCGGCTCCGTGCGCGGGCGAGACGCCCCCGCGACAGCTGGCGGGACGCCAGCGCTACGGTTTTGCTCCGCCGAGCGATGCGGTCGCTAGGGTTCCTCCGAGGCCCATGGTTTCGACTGCGGACGAAGGCACGATGACCATCGCACCCTTTTCCTTGACGGCCTCGTAGAGCATGTTCATGGCGCGCAGGTGCAGGGCTACGGGGTTTCCGGCATATGCGGCTGCGGCCTCCACAAAGCTGTTAGAGATTTCCTGTTCAGCCTGGCCGAGGATGATGCGGGCCTGGCGTTCACGCTGGGCTTGCGCCTGGCGGGACATGGCGTCTTCGAGACCGGCGGGGATTTTCACGTCGCGAATTTCGACTGATTGCACGGTGATGCCCCAGGGATTCGTCTTTTCGTCGAGGATGCGCTGCAGCTCGCGGCCCATGGTCTCGCGCTCGGTGATCATTTGCGCGAGTTCGTGGCGGCCGATGGATTCGCGCAATGCGGTCTGCGAACTCATGTTGATGGCCTCGATGAAGTTCTCCACTTCGAGAATGCATTTCTCCGCATTCCAAACCATCCAGAAGACGATGGCGTCGACGTTGACGGGAACGGTGTCGCGCGTCAGCGTGGACTCGGCGGAGACGCTGGCGACGCGGACGCGCTGGTCGACATAAGGGCTGAGCGTCTCGATGATGGGAATGATGTGGCACGGGCCGGGGCCGCGCAGTCCGACGTAGCGGCCCAGGCGCAGGACTGCGACCTTCTCCCACTGCTGCACGACTTTGATGGCGAATAGAAAGTAGACGCCCACCAGGGCTCCTATGATGGCTGGGGCGCTGATTTCATTGATTCGGATTTTCGCCATGACGTTCTATCTCCTTTGTGTGGAACGAGACTGTGGCAGCAAGTCGCGCAGACGATCGATCAGATCTTCGAGGGAAAATCCGGCGGCGCCTGCGCGGGCCGCGAATTCTCCTGCCATTTGGCCGAGCTGACGGTCGCGCTCGGCGGAATTCTTTTGCAGTTTCTTGTTTGAGATGAATGTTCCCGTGCCCTGGTGGGTTTCGAGCAGGCCGCCGAGTTCCAGTTCGCGGTAGGCACGCATCACGGTATTGGGATTGATGGCGAGATCGACGGCGAGCTGGCGGACCGTGGGCAGTTGGTCGCCGGCAGTCAGCGAGCCGGAGGCGATGCCGCTCCGCACTTGATCGATCAGCTGGCGGTAGACAGGCATGCCGCTGTGGAGGTCGATTGCGAACCGGAGTGCCTGTCCATTCCTTCCCATGTGTATCAGTGTACTATATAACTAGTACATTAAGTCAAGAGAAATCTTTAAAACCAATGGGGAACGAAGATCAGGGCCGTGGCTATGTTTTTAAGGTCCAAAGCTTTTTACCGCAAAGTACGCAGAGAACGGCCGCGGAGAACGCAACGAAGAGCAGGAAACTCGACATTGCGATGACAAGAAGATGACGAAGGAATGACGTACGAATGACGGAGCGGTGACAATCCCTCTGCGCGTATCGCCTAATCTCTACTCAAGTCAACCGAAGAATCCCCTGCGAACTGAATCGGTCTAACGGCTGCAGTGGTATGCGGCCAAGCTGAGGTGGAGCTGCGCAAGGGCGTGGGCTCACAAGAAAAGGAGCATGACATGGACAAACTCTTAACGTACGCACTGGCGATTGCGGTCTGCCTGGGGACTGCGGCACTGCTGACGAACAACGGCAGGACCGCGCGGCAAGAGCAAAGCGCGAACGCGCCACTGGCGGCCGACGGGGCGTTCCGCGACGGGCTTTACGTGGGCAGGCTCGCCGCCGAGGCAGGACGGCCGTTGCATCCACAGATCGGGCGCTGGTCGAACGAAAGGGATCGGGCTTCGTTCACGACTGGCTATCGGCGGGGGTACAACGACTTTCTGGCTAGCGCTGCGACAGGCGGCGCGAGCAGGGCTGAGTAAATCGGGCGCGGTGGATTGTCGGTTGGCCTCCGAACGCGCCACAATCCACGCGAGATCCCTCCCTCCGCCTGAAGAGCGGCTCCGCTCGGGATGACGCAATGAAATGAAATGAAGACACGAGTTCGTGAATTCTTGAATTGAGGTGACGTCATGATTTCGAAGAAGTTGGTTTCAATCTTTGTTCTTACTCTGGTTCTTACTTTGGTGATGTGCATTTCGGCTCCGCATGCAGTCAGAGCCGGCGGCCCTCCCCCAACTACAACGGGCGCGTCGGTTCGAGGAAGCGTGCGGTTCGAAGGCAAAGTTCCGGCGGCCAAGGCGATCAACATGGCGGCCGATCCGGTGTGCGCTAAGCAACATCCCTCGCCCCTAATGGCGCAGGAAGTGATGGCCGATGCGAAAGGCGAGTTGCAGAACGTGATCGTGTTTGTGTCCGAAGGGCTGGGTGACCGCACGTTTGACGCGCCCAGCCAGCCCGTCGTGGTCGAGCAGAAGGGATGCATGTACCAGCCGCACGTGCTGGCGGTGCGGGCCAACCAGAAGTTGGAGGTAGTGAACGACGATGCGACGTCGCACAACATTCATCCGGTGCCCGCGAATAATCGCGAGTGGAATAAGGCCGAGCCGCCGGGATCAAGGATGGAAGAAGCGTTTGCGCGGGAGGAGATTTCGATCCCGGTGAAGTGCAATGTGCATCCGTGGATGCGCGGATATATTGCGGTATTCAAACATCCGTATTTCTCGGTGACGGGAAAAGATGGAGGCTTCGATCTGAGCAATCTGCCGCCGGGGACTTATACGATCAAGGCGTGGCACGAAAAGCTGGGCACTTCGACGCAGACGGTGACGATCGGTGCGAACGAGACGAAAGAGATCAATTTTGTGTTTAAGGCAATGTGAAGTAAACGAGTGTTTCGCGTGGCGGTCCAAGAGCTCCTCAGAGGCTAAAGCCTGCATCGGTCTTGCGATCCGGCGGCACGGCTCCAGCCGTGCCGCTCCAGCCGTCAGGGATCTGCGGCTTTAGCCCCGGAGTCTGCATTAACTTAGTCCACAGACTTAGTCTATCCTCGCCCCATGGAAGTCAACATTCAAGAGGCCAAGACCCATCTCTCCCGCCTCCTGCAGCGAGTAGCGGCGGGAGAAGAGGTCACCATAGCGCGCGCCGGTGTGCCAGTGGCGCGCCTAGTGGCGGTCAAAGCCAAGCCGAAAAAGATCCGCCCCCTCGGGATGGACCGCGGCCGTATTTGGGTCGCCGATGACTTCGATGCCCCTTTGCCCGACGACCTGCTCAAAGCCTTCTACGGCGGCAAGCTGCCCCCACTTGAAAAGACACGCCCACGGAAGCGGAGATGAAGTACCTGCTGGACACGATGGTCTGGTTGTGGAGCGTAGGGCCGACCGACAAGATCAACGAGGCCGGGCTTGGTGTTTTGGCCAACGGAGAAGCTGAAGTCTACTTCTCCGCAGCGAGCGCATGGGAAGTTGCAATCAAGACTCAGCTGGGCAAGTTCACACTCACGGAGTCGCCACGGACTTACGTTCCTAAGAGGCTATCGGCCCAGGGCATTCGTTCCCTCTCCATCACGCAGAGCCACACTCTCAAGGCGTATGACCTTCCCGGGCATCATCGCGATCCCTTTGACCGTCTCCTGATCGCGCAGGCCATCGTCGAAGACATGACCATCCTGACCGCGGACCGCGCCTTCTCCAAATATCCCGTCGAAGTTCTGTGGTGTGGAAAGTAAGAAGGAAAAGCCGCCCGTGCGGGCGGCTTCCTGTTTCCAAGTGAAAAACTACGCCGCCGTTTCTTCCAACGACGCTGGCGCCGGGGGGTTGAACGGCTCGTCGTAGCTGCCGCCGTAGATCGAGGGCACCTTCGATCCCATCGGCCGCAGATATGTCGCCAGTTCGCCGCGGTGATGGATGCTGTGGTTGTTGAGGAATCCCAGATACAGCGCCGCCGGCAAGTTGAAGACGCCGAAGAACTCGACCGGCGTCATCAGTTGCTCCGCCGACATGGCGGCCACGCTGGCCACGCCGCGCTGCATGTTGCTGTCGTACCACGCAACCACTTCGGCCGAGGTCTGGGGCTTGTGCTCAGGTGTTTCCATGTTGAACTTCAAGTCGGCAATGCCATCCAGGAACTGCACATCGCTGTTCGCCAGATGCCATGCCAGTTCTTTCGCGGTGCGCGCGTTGGGATCGGGACGGTAATCCGACTTTGCGTCGGGGATGGCGCCGATTACTTTCTTGGTGATTTCGACTTCGCGGGCGATGCCGTCGAGCATCATCGCGCGATAGCCGAGGACAAATTCAGGAGTCAGGCCTTGGGACATAATCTTTCCTCCAGTGGAAATCTGTTTTGTTTCTTCCGGGCTTAAGGGACTGAAGGGGCGCTTGGTGCGCCCCTCTTCATCAGACGTTCTTTGATTAGACGACTAAGGTTCGAAACGAGAGCCGATTATACCCCGACCGGCTGCTTGCTGCTGACTTTGCTTGCGACTGGGACGGGAGTGAGCCAGTTGTGGCGGTCGGACTTCTCGCCGCGCACGATGGCGTAAAACTCCTTCTGCAGCGTCTTGGTGATGGGGCCCATCGTGCCTTTGCCCACATTGATCTTGTCGACGGAGCGAATCGGCGTGACCTCGGCGGCCGTGCCGGTGAAGAAGGCTTCGTCGGCAATGTAGAGCTTCGCTGACGAATCCGTTGACATCGAGCGCGATGCCTTCGACGTATCCGTTGACGATGGCTTCCATCTTGATGAGCTGTGAGTTCATGTAGTTGGCGCCGGCCTTGGCCATGGCGGGCAGCGTGTTGGGCGCAAGCCGCGTCCACGACGCGACGCACACGTCGCAGCCCTCGCTCTCGCCGCCCAGATACTTTCCCCACGGATAATTGATGATGTAGACCTCGGTCGGCGAGTTGAACGGATTCACACCCGCCTCGCCGTATCCTCTGAGGATGATGGGACGCACGTAGCAGGGCCACGCGCCGTTGTGTCCAACGGTGTCGAGCATGCCCTTGACGAGCTGTTCGCGGGTGAAGTCGACGTCGATGCGATAAACCTTGGCGGAATTGAGCAGCCGCTGCATGTGTTCGTCCGCCCGGAAAATCGCGGGGCCGCTCGGCAGGTCGTAGCAGCGAATGCCTTCGAAGACCGAAGAGCCGTAGTGGATGACGTGCGACATCACATGAATGGTCGCGTCGTCCCAGTTGATGAGCTTGCCGTTGTGCCAGATCTTCTCGGTCTTCTGGATTGCCATGCGAACTCCTTGTGTGTTGATTATAGCCGAGGAGAAAGCTCTCAGCGATCAGCTCTTCTCCCTACCATATGGTTTCGACGGCCTTGGAGCGGCGGATTTGTTGATCGGCAGTGATCAGTGGAATGCCTTCGACGATGGCCGTGGACCCGATTACGCGGTCGGCCGGATCTTTCGGGTAGCCAATCGGAAGCCGTACGGCAACGGCGGTAATCTCCGGTGTCATCGGCTTCAGGATGACGCGCGCGACCGTCTCTCGAACGAACGCCTCCACACTGCTCAAAACCTGGATGCGTCCGCTCTGTGCCAGCCATGCCAGTTCCCAGAGAGTGATGGTTGCCACTGCGACCCCCGTGTTCTGGCGCGCGTGACGGATGGCCTCGCGCGCCTTCGCGGAGAGCCGCTTGGGGTCGCTGGCCATCCAAACCAAAACGTGGGTATCGAGCAGTGCTTGTCGGCGGGAACGAGTTTGGCCACGGGCTTGCCGTGCTTGGTGATGAGGACGGGCTCACCGCTCCGCAGAACCTGGTCCATCACGGCCAGGCATTGCGCTTTGAATTCACCTGCGGGCATCTGTTTCACAACGTCACCTCAGAAGAGTATTACTATGGTTATATTAATATGACTATTGATGGAATGCAAGAAACAACTCAAACATTATGTCCGAGCCCAATGCGGCGCAGCCATGTGGGGACTGCTCGTCTGGGGACAGCCGCCCCCGGCTGTCCGGCGGCCCAGGTGTATCGGGCCGCAGCCTTGTGACCGCAGCCCAAGTTCCCGCAGGAACGTCTCACAGTACAAGAAAGTAGGATTACATTGTACGTACAATGAGCGTAACTGTTGTTGTGTGTAGGGGTTAGAGGGGAATTTCGGATTGTCTCAAAACGAGACGATTGAGGTTTGTATGCACTAAGTGGCTTCCGCATTCTTACGGGCGTATTTGGTGAGCAGGACGTAGTATTCGAAAGCCATTTGCTGCGTCCAGCATACTAAATACGCGAACCGGTACCACGACAGCAGCACAAGAACCAGGGAAACCGCCATATGCCCGAGGTTCAGCTTGGCAAGGGCGAACAAGAAATCGATCATGAAGGCGATGGTGAGAGCCCGGAACAGTTTGTACTCCGAGACTTGGCGATCGATTTCCGAAATTCCCGCCGGACTATTCAGTCGAATAAACGAGTAGGCGCGATGGTAGGCGGCTTTCCTGTTCTTCGGAAGGGGAAGCGGAATCGCATCTTCCACTTCTTTGTAGTAGAGATCTACATTTTCCCACGACAATCCAAACGACCAATTCAGCAGCAGCACGCTGATCCCGGTCAGGAAATGACCCAACAAGAGCGAGCCGACAAAAAAACTAACCCAGAAGAACACTTTGTCGTCGGGCCGGCAGCTCAATCCCAACTGGCCGACGATGAGATCGCCGTGCAGGAGCAAAAGAACCGAGCCGGGAACCAGGATGCCGAAGAAGTCGATCACGCCGACGAACACATCGTTGGGCTTGTACTCCATGGTCATCCTCCTCGGGCAGGTGGCCCGCTGCTGAGGTTAGGGAAACGTCACCTCGACGGGGTGCGGGATTGGCTCGTTCAATATATGCCAGCTGTCAAGGGCAGGGGTAAGACTAACCAATCCCCATCTTCATGAGGGAGCGTCCCCATCGATCTCCGCTTTGTCCAATTCAGGGGTGAACGGTTTCTCACTTCGGTGGCCAGATCCAATTTTCGGAAGTCTGCCACGCGTAGTTGAACCAATCCGCGTATGCATGAATCGTATGCGCATTGGTTTCGGTCTTGATGGGAAATCGGAGGTAGGAGTTATCCACCCCGATCACTTTTCCGCCTTCGCATTTGAGTAACGTCAAGATTAAGAAAGAGTCATTGACGAGAAAGCCGTGAATCATGGGTGCGCTGCGGTACGTCCGGCATTCGAACGATACTCTGCGCTCCGCCATCTCTTTGCTGTGCTTTTGGCAGAATTCCTGAATTAGTTCCGCGTTGTGTCTGGCTCTCTTCGCCGAAATCGAGTCGCTCTCAATGTCTGGAAACCCGGCCAATCGGGATCGATCATCACCGATCGCCAGGTAAGATCGTGAGTCTCTTCGCGATCCAGGTGTTCTTGCATCGGACCCCACGTGGCCTGCATGTCGAGTGCGTAATTGCATACCGTGACATGTTGTTCATTGTGCCAAAGGCGCTGCACCTCTTTGAGCAGGGTCTCCGCAAAATTGAAGACGCTGGTGGGTCCATCGTAGGCGACGACATTTCTGCGGCAATTCCCTTTGATCTCTGCGGAGATTTTCCTGACTGCATCTTCTACCTGGTCCGGAGGCGTGTAGCGTGCCCAAATCAGGCCTGATAAATCCGACAGGATTTTGACCTGCTTCTCTCCAGTTGGGACGACGACGAAGGTGCGTCCCTTGCCAAGATGGGCCATGAAGAGTCCCAGCTCGAACACGACGTTATCGCGCGGAACGTCGAACACACCCTTGTCGGTGACGATACGATCGTCGGCTCCGAACACCATGACGGCGAAGTCATACATCTCTGGCGCTTCCAGAAGACTGGAAAGGAACAGCTGGCCCGTTCTCTGAAATGCGGGATGCTCGTTCCACACAGTCACCATGGCGATGGCGGCGAGTCCAGCTTTGAGAGCCTGCGCAACCTTGAGGTTGTTGCCGGAGGAGCCGATGAAGACGGTCGGTTTAGTTGGAGGCATGGTTAACTCCTGAATGGTCAGCTTGCGAAAATCGTGAAAGGTGGGCGCAGTCCTCGATTCAAATCTTCAGGTCCTCAGGAGCAGGCCTCTCAGCTCCCCTTCGATCGCGCCCATTATGTTGGACTGAATTAGAGGGAATTTTACGGGTTCCACCGTGTCGGGCGTCCCGGCGCCGGCGTAAAGAGCGAATGTCGTACCTGCCTTGCGTCTCTTGGCCCGTACCTTTCCCGCATCACCGTGATCGACGTCGTGCCGGATGTCAGTCCTGAGTTCGTTTACGTGGACAAAGGATGTGGGCCTATTGCGACTGTGTGCTTGAAGAATTGGTGTGAGGCCACAGAGCGACAGTAATCTGTTAGCTTGCTGGGAACAGCATTGAGTTTTTCGCTGCTGGTCAGCGGCATCCCCTCCTGAAGGCGCTGAAAGAATTCCTTCAGTTCTTCGTCCGTTGCTCCGGAGATGACGTCGTACGTTATCTCAAAGTCGTCGAAAGCGTCGGATGACCTCGCACCCGCCCAGACCTATCCTTGAATTATCGTTCGTCAGGTCATTGCAAAGGCGGCTAAGTCCTTAGTTTTGAAGATTTTGCCCCTACGTTATTGTGGCCCTTAGATTTTTTCGCGTTTTCCTGCTAAGTTGATGATTCCAATAGACCGGGGGGAGGGGGGATCCCTCAGACCTGGCGCGTCCCAAAATGAGATTTCCAGCTTCAAAAAGCCTGCGGCCCGATACGTCTGGGCCGCCTGGACGGGCGAATGCGCCCGTCCCCACATGGGCATCAATTCCACACGAGCATCAATCCCACATGAGGATCAATCCCACGCGAGCTTTGCTATTTGATCGGAGTTAGGGCTGCCTGCGTGGTTGCCACGGGCAGTTCGTCGCCGCGGAAGTATTTGGCTTTGTCTTTCGAGCCTTCTTTGAGGTCGGCGGATTTCATTGCGGGCATGGCTTCGTAGGGCTTGCTGTAGTCGTTGGCGGCGTTCCAGAAGAGGAATCCGATGCCGCCTTTTTCTTTGGCGGTTTCTACCTGAACTTTGATGTATTCGGGCGAATAGGTCTTGGTGCGCCAGTGGAAGGCTTGCAGCCAGGGACGGATTACTACGCCTGATCCTTTGGTGATTAATTCGAAGCGGTCCATGGATTCGCCGATGAAGTGCGCGGGTTCGTCGCCGGGATGCGCGATGTTGTCCATGCCAAAGAAGTGCGAGGGATAGATCATGGGGCTGAGGACGTCGCAGTAGTGGGCCATGCCGACGATGTCCTGTCCGGTGTGGGCGAGGTCGACGGGGCGCTGCCAGGCCATCACGCCGAAGACGTCGAGGCTCAACAGGACGCCCGTGGGATGGAGTTCGGCGTAGGCGCGCTTCAGGAAGGCGGTGATTACGTCGGTGCGCTGCGGGCCGCGGGGAGCGTGACAGACGGCGGTTTTCGGGGCGGAGGATTTTGGTGCCGGCTTCGCGGAGGTTCCGCTCGGCTTCGCCGTTGCGGGACGGACGAAGGCGCCCGTCGCCACATGGGCTGGGGAGGCTTCGGCGCAGGAATCTGGCTGGACTTCCGGAGTCGCTGGCGCGGGTTCGTTTTGGTAGACGAATTGGGCGTCTTTTTGGTCGCCTTCGGCGGGGAATCTTACGTAGTCGAACTGGATTTCGTCGGCGCCTAGTTGGGCTACGTATTTGGCCAGGGCGATATTGTAGTCCTGAACTTTGGGGTTGCTGGGATCGGTCCAGACTAGTTTGCCGTTTTCGCGCCAGGGCTGCTTATTCTTTCTGGACTGGACGGCTTGTTCGGGATGCTCGGTCACCAGGTGCTCGTCGCGGAAGATGGCGATTCTGCCGATGGCGTGCATGTTTTGCTGGTGAATGAAGCGGACTAGCTTGGGGACGTCATGGATGTAGACCTGGTGCTTGCCGAGCAGCGGGTGGTCGAAGGGGATGGTGACGCTGCCGTCGGAGTCTTTGATATCGAAGACGACCGAGTTGCCGCCGACTTCGCGCCAGTGGCGGATGATGCGGAGTCCGTGATCGCTGGCGGCCATGATGCCGGTCAGGTAGATGGCGCGGACTTCGAAGTCTTTGGGGACGGGAATGGTCTTCTCGGTGATGGGCGCGGCGAGGATTCCGGGGATGATGATATTCTCGTTGGCTTTGAGGATGTTGGAGGCGTCGGACTTATGGTTCACGGTGCGGATGGCGGTAGCTAGTTCGGAGGACGTCAGATAGCTGGTGCGTCCGAGATAGCGGCGGGCGATGGTGGGGATGGCTTCTCCTCTTTTAGCGGTGTAGAGTTCGGTGCCGGGGGCTGCGATGAGCTTGGGTTCGGGGATGATCGCGGGCTTTGCGGTGGTCGCGGGAACTGAGGCGCTTACGGCGTGCAGTTGTGTTGCCGACGGCTTCGCGGTCTGGGCTTCGGCAGTGAAGTCGGAGGAAGAGTTGGAGCCGACCTGCCATGCGGCGCCGGCGAAGAAGAGGCAAGAGATCCCAGTGGCGATGCGAACCGACGAAAGGCGCAAGCGATCCTCCGCGAAAACCTTAATTAGATGCGATATTAGGCGCGGGGTGTGCGGGCTGCTAGTTACGGGGGGAGTAACACGGTTGGCGCTTAGCTTTCAGCTCTCAGCTGTCAGCTGTCAGTTCTCTGATCTCAGTTCTCGGGGGTCGGAATTGAGCGGGTTTGTGCTCGGGGCCGCTCGGCTTCGCCTTTGCGGGACGGGCGAAGGCGCCCGTCGCCACATGAGTTGTGGTGACTCAGTGCCGGGCTCGGTACAGGTTCCTTCCTTGATGGTGCAAAGTATTTCTCTTTGGGGGTGTGGGAGTCGGGGGTGAGGGGTGGGGAATTGGGGTGGAGTGGCGCTAAACCTTGGTGGATGCGCGGGTTGCGGGATGTCGGGAGATTGGCGTCGGGGTGGCCAGCGGGTTGCTTATTTCCTTGGCATCGGATACGCCACGACTCTGAAAGCTGGGGGAACGGCTTGGCGGATTTCAGGGCGAGTTCAGGAAGTGGGCTTAGGATACGGAAATAGGCCTACAAGATCCGGAAATAGATAGGGAAGAGCCGAAGAAAACGGCCTCACGAAAGGGAAAATGTCCGGGAGCCCCGGGACTACGACTTATGAGAGCGATCATATGAGAACAAACCTGGCAACAGTGCTCGATCCGAACCGTCGCAGCAACGATGCTGGAGAGTTTGATGCCGCTCTGCGCCGCCGTATTGTCGGGCAGGACGCCGCTGTTGAGAAGGTCGTTGAGATTTATCAGATGTTTCTGGCGGGGTTGAATGCGCCGGGGCGTCCGGTGGGGAACCTGCTGTTTCTGGGACCCACGGGATCGGGCAAGACGCGGGTAGTCGAGGCCATGGCCGAAGCTTTGTTTGGGGACGCGCGGGCTTGCATCAAGATTGATTGCGCGGAGTTCCAGCATTCGCATGAGATTGCGAAGCTGATTGGTTCGCCTCCGGGATATTTGGGGCATCGGGAGACGCATCCGCTGCTGACGCAGGAAGCGCTGAATCAGTGGTTCACGGAGAAGCTGAAGCTGTCGATTTTGCTGTTTGACGAAATCGAGAAGGCTTCTGACTCGCTGTGGCAGTTGCTGTTGGGGATTCTGGACAAGGCGACGCTGACTTTGGGCGACAACCGGCGAGTGGATCTGTCGCAGTGCATCATCATCCTGACGTCGAACTTGGGCGCGGGCGAGATGACGAACCTGGTGGGTGGCGGGTTTGGATTCGCGCCGAAAGCGGTGGAGGTGGATGAGGCGTTCGACGACAAGATTCAGCGCACGGCGGTGGAAGCAGCGCGGCGGAAGTTTACGCCGGAGTTCATGAACCGCATCGACAAGACGGTGGTGTTCAAGACGTTGCGCGACGAGCATCTGGCGCAGATTCTGGACATTGAACTGGGGATGGTGCAGCAGCGCGTGCTGATGGCCGCGGGGACGAGCCAGTTCGTGTTCAACTGCACTGGCGCAGTGAAAGAGTATTTGCTGAAGGAAGGGACCGATCCGCGGTACGGGGCGCGTCACCTGAAGCGGGCGATTGAGCGTAATTTAGTGTTCCCGCTGGCCAATCTGGTGGCGACGGGGCAGGTGAAGCTGGGAGATTTCGTCCGCGTGGACATGGCTTCGGAGAATAAGATGATCTTCGTGAAGGAAGCCGAGAACACGATGGCGCCGGTGCTTCTGGAGCGTTACGGAGCCGCGGCGGCGAACCAGCCCAGTGCGCGGGCAGCGCGGACGGCGGTGAATAATCGACGCGGAGACTTCGGGGCGAGCCCGTCTCCGTCTGTGGCGGAAAGCAAATAGAGTTTTTGTTAGACCTCTCGCTTGACCGCATCTCGCGAGTCGTATTTCACTCCGGCGCCGGAACCCTTCCGGCGCCTTTTTTTGGCGTGTTCAAGCTGAGTGGTTCGGTTGTGGGCCCAGGGTGATTCCAGAAATTCAAATTGAGGAGTATGTGTCGAAATGAATCGTCAAGTTCGCGTGTGGTTGATATTTGCTGTGGGTCTGGTTTTTGTTCCGGGAGTTTGTGCGCAGACGGAGCAGACACTCTACAGCTTTACTGGAGCTGCAGACGGAGGAAATCCGCTGTCTAGTTTGATCATGGATGCATCGGGCAACCTCTATGGGACGACGTTTGTGGCTGGAGCATATGGAGCGGGAGAAGTGTTCGAACTGAGTCCCAATACGAGCGGGGGTTGGACACAGTCTGTGCTGTACAGCTTCACGGGTGGGGCGGACGGAGCGAATCCGTTTTACGCGGATGTGATTTTTGACAAGGCGGGCAATTTGTACGGGACGACAGTAGAGGGCGGCGCTCACAATCTCGGTGTGGTGTTTGAGGTGAGACCGACGAAGAATGGGTGGAGCGAGAGCGTGCTCTATAGTTTCGCTGGAGGAAATGACGGGGCATACCCTTACGCGGGTCTGGTGCTTGATCCGGAGGGAGATCTGTTCGGGACAACCAACGGAGGAGGGGCGAGCGGCGAGGGCACAGTCTTCCGCTTGAAACATTCGAGCGGCCAGTGGACAGAGCAGGTCATTCATACGTTCGACTTCAAGACCGGAAGCGCCCCGGTGGGAGGACTCGTGTTCGATCGGAGGGGTGATCTGTTCGGCACGACGCAGGGCGGTGGGGCGAGCGGCGCGGGCGTGGTCTTCGGGCTGCAGCGGTCCAAGGGCGGTACGTGGACTGCCAGGGTGATGCACAGTTTCACGGGAGGAACCGACGGCGCGTTTCCCTATGCGGAGAGGCTGATTTTTGATCGGGCGGGAAATCTCTATGGCACGACACAGGGGGGCGGCTTGAATGAACACGGCGTCGTGTTCCGTCTGTCGCCGACCAGTCATGGGTGGACAGAGCGGGTGTTGTATTCGTTCACCGGAGCAGTGGAGGCGAATCCGTACAGTGGCCTAGTCATGGACGGCAGCGGCAATCTATACGGAACTTGCGCGAACGGCGATGGCGTGACCACCGTGGGATCGGTGTTTGAGCTGACTCCGGCCGCGGGGGGCAACTACACAGAAACCGATCTGCACCTGTTCACACGCGGAGACGGAGAGTTCCCCGAAGCGGCATTGCTGCGCGACAAGGCTGGGAATCTGTATGGGACCACCCTGTTGGGTGGAGCGGGGAATATGGGTGTGGTGTTTGAGGTGAGCAAGTAGGTCGGGGTTGAGGGTGGCGAAGGCGCCGGAGCGCCTCCGGCGCCTTGAAACCGCGGCTCACTCATGGCTGATAGCGAAGCACGAGCCCCTCCCACACTCCGTTGGACTGGTTCTCATTTCCCACGATAACGTCTCGCTTGTTGATAGCGAACAAAGATGTGTCGAGCGCGCCGGAGACGTCGACTTGGACGATGGTGCCGTCGGTCTGACGCACAAAGCCGTGCTCGCCCGCGGTGCCGCCGGTGAAATAGCCGACTACGATTCCATCCGGGCCGATGTTGGCGGCGACGGTGAAGTTCGATTGCGGGGGATCGATCCTGAAGAATTTGCCGCCTCGCGTGCGAAGAAAGCCGTGCTGCACTCCGGCTGAGTCGAGATAGTTCCCTACGATATTGCCGGAGTCGTTTATCGCGGTAGGGAGAGTGCTGGCAGCGCCTGGTGGGTCGAAGCGGTGGCAGACTCCGTAGGCATTTCCGACGAAGCCACGCTGCAGGTTGTTGGAATCGAGGAAGTAGCCCGCGATTTGACCTGCAGAATTGATGGAGTCTGCGATGGTGTTCGTGCCGCCGCAGGCGTCGAACGAAACAACGGATCCGTCGGTGTTGCGAACAAAGCCGTGAAAGACCTGCTGCGAATCGATATAGAAGCCAACGATCTGGCCATAGAGGTTCATGGCGAGGGGCTCAGTCGAGTTTGAACCGGCGGCTGCGTCAAACGACGTGTAGATTCCGCCGTTGTCGCGAATGAAACCGTGGTAGATGCCAGCCCCGTCTGAATAATAACCGCTGACCACCCCGGCTGGAGTGCTTCCGCGGGCCACCGTGAAGACGGATCCCGGAGGGTCGATCACGATAATTGGGCCGCTGGTTTTGCGAAGAAAGCCGTGAAAGACGCCGCCAGCGTCAGTGTAAAACCCAGTCACTTGCCCCACCGAATCGATGGTGCCGGGATACGTTGTTTGTGAGCCGGGCGGCATGAAGAAACGGAAGTCGAAACTGCTGGACTCCGTCTGCCCGAAAGCGACTTGGCACAAGGTGAGCAGGGCGATGACCAGCGTAGTGGCTTTGGCGTTGGGGAACATAGTTTGGCTCCTCTTGATTGCGGGTGTCAAGAACCACGATCGGGGTGCAGGGAGAGGGCGGGTTACGCTCTGTAAAAACGGCAACAAGTCTAGCATGCCGGGGAGACGGAGGCAGAAGATTTCTTTGGTGCCGGGACGGGAGCTGAACGCTACGACGTTTGGAATGGAACGTCCAGTGCGCGCGGCAGACCGTCTTGCCTGCGACCGTCGTCCGCAACACCAGTCGTTTGACACCCCGTCGGGGCTGGGCCGACTGACTAGCCGGTTTCGGCCTCCCATTTTTGCTTTTGGCGCTCGATTACCTGGTAGCAGTCGCAAGCCTGGGCTTCGAGTTTCTGACGATTCACGATGCTCACGCTTCCGCGGGAGTACTCGATCAGTCCTGCTTTTTGTAGAGTGCCGGCGGCTACGGTGACGCTGGCCCGGCGGCTGCCGAGCATTTGTGCGAGGAACTCCTGGGTCAGAGGAAGGATACTGCCGCCGATCCGGTCGTGGCTCATCAACAGCCATCTGGCTAATCGTTCCACAACATCATGCAGGCGGTTACAGGCGGCGAGTTGGGTGGACTGCATTCCGAGCATCATGGAAAAACGCTGGATCTGCTTTTCAAGTTCCGGGCAGGTGGGCAGGATTCTGAGCAGGGTGTCTACGTCGACACGATAAGCGGTGCCGTCGCCCTGGGTGATCACTCGTAGGCCGCTGGTCTTGAATCCGAAGATAACTGGGAAACCGACGAAACCTTCTTTTCCGATTAAGCCCACCTCGACGGTCTTGCCGTCGGGTTGGGTGGTGAGCACCGAACCGAGACCGTTATTCAGGAAGTATCCCGACCGGATGGTCTCGCCGGCCTCGTGCAATACCTGATGGAGCTTCAGGCGGACAAATTCCAGCAAGGGGAAAAGTTGAGTGGATTCCCTGCGGGGAAGGCCGCGCAAAATGAAGTTGCCTACTTCTCTTCCGTCTCCGTCTGCGTTGTCGGATGAGAGGCTGATAGCTTTGGTGGAACGAACTGGAGAGTCTTTGGGCACAGGTAGCTCCTTGCGCAGCGAAAATCAGTCTGATTTCGCAAGGGACCGTTGCCACAAGAGCCTATGGCGGAGCGATGCTTGAAGAGACACCTCCAACCTACACTTACGTCACAAAGATGTATGTACGCAGACGCACATTTGTAGGGCACTGACCGTGCAGACGGTTGCTGTCTTCAGGCGTAGCATCCTCAACAAGCAAGGTCGCCTTCGGGCATCACCGTGACTGAGACCGCCAAATCATCGCAAGCCAGAGAATATTTGATGGCGAATTCAGACCGCTATGGACAAAAGAACCGGAGGGAAGAGGGAGTCACCCGATGCCCGTATTGCGTGGAGGCCGGCGGGTTCAAGGCGATGGCGAACGTTCATAGCGGAGACGGGCACATTTGCGCTCGCTGCGGACATATGGTACTGCCGTCGGATCCGTTGTTTGAATGTAGTTGCGCCAAGTGCATTGGGCTTAGGTTTTTTTAACGCATCCTTAAGTTGCGTTTCCAAGGAGAGTTTCAGATGTCCGAGGCGCTGTCAGCCCCAAGACTCCCGATCTGCTCTATTTGCCAGGAAGCTGTCAGCCTTGAAGCCGCAAACACCGATGAAGACGGTCACGCGGTTCACGAAGATTGTTATTGGGCAAGACTTAAACGAAACGCGGGGCCTGCGTTCAAGGATCGAGCGACTAGAAATGCGTATCAGAGATGAAAGACCAGCAATGCCGCCGATAGAAAAATCCGTGTCCGCGGAAGTGATTGATTT
>WNGK01013619.1_pt1 | contig 16722 bp, 18 predicted proteins | sample 5400601 | NCBI WGS metagenome assembly WNGK01 (sample SAMN13153376, study PRJNA577476) | soil metagenome | isolation source: 60 cm soil or saprolite under Garry oak tree replicate 1 | place: USA:California | collected 2016-06-15
GGGATCGCCGGGTTCGCCTCGAGCGGCATAATCCCTGGTCGATTGCCACGCTCCGTCAAACCATCGCCCGAGTTCTGCTTCGACAACTCTCCAGTTGTCCTTTTTGTGGAGCTCCGCATTTATAACACAGTAGTACTAGGGACTGGGCTGCAGCCCGTTGCCGACGAACGAGCAGGGTTTTGTTCTGCGATTTCCCGGAATTGCGTTTCTAAGCGACCAGACGAATGTGGTACACCCTGTCTAACGGTTTCAGGCTGATCCATACAGCCATTTTTGCGTTTGCTGCGCTCGGATTGTTCGGGTTTTGGGCGCGCACGCGCTTCTGGCTTCCAAAGTACGTGCATCTAGTGGCGGGCATAGGGCTCGCCGTTGGACTCTAGCCTTTCAGCAACGCCGGCGGACGCGCCCATCTGCAAGGAAAGATTCGTTGTTCGACTGCTCTTGATGTTGCTGGTTCCAGCGATGGTCTATTTCTTCTTTATAGCTTACGGAGGACAGCGGGCTGCGTTTAAGCGCACTGCCTCAAGGCTGGCACCATGTCCCTTTTGCCACAACCCGCAACCGACACAGTCGGTACGAACCCAAGGCGGCTACCAAGAGGTCGGGTCAGGCCGCCAAATGCTCAGTTTCCGGGCTAAGCTCTTACTGGCCGACGGGCAGCGGGCAATGTCCGCCATGCGATCACAAACGACGGCAGAAAACACGCAGTGGAGGTAATAGTCCAGACCGTCGTGGCTTACCGACGCGCGGACCAACTCCTCCTCACCTCCAGAACGCGATTACGCCCCCGGTCTAATAAAACGAATAACCCACATTGTCACCGCACCGACCAGCGCGGATGCGGGGATGGTGAGGACCCATGCCCAGACGATGCGGCGGGCGACTCCCCAGCGGACGGCTGACAGGCGAGTGGTGGCGCCTACGCCGACAATGGCTCCGGTGATGGTATGGGTTGTACTCACCGGAATACCCGCCAGGGAAGCGGAGAACAGAGTGATGGCGCCTGCGGTCTCGGCGCAGAAGCCGCCTACCGGCCTGAGCTTTGTGATGCGGGATCCCATGGTGTGAACAATTCTCCAGCCGCCGAGATAGGTCCCTAAAGCTATTGAAGCGTGTGCGGCGAGAATGATCGGCCAATGAAAGCGGCCCCAACCACCAGCCAGTTCGGACCTGGTGAGAAACTTCGCTCCGTAGAGAGCGGTAGCGACAATCCCCATAGTCTTCTGCGCATCGTTGCCGCCATGGCCGATGCTGTAGGCTGCGGCAGAAAGCAATTGCAGCCTGCGGAACCAGGCGTCCACGCGTTGCGGGGCCTTGTTCCGCAGCAGCCAGGACACGGCGACCATGAAGCCCAAGCCGAGGACCAGGCCCATAATTGGGGCCACCAGAATAAAAATCAGGGTCTTGGTCCATCCGCTGGGAAGGATTACTCCAAGTCCCGAGCGCATAACGGCAGCGCCTGCATAACCACCGATCAACGCATGGGAAGAGGATGTGGGCAGTCCCCACCACCAGGTGAGGAGGTCCCACACGATTGCGCCAACCAGGCCAGCGATCACTACGTACTGGGTGACCGAAGACACCCGGATCATTCCCCCGCCGATGGTTTTGGCGACAGCAGTTCCCAGTAAGAAGGCAGCAACAAAATTGAAGAAGGCAGCCCACAGCACGGCGAGCTTGGGGGAAAGCACGCGAGTGGAGACTACCGTCGCGATGCTGTTGGCGGCATCATGGAATCCGTTCAGGAAGTCGAAGGCCAGCGCGACCAGCACGGTGATGATAAGCAGAGCAATTACGCTCGTCACCGGCAATTTTCCTGTTTGGTCATCATCAGTTGTTTTTTATGACCACGGTTTCGAGGACGTTTGCGGCATCTTCTGCCTTGTCGGTAGCAGTTTCCAGCACTTCCAGCAATTCCTTGCTCTTGATGAGGTTGATGGGATCTGTTTCGCGCTCGAACAAAAGGCTAATGGCTTCCCGCGATGCAGCATCGGCTTCGTTTTCATAACGTTTGATTTCAACGCAGCGAGCGAGCACATCTCCATTCTTCCGGAGATGGGCCACAGCGCGCGCGAGTTCCTCGCATTGCAACAAAATCAACTTGGAAAGCTGAGCGGCTGCGGCCGGCGGACGCGTGATTTTGTACATCGTGGTCCTGTCTGCGGCCGAGTTTATTAAGTCCAGAACGTCGTCCAGCGACGAGGTTAGACGATGGATATCTTCGCGATCGAATGGAGTGATAAACGTCTGATTTAATTTCGTAAGAATGGCGTGCGTGAGATTGTCTCCAATATGTTCAATGCGCTTGATCTCTGCGGTCTTGGCTGCGGTGTTCTGGTAATCGTCGAATAAATCCACCAGAACGCGGGCTGCCGAAATCAGATTCTCGGCGATCTCAGAGAACATGGTGAAAAAAGTGGTATCGCTGGGGATGAGGCGGAACATTGAGATTTAGGGACTTTGGCTCCTGGTGAACTCTGTTGAGTAACGGAAAACTCGTCACTATCTCACGCGGTTATCGTGCGAGTCAATGGCCGCGGGATTAGTGGAAGACGGGGAGAAGACATGGGCCGGATGGACTGCGAGGCTATCTGCTGCCGATGGGGGCGCGGTTAGTGAGACTTCCCATCCACGTGTCGCGGCAGGCGGGCAGCAGCACGTCGCGGAATTCCGAGACTAACAAGGATGATGATTCCCAAAACCGCTCCTGCCCCCACGGTTATCCCACGTGTAAAATCAAGAAAAACGCTTTGAACACCCATTGCGATAGTGTGGATCTGATCGGCCTGATTCGCAATGTTACCTTGGTATCTGTCGTGGTGCGTGGTCGTTTTGGAGGGATCCAGACTGGAATTCGGACGACCGGCCATAGAAAACGTTTTATTCCGACCTGCCAGCAATATCGCCGGAGTCGGCGCGGTGCTTGAAGAAGCCGTAAAATAATTCCTCGTCATGGCATCTCCATCCCAATCCGTAAGCCCGCAGCCGCCGGGACGACAGAATACCGGCGGGCTAGTGAACCGGTTCTGGCAGCGGATCACTGACGGGCTTGAGCTCAACCAACTTTGGGACCAGTTTCGCGCTGATACCCGCTCCAGCTACAGCCTGTACTCGCGCGGCATAGAGATCACTAAAAAAGATGGGGTCAGGCGGGGCCGGCATTTTTCTGGGCTGGCGGGGCAATTCTTCTGGGCAATTCTGGAAAAGCTTTCACCCGCCCGGCGGGTGTTGCTGCTGGTCTCGCTGGCGCTCATGATTTTCAATCCCGAGTTTGCCTGGACTACGAATGGAAGCCAGCACATTGTCGGATTTGATCTCCGGTTATTGGGCGGCCTGCTGATGTTCTTGGTGCTGATCCTTGAAGTCGCCGACCGGGTAGTGATGAAGCGGGACTTGCAGATTGCGCGCGAGATTCAGATGTGGCTGCTGCCGGCGACTGCTCCGCAGGTGCCGGGCATGGAGATCGCGTTTGCCACCCGTCCGGCGAACACGGTGGCTGGCGATTATTACGATGTCTTTCCGCGCTTAGCCCCTGCGGAGCACGCTTCCGCAGTCCAGGCTTCTGCACGCCCTGCCCCTACAGGACCCCCCACAAAACAAAGCTACGTGGTGGCCGTTGCCGACGTTGCGGGCAAGAGCATTCCGGCGGCACTGCTAATGGCTACTTTTCAGGCGAGCTTGAAAACCCTCGCGGCAACGCCGTCGTCATTGGCGGAACTGGTGACCGGAATGAACCAGTATGCGTGCGGGAACAGCCAGAGCGGTTTGCGCTTCACGACTGCATTCATCGCGGAATACGAGCCGGGCCTGCGCAAGCTGACTTACATCAATGCCGGACACAACCAGCCCATACTGCGGCGCAACTCGGGAGGGGTTGAGCGGCTGGATAAGGGCGGACTCCCGCTGGGAATTAAGGCTGACGCGCCCTATGAAACCGGAAACATCTGGTTGGAAGCGGGCGACTGGCTGCTGATATTCACTGACGGAGTTGTGGAAGCGGTCAACCAACCGAGCATCGAATACGGGGAAGAGCGGCTGATCTCGCTTTTGAATAGGGGCACGGAAATTCCGCCGGTAAAGATGCTGAGCCGCATCATGGTTGATCTAGATTCCTTTGTGGGCACGACGCCACAGCAGGATGACATTACTTGCCTGGTAATCAAGGGGGTTTAGGGTTGGCTCTTGGCTACTCTCGCTATTCGGGCGCAGCTTAGCTCAAATCCTCGGAGTGCTTCAGCTGAACGTGGGTGCGAAATGCTGCATAGAGCATTTCCGTGGTTTCTGGTTGCGTGTCTTGCGTATCAGTCACCGCCTTTTCTACGCAGATGATCTGACTGCACTCGGAGCACTTGCCAAAGCGATGACTGGCGCGATCCATCTCCTCCTTGGGGCCCAGCCAACCTACCTCAGTCAATTCCGGTTTTTTCATGTCTCAATTTTCCCACAGGTTCAAGCCCGATTGCCATCCTGTGGATTCTACTGCACCGCCACTAACGAAATGCTGAACGCTCATTCCCGTATAATCAACCCAATCAGCATGACGGTTCTGGAAGACATTGTTGCCGCCACGAGGCGGAGAGTGGGCGAGTGTCGCTCCACGGCGAACCTGCGCGAGCTGGAGAGGCGGGCCGCGACGCATGTTCCACGCGGGTTCCGGAAGGCGCTGGAGTCGGCTAGCAGAGCGGGGATTGCGATCATCGCCGAACTGAAGAAGGCCTCGCCGTCGCGAGGACTGATCCGGAGCGATTTTGATCCAGAAGCTCTGGCGCGGGAGTTGGAGCGGGCTGGAGCGGCTGCGCTTTCGGTGCTGACCGACGAAGAATTCTTTCAGGGCTCGCTGCAGAATTTGCGCGCGGCTTCTGCGAGCACACGCATTCCTTGCTTGCGCAAGGATTTCATCATCGATGAGTTTCAGCTTTTGGATGCGCGCGCAAATTGCGCCGATGCGGTGCTGCTGATTGTGGCGGCGCTGGAGCAGGCGGAATTGACCTCTCTGGCGGCCAAGGCTGCGGATTATGCGTTGGACGTACTTTGCGAAGTCCACGATGTGGCGGAACTGCAGCGGGCTCGGGACGCAGGATGCAAGATCATTGGAGTAAACAGCCGCGACTTGAAAACTTTTAAGGTTGATTTGACGACGGCATTGGATGTGGCGGACGAAATTTCAGAGGATGTGCTGGCAGTTGCGGAGAGTGGAATCGAGAGTGGAGCGGCTATTGCGCGGCTGCGGGCTGCGGGATATGGAGCTTTTTTGGTTGGGGAGAAGCTGATGACGGCGGCGCGGCCGGGCGAGGCTTTGAGGGCGCTGATGGTTGAAGCGGCGGTTCCGATATCGAGTGCGAGGCAAGTCCTCGAACCGCAAAGCTAGCTCCGGCTGAAAAGCAGGTTCCTCTGGGCTGGCACGGGTTCGGAATGACAACTGAATTGTGAAGAAATGATTTCATGACCTGGGTAAAGATTTGCGGGATCACGAATCTCGAAGATGCGCTCGCCGCGGTTGAGGCGGGAGCGGATGCGCTGGGGTTTGTCTTTTATGAGAAGAGCCCGCGACGGCTGGATCCGGCCGCGGCGCGGCAGATTGTGGAGCGGCTGCCGGAAAAGCTGGAGAAAATAGGCGTGTTCGTGGATCTGTCACAGGAGCAACTGGCGGAAATCGTGAATGAAGTCGGACTCACGGGTGTGCAGTGCCGCCTCCGTCCGCAGGCTGCGGGGCCTTCGCCGGATGGACGGACCAGGTATAAAAATCCGGTGCGGATGCTTATGCCTTTGTCGGTAACGCGATTGCTGGAGGACGAAAGGCGGCTGCAGGGTTTGACGGCCGAATTTGTGCGAATGTCGGAATCTCGCAAGCCTTCGAGCGCATTCGATACTTTTTTGTTGGACTCAACTACTCCGGAGAAGCCCGGAGGCACAGGCCGGGCGTTCGATTGGCAAAGAATCGCGCCGTTGGTTCAGGTGATGAACAAGAGCGTGAAAGTGATCGCGGCGGGAGGGCTGACGCCGGACAACGTGGCTAAAGCGATGCGAATTCTTCATCCCTGGGGCGTGGATGTTTCGTCGGGAGTTGAAGCGGCGCCCGGCAAGAAAGAGCCGCAGAAGATCAGGGCTTTCATTCGCGCGGTAAGAGAAGCGGAAAAGAATTGAATATGGCGAGTGCTTCTATCACGAAGAGACGCGCGGGGTCTTTCCTCCACAAAGCACCGCCTCGCAAACCGGCGCTCGTCGTCCAAGCCGGACGGTTTGGGCCGTGGGGTGGGCGCTATGTTCCCGAGACGCTTATGGCGGCGCTCGAAGAACTGGAGCGCGAATACGAAAGAGCCAAGAAAGATCCCAGATTCAAGGCGCGCTTAAGCGAACTGCTGAAGACTTACGCCGGCAGGCCGACGCCGTTGTTTTTCGCCCGGCGGCTGACGCAAAAACTCGGTGGCGCAAAGATTTATTTGAAGCGCGAAGATCTTCTGCACACCGGAGCGCACAAAATCAACAACTGCATTGGGCAGGCGTTGCTGGTGGAGCGCATGGGGAAACATCGCGTGGTCGCCGAAACCGGTGCGGGCCAGCACGGAGTGGCGACCGCCACGGTTTGCGCGTTGTTTGGCTTTGAGTGCCTGGTCTATATGGGCACCGAAGACATGCGCCGGCAGGAGCTGAACGTTTTCCGCATGAGATTGCTGGGCGCGGAAGTGCGTGGGGTGGATGCCGGGTCGCGAACTTTGAAGGACGCTATCAACGAAGCCATGCGCGACTGGGTGACAAATGTGCGGACGACACATTACCTGCTGGGAAGCGTGCTGGGGGCGCATCCGTATCCGGCGATGGTTCGGGATTTTCATACCGTGATTGGACGCGAGACGCGGGCGCAGATTATGAAGGCGGAAGGGAAGTTGCCGGCCGCGATTATCGCCTGCGTTGGCGGCGGATCGAACTCCATCGGAATTTTCCATGACTTCATCGGTGACAAGAAAGTGCAGCTGATCGGAGTGGAGGCGGGCGGACGCGGCGATAAATTGGGCGACCATGCGGCGCGGTTTCGCGGAGGGCTGCCGGGAGTGCTGCAAGGTACGTTCTCGTACGTGTTGCAGGATGAAGCCGGACAGATCGCGGCAACGCATTCGGTTTCGGCGGGCCTGGATTATCCGTCGATCGGTCCGGAGCATGCCTGGCTGGCGGACACAAAGAGGGCGGAATATGTGGCGGCGTCGGATACGGAGGCGCTGGATGCCTGTAAGCTGCTGGCGCAGACGGAAGGGATTATTCCGGCACTGGAGTCGGCACACGCGGTGGCGGAAGTGCTGAAGCGCGCGCCGACAATGAAGAAATCTGAAGTTGTAATCGTTAATGTCTCCGGCAGAGGAGATAAGGATATAGGAATTCTGCGGGAAAGCTTCCGCTTGGACTAGCTGCCGATCGACGCACAGGAGTTCAGGCGACTCGACACGAGCCACTGGACAAGGTGGAGCACTAGAAGGATGAAGAACACATTTGCCGCAAAAACAAAACTGACGACGAAATTGTTCAGAATCTCCGTCGCCGGGAAGGTGTGACTGAGACCCAAGGTGTGTGGTGCTGACTGCAAGCTTAAGAAGAATATGAGCCCAAAAAGATAGCAGAGACTGGAGTCCATTGTTTGGGCGGATTCGCCAGAGCGCGAATCCGCTTCATGATGATTGTTGCTGGGAAAAAGAAATAAAGACTCCCTACCGCTAAGATCAAGACGAATAAACGATCAAGGGTAAAAGCCCCGGCCAGATCGACCAGAGGGCGCAAGAAGAATTGTACATAGTCCTGTTGACACCGCCGAGCATACATTGGCTCCTGAGATTGTAATCGCAAATGTCTTTCGACTTTAATCGCAAACCTGCTCTTGTCGCCTACATCACCTGCGGCGACCCGGACTTGCGCACTACGCGCGATGTTGCTTTGGCGGCGATCTCCGCGGGCACGGAAGTAATCGAGCTTGGGGTTCCGTTCAGCGATCCGGTTGCCGACGGGCCGGTGATTCAGCGGGCCAGTGAACGGGCGCTCAAGAGTGGTGTGTCGTTGGAGCAGGTGCTCGCGCTGGCGGCGCAGATTCGACGTGAGAGCAATGCGGGGCTGATCGTTTTCACTTATTTCAACCCGGTGCTGCGGATGGGCCCGGAGAAGTTTGCCGCCCACGCCGCGGATGCGGGCGTGGACGGGGCGCTGATCACAGACTTGCCGGTTGAGGAAGCTGCGGAATACCTGGGGCACATGCGAAAACGGAATCTGGCGACGATTTTTCTCGCGGCTCCGACCAGCACGGATGAGCGGCTGAAGCGCATTGCGGAAGCGTCGTCGGGATTCGTGTACGCCGTTTCGCGGACGGGAGTGACAGGAGCGCGAAAGGATTTGCCCGAGGACGCGCAGCAACTGGTGCGGCGGCTGCGGAAAATCACTAAATTACCGATTGCGGTTGGCTTCGGAATCTCGGCTGCCGACCAGTTTGCTGCGGTTGGCAAATACGCGGATGCGGCGGTGGTGGGCAGCGCGATTGTGCAGACGATCGAACGCAGTCCGGGCAAGGAAGCGCAAGCTGTGGCAGAATTCATAAAGCAGCTTTCAGCCGTCAGTCATCAGTCATCAGCCACTGGGAGTCGGAGTCAAGGCAAGCGCCGCGTAGCAGGTGCGGACTGAACCCTATCCGCTGGCAGCTGACGGCTGAGAGCTGACAGCTCTTATGGATATCGCAGACTGGCGACAGAAAATTGACGAGATTGACCGCAAGCTGGCTCTGAATTGCTGTGCCAGCGGGCGCAGGCCGCGCATGCCATCGGAAAGCTGAAGCACGTCGCCGGATTGCCGGTTTACGAGCCGGATCGGGAAAAGAAGGTTTTCGAAAATGCGCGCCGGGCGAATGCCGGGCCTTTGCCTGACCGTGACCTGTTGCGCATTTTCGAGCGCATCGTGGACGTAATGCGGCAGAGCGAGATGGCGCAGGTTCCGCCGGCTGCGGCGTCTTCTGCGATTGATGGGTTGGGCGACACGGAGATAGATCCGGAAGTAAATGATTGAAGAAAGTCGACTCTTGGCTGTTGGCTCTTAGCTTCACGGAAAGACGCGAAGAGCCAAGAGCCAAGAGCCAAGCGCTGAAAACCCATGATCGTCGCAATGCAGGAAACCGCAACCGAAGACCAGATCCAGGTGGTGGTCGAACACCTGATGGAGCTGGGGTTCTCTGTCCACCGGACGACTGGCGAACGCCAGACCATCCTCGCAGCCGTGGGTGCGCGCACGGATTTCGATACTGATGGAGGTGCATCGCATCAGCGCGCCTTACAAACTGGCGGGGCGCGGCTTTCGTCCGCAGGGCACGGTGATCGAGTTTGGCAATGGAGTGAAAGTCGGCGGCAACGACGTGGTGGTGATGGCGGGACCGTGCTCGGTGGAATCACGCAGCCAGTTGTTCACCGTCGCCGAGCAGATCTCCAAAGCCGGGGCACGCGGCTTGCGCGGCGGAGCCTTCAAACCGCGGAGTTCGCCATATTCGTTCCAGGGACTTGGGCTCGAAGGGCTCAAGCTTTTGCGCGAAGCGGGGGACAAGCACAACCTGCTGGTGATCAGCGAAGTGATGGAGATTTCGCAGATCGAGGTGATGCTCCCGTACGTGGACATCCTGCAAGTGGGGGCGCGCAATATGCAGAATTTTAATTTGTTGCGCGAACTGGGAAAACTGAAAACACCGATCCTGCTCAAACGCGGAATCGCTGCGACTCTGGAGGAACTGCTGCTGTCCGCTGAATACATTATGGCGGGCGGCAATTACAACATCATTGTGTGCGAGCGCGGCATTCGCACGTTTGAAACTTACACGCGCAACACCATGGACATTTCGGCGATTCCGGTGGTGCACAAGTTGTCGCACTTGCCGATTGCATCGGACCCTTCGCACGGAACTGGCCGCAGAGACAAAGTCGCTCCAATGGCCAGGGCTTCGATTGCTGCCGGCGCCGATGCGCTGCTAATCGAAGTGCATCACGATCCCGACAAGGCGCTTTCCGACGGTGCGCAGTCACTCTATCCGCAACAGTTCGCCGAACTGATGGATCAGATGCGGATGATTGCGCCAGCGGTGGGAAGAGCGATCGCTTAGGACATTTTGTAATTTTGAAATTGGGTGATTGGGTAATTGAAATTCCCAGCACCCATTCACACCTCTGATTGTCTATTCGCCAAATTACGATCATCGGCACCGGGCTGATTGGGGGCTCGCTTGGACTGGCTCTCAGGAAGAACGGGTTCCGCGGGAAGATTGTTGGGTGCGATTCGGCTGACGTTCTTTCACGGGCGAAGCGGATTCGCGCGATTGATCGCGGCCTCGCCGATCCGGTTGAGGCTTCTCAGGGCAGCGATGTCGTCGTGCTGGCGACTCCGGTTGGCGCGATCATCGAATTGATCGAGCGGCTGGCGCCGTGGATTTCTTCAGCCACACTAGTTACTGATGTGGGAAGTACGAAGGCGGAGATTGTGTCGCGGGCTGATAAGGCTTTCCGTAAAAATGCTGCGCAGCGATTCCTAGCCGGGCATCCGATGGCGGGCAAGGAAAATTCGGGGATCGCGTTTGCTGACGCGGATTTGTTTCGCGGGGCGGTTTGGTTTGTTACGCCACTGCAGGGACAGAGATTGAAAGCTGGGCTAGCGGGCGAGTATCTCAGATTGGTGAAGAAGACAGGGGCGCGGATAGCGGAGCTCGATCCTGCGGAGCACGACCAACTCTGCGCCTGGATCAGCCACGTTCCGCAGATGATTTCTACTGCGCTTGCGGCGACGTTGGTTGAGGAGTACGGGGACAAGGCGCCGCTGCTTGAATGTGGCGGGCGGGCGTTGCGGGAGATGACGCGGATTGCGGCGAGTCCGTATTCGATGTGGCGGGATATTGCGATTACGAATAAGAAACAAATTGCGGAGGCGCTGCTGAAAGTGGAGCACAGGCTGGGGCATATTCGGGAGAATCTGGATACGCGCGAGTTGGAGGGGGAGTTTGAGCGAGGGCATGGGCTGAGGCCATCTCCACCACCGAAAGGCTTTTCACCACAGAGACCCAGAGTCACAGAGAAATCGCGTTAGTGCTTGTTCGGGAGAGCTGCAAGGGATTTGCTATGGGCGAGCGACAGCAGGTTCCTCTCCGCCTGCGGCGGTTCGGAATGACATCGCCTTTTATTGTTTTTGAGATTCTTCTGTGGCTCGGCGTCTCTGTGATGAAAATGCTTTAGAATTTGCGAGCGTATGAAGAAAGTTGTCACCAATTCCGACGAAGCGATCCGGGACATTTCTGATGGCGCGACTATCATGGTCGGTGGGTTTGGGCTATGTGGGATTCCCGAGAACCTGATTCGCGCGCTGGTGCGCAAGGGCGTCAAGAACCTCACCACCATCAGCAACAACGTGGGCGTGGACGGTCATGCTATGGGGTTGCTGCTCGCGGCTGGCCAGATTCGCAAGCACATTGGCACTTACGTAGGCGAAAACAAATTGCTGGAACAGATGGTGCTGGAAAAGAAAATTGAATTGGACCTCGTCCCACAGGGGACTTTTTGAGAGCGCATTCGCGCCAGCGGCGCCGGGATTGCGGCTTTTTTTACGCCCACCGGTGGCGGCACTATCGTAGCGGAGGGCAAAGAAGTCCGCGAGTTTGAAGGGCGCGCGTACGTAATGGAACGCGGACTGAATGCGGACTTCGCGCTGGTCAAGGCGTGGAAGGGCGATATCTGGGGGAATCTGGTTTATCGCAAGACGGCGCGTAATTTCAATCCCATGATGGCGACAGCGGCCAAGGTCACGATTGCGGAAGTTGAGCACCTGGTTACGGTCGGGGAGATTGACCCGGACGCGGTGCATACGCCGGGGGTTTATGTGAAGAGGATTTTTCAGGGCGAGAACTACGAACGGCTGATTGAGAGAAGGACGGTGAGAAAGCAGTGACCACTGCGGAGTGGTCAGTGGGCAGTAACACCAAAGCTGCTTGCTGACCACTTATTGCTGAGCACCGGCCACTGACCACTGCCTTATGGCTAAAGACCTCGACAAACGTGAGCGCATCGTTAGGCGGATTGCGCGCGAACTGCAGGACGGGTTCTACGTGAATCTCGGCATCGGGATGCCTACGCTGGTGGCTAACTACGTGCCTGCGGGAATTGAAGTTGTGTTGCAGAGTGAGAATGGGATGCTGGGGATTGGGCCTTATCCAATCGAGGGAGAGGAAGATGCTGATCTGATTAATGCGGGGAAAGAGACCGTCAGCGAGATGCCTGGGACGAGTTATTTTTCGAGCGCGGATTCATTTGCCATGATTCGCGGCGGGCATATTGACCTGAGCGTTTTGGGCGCGATGGAAGTGGACGAAGAGGGCAATCTCGCGAACTGGATGATTCCGGGAAAGATGGTGAAGGGCATGGGCGGCGCGATGGATCTGGTGGCGGGGACGCGGCGGGTGATTGTTGCCATGGAGCACACCACGCGCGAAGGTCAGCCGAAAATTTTGAAGAAGTGCACGCTGCCTCTGACGGGCGCGAAGGTTGTGGACACGATTGTGACGGAGCTGGCGTATATCCGGGTGACGGCGGAAGGGTTAGTGCTGGAAGAGATTGCGCCGGGGTTGACGGCGGATGATGTGCAACGGGCAACGGAGCCGACGCTGATTCTGAGTCCGAGGCTGAGGAGTATGGAGAGCTGAATCGTCGTTGCCCAGATTTGAAAAGGCGCCGCTTTCAGCCGCGCCGCTTTTCTTTTTACCATCATTCCCATTTTTTACTCTGTCATCCCGAGCGGAGTCGAGGGACCTGCTTTTTGCGGGCAGTTCCGGCGCTGCTGGCAAACAGCAGGTCCCTCGACTGCTTCGCTCGGGATGACAGGGAGTAGGGATTTAATTGCGGCAATGGCGCTGCGAAAGGGCGCGGCCTTCTGCCGCGCCGTACGTCGAATCTAACCTACATGCGGCACGGCCAGAGGCCGTGCCCCTTTCAAAGCACTCCCCTGTTGGATGCTAGTCCTGCGGCGGACTACACCAGTCGAAAGGGGGCGTTTAGCAGGCGGGCGGGGAGCATTACTACGGCCCAGACCAGCGCCAGTACTCCGTGGACCGCAATGCCCAGAATGCGGAACGGCAATAGCAGCAGCCAGACAATTGGGTAGAGCACCAGCGCAAGCAATGCCAGCGGCCAGCACAGGACGAACAGGATGCACCAGAGGAAGAAGGCGGCCAAGGGGGTTCTCCTGTATGAAAAGTACGGATCAATAGCTGCCGAAGTTCCCAGTGGCCAATCAGGCTAGATCGATTCTCCACAAGTGCAGGCGACTGCTATCCTATTGGCGCCCTGTTGTCCCTGGGCCAATGATGGGTACATCAATAAGAAACAGTGTGAGGCTTCTCCTGCAAGGAGTCGCCTGGCTCTTGTTTGCGACTGCAGGCATCGCATTTTGGGTGGGAGGACGAGCCATCAGCGAATTCGCCAAGACAGACCGAATACTCGCGGAGATGGAGAGCCTCGCTCTTGCTGCGGTGTGTGCAGGGTTCGGCGCGGTAGCTAAGGCTGCCGGAGAGCGTTTTGAGGAAGACGAAGAAGATGGGGCTTCGACATCCGGAGGCGAGTCCCTTCGATGATCAGATTGCGGCAACCGGTTATCCTGCCGCCAAGGCTTTCTCTAATGCCCCGCTCCCTGGCTCTCCCCCCTCGCCTTCTCAAACTCATCCCCACTTTGCCACCCAATCAATTTCTGTTGTGACGCCGCGGCCCAGCCTAAGGCGAAGCCGAAGCGGGCCATTACGGCGTCGCCGGTGAAGTCCATGTCGGGGGAGTATTCGTCGCTGGGCTGGTGGTAGTGGTTGTTGGTGTAGTCCTCGGCTTGCTGCATGCCCCAGGCGGTGTTGTGGCCCTTGTACTTCATGCCTTCGTTGATGGAAAAGGCGGGGACACCCACGCGGGCCAGGCTGAAATGGTCGGAGCGGTAGAAGTGTCCGGCTTCGGGGTGCGAGTCGGGGCGGATGGCGAGGCGGAACTCTTTGGCCATGGCTTCAACCGTGGGATAGAAATTGTTGCGCTCGGCGCCGGAGACTTCTACTTCTTCGGGTGAGCCGAGTGGCGGGATGTCGTCGAAATTCAGGTCTAGCGAAATCTTGCCTGCGGGAATGGGCGGATGCTTGCCGAGATATTCGGAACCCAGTAGGCCCTGCTCTTCTGCGGTCACCGACGCGAAAATCACCGACCGCCGCGGCCGCGACTGGACCTGCGCAAAAACGCGGGCTAGCTCCAGCACGATGCCGCATCCGGTGGCATTGTCGCGGGCGCCGTTGTAGATGTTGTCGCCGGGCATGTCGGGACGAATTCCGAGATGATCGTAGTGCGCGGTGTAGATGACGGCTTCGCTTTTCAGTTTGGTGTCTGAGCCGGGCAACATGGCGACCACATTGTTCGATAAGATCTGGCGGATTTTGCTCACCATGTGAGCTTTGAGCTTGACTGAAAGCGGCACGGGACGGAAATTGCTCGACTGCGCGTCGGCCATCAACTTGTCGAGATCGAGGCCGGACTTCTGAGCCAGGTGGCTGGCGACATCAAGTTGGACCCACGCCGCCGCCTCGAGTTGTGGCTGGTCGCTTTTCAGGCCGGCTCTTTCGCCGGAGTTGGAATTGCGCACGACCTCCCAGGGGTAACTCGCCATTTCCGATTTGTGGATGAGAATTACGCCGACAGCGCCTTTGCGGGCGGCTTCTTCGTACTTGTAAGTCCAGCGGCCGTAGTAGGTGAGGGTGCGCCCTTTGAAGAAATTGGGATCGTCCGAAGAAGGCTCATTCACCAGCATGAGCAGGACCTTGCCGTGGACGTCGGCGCCTTTGTAGTCGTCCCATCGGTATTCGGGGGCTTCAATTCCGTATCCGACAAAAACAATGGGCGCATCTATGTCGTCGGAAGGGCGCTGGGTTTCGTCATAGGCGACATACTGATCGAGCGGCTTGAGTTTCATGGGATCGCCCTTCGCAGGCACAAGTTCAAAACTGGTTTCCGGCGCGGGAGTAATTCCAACCATCGGGACTTTCTGAAAGTAGGTACCGTCGTCGCCGGCGGGCTTAAGGCCATACAGCCAGAATTGGGTGGCAATGTAATCGGCGGCGATGTCCCCGCCGCGCTGGCCGGTGCCGCGGCCTTCGAGGAGATCGAGCGAAAGAAAGCGAACATGGGCGCGGATGTGCTCGGGGTCGATTTTTTCGAGAGCCGAGATGGCGGCGGGGGGCAGGTGGGCGGAAGCGGCGGACGCGGCTTTGCGGGCGGCTTGCGCCAGGGACAGGATAAGGATGAGGGAGACGCCTAAGAGGACGAACCTTCGCATTGGGGGAAGGGCTCCTGGGGAAGCTATTAGCCGAACTGGATATTTTACGTTACGTGGGCAAAACACAGGGCAGCAGCCACTTAATCCTATTCTATGTCCGCTGTGGCAAAAGGTCTTAGCGCCCCGGAACCGCGACTTCCGCCTTCAGCACCGCCGGCAATTCATCGCCTCGGAAATACTGCCCCTTGGCCGCTTTCATCTCCGGCATCGCCGCATACGGCTTGCTGTAGTCATTATTAGCATTCCAGAACAAGAATCCCACTCCGCCCTTGTTCTTCGCTGTCAAAACCTGTACTTCAATGTATTTCGGAGAATACGTTTTCGTCCGCCACGCAAACGCCTGCAGCCACGGACGTATCACCGCCTCGCTCCCCTTGGTGATCTCCTCAAATCGCTCCATCGACTCGCCAATAAAGTGTTCGGGCGCATCTCCAGGCTTGTCGTATCCATCCATCTTGAAGAAGTGCGAGGGATAAATCATCGGCGAGAGCACATCGCAATATTTCGCCATTCGCACAATGTCCTGCCCCGTGTGCGCCAAATCCACCGGCCGCTGCCAGGCCATCACTCCAAACACATCCAGCGACAGCAGCACGCCCTTCGGATGCAGAGACGTATAAGCTCGCCGCAGGAAGTCCGCAATCACATCCGACCGCTGCCACTCCGGATGCTTCTTCTGATACGTGAACCGCGCATCCTTCTGATCGCCCTCAGCAGGGAAGCGGACATAGTCAAACTGGATCTCATCCGCCCCGGCCTCCGCCGCCACCACCGCCAGAGCGATGTCATACTCCTGCACTTCCACCTGCGACGGATCCGTCCAAACCAGCTTCCCATTCTCCCGCCACGGCTGCCCCGTCTTCTGCGACTTCACCGCCAGCTCCGGATGCGCCACCACCAGCCGCTCATCCCGGAACATTGCGATCCGCGCAATCGCATGCAGCCCCTGGGAATGCAAGAAATGTGTGTATTTTGGCAGATCGCGAATCGGAGCTTTGTGTGCCCCGATCAGCGGATGCTCAAATGGAATATTCACCGTCCCATCGCTATCCTTAATATCAAAAACCACCGCATTCCCGCCCGCCTCGCGCCACCGTTTCACGATCTTTATCCCGTGGTCGCTTCCCGCCATCAATCCGGTCAAATAAATCGCCCGCACCTCAAAATCTTTCGCCACCGGCACCGGCTTCTCTGCAATCGGCGCGTTCAGGATTCCCGGTATCACCAACTCCTGTCCCGCCTTCAAGAACGGTCCGTGAAGGTTCTCGTTCGATCCCCCCATCGCTTCCGCCAACTCCGACGAAGTCAAGTACGACGTCTGCCCCAGATAATGCCGCGCCACCGAAACCACAGTATCCCCCCGCCGCGTTTCATAGAGGG
>WNGK01003867.1_pt1 | contig 16718 bp, 16 predicted proteins | sample 5400601 | NCBI WGS metagenome assembly WNGK01 (sample SAMN13153376, study PRJNA577476) | soil metagenome | isolation source: 60 cm soil or saprolite under Garry oak tree replicate 1 | place: USA:California | collected 2016-06-15
TGCGATCGAGATCGTAACTTTTCATGTCGTCCATCAAGAAAGGGGCAAACGCGAATCAACCGCCTGTATCGTTGAAGGCAAATAACAGAGCGGTACGACAACTGGGCGACAGGCATCTCAACACGTCCTCCCGGCGCCGTCATTGCGAGCGCAGCGAAGCAATCCATCTCGCCGCGCAAAGAAAGAATGGATTGCTTCGCTTCGCTCGCAATGACGGCTAAACACACGTTCGCGACCTCGCGGCGCGATGCGCCCGAGGCGTTGCTGGATCTTCCGCCCAAAGAGGGCGTGGGGAACGCCGGATGCCCGTTGCACCCGCGGCCTCGTGTGCACTTGGTAGTGGTAGAACGCACACGAGTAACAACGAGTACACCGGAATCACCCGGCATTCCCGCACGCAATGGTTTTAACGGTTTCCTTCGTGCTCCCCGGTGACCGGGCTCTTTTGCCACCGTCATCAGCGGATTAAGTCTTGTCTAAGCCCGGTTGGGCCGACGCGACTCCGCGAACTTGACGCCAGCGTCGGGGCGTCAGGACCACACGACTTCGCCGTACGCCCACCGAGGCCAGGCTCAAGCTCTAAGATTGTTTTTCGGCCCCTAACTCGGAGGTTGTGCTTGCCATTAAAAAGCCGCCCCATCATCTTAGTGTATTGGCCCATTTCCATGCGGGAGTTGCGTATGAGTCAGGTCAGCGGGAGTTGCGTATGAGTCAGGTCAAAAGACACATGGAGCGCAATGGAGGCCTCCATTTTCAAGCCATCGAGGTAGCTCTGCAGGCAAAAGCCTTGAAAGAATGCAGTTTTCCCGGTCATTCCGATTGGGTGTTGGATCAGGGCGATAATGAGGCCAATAGCCTCGCCTTTGCGATCGGAACAAACCGCTGGGAGAGCGGCGAAATTGATGGCGAGCGCGAAGAATTCTTGGATGCCATCAAACATGCGATCAAAGGCGCGCCCTATGATTGTCCTCGGTGCGATCGGATGATGGCAAAGGATTGATGCAGGGGGTTCTCGCACCGCGCGGCCCGCTGCGGCAAGCGGACCGCCGAAATTGAAAATTCAAACTGAGACACCTGCAGTAAGGGGCACGGCGCGCCGTCGCATCGGTGCGCCTCGCGTGGGCACGGGCGATCACGCTGGCTCACTTTGCGGAGTGATGGTCCACATTCCATCTTTGCTAAAAGGTTAGTGTGTTGCGCTGACCAGTTGAGCCCACCGCACTTTCCGGACCTTGCGCGATGTCCGACTTGAGTCCGGATTGCGCACCAAGCCGGACGTCGGCCTCGGCGACCGGCACCTTCGGAAAGTTAACGGAGATGACCGATCCCGATCCTCGCCCATTCGCCAATTGCCAAATCATCTGCCAAATCATCGTCCGCTACGGTGGAGCGGGCCTCTTTGACAAGCACTTGGCCTCGACGATTCATTGTGTTGACGACGAGATTATCGGCCCGCTGCAGCGGCGTGAGCAACGCAGGCGCGCCCGCGCTGTGATGCCTCATGGCAATCCGGGAGACGACTAGCCTGCAGTTGGCAGTCGGCGTATAGTATCTTCCATGAGTTGGGATGCGAAAGACGTAGCACTGCTCAAAAAACTGTGGGCCGAAGGACAGAGCGCGGCGCAGATCGCGCACCGTCTCGGGTTTAGCCGTGACGCGGTCTGCGCCAAGCTAACGCGTTTGGGCCTGAAGCGTGGTCACAAGCCGCCAACAGCAAAACCCAGGATAAGGCCGGTGCCGAAGCGAAGGCCGGCGTTGTTGGCCGCCTGCGCAAGCCCGGTGGCAAAGAAGGTGTCGCGGAAGGCGGTAGGGAAGCAGCCTGAGGAATTCAGCAAGCGCCAGCTTTACGCCATGCTGGCTGAAGCGGTCAGGAATACGGGCTAACGGGCTCACCCCGACATCGTTGCGGCGCGGCCTCCGCACTTCGTTCAGTTCGAACGGTTTCCTTATTGCCGGCAATCCCCGACGCATCTGAGGGCGCCATGGCGGTAATCCGAGGCTTCATCCAGCAGTGGCTGAACGGTATCGTCCAGCGTCGTGGAGGCGATGCGTGCCGCTTCACTTTCGCTTGTGGCACATCGCGTCATTTCGCTGCCCTGCGGAATTTTGTCGCTATCGGACCCATTTGGCGACGGTCTTCGCTGTGGTGTTGAACTGGCGCGCGGCGGCGGCTTTGCTGAACCCACCGTCGATCACACATCTCACCAGGCCTCTCGATCAACTATTTTGACGCGAAGGAGCAGGATACGCCGAAAGCTGGAAGAGGTTCAGGACGCATTGGCCACGCCCAACGTCCGTCTGGCTGGAGAGGGCGTGAAGTCCATTCGCTACCGGTCGCCCGCGCTAACGGTTCGCGGAATACCATTTATTGAAACCGATTATGGCCTTCGCGCGATTGCCTTTCGCAGCGCCTCGAACACTCGACCATCCTGGGACTGCGAGACATTGAACCGCAGAAAGCCAGTTGCCGATTGCGACAGGCTAAAAGCGTTGCCGGGGGCGAGAACTATGTTCTCTGCAAGTGCCTCTCGGGCAACGTCTGCCGCGTCAATGCCGTCCGGCAGTTGGCTCCATAAAAACATGCCGGCCTGAGGTTCGAGCCACGGTTCGATGCCGAGGGATTTCAGCCGGGTGTTCACCTCGCCCATGGCGCGAGACAGGCGGAGGCGCAGCCCTTCAATGTGTTTCCGGTAGCTGCCATCACGCAGGACGTTGAGGACCAATTCAGCGGCGAGGCGTCCGCCACCGAAAGAGGTGGCGATCTTCAGGTCTATCAATCCCTCGATCCAATCGGGGCGTGCAGCGATGAACCCGCAGCGAGCCGAAGCCGACAATGTCTTGGAAAAGCTACCGATATGGATCACACGCTCGAGGCCGTCGAAGGCCGCTAGCCGGGGAGCGAACGTATGCTCAAAATCAGCGAAGATATCGTCCTCGATAATGGTTAGGCCGAACTGTTCGGCAAGCTTCAACACCCGGTGCGCTGCCACTGGTGAAAGCGTGGCTCCGGTCGGGTTGTGGATTGCCGAGTTCGTGATGTAGATCCGAGGCCTGTGCTCATGGAGAGCCTGTGCGAACAGCTCCATGTCCGGCCCCGCCGGTGTATATGGAACGCTGACGATGCGGGCTCGATGGGCGCGCAGCAGCGCATGGAAATTGAAGTAGCAGGGGTCGTCCACCAGTACGGTGTCTCCCGGCTCAGCCAGGAATCGGCATAACAGATCGATCGCCTGCGTCCCCGACTCCGTGAGCATGATCTGGTCCGGCGAAGCTTCGATACCGCGATCGCCCATTCGCCGTGCGATGAGCTGCCGCAAAGGCGGCAGTCCGAGCGGAGCACCGTAGTCGGCCAGTGCTGGACCATCGGCCCGCGACAGTGTTCGAAGTGCACGGCGCACACCATCTTGCGGCAACCAGGACGGCGGGAGCCAGCCGCAACCTGGTTTTAGATCGGTGTCCCCAGCTTCCAGCGATTGGCGAGAAACCCAAAACGGATCAATCGCCCGATCAAGTTTCGGTCCGATTTCCGATAACGCCAGAGGGGCCGCCTGGCTGGCCACGTAGAACCCTGACCCAGGGCGAGACTGGATCACCCCTTCGGCTACAAGCCGATCGTAGGCCTCGACCACCGTGGACGTGGACACCTGCATGGTGCCCGCGAACGACCGGATCGACGGCAGCTTGTCGCCGGATGTCAGGCTGCGGCCGGCAATGCGCTGCCGTATGGCGGTCATGACCATTAACACGCGTGTCCCGCTCTTCGCTTCTTCCAGCATCCGTACTGAATCCGATACCATAACAGTTTTCCCAAACCGTACCGGACTGTCACTGGAATTGCCAGTCGTGCCTTCGATAAAGGTCCGTAACGAAGGAGCTTCAGATGGACCGAACGGCGAGCGGATGGATCAATGGGTTCATCGGGGTAGTGACCTTTAGCGGGTCGCTCCCAGCCACTCGCGTGGCGGTGATGCAATTCGACCCGGTATTTCTGACGGTCGCGCGTGCAGCTATCGCCGGCGTGCTGGCGCTCTGCCTGCTGTTTGCGTTCAAGCAAACGCGTCCCTCGCGCAGCGATATTGTCTCGCTCGTGATCGTTGCCCTCGGCGTCGTTGTCGGCTTTCCGCTGCTGACGGCACTAGCGCTCCAACACATCACCTCGGCGCACTCCATCGTCTTTATCGGACTGCTTCCCTTATCAACGGCGATCTTCGCAGTGGTGCGCGGCGGTGAGCGGCCGAAGCCCGCATTTTGGATATTCTCCGCTCTTGGTAGCGCATTGGTGGCCGGCTTCGCCCTCGTGCAGGGACTGACGGCTTCGCCTGGTGGCGATGCATTGATGCTTGCCGCCATCATCGTTTGCGGGCTCGGCTATGCCGAAGGCGCTAAGCTGTCCCGCACACTTGGCGGCTGGCAGGTGATCTCCTGGGCGCTCGTTCTGTCGCTTCCAGTGATGATCGCGCTATCGATTTTCTATCAGCCGCCGACCTTCTCCGGCATCGAGTTGCCCGCCTGGCTCAGCCTCGCCTATGTGTCGCTCTTCAGCATGTTGATCGGTTTCGTTTTCTGGTATCGCGGCCTTGCACAGGGCGGCATCGCCGCCGTGGGCCAATTGCAATTGCTGCAACCATTCTTCGGCCTGGCCCTCGCAGCAACGCTGCTGCATGAGCCCGTTACCTGGATGATGTTGGCGGTCACCGTCGCCGTCATCTTGTGCGTGGTGGGTGCGCGAAAGTTCGCGAGGTAGGAGATCGAGGGGTAGGCCAATTGTACGTTCGACCAGCCTCTCGCCATTGGAGCGGGATGACTTTGCCTCGAATCGTCATCCCGCCCTCAATAAAATCCATGAAAATGATGGATCGGCCCATGGCCGTGGCCGACGCCGAGACGATCGGCCGCCGCGATCGCGGCGCTGATCCAGGCCTTGGCGTTGCGCACCGCGGTTTCCAGTTCCTCGCCCTTTGCAAGCCCCGCCGCGATGGCGGAGGACAAGGAGCAGCCGGTGCCGTGGGTATTCTGGGTGGCGATGCGTGGCGCCGCCAGCGCGGTGATGCCATTGCCGCTGACGAGATAATCGGTGCTCTCGGCGCCCTGCCCGTGCCCGCCCTTGATCAGCACCGCCGGACAACCCATCGCCAGCAGCCGCTTGCCCTGGCTCTCGATGGCGGCTTCGCTGGCGGCGACCGGTTCGTCCAGCAAGGCGGCGGCTTCCGGCAGGTTCGGCGTGATCAGCGAGGCGCGCGGAATGAGTTTGGTCCGCAGTGCTTCGACCGCATCCATCGCCAGCAGCCGATCGCCCGAGGTCGCCACCATCACGGGATCGAGCACGACATATTTTGGCGACCACCGCGCTAGCCCGGCAGCGATGGCGTCGATCGTCGAAAGCTGCGCCACCATCCCGATCTTCACCGCCTTGACGTCGAGATCGCCAAACACCGCGTCGATTTGCGCGGTCACGAAGTCCGCGGGCACCTGATGAATGCCGGTGACGCCATTTGTGTTCTGCGCGGTCAGCGCGGTGATGACTGACGCGCCGTAGACGCCGAGCGCGGCAAACGTCTTCAGGTCGGCCTGGATGCCGGCGCCGCCTGACGAATCCGAACCGGCGATGGTAAGCGCAATGGGGACTGTCATCGTTCTGCTCGCAGGAATCCAAACTGGCGCTTCAGGGTCATGTTCTGTCCTAGCGCGACGTGTTATTGCCAGCAAGTTCTTGAGCGCTATATTGAACCCAAATGCGACGCTCCCGGAGACGACAGCGATGGTTCCCTTCTTTGTCCAGTTCAAATGCAAGCTCGGCCAGTCCTATGCCGTCGCCAACGCGCTCGCCGAGGCCGAGATCGCCTCGGAGATCTATTCCACCGCGGGCGACTACGATCTGCTGGTAAAGTTCTACGTCGACAACGACACCGACATCGGCCATTTCGTCAACGAGAGGGTGCAGGTGATTCCGGGCATCCAGGACACCCACACCATCATCACTTTCAAGGCGTTCGGCACCGGTTAGGGCGCAGACACGCGAACGCCTGGCCGACCCCGTTTAAACGTAGCCGAACGGCGTCCGCCTTCGCGGGGCGATACGGACACCCGATTTCAAGTGTTTCGCGACGATCAGAGGGGCAGCATGGGGCGGCGGAAATTTTTTGGTCTTGTCCGCGCCGCGGCAATCATCCCTGGCTGTGTCGGAAGCCTTGTTGTCGCCGGTGCACGGGCAGAGCCGCAAACAGTATACTTTGCCAGCGCCGACGGCCGGACCCCGTTGGTGGGTTATTTGTTCGCTCCGCAGACCGCAGGCCGGCATGCCGCAGTCGTGATGTTGCATGGCAGAGGGGGACCATATTCATCCAACGTCAATGAGGGATGCACGCTCGTCGCAAAGGACAATAGCTCGCCCTGCAATGCCTCGTCCCTCTCCAAGCGGCACGCGGCATGGGGCAGCTATTGGGCCGAGCGCGGCTATCTCGCGTTACTGCCCGACAGTTTCGGACCTCGAAACAAAGGGCACGGTTTCGCACGGTTCAGTCACGATGACCCGGACCGCGACGACGTGAACGAGCGCACCGTTCGTCCCTTCGATGCGGAGGGTGCGTTGAAATATCTGCAATCGCGGGGTGACGTCGCACCTGGGCAGATCTTTTTGCAGGGTTGGTCAAATGGCGCAAGCACGGCGCTGAATGTCATGTATCGACAAGCCGCCCTGCCCTCCGGCGGTTTTCGTGCCGCGATGGCATTGTATCCGGGATGCGGTCCTCGCGCCTTGATTTCGCAGGACTACAGAGCGAGTTCGCCGGTTACAGTCTTCCTCGCTTCCGATGACGAAGAGGTTTCGCCAGCGGTTTGCCACCGGGCGCTCGATCCGGCCGAAAACCATGGCAGCCCGATCAAGGTGGTCGACTATGCCGGGGCAACGCACGATTTTGACGACCCTGGCGAGAAACGCCAGTCGATAGAGGCCAACAGAACGGCGCGTGAAGACGTCCTGCGCCGGGCTTCCGGACTATTCGCCAAATAAGCGTGCTTCGCGCGCCTCAAGTTCAGGAGCCCTTTTCAGGCGGCACTGACCCAATATTTCCGGGATACTGCTTCCGCTGGTGATCCTGCTGGAGTTGGGCGCCGGCACAGCCCTTATGGTGGGCTGGAAGCTGCCTTGTCAGGACTTGTCGCCGTCCTTTTTCGCCTTCTTCGGCCGCGGCGGCCCCTCGACCGGCGGCAGCGATTTGATGTATTCCGCGATCGCCGCCCGATCCTCAGGGGCCAACTGCGAGGTGTTTTTGATCACCCGCACCATCGCCCCGCCAGCGGTGTCGCCATCGGGCGTCTGCCCGGTTTCGAGGAAATAAGCGATGTCCTTGTCGCTCCACTCGCTCGGTCCCTTTTGCGTGATGTTCGGCACCCAGCCCTCGCCTTCCGGATTTGGTCCACCGGCGAAGCGCTGGGCGGCGATAATTCCGCCAAGAAGGTTACGAGGGCTGTGGCACTCGGCGCAATGTCCGAGGCTGTTGACCAGATAGGCGCCGCGATTCCAGGAAGGTGAGCGCGCCGCGTCCGGCATCAACGGCTTGCCGTCCATGAACATGCGTTTCCAGATCCCGATATTGCGCCTGACATTGAATGGAAACGGCACGTCGTGATCGCGCACCTTGCCGGCTACGGGGTTAAGCGTTTTCAAATACGCAAAAAGGTCGCGGACGTCATCAACCTTCGCATGCTGATAGGACGTATAGGGAAAGGCCGGAAAATAATGAAATCCGGTCGGAGAAATTCCCCTCGTTACCGCGCTCACGAAATCGGCCTCGGTCCATCGCCCGATGCCATCGACCGGATCGGGTGAGATATTCGGCGCGTAAAAGGTCCCGAACGGCGACGGTATCGCGAGCCCGCCGCCAAGCGTCAAGCGATCGGGCTGGCCGGGCACGGCATGGCAGGAGGAACATCCTCCGGCGTTGAATGCAGTCAGTCCGTTCGCAAGGTTCGGCGCATGGGCCGGCGCGGTAACCGCCAACATGATCGGCGTCGCCGTTAGCCACCAGTAAACGCCAAGAGCAGCGGCGCCAGCCACAAGGGCGGCAAGGAAAATTCGTCGAGGCATTCACCGTTCCGTGCGCTGTCCGTTTCAACTTGATGGCTAGTATGGCCGCTAATCCAGCCCAAGGCAGGTTGGAAATTTAAGGCGTTCAAGCCAGCCGCGGGAATAAAACCGAAGTCTTGTTGTTGTGAGACTGGCACCATCATCTGACGCCAACAGGGAGAGAACCATGTCGAAAACCAGGACCATGCTTGCTACGCTTGCGCTGGGAGCAACCGTTGCTCTCGCCGGCCCGGCCTTTGCCGAGAAGATGAAAGCAACCCTCGACGGCAAATCCGAAGTGCCTCCCAATACCAGTGCCGCCACCGGTAGCGCCGACATCGACTACGATGCTGCCTCCAAGAAGCTGACCTGGAAGCTGACCTATTCCGGACTATCCGGCCCGGCGACCGCGGCGCATTTCCACGGACCGGCTGAAGCTGGCAAGAACGCCGGCGTGGCGGTCGCGATCCCGAATGCCACCTCAAGCCCCGCCGAAGGCAGCGCCACGCTGACGGACGCGCAGGCCGCCGACCTGGCGGCCGGCAAGTACTACGTGAACGTGCATACCGCAGCCAATCCGGGCGGCGAAATCCGCGGCCAGGTCACCAAGTAAGTAACTCACCAAGTAACCTTTCGTTTGACGGATAATCCAAAACAAGGGGCGGACGCGTCAGGCGCCCGCCCGTCTTTCTCTGGTCGAATCGAAGTTAGCCGTTCTTGACGCGGTAGGTCTCGTGACATCCACCGCATTCCTTGCCGAGGGCGGGGAACGTCGCCTTCAGCGTATCGAGATCCTTGATCTTGGCTTTGGCCTCCGTCACGACCTTGCCGAAGCTCGCGATATGCGCCTCGAAGCCGGCCTTGTCGTCCCAGACTTTTGCCGACCAGCTGTAATCACCGTCGGCCTTGTGACCTTTGAAGCTGGCCGGAAACAGGGTCGGAAGCTTCTTGGCGGTGTCCTCAAACTGGGCCAGTGCCGTGTCGACGGTAGCCTGATCGTAAGGCTTCTCCCCCTTGACCATCGCTCCCAAAGCGCCCGCGTTCTTGCCGTTGCCCTTCATCATGGTCTGGGCCTGTTTGATCAGATCCTGCTGCGCTGCCACCACGCCAACCCCAAGCAATAACGTTCCTACTACAACGACAGTTCGAAGCATCAGGCAGTTCTCCCATTTCCCAAGCGTTTCCAGGTACCACCGCGGATGCGCCGGTCGCGCCATGCGGCTAGTCATGTCGACACCGCGGACGGCATTTCATTCCGCGCCACGGTGCTAAATATCAGAGGCTATGTTGCCGCTGATGCTCGCGGATCGCGATCCAGACCCGTTCCGCGGTCGCCGGCATATCGATGTGGTCGATTTTGTATTCGCGCCACAGCCCCTCGATAATCGCGTTGACGACCGCCGGGCAGGACCCGATCGCCCCTGCCTCGCCCGCGCCCTTGACGCCGAGCGGATTGGTCTTGCAGGGGACATTGTGGGTCTCGAACACAAACGCCGGACCATCGGCCGCGCGCGGCAGCGCATAATCCATGAACGTTCCGGTGACGAGCTGGCCATCCTTCGGGTCGTACACCGCCTGCTCCATCAAGGCCTGGCCGATCCCCTGCATCGCGCCGCCCTGAACCTGGCCGGCGAGCAGCAGCGGATTCAGCGTCACCCCGAAATCGTCGACGATGACGTAGTTGACGATTTTGATGATGCCGGTGGCGGGATCGATTTCGACCTCGGCAAGGTGCGTGCCGTTCGGGTAAGTGCCGTCAGCACTGGTGAAGGTCGCACTCGCGTTCAGTTTCGAAGGATCGACACCTGGGCGTTTTGCCAGATCGGCAAACGTGATTGAACGATCGGTGCCGGCGATCCGCACGGTCGCTTCGTTGAATTCCAGGTCGCTCGCGCTGGTTTCCAGCGCTTCGGCGGCGATCTCCCGCAAGTTCTTGCCGAGTTCGCGCGTCGCCCGCTCGACGCTGACGCCGCCGGTTGGAATCGACGCCGAGCCGCCGGTGCCGAGACCGGTGGCGACCTGATCGGTATCGCCTTGAAAGATATGAACGCGCTCGGGCGCGATACCGAACTGCTCGGCGACCAGTTGCGCGTAGGCGGTCTGGTGGCCCTGCCCGCTCGACTGGGTGCCGATCAGGATTGAAACATCGCCGTTCGGATCGAGCCGGACGTTGGCGGTCTCCTCGCCCATCGTGCCGCAGACTTCGACATAGGTCCCAAGTCCGATTCCGCGCACCAGACCCTGCTTCTTCGCGGCCTTGACGCGTTTGGGGAATTCTTTCCAGTTCGCTATTTCCATCGCTCGCTTCATATGCGCGGTGAAGTCACCGGAATCGTAGATCTTCCCGGTGGCGGTCTTGTAGGGCATCGCGCGCGGCGCGATGAAGTTCTTGCGCCGGATCGCATCCGGCGTCATGCCGAGCTTGCGCGCCGCCGCGTCGACGAGCCGCTCGACCACATAGGCAGCCTCCGGACGTCCGGCTCCGCGATAGGCATCGACCGGCACGGTGTTGGTGAACACCGTGCGGACGCGGCAGTGAAAATTCTGGATATCGTAGAGACCGGGCAACATTCCGGCGCCACCGTGCGGAATGTAAGGCCCGAATGTCGACAGATAGGCGCCCATGTCGCCGATCAGATCGACGTCCATCGCGAGGAACTTGCCGTCCTCGGCCAGCGCCATCCGCGCCGTGGTGACGTTGTCGCGGCCTTGCGCGTCGCCGATGAAGTGATCGGCACGGTCGGCGGTCCACTTCACGGTCTTGCGCAGTTTTCGCGCGGCGACGGCGATCAAGGCGTATTCGCGATACGGAAACAGCTTGGTGCCGAACCCGCCGCCGACATCCGGGCAGATCACCCGCATCTTCTCGAGCGGGATCTTCAGCACCATCCCGCCGATGATTTCGCGTAAGCGATGGCTGCCCTGGCTGCCGATGGTGAGCGTCAGATGATCGCGCTTGGCGTCGTATTCGCAAACCGCTGCGCGCGTTTCCATGAAATTGGTAATGACGCGCGGATTGACGATCGATATTTCGGCCACGGCGTGCGCCTTTGCGAACGCCGCCTCTGTCGCATGCTTGTCGCCGATCGGCACGTCGAACAGCACGTTGCCGGGGTGATCGGGCCAGACCTGCGGCGCGCCCTGCTTCACCGCATTGGCGACGCCGATCACCGCGGGCAGCGGGGTCCATTCGACCTCGATTGCCTCGATCGCATCGCGGGCCTGATCGATGGTCTCCGCCACCACGAAGGCAACGGCATCGCCGACATGGCGCACCACGCCGTGCGCCAGGATCGCATAGGGCGGGCCGGTGAACGGATCTACTTCGAGGTTGAACAGGCACGGAAGACCGCCAAGGTCTTTAACGTCCTCTGCCGTCAGGATCGTCGCCACGCCCGGCAGGCCGCGGGCGCGGGCGGCGTTGATGGTGAATTTCGCATGCGCATGCGGCGAGCGCAGCACCAGCGCGTGCATCGCGGGCGACGGCGCGTGGTCGTCGGTGTAGCGGCCCTTGCCGCGAATCAGCGCATCGTCTTCCTTGCGAAGGACGCTTTGACCGACACCAAATTTGATGGGAGCCATCGTATCTCCGTTTTCCTCGTGATGATTTCCGGCCATATTGCAGCGGATCGCAAGGCAGCGCAAACGGACTTTAGCTCCGTACCAGCGACCTCAGCCAGCCCCAGCCGAACAACAGCAGGATCGATCCGGCATAGACGATCGTACCGACCACGATCAGCGACAACAGCGCGGCCTCATCCCGCAACGCACTCAATTGTGCGAAATGCGCGGCTGCGAACCGCGCGGCAAACCACAGCGCGGCCCCAAGTACGGCTCCGGACACGACAAATTTCGCCAGCGATTGCATCAGCGCCCGATCGAGATCGAGATACCCTGCCCGCACCGCAAACCCGAGCACCAGCAAGAGATTGATCCAGGCGCCAACCGCGGTGGCGAGCGCGAGACCGACCTGGGCCAGCGCACCCACCAGCGCAATTTTCAGCGACACATTGACGGCGACACCGGTCAGCGCCGCCTTGACCGGCGTCGCGGTATCCTTGCGGGCGTAGAAGGTCGCGACCGCGCTGCGGATCAGCACGAACGGGATCAATCCGATCGCATAGGCGGCAAGCGTGGCACCCGAGGCCGTGGCGTCGGCTTTCGAGAACGCGCCGCGCGCGAACATCGCCCGCGTGATGACGTCAGGAACAGTCAGGAACGCGGCGACAAACGGCACCGAAAACAAAAGCGTAAAATCGAAGGCCCGCCGCTGCGACGCCATCGCGCCGTCCTGATCGCCCGCGGTCAGCCGCCGCGACATTTCCGGCAGCAATACCGTGCCGATGGCAATGCCGATCACACCGATCGGCAATTGATTCAGCCGGTCGGCATAATACAGCGCCGAGAGCGCGCCTGCGGGAAGAAAGGTCGCGATGATGGTGTCGGCAAACAACGCGACCTGCGTCCCCATCGAGCCCAGCGTCGCGGGCCCGAGCGCGCGGAAGAACGCGCGGACGTCGTCGTCGAGCTTGAGCGGCGCAAAGCGCGGCAGGCCGCCGTGGCGCGCAAGATCGCCTGCGAGCAGGAAATATTGCAGAAAGCCGGAGATCAGCACACCCCAGGCCGCGGCATGGCCGGCGGTCGGAAAGAATGCCGCCACCGCCAGGGTCGCTATCATCGAGATGTTGAGAAAAATCGAGGCCGCCGCGGCGCTGGCGAACCGGTGCATCACGTTGAGCATGCCGCCATAGAGCGTCACCAGCGTGATCAGCAGCAGATAGGGAAAGGTGATCCGCGTCAGTTCGATCGCAAGCCGCCGCTGCTCGGCGTCGTCGGTGAAGCCGGGCGCGAGAATGCTCATAGCCTGAGGCATGAACAGCCAGGCGACGATGAGCAGAACCAGTTGCGAGAAAAACAGCAGGGTGAAGATGCGGCCGGCGAACAACCGCGCCGAGGTTTCGCCGTGTTCGCCGTGGACATGCGCGTAGGCCGGCACGAATGCCGCATTGAACGCGCCTTCCGCGAAAATCGCCCGGAAGTGATTGGGCAGGCGAAAAGCCACGAAAAACGCGTCCGCCATCGGCCCGGCGCCGAGGATCGCCGCGAGCACGATGTCGCGCGCGAAGCCGGTCAGCCGCGAAAGGAACGTGTAGCCGCCGACGGTAAAGATACGACCGAGCATGCGCCGCTTCTACAGCATGCGGCGGCGCTTCAAAACGGCGAAATCAGGTTGATCACCGTTTGAACGCGATCTTCCTCGAATGGCAGCGAATCTCACGCTGGCCGGCCCACCCAAACCAGTCCATGCCAGATTCCGACGCCTTCGTAATTCGCGGTGAAGTCGCGTGATGGATCGCGCTGCAAGTGCAGGCGCTTCATCACCGCCTGTGACCTGAGATTGTCGGACGCTGTGTAGCTGACGACCTCGCTCAGCCCCACACGCGCGAAGGCGTCATGGAGCGCCGCTCCGGCGGCCTCCGTGGCATACCCCCGGCCCCAGGCGTTCCGCATGAGCCGCCAGCCGATCTCGAAATGGAGACCGAGCGGATGGTTTTCGTCCGAGGGCATGACGCCCGCATAGCCCAGGAACTCGCCATCTCTATTCTCAATAGCCCAACGACAGAAGCTGTGCCGATCGAATGCCGCCATATAGCGGTCAAGCTTCGCGTCGCTCATCGCCCGGCTGATCGGCCCACCGAGGTCGAGCATCACCTCGGGGTGCGCGTTCATTGCCGCGAACGTCTCCCGGTCGGCCTCCTGCCAACAACGAAGGCGTGTGCGAGGCGTGTCGATCACCATCAAAGCAAGCCCGGTTTCGGCCCGGTCATGGACAGGGGTGCCGGCGTTGCCCGGCATCGCACCATCTACCCCAACGAGGAGGCGTCGGAAACGCCGAAAGTCAGCCCGAGGCGTTGTCCGTTTTCCAGATCACGCCCCCAGCGCGCCACGCACCGCGCTGATGATCCGCTCCTGCGTCGGCTCGTCGAGATAGGCGTGCATCGGCAGGCTGATGACATCGTCCGAAAGCGCTTCGCTGATCGGCAAGCCGCCGTCGGCGACCGGGAAATCCCGATAGGCGGTCTGCTGGTGCATGGATTTCGGATAGTAGATCGCGGTCGGAATGCCCTGCGCCTTCAGCGCCGCGGCGAAACCGTCGCGGTCGATGCCATCCGGCAGCCGGATGGTGTACTGCGCCCAGACCGAGGTGCAGCCGCTGGCGAGACGCGGAACCGACACCACATTGCCGAGGCCCCGCGCATAGCGCTCCGCGACCTTGTTGCGCGCGGCAATTTCATCCTCGAAGATCTTCAGTTTCTCGATCAGGATCGCGGCCTGCATGGTGTCGAGCCGTCCGGTCAACCCGAGACGAACATTGTCGTATCTGTCGGACCCCTGTCCATGCATGCGGATGCTGCGCAGCGTTTCTGCGAGTTCGGCATCGTCGGTGAAAATCGCCCCGCCATCGCCGAAGCAGCCGAGCGGCTTCGCCGGAAAAAAGCTGGTCGCGGTGACGAGGCCGAAGGTGCCGAGACGCCGGCCCTTATAGCTGGCGCCAAAGGCCTGCGCGGCGTCGTCAAGAACGAACATGCCTTCGGCTTCCGCGATCGCACCGATGCCGTCATGGTCGGCGCTTTGCCCGAACAGATCGACGGGAATCACCGCCCTCGGTTTGAGGCCAAGCCTGATCGCGGTCGCGATGCCGCGCTTCAGCGAATTCAGGTCCATGTTGAAGGTCGCGGCATCGACATCGACGAACACCGGCGTCGCGCCGATCAGCGCCACCGCTTCGCCGGTCGCGCAAAACGTAAACGACGGACAGAACACCGCATCGCCACGGCCGACGCCCTTCGCCATCAGCACCATCAGCAGCGCGTCCGTGCCGCTCGCACAGGTCACGACATGCCTGGCCCCGCTGTACACCGCAAGCTCCACCTCGAGCTGCGCGACCTCCGGACCGTTGATAAACTGGCAATGGTCGAGCACCCTGGAAACCGCCTCATCGACGGACGTGCCGAGCCGGCGACGCTGCGCGGCAAGGTCGATGAAGGGTACGGGTTCGGGACGCAGGTGCTGGTTCATGGTGCCTTGCAAGGGTTGAGAAGGAGACATTTGCGCGTGGTCGCTTTGCGTTGAATCATGGTCGCGAAATCATGCTCGCGTCCGGTATTTCCGCGCGATCAATGGGGAAAGCCGGCTGCAACTTTTCCGGACCGTGGCCCTAGAGCGGGATGACTTTTCTTCGAATCGTCATCCCGTTCTATCTTTTTGATTGAGCATGATCTTTTCGGAAAACCGGTACCCACTTTTCCGGATCATGCTCTAGCCGACCACACGCCGCGGCCCCTTGCGGGCCGGAGAGGCTGCGGCGGGCTTCGCGGGAGTTTCCAGGCAGCGGATCGCAATTTCAAGGCTGGCCACGCCTTCGTCGCCGGTCACCGCGGGCACGCCGCCGGAGCGCACGGCGCCGAGGAACGCGATCAATTCGGCGCGCAACGGCTCGTCATGGCCGACGGGCAGATGACGCATCGAATAGCTGCCGTCCGGCTTGAAGCCGAAACATTCGGTTACCTGGCGGGTGAGAAGATCGCCCATCACGTACTTGCCGCGGGTGGCGACGGTGACGTTGCGCGCCTTGAACGGCGTCAGCCAGTTGGTGTTGATATGCGCCAACACGCCGGAGGCGGTGCGAAACTGCAGCAGCGCGATATCCTCGCGCTCGGCGACGGCGCTGGAGAGCTGCGGCTGCACCTCCACAATGTCCGACTCGGTGAACCAGCGGATCAGATCGATGTCGTGCACGGCGAGGTCGATGACCACGCCGACGTTCGACATGCGCGGCGGAAACGGTCCCACGCGCGTGATCGCGATCGAAAGAATATCTTCGCCCGATATCGCCGCCTTGATGGCGGCGACGGCCGGGTTGAACCGTTCGACATGCCCCACCATCAGCGTCACGCCGGCGCGCCGTGCGGCGTCGACAATGTCCCGCCCCTCCTCGACCGAGGACGCGATCGGCTTTTCAACGAGGACGTGAACCGCGCGGGCGATGCAGGCGAGCGCGATCTCATGATGAAGGTGGGTCGGCGCGGCGATGGTCACGGCATCGATACCTTCCGCGACCAACTCGTCCAGGCTCGCGAAACTGCGGCAGCCGGTCAAGTCGTTAGCGCGGGCCCGGTGCGCGGGCAGCGGATCGACTACACCGACCAGCGTCGTATCCGGCAAACCGGCCAGCACGCGGGCATGGTTGCTGCCCATCACGCCTGCGCCGATGACCCCGACGCGAAGCGAACGTTTCGCCTCGCCCATCACGCCCGAATCAAACCCCTTGGAACTCATATCGTCAAACCTCGACTGTGCTTCGGCGCGAACATTACGGTGTTCTCCTAGCACACCGCCACAAATGTGGCGAATACCGAACCTGGACACGTTTTGATTCAAAGAATTACAGCATAGTTCGACGCCCGGCCTCCGAATCAAAGCAGCGCTTCGTAGTCGCAACAACGCAGTCAGATCAAGGTGTTCGATTAACGTCCTCGCCGATATTCCCGGCGAAATGATCCCGGTCGATGAGCGACGTCGCACGCCATCGAAGGATTGATTTTGACGAGAGGGTGCCGCTCGACCTCAGCGGCTAGAACACAAAGGGAAG
>WNGK01003611.1_pt1 | contig 16712 bp, 15 predicted proteins | sample 5400601 | NCBI WGS metagenome assembly WNGK01 (sample SAMN13153376, study PRJNA577476) | soil metagenome | isolation source: 60 cm soil or saprolite under Garry oak tree replicate 1 | place: USA:California | collected 2016-06-15
GTCCATCTTGATGATCAGGCGCCGGCCGGTGTCGCCGTTCCTCCTGATCTGGTCTTCCAAAGTGTCGAAGAAACGCGACTTCCGATAGCCGGTCTGATCGCCGACGCATTCGTTGTGAAACACGAACGCGCCGCCGGTACAGGTTGGCCGTGCGGGATCAAAGCAGTCGTACTGATGCACCGTGACGTGATACCGGCGCGACAGTTCGCATCCCCAGTCGTCGTTCCTGCCAACGCCATACGAGTACGCTGCATCGAGTGGCTCAATCAGATTCTCGCACATCAGGTATCCGCCATCATTGGCGCTGCCGAAGCGTTTCAACGCACAATTCTTCAACGCGACGGGCTGAAGCTCTGCAAGAATTGCCTCGCGCAGTCTGCGCGCCGCGGCGCTGCGCACGAAATCGCCAATCACGACAGCGGCCGCTGCTACGAGAGCGATGATGACAAACGCGATGCGGATGGAAGGTCGTCTTTGCAGCCGCGAAGCGAGCAAGCAAGCCTGATTTACGAAAGGACTCAAAAAGGGAACGGAGGTGTGGTAATTATCCAAGCTGAGAGGCTGCACCTTCGAAGACAACAGATGCCATCGCGTGATGCTCAGTATGACTGAGTGTGATAAGGGCAGACGTGACGCCGCGCTTTGCAGCAAGCTCCTGCGCCGGTCCCGAAAAAACCAGAAACGGTTCGCCGCTCGGCTTCTTTCGAACATCGATGTTGCGCCAGCCCATCGCTTTGCCGATGCCAGTGCCGAACGCTTTCGAAACAGCTTCTTTCGCCGCGAAACGCGCAGCCAGATGACGCGCCGGGAATTTCATCGACATCGAATATTCAATCTCTCCGTCGGTGAAAACACGGTGAAGAAATCGATCACCAAATCGATCAATGGAACGCTGAATACGCGCACACTCTACAAGATCTACGCCGATACCAAGCACGCTCATGAATTTAGCGCGGTTTCGCAGCGACTTGGTCGCAAGCGCACCCAGTCCGGGCTGTCATCCCCGAACGAAGTGAGGGGCCACGCATTAGTTGAGAAATCACACTGGATAAGCGTGACGTAATTCGCGATTGTGAGGTCTCTCCCCGTCGGAGCCTGCCCTGAGCGAACGAAGTGAGTCGAATGGGCGGCTCGGGATGACAAGCACGTTGAATTCATCCAGGATAATTTTCCATCGCGGCCAGCATTTCCTTCACTGCACCCGCAAGTCCGACTGAGATCGTGCGCGAAACAATGGAGTGACCAATGTTGAGCTCGGTCAGATCAGGAATCTGATGAATGAGCGCGATATTTTTGTAATTGATACCGTGACCGGCATTTACCTGCAGGTGGGATTCTGATGCAGCGCGTGCAGCCGCCCGTAGCAGCTCCAGTTCTTCTTTTTGTATCTTGTCTGTGAATGCATTTGCCAGTTTGCCGGTATGGAGCTCGACCATTTCAACGCCCAGTTCAGCCGCAGCATCCACCTGTCCCAGAGTGGGATCGATAAAGAGACTGACTCGAATGCCTCCGGCGTGGAGACGCTTTACGGTATTCTCCAGTCCTTTGCGATGCGCAATGACATCGAGACCGCCTTCGGTGGTAACCTCCTCGCGCTTTTCAGGAACGAGGCAGACTTCGTCCGGCACGATGCGCAGCGCAACGTCAATAATCTCTTCGGTATTGCCCATTTCCAGATTCAGTTTCGTCATGATGTTCTGGCGCAATCGCTCGATATCTCGATCTTGAATGTGGCGGCGATCAGCGCGCAGATGGGCGACGATCCCGCCGGCCCCGGCTCGCTCGCAAATTGAAGCCGCGACAATCGGATCGGGCTCCGCGTTTTTTGATTCCGGCATGGTGGCGTACCGCGCCTGACGCAATGTGGCCACGTGATCGATATTAACTCCCAAGCGCAAACCGCTCATTTGATCGCGCCAAATAGGACTCACTCAACGAGCCTGAGCAAGTCAGAAACGAATCAGGCTGGAATTTTGAAGGTTAGCGCCTCGCAGAGCAACCAATGTCGGAAATCCGAGTGTTGCAACGTGCCGAAGGAGATGGGTTCAACCACGTAATTGTTTTCGCGCCTGGGCGACTCCGTCTTCCATTTCGCCGATCGTCTTATCAAACTGCTTGCGCGCGTCGTCGTAATCTTTCGCGTTGGTTGCTTTTTTCATGGTGCCCAGCTGCTCTTTGGCGGTGGCTTGCTGCTGGGTGAGCGTATCAAGCTGACTGTCAAAAGTCTGTGGGTCGGTTGCTTCCGATCTCCGGCCTTTCAAGTCACTGATTTCTTTCGAAAGCGCATTGAGCTTCTGCCGGGCGCCTTTGCGATAGGTCGCTCGGTTGCTGCTGGCGTATGCCTTCGTATCTCTCCATGCCTCTTTCGTTTTCTCCCCGACTATTTCCGCTGCCTCTTTGGTCTTTTCGCCCACGGTTTCTAGTCCGTTCTTAATTGTCTCTCCCGCTTTTTTCGCTCCATGTTTTATGTCTTCCACTGTCCCTTCCTGCCCAAGAGCGGTGAATGCTGCCGCCGTGACCAAAATGATAACTAGGCTCGTTATTCTCATGACTTCCTCCTTTTCATTTGCTACCCCCGTACAAAAGGAAACGGATCAACCGACCCAGCCGCGTGCATGTCAGCCACGTCAGACAAGTCGGCACTCGGCGCAACATCGGCGCGGGCCGGAACGCCAGACCGGCATCACCGATGCCGGCTACAGCGGGCTACAGCGGTCGCAGCAGATACGCTTGTAAATCGATGCGAGCATCGATAATGGAACGCCGAAAATGTAAAGCGTTGCGATAAGTCCATAAGCAAAGGTCAAACGCGTCTGGCCAACTGCCTCATAGCGACGGGCGCTTACCAGGATTCGCTTGTTGCTGTATGTCACGCGACCGCGGCGATGAAGCCGGCGAAAAAATTCTACGTCTTCCATCAACGGCACTTCGGGAAATCCACCAATGTCGAAGAACACGGTTCGCCGGCAAAACAGGCCGTGATCGCCGCACCGCATCCGAACAGCGATACCCGCGTAATGGGCAAAGCTGTCCGTTAATCGATAAACCAAGCCTCGCGGCAGGCGAATCCTGAAGTAACCACCGGCGACCTTTGGATTATTCATGATGCGCTCGATCTCGCTGAGACACCCTTTCGGGGCATCGGCGTCCACATGAACAAACCAAAGAATCTCACCGTGAGCGGCGCGGGCGCCGGCATTCATTTGCATGGCCCGACTGCGATCGCTCTCGACAAGTTGATCACAAAAACCGGCGGCGAGCCGATCTGTGCCATCAGTACTTCCGCCGTCGGCGACAATAATCTCAGCTTCGGGTGCTCGCTGGCGCAGGTGCTGTAGAAATGGCCGTATCAGCAGCGCCTCGTTGAATACCGGAACAACGATCGAGAACCGGGTTCGAACGCTTTTCTCCAAATCGCTGGACAAATGGCGATCACGCAATGGCATCTTTGCTGAAACTGTACTGGGCTCCACGAATGCGGATCGGCCACTGATCACCTGCTAATTTTCGCCCAGGAGCCGCTTTGGCAAAGAATTTTCCAATGAAACAGGAATAAAACGCCTCCAGGATACGGTTGGTGAACGGTAGAACACATCTTATGGACAAATCGAGGTGATTTGGTAGGGCGTCCGGCAGCTGCCGGACCGGGCGCGCCGAAGCGGCCATTGAGACATCCAAGCAATCATGAGCAGACGAAGCTTAAACGGAGGAATTCATATATGATCTCGAGGCTTATCATGGCAGTAGCCATTGCGCTATTCTTCACGCCGGCAGCGTTGATCGTTGCCCAGGAACATCCCGAGCATCCAAAGAAGACGACAGAGCATCCAAAGCAAGGCGGGGAACACCCGAAGAAAGGTGGCGCTGAGAAACAAGTGAGCACGGCTGATATTTCTGCCGGTATAAGGAAAAACATCGATGCTCAAAGCAAAAAGACGCCTGACGGAAAGTTTCACGTCAAGCACGAGGGTCAGGATCTTACTCTGGACTTAGTAAAAGTACACGATGATCGGCTGCAGGATCTCGGCGGTGGCAAGTACTTTGCCTGTGTGGATATGAAAGCGACGGACGGAAAAACCTACGACATTGATTTCTTCCTGACCGGGCAGCCGGGGAAAATGAAAGTGACGGAGACGTCGGTTCATAAGATCGACGGAAAACCTCTCTACGATTGGAAAGAGGAAAACGGAACATGGCACAAGGTGCCGACCAGTTGAGGAATGGTTAACCAGCGAATTGCAACCCCTAACGCTTTCGGGGCTGCTTCTACAAGGGAAAATTACGGTTAGGATCTTTATGCGCTTCCTGATTGTACCCATCGCCCTTGTCACAAGCGCCCTTGCTGCGCATGCAGCTGGCGAGCCTGGCATTATCACAGGCGCCGATCAGTTCGAGTTCGTTTATCGGGTCAAACTTCCGGAGATCAAAGGAGAAGCCCGCGTCTGGTTACCGTTGGCCAAGACCGACGCTTTTCAGACAGTGACCGAGGAAGAACTGAACATCCCAATGAAATGGGAGAAGGTGCAGGACCGCGATTACGGCAATGATATTTGCGTGCTCTATCCGCAGCCTTCGGACAGCGGTAAAACCGTCGAGGTGCGATACCGGGTGGTTCGTAAGGAAAAGGCCGCCTATCCTGCAAGCGCTGCGGAAACTGCGCGTTACTTGCGCCCGGAGAAGCTGGTGCCAATTAACGAAACTTTCAGGACGCTCGCTGAGAAGGCGGCTGCAGGGAAAAACAACAATCTCGAACGGGCGAAAGCGCTTTATGACCATGTAATGGGCCGGATGCGTTACGACAAATCCGGAACCGGTTGGGGCCGCGGGGATGCCGTTTATGCCTGCGACGCGCGCACTGGCAACTGCTCCGACTTTCACGCTTATTTCATCGCTTTGGCGCGCAGCATCGGAATACCGGCGCGCTTTGCGATTGGCGCGACGATTCCTGCCGACAAAAATGAGGGCACTATCGAAGGCTACCATTGCTGGGCCGAATTTCTTGCAGATGGACGCTGGGTGCCGGTGGATATCAGTGAAGCGTGGAAAAATCCAAAGCTGGCCGATTACTATTTCGGTCATAATCCGGCTAATCGTTTTGAGTTGACGAAAGGCCGCGACCTGGTGGTCGATCCCGCGCCTGCGAGCGGACCGATCAATTTCCTGGCTTACCCGTTGCTTGAGATGAACGGCGAAGTGATAAAACCCGAGACCACTTTCGTCTTCAGGCGTATCGGCGCATAGGGAAAAACTTACTTCGGCACTTCGGTTGGGCGGCAAAGCCGCAGTTTATTGGCAATGCGTTGAGCCGCCTTCGCAATCGCTACGGCGTGCCGAGGGATAACGTGTTCCACCTTTTGGCTTGTTCAAAGCTGCGCCGAGACCGAAAATTCTCCAATGAGTACCATTGCGGCAACGGAGTTCCTTCCACTCGTCGCACCCGCGGCCGCTACGAACGACTTTATCGTCGTGTCTTTGCATGACGTCGCTCCTTCCAATCAGCAAATTGCGGATACAATCATTTCAGAACTGGCCCGCCGCGGTGTGCGCGTTTGTTCTCTTCTTGTCGTGCCGGATTATCACCATCAGGGACTGTTCAGAAAGGACCGGCAATTTGTCTCGTGGCTCCGGGATTTGGACACGGACGGTCACGAAATCGTTATCCACGGCTATTTCCACGAACGCCCTCGCCGTAAGAGAGAGAGTTTGCACGATAAATTCCTGACAAGATTCTACACGCAGTATGAAGGCGAATTTTATGACCTGGACTATGACGAAGCGCTTTATCGGATCACTGCCGCGCGAGATGAATTTCGCGCAAGCGGTTTTAAGCCACGAGGCTTCGTGGCCCCTGCGTGGTTACTTAGCGATGAAGCCGAACGCGCTGCACGCGATGCCGGGATGGAATACACCACGCGCCTGCGCACGGTGCGCGATCTGCGCTCAGGCACGGAGTTTGCAGCGCGATCGATTGTTTATAGCCTTCGAAGCAATTGGCGACGCGGCATGAGTCGCATGTGGAACGCCGCGCTTTTCCGATTTCTAAAAGGCAATCCGCTCTTGCGCTTAAGCATTCATCCATCCGATTATTCTCATCTGGCGATCTGGCGGCAGATCATCGATTTCATCGAGAAGACGATCAGGGCAAGGACAGCGACGACCTACCAGGACTGGATCGCCGAACAAAGATTGAGACGCGGAATCTAGACGTGAGCAGGTGCGATCTCCACATTCACTCGCGCTATAGTGCGCGCTCGGAAGAATGGCTCTTTCGCCGTCTCGATTTTCCCGACAGTTATTCCGATCCGAAGCAATTATACGCTCAGTTGCTCGAGCGCGGGATGGATTACGTCACCGTTACCGATCACGATACGATCGAAGGCTGTCTGCAAATTATTGATCTGCCTGGCACCTTTATCAGCGAACAGGTCACGACGTATTTCCCGCACGACCCCTGTAAGCTGCACATCCTTGTTTGGGGAATTTCAGAACCGCAGCACCGCGAGATTGAAGCTGTCCGCGATAACATTTTTGAGCTTCAGCGCTGCCTCGAAGCCGAGCAGATCGCGCATGCGGTTGCGCATCCTCTTTACAGTGTTAATGGCAAACTTGAAGCAAGCCATCTCGAGCAGCTCATCCTTCTCTTTAAGCATTTTGAGGGCATCAACGGTTTACGCGACGCACTTCTAAGCGATCTGGCTCAGACTCTCTTTGGACAGTTAACGCCGGACAAGATCGACGTGCTTGCAAATCGCCACAATCTGGCGCCCACGCACGCGGAGCCATGGAAAAAGATTTTTGTCGGCGGCTCTGACGATCACGGCGGACAATTTGCCGCTTCGGCTTTTACAGAAACACTCGCGGCCGGTTCTGCAGAAAAATTTCTCGAACACATTCGCAACGGCGATTGCAGCGCGCAAGGACACGGAGGAACTCCGCTGATGCTTTCGCACGGTTTTTACAACACGGTCGCTTGTTTCATCCAGGACCGCTTCCACGAAAAACTCGGGCCGGGCGGCGCGCTGCTGGAGAAAATGTTCTCGCGTTTTATGGAAGGCCGAGACCCGACTGAGTTCAGCCTCAAAGAGAAAATGGAATTCATTGTGCATGGCGTTTTATCGGGAAAAATCTTCGAATTCGCCAAGCCAGCAAATGTGTCGCTCTGGAAAGAACTTTCAGGGTATTTCGCGCAGCCTGAGGTAAAGGCAAAACTCGCTGCCCAATTGAACGGTGTTAGCGAACCTGAGCGCCGCACATTTCTCATGGCGAACATGGTTGCCGAGCAACTCGCGTTTCGGTTTTTCAAAAAGTTTGTCCAGCAAATCAGCAGCGGCAATATGGTCGAGAGCATGCAAGCCATCAGCGCGATCGCGCCAATCCTGGTGATTCTTACGCCGTATATCTACGGTTTCCACAGTCAGGCGCCTTCTCGAAAATGGCTGCGAGCTATCTTTAAAGAATTTACAGCCGAAATTCCGATCGCTTTGCAAAATCGCAAACGCGCCTGGTTCACCGATACCCTCGAAGATGTCAATGGCGTAGCTACTACCATCCGCAAAATGACCGCCGCAGGGGCAGCAGCTCGGAAGGAACTAACTGTCGTAACTTCGCGCAACAATCTGCATATTCGTGACATCCCTATCAAAAACTTTCCGCCCATCGGCGAATTTGAATTGCCCGAGTATGAACTTCAAAAATTGAGCTTCCCGCCGATCCTTCAAATGCTGGATTACGTCCAGCGAGAAAAATTTACCGAAATTGTCATCAGCACGCCGGGACCCGTCGGATTGACCGCGCTGCTTGCAGCCAAAATGCTCAACCTGCAAACGAGCGGTATTTATCACACCGATTTTCCTCAATACATCCGGATTCTTACCGAGGACAGTTTCCTCGAAAGCGTCGCGTGGCGTTACATGCATTGGTTCTACGGCCAGCTCGACACCGTTTTCGTTAACTCCGAAGAGTATCGCCAAAGCTGGATCAAGCGCGGCTTCGATTCCGCAAAATTGAAAATTCTCCCGCGCGGTCTCGATACCGAGATGTTCACTCCAGCGCGACGCAAGCCAGCCTTTTGGGAAAAATTTGGCGTTGATAATGGCGAGGTCCGCCTGCTTTACGTTGGCCGGATATCGCGGGAGAAAGATCTCGATGTGTTGGCCAATGCCTACCGCCGGTTACGCGATGAAGGTCTTCCCGTGCACCTGTTTGTCGTCGGCCACGGTCCATACTCCGAGGCGTTCGCGCGATCGCTACCGGAAGCATTTTTCACCGGTTACCTCACAGGGAAAGAATTAGCGACAGCGTACGCTTCAGCCGATATTTTTATTTTCCCCAGCACCACAGACACATTCGGCAATGTCATACTCGAAGCGCAAGCCTGCGGCGTGCCAGTTGTCGTGTCAGATTCCGGCGGGCCCAAGGAATTGGTGGAAGATCGAACCAATGGTTTCATCACCAAGTCACGCGATGTTAATGATCTCGCCCGCGCCATCCGTGCCCTGGCTACTGATTCCACCCTGCGGGAACGCATGGGCAGCGCAGCCAGAAAAAGTGTTATTGACCGCAATTGGCCAGCCGCATTCCGCAAATTCTGGGCCGTGACCGACATTTAGAGAGAGACTCTTACGCTCGGTGCTCCCAACCTAGCCCGGGCGTTACTAGAGGATGTTAGACCCGCCCCGTTCGGCTTTAGCGCTTCAACTCTTCCTGGACACACTGATGCCTCGTGTCGGCTATAGGCCGGCACTGAAAGCTTTCGAGCGACGAAGACGGACGGCGAAGGAGGCGGCGATTTAACTTTTACCGGCCACGCCCATGGCCCATGCCACTCATGCCGTGTCCCATGCCATGAAAGGCTCCGCCGGATCTAACACTCGAGCCGTGACTCGTACTCATCTTGCTCGTGTGGCCCCTGCCCATGTTAGTGGCGCTCTTGCCATGGATCTTCTGGCTGTGAGTGTTCTTCGCATGCAATGTCGCGTTGCTCGAACGGCGCGCGCTGCTTACGACCTTGCCTAGATTGAGCCCGTAGTCGTGCGCGATTTTGCCCCAGCCTTCGCCACCTTGGAACTTGCCTACGACGGTGTCGAAGCTCTGGCCAGATGCGTTAGCTAGTAAGTGGGCTTTCTCCAATCCACCCCAGCCAAGCCCCGTTGACGCCCTCTCGGCTTGCAGCGTAGCGACGGGAACTCCGGTTTCGTTGGAAATTCTCGTCAAATTCGCCGCCCGAGAAACAACGGTACCGAACAGTAGAAGGAATGCTGCTATGATTAAGCTTAATGTTTTCATTGTAATGAATTAAACTCCACTTTTGAATACAAGTTTCGATTTTGGCCTGACCAATGGTTCCCCCGATATCTAAAAGTTTGAAATGGTAGGGACGGCGCACCGGGCCGTCCGGACATCGCAGCGCGATGTCCCTACCACGGCAATGCGTCGAGATCGACATTGCCCCCGGTGAGGATGATTCCCACACGTTCTCCTGCGACATCGATCTTCTGTCCGGCAATCCCAGCGTACGGAACCGCCGCTGATGGTTCGACGATGATCTTCATCGTCTCCCAAATCGTGCGCATGGCTGAGATAATTGCTTCCTCGCTCACCGTGACAATGTCGTCCACGTAGCGCTGGATAATTGGGAAGTTCAGTACGCCGACATTTGTTCGTAGTCCGTCGGCGATGGTGAACTTTTTCGCCGTCACAATTCGTCGTCCCGCGCGAAACGATTGCGCCGCATCGTCCACATTCGCCGGTTCAACTGCCACGACTTTAATTTGGGGTCGCATCGATTTCGCCGCGACCGCTGCGCCGCAGAGCAATCCGCCGCCGCCAACCGGACACATTACGAAGTCGAGATCGGGAACGTCCTCAACTAACTCCACCGCGGCTGTCCCCTGCCCCGCCACCACGGTTTCATTTTCGAACGAGTGAATCAGCGTCGCGCCGGTTTTTGCAATCACATCCGCGCATGCGGATTCGCGCGCTGCTTCGGTCGGCTCGCAAAACACGATGTGCGCGCCGTAGCTCTCAACCGCGCGCACCTTCACTTTCGCGGAGTTCGTCGGCATGACGATGTGCGCCCGTACATTGCGGAGTTTCGCCGCGCGCGCGAGCGCCGCACCATGATTTCCGGACGAATGCGTTGCCACCCCGCGTTGCGCGGTTGCATCGTCGAGCGAAAAGACTGCATTCGTGGCGCCGCGCGCCTTGAACGCGCCAATCTTTTGAAAATTTTCGCACTTAAAAAACAGCGACGCTCCGCTTGCCTCGTTTAACCGCGAGCTCGTCAGCACTGGCGTGCGATGAATATGCGCGCCAATCCGCTCGTGCGCCGTGCGGATGCTATTGAGATCGAGCCGCATGGTTGATCGTATCCGCCACATGCGAATAAAACAAACGTGAGGTTGTTACTCTGCGGTGGCGCTGCGGAAGTGCTCAGGGCGTGGGCCGATGCCGATGAAGCGGGCGGGTAGTTGCCGTAGAATTGGAAACCATTTCAGCAAACGAAACACGAAAGGGAGTGAGTTCCTCTCACCGGACGTTCGACCGGTGACGACGCGACGATGAATAAAGACCTGCATTCCTTGGATCAGGCGAGTTGGCCATTCACGGCGCGCCTGCACGTTTCGCAAATCATTCACGGAGACGGGACCGTTCCGCAATTTTTCCGCAAGTAGATTCGCCGTCGCGACCGCATCCTGAATGGCAAGATTGATCCCGACGCCGCCTGCCGGTGACATGGCGTGCGCAGAATCGCCGATGCAAAGCAATCCTTCGCGGCACCAATCGCGCAGACGATTGATCTGCACTGTGAGCAGTTTGATCTTCGACCAGTCCTCCAGCTCGGCTACGCGATCACGCAGAAACCCGGCGAAGGTAACGATGTCGTTTTGAAATTGCGGCAACCCACGCTCCTTGATCTCCTCGAACCGGCCTTTGGGAATAACGAAGCCGCATTGCCAATAATCATCGCGGTCGAGCAACACGAGCAGTTTGCCGTGTTGAAAGAAACCGAGCGATTGCTCTGGGTCGTCCTGCTTTTTGGAAATGCGCATCCAGAGCACATCAATCGGCACGCCGAACTCGCGCTGCTCAAGACCAGCCCGCGTTTGAGCCGTCGCGTGCCGTCCATCCGCGCCAATAACAAGATCTGCGCGCACTTCCATTTCGCCCTGCGGAGTTTTTGCACGCACGCCGATTACCCGCTCATTCTCGATGAGCAAATCGATTACCTCAGTTTCCATGTGCAGTTGGAAAGTTGGGAAGCATTTAGCGTGACGGGAAAGGAAATTGAGAAAATCCCACTGCGGCATGAACGCGATAAATTTGCAACGTGTGGGCAGTTGCCTGAAATCAGCGATCGGCACGGTCTGTCCATTAATCACACCGCGCAGCTCTCGCACTTCCTGATGCGGTTGCTTCAAGAACTCATCGAGCAGTCCGAGCTCGTGCATTAACTCGAGCGTGGATGGATGAATAGTATCGCCGCGAAAATCGCGGTTGAAATCGGCGTGTTTCTCCAGGACGGCCACAGGCACGCCAGCCCGCGCAAGTAAATAACCGGCCATCATCCCTGCCGGTCCGCCACCCACGATCGCGCAGCGAGTTTGCAATGCCTCAGACGTATTCATTGTCACATAAGGGACCACGAATTACCCGGATGGCACGGATAAGGAACCCAAGGCATAAAAGCAGGATTGTAGTTTTCATCCGTGTTATCCGTGTAATCCGTGGTTAAAACGAGCGCCAGGACGTTCAGCATCTAACTTTCGAATTCAATGAAAACTAATCAGCCGCTTTTTCTAAACGAAGAACAAGTCCGGCAGCATTTGCAGATGGCGGATCTGATTCCGGTCATGGAGAAAGCGCTGATCGATTTTTCCGCGGGCAAAGTCACGCAGCCAGTGCGCTCGGTTATTAAGGTCGATCCTCCCAGCGGATTCCTTGGTCTGATGCCGGCGCTAACTCCAGACGGGCTCGGCTTGAAAGCGGTGACGTTCTATCCGTCGAATGCGAATCACGGAATCCCGACACACATGGCGACGATCTTTCTCGTCGATCCGCAGACGGGCGCACCGCTCGCCGTAATGGATGGAACATTAATTACCGAAATGCGCACTGCTGCAGTATCCGCGGCAGCAACGAGACTTCTCGCGTCGCGCGACGCAAAGGTTCTCGCCATTCTCGGCAGCGGTGTGCAAGCGCGGAGTCATGTGAAAGCGCTACGACTCGTTAGGCAATTTAAGGAAATTCGCGTGTGGAGTCCCACGAAGCAACATGCGGAGCAATTCGCGGGAGAAATTAGAGCCAGAGCGGTATCTGCCGAGACAGCTGTGCGCGGCGCAGATGTTGTAGTGACAGCGACAAACTCGAAAACGCCGGTGTTGAAAGGCTCTTGGCTTAAGCCCGGATGTCACGTCAATGCGGTCGGCGCATGTCGTCCGGACTGGCGTGAACTGGACGATGAAGCGATGTCGAACGTGGTGTTCGTCGATTCGCGCGAGGGGGCAATGAAAGAATCCGGCGACATTATTCTTTCTGCCGCGGAAATTTATGCCGAGCTAGGAGAAGTGTTTACGGGCAAAGTTCCGTCGCGCTCAAGTCAAACCACGATTTTCAAGTCGCTCGGCATGGCCGTAGAAGATATTGCTGCAGCGTCGCTGGTGTATCGCTCAATGGCCGCTGACCAGTAGATTGGGGGCGACCGCTTCGGCTGCCTCTCTCCCGGCAAGCGAAGCACTTGCCCTACAACCAAGATGTCGGAACAGTTGGCAGCAATGACGGCTGACATTGAAAAATTGGATTCGAAAATTCAGATTGCGGTTGCTGACGGGCAATTGATGCAATCGGCAGCGAAGAATATTAGGACGCTGCTAGCTGCCGCGCCGTCCGATCTTTATTTTCGAGCGGTTAGCGAGCTCGCTGACGCCGGCGAATGGCCGGAGCTAAACGATCGTTTTTACAAGACGCTTGCTTTTGGAACGGGCGGTCTCCGCGGGCGCACCATCGGGAAAGTCGTAACGGCTGCAGAACGCCGGGACACGGCGCACAGCGCCATGGTTACAGGGCGGCCCGAGGTTCCGTGCGTCGGCACAAACGCAATGAATTTCTTTAACATCAGCCGCGCAACGCGAGGACTTGTTACTTATCTGCATGAGCAGAACGAGCGCGAGAAGATTTCAGCCAAACCGAAAATCGTGATTGCGCACGACCCACGCTTTTTTTCGAACGAATTCGCCGCGCTCGCTGCGAAAGTCGCAGCTGAAAAGGGTTGTGATGCGTTCGTATTCTCCGGCCCGCGGTCGGTGCCGGAGCTTTCGTTCGCTGTTCGCTATCTCAAAGCGAGTGCTGGCGTGGTGATCACAGCGAGCCACAATCCGCCGTACGACAACGGCTATAAAGTTTATTTTCGCGATGGCGCACAGGTGATCGAGCCGCACGCGAGCAGAATCATCGCTAGAGTCAATGCCATTACGTCCGAGACCTTCACGGCTCTGCCAAAAGACCGACAGGGAACGATAACAATGATCGCCAAAGACATCGATGAAGCGTACATGCGCCGGCTCGAAACATTGATCCTCGATCCACGGGTGATTCGCGAAGCGAAATCCCTTCGGATCATCTACACGCCGCTCCACGGAACTGGCAGCGTAATCATCAAACCGATGCTGAAGCGGCTCGGTTTTAATTTCCAAGTCGTGCAAGAGCAGGACCGTTTTGATGGCCGATTCCCAAACGTGAAATCGCCGAATCCGGAAAATGCCGAAGCGTTAACCATGGCGATCGATCTTGCTCAAAAGGAAGATAGCGATCTTGTGGTGGCCACTGATCCGGATTGCGACCGCATGGGTGCGGCGGTTCGCGCAAAGAACGACAAGATGAAATTGCTCACCGGGAATCAAATTGGCTCGCTGCTTGCGTGGTACCGAACGAAGACGCTGTTCGAGAAGGGCGTGCTCAACAAAACGAACGCATCTCGCGCGGTGATCATCAAGACGTTTGTCACGACCGATCTCCAAAAGGCAATTGCGGAACATTACGGTTTGCGCTGTGTCGAAACACTAACAGGCTTCAAATACATCGGCGCGAAGCTGGGCAAATACGAACGTGCGATTCCCGAAGGTCGGCGGCGGAGTTATGCCGATCTCACGGAGGAGCAAACACGGCGGCTTCGCCTGGAGCATTCTTCGTTCTACGTTTTCGGCGGTGAAGAAAGCTACGGCTATAGTGGCGCCGATTTTGTTCGCGATAAGGATGGCAATGGCGCCGTGATCATGTTTTGCGAAGTGGCTGCGTACGCCAAATCGCGCGGACAGACAATGGATGAACTGCTTGATGAAATCTTCGCAACGTTCGGCTATTTCGCGGAAAAAAACGGTTCGCTCGTTTTTGAAGGCGCGGAAGGCGCCAACAAAATTGCGCGCCTGGTCGAGTCGTACGGCACCAACCCGTTTTCAGAAGTGCTCGGATCGAAAGTGACCAGCATCAAAAATTTCGAAACCGAAACGATCCGGGATATCGAAGGGGACCAGATTCCCAAAGAGAAGATGTCTATCTTTGAACTGGAAGATCGGACGCGCATAGCGGTGCGTCCATCAGGAACGGAGCCAAAGATCAAGTATTACCTTTTCGCGCAGCGGCGGCCAGAGAACGGAAAATTCGATTCTGCAGAACTTGATCGAATCAAAGCGCAAGTAGAAGAAAAACTCGATCGCCTCTGGGATTGGCTGCAAGAGGATGCGCAGTCGCGCCTACGCAAATAATCGAGATGAACCGGCTGCTCAAAGTGCTGCGGTTTTGGCCGTGGCTGGCGGCGATCTGTAGCGGGCTTCTCTATACAGGCTGTTTTCCACCATTTAATCTAACCTCGCTCTGCTGGGTTGCTCTCACGCCGCTCCTCGCTGCAATTTGGTTTTCCGGCAAAGGGTCGCGCCGTCTCTGGCTTCGTAATCTCCTACTCGGCTACGTTGCTGGGTTAGCATTTTTTTGGACGGCTCTCTCCTGGCTTACAACTGTCACGGTCCTTGGCTGGTTTGTTCTCGAATTCTACATGGCGATTTATTTCGCGCTTTGGGCATGGCTTTGTGGTTTGCTCCGGCCGCGAGAAACAAAAACGAGGGAATCAGCCCCGGGTAAATGGGATCAAATGTTGGCCCGGGCTCGCAGCACCGCGGCTCCAGCACGATCGCCGTGGATGAAATCAACGAATAATCTCCTAGTCGCCTTTCTCCTCGCCGCTGCGTGGGTCACGCAGGAGTGGCTGCGCGGCTGGGTCTTCTCCGGTTGGGGCTGGAATGGTCTTGGCGTGGCGTTGCATGGCTACTGGCCGCTGATTCAAATCGCGGAGTTCACCGGCGTTGCTGGCTTATCCTTTACGGTCGCGTTTGCCAACGTCATCGCGGTTACAACAGTGCGCCGCTTAATTCTTGAAGCGCGCGCACACGCGATGCGACCGCATTTTGATCTGACTCTCACGCTGGCGGCGATTGTGGGCGTCCTGACTTTCGGTCTGCACGCTGCCCAGATTTCACCGTCCACAAAACCTCTCCGCGTTGCCGCAGTGCAATCAAACGTTCCACAAAATCAAAAGTTCGATCCGCAGTTTACGAGGAAAATCTTCGATCAATTTCAGCGCCTGAGCGAGATTGCGCTGCGATCGAACCCTCCCCCCGATTTGTTGATCTGGCCGGAAAGCTCCATGCCCGGGCCTGTGCTCGAAGACCGGGAGAGTTATCAGTTCGTGATGAATCTAGCCGCATCGGCGGAGAGCGACCTTCTGTTGGGCGCGATCGACGAACAGCAAGGCGATGTTTACAATGCCGCACTCCTTGTATCTGACGGCGGCGAACAGGTGCAGGTTTATCGAAAGCTTCATCTGGTGCCTTTCGGCGAATATGTTCCGGGGCGGCATTGGGTGCCGCTACTTGCGCGAATCGTTGGCGACCAGGTGCCCGGCGATTTCGCTGCTGGCAAGGAGTACACAGTATTCAACCTGACCAACAGCGATGTTCAGGTGGCGCCCTTGATCTGTTTCGAAGATACAATTGGCGAGTTGACCAGACGATTTGTGCTTCCAACGGAAGCCAGTCCCGGCGCAAATTTGCTCGTCGATATAACAAACGACGGATGGTTTTTGCATTCCGCAGGGTCGCATCAGCATTTGGCGAATGCGATTTTTCGCTGCGTGGAAACGCGCCGTCCGATGGTTCGGGCTGCGAACACCGGAGTTACTTGTCTCGTAAACCAATTCGGCCGCATCACTCAAGTGTTACAGGACGACAAGGGCAGCACATTTACTGAAGGCGTGCTTACGGGCGAGATCAATGTCCCGACTGAACGCGAGTTAACGTTTTACACGCGCCATGGCGAGCTGTTCGCGAAGATCTGCGCCGCGATCACGCTGACCGCCATCATCGTTCTGATTTGTTTGCGCCGATTCAGGATAGGAAGCAGTTCACCAGAATCGCCCCCCAGGTTCTAGGAGCCGACCAATCTTCTGTTACATATGCAACATGAAATTGGTCGTCATGTGCAGGTCCGTCGAGAATGATGAGCCTGGCCTCGCGAGAAATCGCGGGTTGTGATACAAATCGCATCCGTGCGCGTTGAACTGCCACTCGATAACCTGACCGAACTTTGGCCGGAAAAATTACGCGGCGCGCGAATGGGCGCGCTGCTTCATCCCGCATCGGTTTCAGCAAAGCTCGAGCACGCGT
>WNGK01003804.1_pt1 | contig 16704 bp, 13 predicted proteins | sample 5400601 | NCBI WGS metagenome assembly WNGK01 (sample SAMN13153376, study PRJNA577476) | soil metagenome | isolation source: 60 cm soil or saprolite under Garry oak tree replicate 1 | place: USA:California | collected 2016-06-15
ACCGCGCCGATCTTGGAGACGTCGAAGAACTGCGCGAGCTCGCGGCCCGACCCCGCGCAGCCGGACGCGGTCAGGATCGGGTTAGGCAGCTCGACGTGGCCGAGCCTGGTGCGAAGGTCAGTAGCCATGACCTGGCCTCCAGGCCGGGCCCTGCGCGCGCGCAGGGTGCCCGGCAGCGCCGGATCCTCGCCCGGCCCGGCCGCCTCCCTGCGACCCGGGCCCGCGGTCGCCGGCCGCGGCGCCGCCGGCCGCGGCGCCGCCGGCCGCGGCGCCGCCGGACCCGCCACGGCTGGCCGCTCTGCCCGCTGGCTCCCAGCCGGGCGCGCCGAACGCGTCGAACGGGATCGTGCCGACGTCGTCCCAGCGGACCTGCTCGCCGCGGAACACCGGGCCGTCCACGCACGACCGCACCATCCGGGTGATGCCATCGGTGCCGACGGGCGCGCCGAACGCGTCGAACGGGATCGTGCCGACGTCGTCCCAGCGGACCTGCTCGCCGCGGAACACCGGGCCGTCCACGCACGACCGCACCATCCGGGTGATGCCATCGGTGCCGACGACGGGCAGCACGCAGGTCATGCATACGCCGATCCCGCACGCCATCGCCTCCTCTACCGCGGCCTGCACCGGCAGGTCATAGCGGCGGGCGAGCAACGTGACCTGCCGCAGCATCGGCATCGGCCCGCAGGCATAGATCACGTCCGTCCGCCCGTCGTGGATCAGCTGGCCGAGCATGTCGGTGACGACGCCGCGCGAGCCCAGTGACCCGTCCTCGGTGGTGATCGTGGCTATCCGGCCGGTCCGCCGCGCGGTCAGCGCGCCGAAGACGCGGTCTCCGCTGGCGGCGCCGAGCAGGAAGTCGACCGTGCAGCCGCGGTCACGGAGCTTGCCGGCCAGCGCGAAGAGCGGCGCGCTGCCGTAGCCGCCGCCGACCAGCAGGCAGCTGACCCGGTCCCGCGGCACCGGGAACGGCCGGCCGAGCGGCCCGGTGACATCGAGCACGTCCCTGGCCCGCCGCGCGGCGAGCCAGCGCGTGCCCGGGCCGTTCGCGGCGAAGATGAATTCCACCGTGCCGCCGTGGTCTGGCCGGACATCATGGATGGAGAACGCGCGGCGCAACAGCATCGCGCCGTCCGGGCCGCCAACCGCGACGGCGACGAACTGCCCGGGACGGAAGCGCGCGGCGATGCCGGGCGCCACCACGGTCATGGCGTGGTAAGCGTCGACCCGCCGCACGGTGAGCACCGTGCCGCGCACCTGCAGCGGGCCGGCCTCGGCCTCGCTGTCCCCGGGGGTCACCTGCCGTCACCCCCCGCCGCGCCGGTACCGCGCAATCGCGCCGCATGTTCCTGCAGGGACCGCACTCCCACCTCGCCCCGGGTAATCGCCTCAATGCCCTGCACGGCCGCCGCCAGTCCCGCCGTGGTCGTCACGCACGGGATGCCGCGGCGGACCGCCGCAGTCCTGATCTCGTAGCCGTCCAGCCGCGGCCCGGACTGCCCGGGGCTGCCGAACGGCGTGTTGACGATGAGGTCTACCTGGCCAGCCATGATCCGTTCCACGATGGTTGGCTCGCCGTCCGGGCCGCGGCCATCGCCGTGCTTACGCACGATCGTGGCACGGACGCCGTTGCGGCGCAGAATCTCCCCGGTTCCCCTCGTCGCCCAGATCTCGAAGCCCAGGTCAGCGAGCCGTTTCACCGGGAACACCATGGATCGCTTGTCCTTGCTCGCCACCGAAACGAAGGCGCGGCCCTTGACCGGCAGCGACCCGTAGGCCGCCGCCTGGGACTTAGCGTAGGCCGTGCCGAACACCTCATCGATGCCCATGACCTCGCCGGTCGACCGCATCTCCGGGCCGAGCACGGTGTCCACGCCCCTGCCCTCGGCATCACGGAACCGGCCGAACGGCAGCACTGCCTCCTTGACCGCGATCGGCGCGTCGAGCGGCAGCGTGCCGCCATCACCGGAGGCCGGCAGCATGCCCTCGGCGCGCAGCCCGGCCACCGTCGCGCCGAGCATGATCCGGGCAGCGGCCTTGGCCAGCGGCACCGCGGTCGCCTTGGAGACGAAGGGCACGGTGCGGGACGCGCGCGGGTTCGCCTCAAGCACGTAGAGCAGGCCGCCCGCCAGCGCGTACTGCACGTTCAGCAGCCCGAGCACCCCGACGCCGCTGGCGATCGCCTCGGTGGACTCGCGGATCAGGTCGATGTACTCGTGGCCGAGCGTGATCGGCGGCAGCGCGCAGGCCGAGTCGCCGGAGTGGATGCCTGCCTCCTCGATGTGCTCCATCACGCCGCCGAGGTACAGCTCGGTCCCGTCGTACAGGGCGTCGACGTCGATCTCGATGGCGTCGTCCAGGAACCGGTCGATCAGCACCGGGTGCTCGGGGCTCGCCTGGGTTGCCCGCCGGACATACGCCTCCAGTGTCTCGTCGTCGTAGACGATCTCCATGCCGCGCCCGCCGAGCACGTACGAGGGCCGCACCAGCACCGGGTAGCCGAGCTGGCCGGCCACGGCCCGCGCTTCCCGGTGCGACCGGGCGATCCCGTACCGCGGCGCGGGCAGCCCGGCCGCCGCCAGCACCGCGCCGAACTCGCCGCGGTCCTCGGCCAGGTGGATGGCGTCGGCCGAGGTGCCCGCCACCGGCACCCCCGCGGCCGCGAGCGCCCTGGCCAGGCCGAGCGGGGTCTGGCCGCCGAGCTGCACGATCACGCCGGCCACCTGGCCGCTGGCCTGCTCCGCGTGCACGACCTCGAGTACGTCCTCCAGCGTCAGCGGCTCGAAGTAGAGCCGCCCTGAAGTGTCGTAGTCCGTTGATACGGTTTCCGGGTTGCAGTTGACCATGACGGTCTCGTAGCCGGCCGACCGCAGCGCGAAGGAGGCGTGCACGCATGCGTAGTCGAACTCGATGCCCTGGCCGATCCGGTTCGGCCCGCTGCCGAGGATGATCACCTTCGGCCGGTCGCCGGGCGGTACCTCGGTCTCCTCGTCGTAGGCCGAGTACAGGTACGGAGTCTGCGCGGCGAACTCCGCGGCGCAGGTGTCGACCATGTGATACACCGGCCGGACGCCGAGCTCGTGCCGGAGCCGGCGGATGCCGGCCTCGGTCGTCCCGCGGAGCCCGGCGATCTGCGCGTCGGAGAACCCGGCGGCCTTCGCGGCCCGGAGCTCGGCCGCGGACAGCGGCTCGGCCTGCCGGTCCGGCGCAGCGGGCAGGGAGCCATCAGCCCCGGCTGGCGCCGCAGCCAGCCCATCAGCCCCGGCCGGCGCCGCCGGCGGCACATCAGCCCCGGCCGAGTTGCCGGCCAGACTGCGCGGCTGGCCACCGACCATCCGTATCGCCTGGTCTTCAATGCCCTTGACCTGGTCGATGAACCAGGGATCGATGCCCGTCGCCGCGACTACCTCGGCCACGGTGGCGCCGGCCCGGATCGCCTGGTGCACCGTCGTCAGCCGGCCGTCGTGCGCCGTGGCGCAGCGGGCCAGCAGGCCGGCCTTGTTCCCGGGCGGCCCGGCCCAGCTGAACGGCGCGGCCGGGTCTTCCAGCGAGCGCAGCGCCTTCTGCAGCGCCTCGGCGAAGCTGCGGCCGATCGCCATCGCCTCGCCGACCGACTTCATGTGCGTCGTCAGCCCCGGGTCCGCGCCCGGGAACTTCTCGAAGGCGAACCTCGGCACCTTGACCACGACGTAGTCGAGTGCGGGCTCGAAGCTGGCCGGCGTCTCGCCGGTGATGTCATTGGGTATCTCGTCCAGCGTGTAGCCGATCGCGAGCCGCGCGGCGATTTTCGCGATCGGGAAGCCGGTCGCCTTCGATGCCAGCGCCGAAGACCGGGAGACCCGCGGGTTCATCTCGATGACGACCAGCCGGCCGGTCTGCGGGTGCACGGCGAACTGGATGTTGCAGCCGCCGGTGTCCACGCCCACCGCGCGCAGCACGTCGATCGCGGTGTCGCGCATCTGCTGGTACTCGCGGTCGGTCAGGGTCATGGCCGGCGCGACCGTGACGGAATCGCCGGTGTGCACTCCCATCGGGTCGATGTTCTCGATCGAGCAGACCACGACCACGTTGTCGGCCCGGTCACGCATCAGCTCTAGCTCGAACTCCTTCCAGCCGATGATCGACTCTTCAAGCAGCACCTCGGTCACCGGGCTCGCGTCCAGCCCTGCGCCGGCCATCCGCCGCAGGTCCGCCGGGCTGCGGGCGATGCCGGAGCCGGACCCGCCGAGCGTGAACGACGGCCGGACCACGACCGGGTAGCCGAGCTGCGCTGCGACCCGCTCGCACTCGTGCAGCGAATGGCAGATGCGGCTGTCCGGGACCGCGGCGCCGAGCCCGGTGACGATCTCCTTGAACCGCCGCCGGTCCTCGCCGGCCTGGATCGTCGCGATGTCGGCCCCGATCAGCTCGACCTGGTACTGGCCGAGAATCCCGGCGGCATGCAGCTCGACGGCCGCGTTCAGCGCGGTCTGGCCGCCAAGCGTGGGCAAGATCGCGTCCGGGCGCTCCCTGGCGATCACCTTCTCCAGCACGTCCAGCGTGATCGGCTCGACATAGGTGGCGTCGGCGAACTCGGGATCCGTCATGATCGTCGCGGGGTTGGAGTTGACCAGGCTGACGCGCAGTCCCTCCTGCCGCAGCACCCGGCAGGCCTGGGTGCCTGAGTAGTCGAACTCGCAGGCCTGGCCGATGACGATCGGGCCGGACCCGATCACCAGGACGGACTTCAGGTCAGCGCGCCGAGGCATGGCGCCCGCCTCCGGCCGGCCGGGCGTGCTCCATCAGCTCGCGGAACTCGCCGAACAGGCCGGCCGCGTCGTGCGGCCCCGGGGCTGCCTCGGGGTGGTACTGCACGCTGAAGGCGGGCGCCGTGAGCAGCCGCAGGCCCTCGACCACGCCATCGTTCAGGTTCACATGGCTGATCACTGCCGGGCCATACGGGGTCTCGAATGGCTGCTGCCGACCGCGGGCGGCGGCCGACCGTTGCCACTGTCCGCCCGGTTCCGGCGGCTGGCCCGAACCTGGCAGCGCGACAGCGAACCCGTGATTGTGGCTGGTGATCTGGACCCGCCCGGTGCGCAGGTCCTGCACCGGCTGGTTCACGCCCCGGTGGCCGAACCGCAGCTTGTACGTGCCCAGGCCGAGCGCCCGGCCGAGGATCTGGCTGCCCAGGCAGATCCCGAAGACCGGGAGGCCGGCCCCGAGCACGCCGCGCATCGCCTCGACCGCGTAGCCGGCCGCAGCCGGATCGCCTGGCCCGTTCGAGAAGAACGCCCCGTCCGGGCTGACCGCCAGGATCTGCTCGGCCGTGGCGGTGGCGGGCAGCACGTGCACCCGGCAGCCGAGCCGCACCAGGTGCCGGAGGGTAGCGGCCTTGATGCCGAGGTCGACGGCGGCCACGTCGAACCGGACCGGGACGCCGCCCGGCGGCCGGACCGTGTAGGCGTGCGGCGTGGAAACCTCGCGGGCCAGGTCGGCGCCGGTCATCGGCGGGCTGGCCCGCACCCGCTCAAGCAGTTCCGCGGGGTCGGACTTGGCCGCGCCGATGGCGGCCCGCATCGCGCCGCGCTCGCGCAGGTGCCGGGTGAGAGCGCGGGTACCGCCGATCGCGATGCCGGTCACGCCCTGCGCCCTCAGCTCGTCTTCCAGCGTCCGCACCGACCGCCAGCTGGATGCGACCCTTGATGGCTCGCGGATCACGTAGCCGCTGACCCAGATCCGCCGGGACTCCGGGTCGTCGTCGTTGACACCGGTGTTGCCGATGTGCGGCGCGGTCATCGCCACGATCTGGCGGCAGTAGGACGGGTCCGTCAGGGTCTCCTGGTAGCCGGTCATGCCGGTGTTGAAGACCATCTCGCCGAAGGTCTCCCGGCCGGCCCCGAACGCGGTGCCGCGGAACGTCCGGCCGTCCTCAAGGACCAGCATGGCCGGCCGGTCCCCGGCTGCCGCCGCCAGGCCGGTCACCGCGCCAGCTTCCCGTCCAGCACGGTGGGGCTGCCGCGCAGGAAGGTGGCCACCACCCGGCCGGGCAGCATCATCCCGGCGAACGGCGTGTTGCGGCTCTTGGACGCGTGCGCGGCCGGGTCGACCGCCGCCCTGGCCGCCGGGTCGTACAGCACCAGGTTGGCCGGCCAGCCGGGCGCCAGCGGGTGGCCGTGCGCGGCCAGCCTGCCGATCGCCGCCGGGCGGGCCGACATCCGGTCGGCCACGCCGGCCCAGTCGAGCAGCCCGGTGCCGACCATGGCCTCGTGCACCACGCGCAGCGCGGTCTCCAGCCCGGTCATGCCGAACGCGGCCGCCGCCCACTCGGTTTCCTTGTCCTCCAGCGGGTGCGGCGCGTGATCGGTAGCCACGCAGTCGATGGTGCCGTCGGCCAGGGCCACCCGGAGCGCCGCGACGTCGGCAGCCGTCCGCAGTGGCGGGTTGACCTTGAACACCGGGTCGTAGCCGGCGGCGAGATCGTCGGTGAGCAGCAGGTGGTGCGGGGTCACCTCGGCCGTCACCTGCCAGCCCTTGGACTTGGCCCAGCGGATGATCTCCACGGAGCCCGCGGTGGAGACGTGGCAGACGTGCAGGGCGGACCCGACGTGCGCCGCCAGCAGGCAATCCCGGGCGATCACGGCCTCCTCGGCCACGGCCGGCCAGCCGGCCAAGCCCAGCATGCCGGACACCTCGCCCTCGTTCATCTGCGCGCCCTCGGTCAGCCGGGGCTCCTGGGCATGCTGGGCGATCACCCCGCCGAACGCCTTGACGTACTCGAGCGCCCGGCGCATCAGCACGGCGTCGGACACGCACCGGCCGTCGTCGGAGAAGACCCTTACCCGGGCGGCGCAGTCGGCCATCGCGCCGAGTTCGGCGAGCCGGCGGCCGTCGATCCCGGCGGTGACGGCGCCGACCGGCTGGACATCGCACCGGCCGGCCTGCCTGCCGAGCCGCCAGATCTGCTCGACCACGCCAGCCGTATCGGCCACCGGCTCGGTGTTGGCCATCGCGTGCACGGCCGTGAACCCGCCGAGCGCGGCGGCCGCGGTGCCGGTGGCGACGGTCTCCGCGTCCTCCCTGCCTGGCTCGCGCAGATGGGTATGCAGGTCAACCAGGCCGGGCAGGGCGATCAGGCCGTCCGCGTCGATGACGTTCGCCGGGCTGGCGGCCGCGGCGCCTGGGCCGATCTCGGCAATCATCCCGCCGACCACGAGGATGCCGGCCGGATCGCCGCCGAGCGGCCTTGCGCCCCTGATCAGCCAGGTTTCCGCGCCCGGCGGGGGTGCGCCGCCGGCCCCGCGGCCGGTTTCCCTGGCTGCCCCGGGGCCGGCCGGGCTGGTCACACTGCCGGGTCCGCTCACGGCTGTCCCTCCGCTCCGCCGAGCAGCAGGTACAGCACGGCCATCCGCACGCTGACCCCGTTGGCGACCTGCTCCACGATCGTCGACCTGGCCGAGTCCGCTACCTCGGCCGCGATCTCCACCCCGCGGTTCATCGGGCCGGGGTGCATGACGACGGCATGCTCGGGCAGCAGCGCCATCCTGGCCGCGTCCAGGCCGTAGCGGCGGCTGTACTCGCGCACGCTCGGGAAGTACGCGGCGTTCATCCGCTCCTGCTGTACCCGCAGCATCATCACCACGTCGCTCTTTCCCGCGGTCGCGTCCAGGTCGTAGCTGACCGAGCACGGCCAGGCGCCGACCGCCACCGGCAGCAGCGTCGGCGGGCCGACCAGCGTCACGTCCGCGCCGAGGGTGCTGAGCAGCAGGACGTTGGACCTGGCCACCCGGCTATGCAGCACGTCACCCACGATGGCGACCCGGAGCCCGTCAAGCCGGCCCAGCCTGCGCCGCATGGTGAACGCGTCGAGCAGCGCCTGAGTCGGATGCTCGTGGCTGCCGTCTCCGGCGTTGACCACGCTGCCCTTGACCCAGCCAGCCAGCCGGTACGGGGCGCCCGAGGCGCTGTGCCTGATCACCACCGCGTCGGCGCCCATCGCCTCCAGCGTCAGCGCGGTGTCCTTCAGGCTCTCCCCCTTGGCCACGCTGGAGCCCTTGGCGGAGAAATTGATCACGTCCGCGGAAAGCCGCTTGGCTGCCGCCTCGAAGGAGATCCGCGTCCGGGTCGAGTCCTCGAAGAACAGGTTGACGACCGTCCGGCCGCGCAGGGTAGGCAGTTTCTTGATCGGCCGGGTGGCCATCTGGGCAAGCTCGTCGGCCGTGTCGAGGATGAGCAGCGCCTCCTGCCTGGTCAGGTCCCCGGCGGAGATCAGGTGGCGGTTCACCGGCTGCCCCCGTCGCCGGGCGCCCGCTGACCAGGGCGGGCCGCGCCGTGCTGGCCGGGGCTCTCGCCGAGCAGCACGGCGTCCTCGCCGTCCACCTCGGTGAGCAGCACCCGGACGACCTCGCGCTGGGAGGTGGGCAGGTTCTTGCCGACGTAGTCGGCCCGGATCGGCAGTTCCCGGTGCCCGCGGTCGACCAGGACGGCAAGCTGGACGGCCCTCGGGCGGCCGATGTCGCCAAGGGCGTCCAGCGCGGCCCGTACGGTGCGGCCCGAGTACAGCACGTCGTCCACTAGCACGACGATCTTGCCGTCGACGCCCGCGGCGGGCACCGCGGTGTGGCCGAGCGCCCTGGCTGGCCGCAGCCGCAGGTCATCCCGGTACATCGTGATGTCGAGCGATCCGGCCGGGACCACGGCGCCCTCGACCTGCGCCATGCGCGCGGCAAGCCGGTGCGCGAGCGGCACCCCGCGGGTCGGAATCCCGAGCAGGACCACGTCACCCGCGCCGCTGGTTCGCTCCAGGATTTCGTGCGCTATCCGGGACAGCGCCCGGCCGATCTCGGCGGGCTCGAAGACCGACTTGCGAATCTCCGCCCCGGGCTTGCCCGGGCTATGAGCTCCGGGCTTGCCCGGGCTATGACCGCCGGCCCTGGACCGGTCAGCCGTTGAACCCTCGGCCTTGGCGCGGCTGACAGCCTTGGCACGGCTTGCCGCCCTGGCCCGGCTGGTAGCCCTGGCGCGGCCGGGGTCATCTTGGTGAGCCGTATGCATGATAAAGGACCTCCTTTCCCGCCTCTCTGGACGGGCCTTAAAGGACGCCTGACGCGACCACGTTATCAGCCAGGACCGGGCCGGCCTGGCAGCCGCGGCCGGGGGGCCGGCGATTTCTGCTGGGGCGCCGCGGCGCTCGCCTCGGCCCGCTGGCATCCCGTGCCTGCGGACGCTCCGTATCCGGCCACGTACTGACGTGACGAGAGTGATTCTTGTCACATCATGTCCGGATACCGGCTGGATCAACCCGGCTCCATCGGGCCCGCTGCGGCCGGCCGGCCGCACCGCGAGCCCCGCCATGGCCTGCGTTCCCGCTCAAACGGGCCGCCAGCGGGGCCCGGTAGCGGGTCAAGTCGCCGAGGGTAAGTTCGACCGCTTTTTGCCATTCGGCTTGACCTTGTCGCCCTCGCGGCCTACCGTCACTGAGCGTAACCATCATACTGATCAGACGAACTGGCCGGGGGGCCGAAGAACATGCCATCTGAGTACGCAAAGACCCTGGGCGCGCGGTTGCGCGCTATCCGCACACAGCAGGGCCTCTCTCTGCACGGAGTCGAGGAGAAGTCGCGCGGCCGGTGGAAAGCCGTCGTCGTGGGCTCCTACGAACGCGGCGACCGCTCGGTGACCGTGCAGAAGCTTGCCGAACTTGCCGAGTTCTACGGAGTCCCTGTGTCCGAGCTGTTGCCCGGCGACGTGCTGCCTGCCCTCCTTGCGCCCTCCCCCAAGCTCGTGATCGACCTTGAGCGGATGAGCCAGTTGCCGAAGGACAAGGCAGGCCCGCTGGCCCGTTACGTGGCGACCATCCAGAGCCAGCGTGGTGACTACAACGGCAGGGTGCTGTCGATCCGCCAGGAAGACCTGCGCTCGCTTGCGGTCATCTACGACAAGTCGCCAGCTGACCTCACCGAGGAACTGATCAACTGGGGCATCCTGGACGCTGACGCCCGAGGAGCCATCGACACCTTCTGAGCCGCCGCCACACCCGGTCACCACAACACCGGCCACCGCCACGCCCGGCCGCCCTCCAGCGGCCACCCCCGGTCACCGCTACGCCCCGGGGCTATTCCCGTCGGCCGCCGCGCCCGTCGGCCGCCACAGCCGACACGTCTCCTTGCGATTCCCGTCGGCCGCCGCGCCCGTCCATCGCCACGGCCGACCGCCGCCGCCACGTCCCCGGGCGATTCCCGGCCTCCGCCGTTCCCGTCGGCCGCCGCGCCCGCCGCTCCGGACGGCCTACCCGGCCGTCCGGAGCGGCAGCGGTGTCTGGCCTGGCACCCCGAGGGTGCTCTCGGCCAGCGACAGGAACGTCTCCGCGTCGCGCAGCAGATCATCAGCCTCGCGGAGCGAGACAGCGCAAGGCAGGCCTGCCTCAGCCGCGGCCCGCTTGCCTGCGCCCGCCGCGAAGAACGCGGCCCACTCGGACAGCGCAGGCTCCACCCGCGGCAGCAGTTCCCAGACGCTCTGGGGCCTCTTCCGCCGCGCAGATGTGGCCGGCTCGGCCCTGGCCGCGACCACTGCCGCGGCTGCCCGGAGCGCAGCGAGGTGAGCGGCCACGTAACGGCCGCCCGCTGACGCCTCGTCCTCGGCGCCCGCGAGTCCTTGCCTGGCAGACGAGAGCAGCGCGAGCGCCGACGGCGCCACCCTGCATCGTGGCCGGTCAGACCGCGACTGCAAGACCGAGTTCATGGCCATTCCTCCTATCGCGTGCGAGCCTGTGCCGGGCGGGCCGCTTCCCCACAACCCGCCCGGCAGGCCCGCCGGCTGGCCCCTCGGGAGCAGGGCTGCCGACTGGCTTCGCTCAGGCACATTCGAACATAGATTCGTCTAGCCGTCCAGTTGTTTGGACCTGCGTTCGAAGTTACAAGGAGGGTCCGACAAAATGGCTGCACGCCGCCCATGCCGGGTGACGTACGCTTGCCGCCGTGCGCAACGGGACCGTGCTGCGGGCGATTGACCGGGCGAGCTTCCTGGCCAGGCTCGATGCGCTCATCGACGTCTACGCCCTGGCTATGCGGCCGCCGGCCGAGCAGCTGGCCGGGCGCCGCACGATCATGCAGCGGCACGCCGGCCACCCGGCCTTCCGGGCGGTGATCGTGGCCGCGGGCGGCGACGAGAACGGCGACGATGGCAAGGTCATCGCCTTTGGCTACGGGTTCAGCGGAGCCGCCGGGCAGTGGTGGCACGACGTGGTCCGGGCAGGCCTGACGGTGGCGGCCGGCCGGCCCGCGGCGGCTAGCTGGCTGGCTGATTCCTTCGAGATCGCCGAGGTGCACGTGCACCCGGAGCACCAGCGCCAGGGCATCGGCCGCGCCATGCTGCTCAGCCTGACCGCTGGCTGCCGGCAGCGAACGGCGCTGCTTTCCACGCTTAGCTCGGCCGCTCCCGCCCGCCGGCTCTACGGCAGCCTCGGCTTCGCCGAGCTGCTGACCGGGTTCAGCTTCCCGGGCAACGGGCCGCCCTACGTGGTCATGGGCGCGGTCCTGCCGCTGCGGGGATGATGGCCCGCGCCAGCCGGCGACGCTCGCTAGCCAGCGACGGACGGCTGGCTCGCGCGGCCGGCGCGGCCGGCGCGGCCGGCCGCGCCGAGGCCGAGCCGCTGATAGATCTCGCGGGTCGCCAGGGAGCCGTTGAGCGTGTAGAAATGCAGCCCGGGTACCCCCTCGGCGATCAGCCGCGCGGACATGCCGGTCGCGTACTCCACGCCGATCTCCCGCACCGCGGCCTTGTCGCCGGCCCGGGACCGCAGCCGCTCCGCGAGTTCCGGCGGGAACTTCGCGCCCGACAGCAGGACCGCCCGCTCGATCATCGCCACGCTGATGATCGGCATGATCCCGGCGATGATCGGCACGTCGCAGCCAAGCGCGGCGACCCGGTCCCGCAAGCGCAGGTAGTCGTCCGGGTAGAAGAACATCTGGGTGATCGCGAAGTCGGCGCCGGCCCGGCACTTGCGCACGAAGTTGACGGTATCGGCCGCCATGCTGACCCGCCGCGGATGACCCTCAGGAAAGGCGGCCACGCCGACGCAGAAGTCACCGGACGCCTTGATCAGCCGGACCAGCTCTTCCGCGTACCGCAGGCCCTCCGGATGCGGCACCCAGTCACCGTCCGGCGCGCCCGGCGGGTCGCCGCGCAGCGCCAGCACGTTACGCACGCCGACCGCCGCGTAGGACCCGATGACGTGCCGCAGCTCCGCGACCGAGTGGTTCACGGCGGTGAAATGCCCGACCGGGGTCAGCGTTGTTTCCGCCGCGATCCGCCCGGTCACCCTGATCGTCCGGTCCCGGGTCGAGCCGCCCGCCCCGTAGGTTACCGACACGAACGTGGGCCGCAGCGGCTCAAGCTGGCGGACCGACAGCCACAGTCGCCGCTCCTCGGCGGCCGTCTTCGGCGGCATGAACTCGAACGAGAAGGACCGCTCCCCGGCGGCGAGTAGCTCGCGGATGGCAGCCGCCTGCGGCTGGCGAGGCTGTGGCATCTCCCCAGGTTAACCGTCTGGCATCGGCCGTTCACCGCTGACGAGGCCAGCGCCGGGCTACGCTCGCGGGAGTGACGACCAGTCCGGCAGCCCTTGACCAGGTCCGGGACCACGTCGGGCGAGCGCTGGCCAGCTTCCTCGGCCGGCAACGGGCGGCGCTGGCCGGCCTCGACGACGACCTGGGGCCGGTACTCGACGTGGCCGGCGCGCTGCTGGCCGGGGGCAAACGGCTGCGGCCCGCGTTCTGCTACTGGGGGTGGCGCGCGGCCGGCGGCGCCGGCCTGGGCGACGATCCGGCCGGCGGCCATATTCTGACGGCCGCCGCCGCGCTGGAGTTGCTGCACGCGAGCGCGCTGGTACATGACGACGTGATCGACGGCAGCGACACCCGCCGTGGTCAGCCTGCCGTGCACCGGACCTTCGCGGCGCGGCATGCGGCCGGGCGCTGGCGCGGCTCCGCGGGGTCCTTCGGCGCCGGAGCGGCAATCCTGCTCGGCGACCTGCTGCTGGCGTGGACCGACGAGATGCTGCGGGCCAGCGGGCTGCCGGCCGCGGCAGTCCAGCGCGGCCAGCCAGTGCTCGACGCGATGCGCACCGAGCTGATCGCCGGGCAGTACCTGGATATGCTCGGCCAGGCCACGGGCTCGGGCACGGTGGCGAGCGCACTGCGGGTCGTCAGGTACAAGTCGGCGAAGTACACGGTCGAGCGCCCGCTGCAGTTTGGCGCCGCGCTGGCCGCCGCACCCGGCGGCCCGGCGGGCCGCGCAGCTGACGAAGCATTTATTACGGACAGTCCGCTGGCTGCTGCCTGCACGAGCTACGGAGTCCCGCTCGGCGTGGCCTTCCAGCTCCGGGACGACGTGCTGGGAGTATTCGGCAACCCGGCGCAGACCGGGAAGCCAGTCACCGGCGACCTGCGCGAGGGAAAGCGGACCGTCCTGGTGGCCATCGCGATGAGCCGGGCGAATGCCGCGCAGGCAGGCGTCCTGCAGCGTCATCTCGGCGATCCGCGGCTCGATGATTCGGGTGCGGCTGAGGTCCGTGCGGTGCTCACTGAGACCGGCGCGCTGGCGGAATGCGAGCAGCTGATCGAGCGCAGCGTCCGGGACGCACTCGCCGCACTCGCGGCCGCGCCGTTCACCGCGCCTGCCAAGGCGGCGCTGGCCGAGCTGGCAGGCACCGCCACCGACCGGCCCGGCTAGCACCCAGCCCAGCCGCACACCACCAGTCCCCCCGGCCAGCACCCAGCCCAGCCACACACCACCAGCCCCCCGGCACCCCCATCAGCCCCCCGGCCAAGCCGCACACGACCAGCACGCAGGCACCCCACCAGCCCCCCGGCCAGCACCCAGCCCAGCCGCACACGACCAGCCCCGGGCCGGCATCGGCAGAATCCTCGTCAGGCTGCTGGCATCGCCGCGGGCTAGACGGTCGCTGTCCGGATCCGGGCGGCGAGCCCGGCGGCAGCCGCTGCGGGATCGGCGGCCTCGGTGACAGCCCGCACCACAACGACGCGGCGAGCGCCCGCAGCAAGCACCGCATCGATGTTCGCCGCGCTGATGCCGCCGATGGCGAACCAGGGCACCGGCGCGGCGAGCGCCGCCGCGTATCTGACCAGGCCGAGCCCGGGTGCGGGCCGGCCGGGCTTGGTCGGCGTTGGCCAGACCGGGCCGGCGCAGAAGTAGTCCACGTCCGCCGCCGCGCTGGCCGCGGCGGCCTGCTCGGCCGAGTGCGTCGACAGCCCGATCAGCGTTTCTGGCCCGACGATCTGCCTGGCAGCCGCGACCGGCAAGTCGTCCTGGCCGAGATGCAGCACGTCGGCGCCGACCGCGCGGGCGATATCCGCCCGGTCATTCACCGCGAGCAGCGCCCCGTGCCGGTCGCAGGCCAGCCGGAACGCCGCAAGGAAGGACATCTCCTGCGCTGCCTCAAGGCCTTTCTGACGCAACTGGACAACATCCACCCCGCCGGTCAGCGCCGCGTCGAGGAATCCGGCCAGGTCGCCCTGCCGCTGCCGGGTGTCGGTGCACAGGTAAAGCCGGGCAGCGGCCAGCCGGGCCCTCAGATCACCGGGCACAGCTCACCGGCTTCGGATGCAACCAGGCGCAGATCCGCACCTGGCAGGCCCGGGCGGCGAAACCGGGCGTTCGAATGCGATCGGACACGCGGATTATCGTACGGCGGCTCGCTTGGGGCGCCACCAGCACGCCACGCGGCCGGCTCGGCCGGGTCATGATGGTGCTGACCACACCGGCCGCGAGCCCCGCCGTCGCGCAATTCCAGGACCGCCCGGACGTCACCGCCAGGCCGCATGGCGACCGGGAACCAGCCCGGGCCCGCGCCGGAGCGCACGCGCAGCCACAGGGCTCCCCGCAGGCCGGCCGTGACCGGGAGCGGCAGTCAGAACGCGAGCGCCTGCGCGCGTCGGTTTACCTCGGTGCGACGGTGCTCGCTGATCGCCTGAATCGGCGTGCCGGGCAGCGAGTCGTCGGCCGTGAACAGCCAGCGCAGCGCATCCGCCTCGTCATATCCGCAATCAAAGAGCAACGTGAGCGTGCCGTGCAGGCCGCGGACGACCTGATTGCCATCGAAGAAAGCCGCGGGCACGCAGAGCTTGCCGTCCGGGCGCTGCACCGCGAGCAGCTTGCGGTCGCGGAGCAGCTGCCTGACCCGGCTGATGCTCAAGCCGAGTCGGTCAGCAGCTTCAGGAATGGTGAGCCAGTCGCCGACCATGCTGTCGGCCGAGGGGTCAATCTGCGCCACATCCACCAACTTCCCACATCATGGCCGCCGCCAAACACAGGCAACGCCGGGCACATCGGATTCAGGCGCCCCGGAGGCCGAGTTGCCGGTTCCGGGCGGCCGGGCGACCCCCATGAGAGCCGCCCCGCCCGCAAGGCCATCCCGGACACCGCTCCGCCCACCAGGCAACCGGGCCGGGCACCGCCCAGCAGGCGAACCCCCGGACACCGCCCCGCCCAGCAGGCGAACCCCGGACACCGCCCGCCCGGCAGGCAGGCGACCCCGGACACCGCCCCGCCCGGCAACCCCCCGGAGAACCGCCGCGCCCGCAAGGCCATCCCGGACACCGCCCGGTGGCCAGGCGACCCTCCCGGATACCTCCGGCGTCCTGGTGACGCCGCCTGGGCACGCTCCCGGCGGACCCTGGCGGGGGCTGGTGACGCCGCCCGGGCACGCTCCCGGCGGACCCTGGCGGGGGCTGGTGACGCCGCCCGGGCACGCTCCCGGCGGACCCTGGCAGGGCTGGTGACGCCGCCCGGGCACGCTCCCGGCGGACCCTGGCGGGGGCTTGTGACGCCGCCTGGGCACCAGTCCCGGTGGTCATGGCTCAACGCGCTGCGGCATCCCGCACGGCAATGGCCGGATCCGCGATCCTGACCGGATCAACCGGCAGCCCGGCAGCGATCAGCTGGCGGCCTTGCCGCAGGTCCCTGGGCAGCCCGACGGTCAGCAGCGCCGCCAGCCTGCCGTCCGCCAGCCAGCACGCGGCGAACCGTTCTCCGGCGGGGTCGCCGCGCCAGATCAGCTTGTCGACGGCGCGGTGATACCCGACGTACTGCACCATCCGGCCGAACTGCTCGGACCAGAAGTACGGGACCGGGTCATAGATCTCACTGCCGCCCAGCAGGTTAGCTGCCAGCACCTCGGGCGCCCGCAGCGCGATGTCCCAGTGCTCGAACCGCAGCCGGCGCCGGTACCGCAGCGACCAGAACGCGGCGCAGTCGCCGACCGCGAAGATACCCGGCGCCGAGGCACGCAGCTGCTCATCGGTCGCTACGCCGTTCTCCAGCGCTATGCCCGATCCCTCCAGCCAGCGCACCTGCGGCCGGACGCCGACCGCCGTCACGATCTCGTCGGCGGCTAGCCAGCCGCCACCAGCCAGCACGAGCCCGCCCGGCTGCACCGACGACACCGGCTCGCCGAGCCGCAGGCTGACCCCGGCGGCTGCGTACCAGGCCGATGTCCGCGAGCCTGCCTCGGCGCCGAGCGCGGCGGCCAGCGGCGCCGGGCCGGCTTCCACGACGGTAACCAGGCAGCCCATGGCAGCGGCCACGGTGGCCACCTCAGCACCGATCCAGCCCGCCCCGACGATGGCTAGCCGCAGCCCCGGCCTGAGCACTGCCCGCAGGCTCAGGGCATCGTCCAGGGTGCGCAGCAGCCGCTGCGGGCCCGGG
>WNGK01005026.1_pt1 | contig 16703 bp, 12 predicted proteins | sample 5400601 | NCBI WGS metagenome assembly WNGK01 (sample SAMN13153376, study PRJNA577476) | soil metagenome | isolation source: 60 cm soil or saprolite under Garry oak tree replicate 1 | place: USA:California | collected 2016-06-15
GAGCACCGGCCGGCTCGTCGTGGTGGACGAGGCGCACCCGCGGTGCTCGGTGGCCACCGACATCTCGGCTCTGGTCGCGCGGAAGGCGTTCGGCGCCTTGCGGGCCCCGGTCGAGATGGTGACGGCCCCGCACACGCCGGTGCCCTTCTCGAACACGCTCGAGGATCTCTACATACCTGACGCGCAGCGCATCGCGAACGCCGTGAAGAGGGTGGCGGAGTGGACTCGGTGACCGACGAACGGATCGTCGCCGTCACGATGCCGAAGTGGGGCCTGTCGATGCGGCTCGGCAAGATCATCGGCTGGACCGTCGCGGAGGGGGACGACGTGAGCGCCGGCGACGAGCTCGCGGACATCGAGACGGACAAGATCGCGGGGACCCTGGAGGCAGCCACGGCCGGCACGGTTCGCCGGATTGTCGCCAGAGCGGGTGAGGACGTGCCCGTCAGCGGCACGATCGCGCTGATCGCTCCCGCTGAGGTGAGCGACGATGACCTCGACGCCCTCGTGCGGGACGCGCGCGCGGTGATCGACGCCGGGGTGTCCGACGGGGCCGCCAGCGGGCCCGCCGTCGAGACGGCTGACATCGGCGGACGGAAGATCTGCTACGTCGGGGCCGGCAAGGCCGGCGAGGCCGGGGACGTGGTGCTGTTCGTCCACGGGTACGGCGGTGACCGCGACTCCTGGCTGTTCCTGCAAGAGCCGCTGGCCGGGCGCCACCGCGTGTATGCGCTCGACCTGCCCGGGCACGGCACGTCATCCAAGGACGTCGGCGACGGTTCGGTCGACACGCTGGCCGACGCCGTCATCGGCGTCCTTGACGCGATCGGCGCGGACCACGCCCACCTGGTCGGCCACTCGCTGGGCGGCGCCGCCTCGGTTGCCGCCACCGCCCGCGACCCGCGGCGGATCTCCTCGCTCACCCTGATCGCGCCGTCCGGTTTCGGGTCGGACATCAACGCGGGCTACCTGCGCGGCTTCGCCGACGCGCGGACCAGACGCGAGCTCAAGCCGCTCATCGGCCAGCTATTCGCCGACGAACACCTGGTGACCCGCCAGGTGATCGATGACCTGCTCGCATACAAGCGCCTGGACGGGGTCGACGCGGCACTGCACACCTTGCTTAGCGCACTCCTGGACGGTGACAAGCAGCGCACAGACTCAATCGCGGCTCTCGCGGCGATCGGGGGTGCGGTGCCGGTCACGGTGGTGTGGGGCAAGGCCGACCGCATCATCCCGTCTGCGCAGGCCAAGGCCGTGACCGGCGCGGTCTGCCACCTGCTCGACGACGCCGGGCACATGCCGCACATGGAGCGTCCGGCGGAGGTGCAGGCCGCGATCGAGGAGGCCATCGCCGGGGCAGGATGAGACCTGTCCCCCGGTGACCGACCGGAGGAGCGGCCCGGTCTTCAGCCAGCCGGGATTTTCACGCCCGCTTGGGCGCAATCGTCCCGGAGCAGGGTGAGGGCGACCGGAGCGATGCCCGTGTGCCCGATGTCCCTGACCGCCGTCCGCGCATCGCCAGCCAGGCGCGGGGCGGTGACATGGTCGGCGATGTCCCGGAGAGCGCGAATACCCGGGACGCCTCCGTTGCGCGTGACATCGGCCAGCAGCCGCTCGCACGCTTGCAGTGCGGTGAGCTTCACCGGCGCTGCTGGGGTGATGTGGTGGTGGTGCGCCGGCAGCGCGGGGGCGCCGCCGCAGCCCGCGGCCGTCAACGCCATCGCAACGGCGGTGACCAGGAGCGCTCTCATCGAATGGCCGGCCCGTGGAAGGCCGGCCCGCGGAAGGCCGGCCCGGCAGCCGGCGCCGCGTCTGCGACGGCCGGCGACTCGCCGCCGTCGCTGCGGGCGTCCCGGTTCCGGATCACGTCGGCCGCGCCCATGCGCACATTATGGTCCACCTCGTAACGGTCCCCCGGGGCGCGCCTGAGACCCATCCGCTCATGCCGCCGACTGCATGATTCGCCTCGGTCGTCCATGCGGGCGGGTCGTCTGCGCCTGAGGTTAGTGTCGTCTCATGACTGACTTCATTCGTGCCGATCTGCGAGGCTCGGTGTTCGAGGGCGTTGACCTCAGCGGCGCGCAGCTCCGCGCCGTCGACCTGACCGGCTCCCGGTTCCGCGGTGTCGACCTGAGCGGGGTCGTGATGCGGGGCGTCGAGCTGGTCGACGTCGACATTCACGGCGAGATCGAGAACCTGAGGGTCAACGGAGTTGACATCGGGCCCCTGGTCAACGCCGAGCTCAACCGGCGTTATCCCGGCCGGGCCGAGATGCGCCCGGCGGACCCGGCCGGGTTCGGCGAGGCGTGGGACATCCTCGAGCGGCTGTGGGCCCAGACCGTTGAGCGGGCCCGCCGCCTGCGACCCGAGCTGCTGCACGAGTCGGTCGACGGCGAGTGGTCGTTCATCGAGACCCTGCGCCACCTGGTGTTCGCCACCGACTCATGGATCCGGCGGGCGATCCTCGGCGACCCGTCGCCGTGGGACCCCCTGGACCTGCCGTGGGACGAGATGCCCGACACGCCGGGGGTGCCCCGCGACCGCGCCGCACGTCCGTCGCTCGACGCGGTGCTCGAGCTGCGCCGCGACCGGATGTCCACCGTGCGCCGGGTGATCGAGGGTCTGACCGACGTGTCGCTGGACGGCCACACCGAACCGGTCCACGGGCCCGGCTGGCCGCGGCCGCGCAGCTACCCGGTGCGTGAGTGCCTGCTGTGCATACTCAACGAGGAGTGGGAGCACCGGCTGTACGCCGAGCGAGACCTGGATGCCCTGCAGGCCCGCACCGCGTAGTCGGACGCTGGACTCGCGCCTATCCGGCCCGACAGCCGACAGCCGAGCGGGCGCCAAGCACGGCCAGATGCCGAAAACAGTCATTCACCGTGCCTTTAGCCGACTACATCAAGATCGCGAAGGATTGAGGCTGTTCTGGTTATTTCGGTGAAAGAGCCGCTCCGGCGCTGATAACGTCATTGCCCCCGCTAGATCTGGACTGATAAGCCCGCGCCATGGTATGAGTAACTTCAGGATAAATGGCCCCGAAGCCGGGTCGCGTGAGAACAGCGCCCCGATTAACCAGACGTTGCTGGCGGGGCTGAGGGTGGGGTTCGGGCCAAGCTTCTTCCTGAGGAGGCATCGTGGAAACACGCCCAGGCGGGCCGCTGGCAAAGCGACCGCTGCACTTCTTCTGGATCATCGACTGCTCAGGATCGATGAGCGTGGGCGGAAAGATGCAGTCGCTCAACACGGCGGCCAAGGAAGCCATACCTCATATGCGCGATGCCGCTAATGAGAACCCCAACGCGCAGGTGTACGTCCGCGTACTTAAGTTCGGCAACAGCCCGACCTGGGAGTCGCACCTCATCGAGCTCGAGCAGTTCAACTGGCGCGACCTCAAGGCCGATCAGGGCACGACGTCGATGGGCGCTGCCCTGCGGGAGCTCGCCGGGCAGCTCGGCATGCCGCCCATGCCGGACCGTGCGCTGCCACCTGTGCTCCTGATGATGTCCGACGGACAGCCTACGGACAACTTCCGCAGCGGGCTAAGCCAGCTGATGTCCCAGCCGTGGGGTTCGCGCGCGGTCCGCATCGCCATCGCGATCGGCAGGGATGCCGACCGGGCCGTCCTGCAGGAGTTCATCGGCAACCCCGAGCTGAAGCCGCTGGAGGCCAACAACTCCGAGGCGCTGACCAGGTACATCCGGTGGGCATCGACCCAGGCGATCAAGTCGGCGAGCTCAGGCGGCAGCTCCGGCCTCACGGTCGTGAACCCGACCGGAAACGTCCCGCTGCCTGTGCCGCCGAAGCCGGCCACGGGCTCCGCCTCGGCTACCGTCTGGTGACCGAGTCCGGTGGAATTGATGTGGCATGGCTTCTCATGCAGCATGCGGGGCGCTTCACATGTGAGGGCTGGCCGCCCGAACCAGGACTTCTCCTTGGCCGTACCCCAGAGCGGCGGCCAGGCGATCATTGCGTTCATCTCGGTGGCAGACGGCCACGGCAGCCACGAGTATCTGCGCAGCCAGATCGGATCACGGAAGGCGGTCGACGCCGCCTACCAAGTCTGCTGGGACTACCTCATGCGGCTCGCCGGGCCCGACTCCCGCCGCGGGCCCGGCGACCTTCGGCTGCACCACGAGCTCGCCGAGCGGATACCTAGCGAGATCGACAAGAAGTGGCGCGCGGACGTGAGCGAGCATTTGCGTGCCAACCCGCTCACCGATGCCGAGCATCAGGTCTTCGACGAACTTCCGGCAGACGTCCAGCGCCGGATGAGCCACCTGGTTTCCGTCTACGGCACGACGCTCCTGGCGGTCATGACGACGCCAGAATTCATCTTCTACGCCCAGAACGGCGACGGCGACATCCTGGTGGTCGAGCACGACGGGAGGATCCGCCGGGCGCTGCCGGGTGACGCGCGGCTGATCGGGAACGAGACCACGTCGATGGCCAACGAGAATGCGTGGCGAGACTTCCGGATCGCGCTGGATCCCGTCGGCAGCAAGCCGCCGCTGATGATCATGGCCGCTACCGACGGCTACTCGAACTCGTTCGGCAACGAAAAGGACTTCCTCCAGGTGCCGGCCGACCTGCTCGCTAGCTTTCGCGCCCACGGCGAGGAGTGGACTCTCGAGCGCCTACCTGGCTGGCTCGAGGAGACGTCCGCGGGCGGAAGCACCGACGACATCTCGGTGGCCATCATCTGGCGGGACGCTGGCCTGGCCAGGGACGCGGCCATGGATGAGGCCCTGGTGCGCGATGACACCGTGGTTACTGAGTCCCCTACCGGCGAAGCGAGCCAGACAGAAGGCTGATATGTCCTACGAGCTATTCAAGAAGGGCGACAAGGCCAAGGTTCTACCCGGTGGCACGGCCCTGGTGCGGGACTTTCTCGGTGCCGGCGGCCAGGCCGAGGTGTACCAGGTCACCGTCGACGGTGCCGAGTACGCGCTGAAATGGTACTACCCCGGAATGGCCACACCATTGCAGCGGGCCGCGCTCGAGCGCCTCATCGAGAGCAAGGAGCCGAGCCCTGAGTTCCTCTGGCCCATTGCCCTGTGCGCCGGGAAGGCAGACGACGACTTCGGCTACCTGATGCCGCTCCGACCTGCTGGGTTCCACAGCCTGCAGGACCTGGTGACGCGGCGCGTGGACCCTAGCTTCAAGACGGTGCTGACGGCCGGAATGAATCTCGCCCAGGCCTACCTGAATCTGCATACTCAGGGGCTGTGCTACCGCGATATTTCGTTCGGGAACGCCTTCCTCAACCCGGCGACCGGAGACATCCTGGTCTGCGACAATGACAATGTCACCGTGGACGGCGAGCACCTCGACACGGTGCAGGGCACGCAGCGGTTCATGGCACCCGAGATCGTGCGCGGCGAGGCGCCAAGCTCCGCGCAGACGGACCTGTTCTCCCTCTCCGTGCTGCTCTTCTACCTGCTAATGGTGGCGCATCCACTCGAAGGGCGGCTAGAGGCTAACATTCACGCCTTCGACCTGCATGCCATGAAGCACCTCTACGGTGACCTGGCGATATTCATCTTCGATCCGCAGGATGACTCGAACCGGCCGGTAGCCGGTCTGCACGACAACGCGACGCTCTACTGGCCGATCTACCCCGAATCGGTGCGCGAGCTATTTACCCGGGCATTCACCGTGGGCGTTCGAAACCCAGGTCAGCGCGTGCGGGAGACAGAATGGCGGGCGGGCCTCAGCAAGGCCAGGGACGCGCTGCTCTACTGCGATCACTGCCGGGCGGAGAACTTCTACGGCTCGGATCCGACCACTCTTGCCCGGCGGTGCTGGCGCTGCCACAAGTCCTTCACCCTGCCGTTCCGGCTGCGCATGGACGAGCGCGACATCGTCATGCTGAATACAGACACCAAGCTGTTCGATCACCACCTCGGGTTCGAGCGGTCGTACAACTTCGCGACCGCGCTGGCCGAGGTGTCACAGAACCCACACCACCCGAACGTCCTCGGCCTGAAGAACCTGAGCTCACGTCCCTGGTCGGCAACGACTCCCGACAACGTGATCCACCGGGTGGAGCCTGGCCGGTCGATCAGGCTCAGCACCGGCCTAAAGATCAATTTCGGGGACCGCTCGGGCGAGGTGCGGGCCTAGCGCGTTGGGCAGGCGGCCTGATGGCCTGGACGATGCTGCGGCCATCGCGGCGGTGCGAGAGCTGATCGAGGGCTTCGGGCTGTCGGTACTCGATGACGCGCGGCGCGTCGAGTCGTGCCTCAACGACCTGATCGGAAGGTATCCGAGGGAGGTGCACATCCTCGCGGTCGCCGCGCGGGACAAGAGCGTGCGCGAGCTGGCGCGGAAGATAGCGGCCGGCACGCACAACGGGCTGTGGGAACAGGTCACCGCGGAGCAGCTTGGCCGGCAGTTCATGCTCGCGACCGGGGTCGCCGCCTGGGCGCTGCGGTGCTGGCGGGAAGGCGTTCAGGGAGCGCTGGCCGGCGGCCAAAGGGATCGGGTGGACCGTCTCGACTGGCAGGTGCGGGACGTGCACGCGAGAGTCGAGGCGCTGATGGCGGGCGGGAACTATCAGGCCGCCCTGCGCGAGCTGCGCGATGTCACTGTCCGCCTGCCCAACTTCGACCAGCTTCTCGTGCGGTGCGAGGCCCGCGTGGCCGAGGCGCAGCGGATATGCGCGCGGGCGGGCGGCACCGGGCTGTCGAGCGAGCAGCGGACCGCGCTGTATCTCGAGGCGCTGCGCATGTGCGCTGACCATGACGAAGCGCAGCGAGAGCTGGCCAAGACCCCGCCGGCCCCGCCGAGGTCATTGCGGGTCGCATCGGATGTCGCACTCGGACGTGTCCGGCTGAGCTGGCCGCACACACAGGAGCCGGGCACCTCGTTCATCGTGATGCGGGCAGAGGGCACGGCAGCCCCGTTGGGCGCGACAAGCGATCACCGGCAGCGGCGCCTTGCCAGCACCACGCGAACGAGCTGGGAGGATGCCAGCCCCCCGGTCGGCACGTGGGTACGGTACGCGGTTTTCTCCGAGCGATCAGGAGTCGTGTCGGCGGCCGCCGCGATCGCCGCGGAGCCCGTGTTCATGGCCGCGGAGGCTCGGGTGACTGCGCAGCCAGGTGACGGCCGCATCGAGCTGTCGTGGACGCGCCCGGCGAACTCGTCAGGCGTGGTGATATCACGGACCACGGCCGACGCGCCGTACGACCCCGTCGTTATCACGCCCGCAGACGCTGACCGGGTCATCGACACCGGCGTGCGCAACGGCGTCCGGTATCGGTACACCCTCCGCGTGCTGTACCCCGGTGGCTCGCCTGGTCCTGCCGATCCGCCCAGGCAGTCCGAGGGCGTGACGTGCGAGGTCATCCCGGGCGCCGCCCCCGAGCCGCCGGGGCCGCCTGCCGTGCGGGTCCGCCCCCCGCCGCGCGGCCTGCACTTTTACCACCGTGCCGTAGAACTGCGCGCCGCAGCTCCGCCGGAGGGTGAGATCAGGATCCTGCGGTGCGAGACCAGGCCGACGCTCAAGCCGGGCGACGGCTTTCCCGAGCGGGACCTCGGAAATTACGGCCACGTGGTCGACGGTCAGCCCCCGGTAACCGACCGATGGCTCTCCGAGCTACTGACGTGCCACTACCTGCCGGTCCTGATACTGCGGGAGTACTGCTACGCGGGCCATGTGCGGCGCCTGGCCTCGTCCGAACTCCGCGACCTGCGCATGGACCAGCGCGGCATGACCGTGCGCGTCACGTGGACATGGCCAACCGGCATCGATCTCGTCCTCGTCGGCTGGGATACCGAGGCCGAGCCGTTCGACTGCGCTGCGGCGCCGAGGACCGCCCGGGTTAGCCGTGGTGACGGCGAGTCTGCCGGGCACTACGACCTGGCCGTCCCACGGGCAAGGCAAGTTTTCGCACGGGTCGGCGTGGTGATAACTGGCGACGGAGAGGAATTCGTTTCCTCCGGTATCGCGGCGAGCACGTACTGGCCGCGAATCCACCTCTGGCACGTCATCCGACCGGGCAGGCGGGGACGCGGCCACCGACTGCCGACATTGGTGCTGCGGACGGACCGCCCGGCCCGGCTTCCCGCCCTCGAGGTGCGCTGGCGCCGGGACGGCCAGGTCGCTCGGCGCGACGACGGCCTGCTTATGGAACTCCCCGCGGCCGACATTCACGATGAATTGCCCATCGAGCTGCCGAGCCTTCCTGCTGGTTCGCCTGACTCGATCCGCGTGTTCCTGGCCGACGACGCCGACTCGGAGTTCTTTGAGATCGTCGATCCCCCAGGCATGTGATAGCGGCCGGGGTGATCGCCTGGGCTGTGTCCGGCTCAGGTCAGGAAGAAGACATTGAATTTGAAGTTGTCAGGGTAGGTTCCCCCCCAGTAACCGATCCCGGCGGAATGACTGAACACCCTGTCCTGGTCATGCAGCGCCTTGACCACGGCGTCAGCGGTCCTGATCGCATCGCCCTGGCCAATCGCGTCATCGGCGCCTGCCGCGAGAACTATAACGAATCCGACCTGGTGAGCGGTCAGATGCCGGATGGCAAGCTGATGATCGACCGCCTGCAGCACGCTGCCGATCGCCGCAGGACCCTTGCCTTGTACCACTTCCGGCGAGATCGCCACCCTGAAGCTGATGTAGCGCGGATCCAGGGCGGGAGGACTGTGCTTGACCACATGATGCTGCCCGGGTACGTGATGCTGCCCGGGCACGTGATGCTGCCCGGGCACGTGATGCTTGACGGGCTCGTGGAACGCGACGGTGTTCGCTAGGAGTAGCAAGACGGCGAGGGCGAGCATCAGGTCCGCGAAGAGCCAGCCGGCGCTCCCGAACATCGTGGCGCCAAAGCTCTCGGGGCGGCTCTCACGCCAGAGGCCATACCCGCGCACTCGTTACCTCCGGTGAAACAGGCGCCGCCATCGGCGGCGGCGCGGCCCGATGCTGGCGCGCAGCGCCGTGGCAGCGATGGTCATTTGCTGTGACACGTCGCGGAGAGCCACGGCCGAGTCGCCTAGGTTCCGGCTCGTCTCAGCCAGGCTCTGATCCGCCGCCGACAGCTTCTCGCTCGCCGTCGCCACGTTGGCGGCCATCCGTGACAGGTCAGCGCGGAGATCCTGGCGAAGAACGTCGCTCACGTCATGCATCGCCGTCGCCGCGGTGGTCATGCTGCTGACGCTGTCAGTAACCCGGCTGATGAAGTCGCTCTGCGAAGTTTGGATGAGCCGGAGATGGTCATTGATGGAGGCCGCGATGTCCGTGTACGACTTCGCGCTGCCAGCCAGGACCTGGCTGGCGGCGCTCAGTTCCGTCACGCCCTGCGTCAGCGCGCCCACACCGACACGATAGGTCTCGTTATGCAGTTCGAACTCGCTCAGAATCGTGCGCAGTTGCTCGACGAGGGGGATGATCTGCCGGTCGACAACCTGCCTGCTCTCGGCGGCTGCCTGCTGCAGCACGCCCTTTGCCTCATTGGCCGTCTCGGCGATGAACTCCTTGTTCTCATCCCGCACTCCGACCAGGGTCGCCAGCGACTCCCGGGCCAGGTCTGAAATGAAAGTTCTGCCATCGGCCTGAATCTGCTTCAGCTCTTCCTTGGCGGCATCGATGGCCGCGCTGCTCGTCGCGGCAAGCTGTTCCGTCTGCTCCATCGCGTCAGCGAGGATCTGCCGGGCCGCGGTCGCCCAGTCCTCGGCCGATGCCGGAGGTCGGATAGCGCCGAGGTCGACGGCCCCGGCAAGGGCGCGCATGCCCTCGTCGACACTGTGCGCCACATCGGCGCATACCGCCTTCGCCGACGTCTCCACCCGGTGCGCCCGGAAGGTCAGCATCAGCACGGCCAGCAAGAGCACCATGTCGAGGAACGCCGTCTCCGAGAACGTCAGCGTGAACCGGCCGCCGAACCGCTGCTCCCAGAGCAGCAGGAACGGCCTAGCCGACGTCGCCGCGTGACTGGCGAGTTCCTCCTGGTAGAGAAGGGCCGCCCAGGCAAGAGCGAACCAGGTGAGCAGCAGCGGTGTTAGCGCGGCCACGTTGCGCCAGGTATGAACCCGGCGCACCCGGTCCTCCTGAGCCTCGACCACATCGCCGATCGCTTCCTGCGGTGCGGCGAGGCGCTCAAGCCCTGCGAAGTCCAGCCGCAGCACGGCCCCGTCGATCCTCAGCAGACGATCGGCCGCGGATGGGGCGCTGGCTTTGCGCAGCTTATTGGAGGCCTCCTGCAGCTTGTCGGCCGCCTCATCGCCATAAGGCTTGCGAAGTGCGCGGACGTTTGGATAAGAAGCGCCGCTTGCCGCGGCCGTGGCTATGGCCATGAGCCCCCCATCCCCTCCCTGCCATTGAATGCTAGCCGCGCATCCGGATCTTGTCATCCATCAGACCATAAGCTGTCACTAGATCGCACGAACACCGCCTGTCGATCAAATTAAGCACGCAACCAAGCAAGAGCGGAAAAGGCTCGCAAAAGACCATATGCGTTGGGCGATTCGTTATTCGCGCCCCGCGCCGGCGGCGGCGCTCCCGGGTGCCCGGCAGACCGACAGGCGGCAGGGAATACTCCTGACGCCAGCCAGCGTCGGGTGAACGGCGGCTCGCTGCCACACTGAATCGGCCTTCAGCCGGCGACCTGTCCTGAGCAAGACAGCCCTGCGGCGGACCATTAGGCTCTGTTACGCTCCGGATAAATTGGTTTGCTTTCCTTGGCGGTGAAGAGATGGCCGCTGTACCCCTCTCGGAAGCGATCGCCGACCTGCGTGCCGAGCTGCAGCGGGCTATCGCCGCAGGCGACGGCGAGGAGCTGTATTTCGAGCTTGACTCTGTTGTCCTTGACCTCGAGGTGACGCTCAACACCTCTGCCGGCGGGAATGTCAGGGTCGGCCTGTGGAGCGTGGTGACGGCAGGCGTCTCGGCTGATCACGCCCGCGGGTCAGCGCACCGGCTCACGCTGACCTTGACGCCTCACCTGGAAAGTATGCCCCGGAGAAAGGTCCGCGTGGGGGACGAGATCGACGGGCTGCCGCCGGCTCATCCGGCCGCGGATGACTGAGCCCGGTAATGCGCGATGAAGCGCGAGCAACTCCGACTGGGCGCTCATCGCGTGGTCGACATATACGCGAGCACCGGGGGTGCGGGCAGCTACGGTTCGGGTTACGCGGTAGGGGACGATCTGGTCCTGACCGCCGCGCACGTCGTCCCGGAGGCGCGCGGCTATCTGGTCAGAACGCTGGACTACGAGGAGTTCAGTGCTCAGATTGTCTGGGCGGATCGTCGTGACCTGGTCGACGCGGCGTTGCTGCGGGTAGCCGGAGCGCCGTGGCGGGGAGCACCGGACCGCGATTCGCTGCGGTGGGGGAGGCTCGCGGGCAACGAGGTCAAGTGCCAGGCGCTGGGCTTCCCCCGTGCGCAGCAGGACGCCGAGCGGCGCCGTGACCTGGACACCATGCTCGGTGTCGTCAATCTGACCTCCGGCCACCGGTCCCACATCTACGAGGTAGACATCACCATGCCGACGCTGCCGAGCGCGGCAGAGGGGCGGTCGTGGTGGCAGGGCATGTCCGGTGCGGCCTTGTTCGGGCCTGGCAGGGAACTGCTCGGCCTGCTGGTCGCCGAGGCCATCGTCTACGGCGGCTCCCGGCTCGAAGCCGTTCCGGCGGCCCGCCTGTTGCGCATCGAGGAGTTCAGTCGGCTGGTGGGTGCGGGATCCGACGACGCGGAGGAGGTCAGCGACCGTGGCGTGGTAGCTGACCTGGACGGGCAGACGTTCCTGCGGCCGCCGTACAAAGATCTGCCCGCGGGCGCCAGTGAGGCTCAGCTGCTGCTGGCCGAGCACCGCGTGGTGCCATTTCTCGGGCGGAAAGCCGAACTCCGGTCACTGCGCGACTGGAGCACCCGGCCGGACCGGTTCGGCGTCGCCGTGGTGACCGGCGATCAGGGCGCGGGTAAGACCAGGCTCGGCGCCGAGCTATGCGAGGAACTCACCAGCCTCGGCTGGTCGGCCGGGTTCATGAGCGCGAAGGCGCTGAGCCGGGCCCTGCAGGACCGTACGCATGTCGAGCTGGTCTGGCCGACGCTGCTCGTACTGGACGAACCCGACCTGCTGACCGACCAGGTGATCGCGCTGATCGACGGGCTGAGCCGGCGCAAGCGGGGCGCGAGGCTGCGCCTGCTCATGCTCAACCGCACTCCGGCCGGCGCGGATGACACATCGCCTCTTCCCGACCAGGTCACCTGGTGGCGCAGGCTGAACCGGGAGACCCAGGGACTGGCGGCACGCACCACGTCGGTCACGATCAGACTCGGGGCCGGGCTGCTCACCGTCGCTGAACAGCGGCGGCACGTAGCCGAGGCGCTGGCGAAGTTCGGTCACGGCGAAAACCCGCCGCGGCCGCACGAGCTAACCGACCCGAGCCCGCTGAGACTCCACCTGGCTGTTCTCAACGCAGTCCGGGGCGATGATCACCGGCCCGAAGACTCACCTGAGAGGCTCCTTCTCAGCCGTGAAACTACCCGGTGGATGCGGCTGCTGGAGGCGCACGACCTAGCCGACCTCGGTGACCGGCGTGCCCATGAGGCCCTGGCGCTGGTCACGATGACCGCGCCGGACCAGGCCGAAGCGGTCGAACTGCTCACCGCCGTGCCGGCGCTCGACGCAGGAGACGCCTCGCTCGAACGGCGCTTCAGGATTTCGGAGTGGCTGGCGGAGTCCTACCCGGGCGGGCCGAAGCTGGGCCTGCCGTCGCACAGCCTCGTCATCGAGCAGTTGCTCGAGGACACTCCCGATCTCAGCCGGCTGGCGATCGCGATTCACGACCATCCCGCCAGGACTACAGGACATCTCGTCACGCTCCTCGACACGCTGCGGGCCGCCGGACGGCGTGCCCGGGCCCGCGACGCCCTGCACGGGCTGCTGGCCGGCCGACTGGCCGCGCTGGTCGATGCCGTCGCTGCCGAACCGGGCTCGGAGCTGGCGACCATGGTCGACGCGGCACTCCAGAGCGTCAAGGATCCGCAGGTCAGCGGAGCCCTCGCCACGGCAGCCGCGAAGATAAGCCACCCGCAGCCGTCCGCGCGGTTCACGATCGATCAGCTGCGCTGCCGGATCATCGAGCTAGCGGTGGACTGGCACTCACATCAGCGCGCCGCCACGCTCGCGCTCGCCGACGCCCAGACCGACCTCGCCGCCTACCGGGCCGCGCTTGGCCATATGCCGGGTGCCCGGGCCGCGGCCGAGGCGGCTCTCGGCCTTTACCGAAGGCTTCCCTCCGTTCCGGCAGCCTCACTTGCCCGCGCGTCCGGCAACCTCGGCGTCTGCCTTGCGCTGGCGGGCGAGCTTGAGAAGGCCGCGAGCCTCCTGGAAGACGCTGCGGCCCGCTATCAGGGCCTCGCGGCGCAGGACCCCGCTCACGGACTCGCCCACGTCGATACGCTCACCAGCCTGGCCGCCTGCCAGGCTGACCAAGGCCACCAGGCCCTGGCGATCGGGACGCTGCTCCTGGCTGTCACGGCCAGCGGGCGGGGAGGCATACTCGGCGGCCTGATCGAGCCCCTCGGCAACCTCGCCAAGGGCCTCGCCGGCGATCCGCAGGCGGAGCACGCGACGACACCCGATACCCGCTGCTATCGTCCGCCCGCGGGGGTCGGCCCGCGCAGGTCGCGGGACGACAAGACGCAGTCGAGCACGCTGATCCGCCTCGCCGCACGCCTCACTGTCGGAATCGCCGACCAGACGCCGACAGCGATCAGGTACGGGCTGTTCCCCGCGCTCCTTCCCGCCATGGCCCAACAGCAGGCTCGCTTCGCGGCCTGGGATCATGCCGAGTTCCTCAGGGTCCTGTCTCAGACCATGGCCCAGCAGGACGAGTTCGAGTACGCCATCGCCGCCGCTACCGAGAGCATCGCCTTGTACCGCCGGGTCGCCGCGAAGGAGAAGGACCGGCACGACAGGCTGAGACTGCCCCAGGGACTCAACCGGCTCGCTCGTTACTGCTTCCGCGCTGGACGCCTCGACGAGGCGGTCGCGCACGCCAGCGAGTCGGTCGATGAGTACCGGCTGTGCTTCGTCGGCGACCCTGACCTCGCTGCCCTTCCGCTGGCCGACGCGCTCGACGATCTCGCCGAGTACCTCGGGGAAGCGGACCGGCTGCCGGAGGCGGTCGAGAGCCAGCAGGAGGCGGTCGCGCTGTACGGCGAGCTGGCAGCGCAGGACGACCGGTATCGGCCGGAGCTCGGTGACGCCGGCATATTCCTGGGCGTGCTCCTCATGCAGGCAAGCCGCGCGGACGAGGCCGCGGCCGTACTCCAGCAGGCCGCGGACCTGTTCGAGAGCCTGACCGCGGCGCGGCCGGAGTACGCGCCCGAGCTCGCGACCGCGCACGGCCTGCTCGCCAGCCTGGCGCCCTGGCGTGAGGACTCCGCACATGCCTTGGCTTCTGCCGAGCGAGCCGTGGAGCTGGAGCGCGTTCGGGCCCTGGCGGGCCAGGGCCAGCGGTCTGACTATCCGTCGGCGCTCTGCTTGCTCAGTGCCGCACTTGCGGCGGCGGGCCGTCTCGCTGAGGCCTTCGACCAGGCTGAGAAGGCAGTTTCCTTGATCCGGGACCCGGACACCGAGCCCGACGATGAACTGAACACGGTTCTGGGCTGGGCGCTGAGCCTGATGAGCGAGGCGGCAAGCAATCTCGGCCGGGTGGAACAGGCACTGGCCACCGCGGACGAGGCGGTCTCCGTACTGACCCAGGTGAACGACACCGGAGCGGGTTTCCAGAGCGTCTTCGGAACGGCCCTGAGCATGCAGGCCGCGGCGTTGGTGCAGGCCGGGCGCCCCGGGGAAGCGATCGCCCCGGCGCTGCACGCGCTGGAGTTGTACGCCCGGCCGGGGACGCGTCCCTGGTCGGCCCACATCGCGGTGCTAGCGGCCGGTACTCATCTGCACCTGGCCATGGCCCGCGTGCAACTCGGGCTTGCCGAGGAGGCCCTCACCTCCGCTCGCACGGCCCACGCCGAACTGCAGCGGCTGCAGGCTGGCCACCTGCCCATGACGCGGCGCCTGCTCGCCGAGTCCTGCTACGCCGAAGGCCTTTCGCTGGTGGTACTTGACCGCCCGGCTGACGCGCTGCCGCCGCTGGCCAGAGCGGAAGAGCTCCTTCTGAGCTTCGGCTCAGGAGACCCGTATGCCGTGGTCAGGCTGGCCGGCACCCTCGCCATGACCGGGAACTGTCACCTGACCCTGGGGCGTGCGGGTCTCGCCGTCGACCACGCCGGCCGTGCGCTCGCCCTGCTCGAAGAGATCGGCGAGGTCCAGCCTGACCGCGCGACCCTCATCCAGGCGCTGCAGGTCCATGGTGCGAGCCTGAGCGAGCTTGGGGACGCCGCGGCCGGATACCGCGACTTCCAGCAGATCGTGGATCTCTACCGTGACGATCCGCCGCGTGACCCCGGCAGCCGGTCCGGCCTCGGCGGCGCGCTGACCGCGGTCGGCTTGTACCTGTCCGAAGCCGGCGATCCAGCCGGGGCCACGCCGCTGCTCACGGAGGCCGCCGCCATATTCCGTGACCTGGAACTGGAACCCGGCTTGTACGGCGCCCTGTCAATGGTCCAGCCGCACGCCCAGGCGCTGGCAGGGCTCGCCGGATGCCGGGCCGCGTCGCGCGACCTGGCCGGTGCGGCAGAGAGCGCGAGCGAGGGAGTCGAGCTGCTGCGTGCGCACCGGTTCCGCGGCCAGCCGGTGCTGATCATCCAGTACGGCAAGCTAGCGAAGTTCCTGGCCCAGTGCCTCATGGAACTCGATCAGCACCCGGACGAGATGATTAGTGAAGCCATCGAGATGACTAGTGAAGCCATCGAGGCCTTCCGCTCGCTCACCGTCCCCGGCGCCGTCATCGAACTCGTGCAGGCCCTGAACCTGCGTTCCGTCTATCAGATCTCCCTAGGCGATGCTGCCTCCGCAGCAGAGTCGGCGGCCGAGGCGGTGCACCTGTGCCGGGGACTCCACGACGAGTCCGGCACGCGCCTGCTTCTGGCCAGCACACTTGATCTGCTCGGCGCCTGCCTGCTCGGGCTCGGACACCACGCCGAAGCTCTGGCGCGGCTTCAGGAGTCTGCGGACATCTTTCATGACCTGCGCGACACATCTACCTACCTGCCCTTGGAACATCTGAGCACCGAAGTCAGGCTGGGCATGTGCGTCACGAGTCTGGGCCGCCCACTCGAGGCGACCGGGCACTTCCACGCCGCGCTCGGCCTGCTGCGCCAAATAGCGACCGCTGACGCCGTCCAGCAGCCGGCACTCGCCCAGACGATCATGCAGCTCTGCGAGTACCTCATTGACTCCGGTCAAGCACAGGACGCAGTCCGCAACGCTCCGGTCATCACTCAGATTCTGGAGCTCAGCGCAGCGATGCTTGGCCGCCTCGGCTACCCAGACGCGGCCGAATATGTAACGGACGCCGCGCGAGCCTGGCCCCGAACCCGGTCGTAGCGGACCGGCCGGTCAGTCCCGCGTTCCGGACCAGCGCCTGTCCCGGAATGGCGACTGCTGCCAGCCGTCTATGTCGGCGCGGCGGCCCGGTCATCTCCGTGTTGTTCGAAGTCGATCCGCATGACCACCCGCCGGGCAGTGGGCCGGCTGACCTCCTCGAACCCGGCTTCCTCGAACACCTGGCGAGCACCCACATGAACTTCGCCCCAGGTGATCTCCTTGCCCGGCTGGGTGATCATC
>WNGK01004731.1_pt1 | contig 16700 bp, 11 predicted proteins | sample 5400601 | NCBI WGS metagenome assembly WNGK01 (sample SAMN13153376, study PRJNA577476) | soil metagenome | isolation source: 60 cm soil or saprolite under Garry oak tree replicate 1 | place: USA:California | collected 2016-06-15
CGGTGCGCGATGGTTACTCCATTTGAACGCTTGTTGCTGACCGGCGCCGCAGGCGGCCTCGGGCGCGTGCTGCGGCCGCGGCTTCGCGAATGGGCCCGCGTCGCGCGCGTGTCCGATCGCCTCGATTGCGGCGCTGCCGCCGCCGGTGAAGAAGTCGTGCTCGCCGACCTCGAGGACGCCGCCGCGGTGCACGCGCTGCTCGAAGGGGTCGATGCGGTGTTGCACTTCGGGGGAATCTCACTCGAGTCGCCGTTCGAGCGACTCGTTCCGGCGAACGTCGTCGGGCTCTACAACGTCTACCAGGCCGCGCACAAGCACAAGGTCCGGCGCGTCGTCTATGCGAGCTCGAGCCATGTCGTCGGTTTCTATCGTCAGTCCGAAACCATCGGCATCGATGCTCCGCTGCGCCCGGATTGCCTTTACGCTGTCACCAAGTGCTTCGGAGAGGCCTTGTCGCGCTACTATTTCGACCGCTTCGGCATCGAGACGGTGTGCCTGCGCATCGGCTCTTCGTTTCCAGAGCCGAAGAACCCCCGCATGATGGTTAGCTATTTGAGCTACGACGACTTGGTCGAGCTCGTGCGCCGCGCGCTGTTCGCTCCGCGCGTCGACCATTCCATCATCTACGGCGTGTCCGACAACACCGTGAAGTGGTGGGACAACGCACGCGCGGCACACCTCGGTTTCCACGCCAGGGACAGCTCGCGCCGCTTCGAGGATCGCTTTCCTCCGTCCGGCCCGATGGATCGCGCGCCCGAGCACGTCTTTCAGGGCGGACCGTGGGTTCTGTCCGAACCGCTCGAGCCCTGACGTGCCCCATCCGGATTACCGCGACATGTTCAAGCTCGACGGGCGCGTCGCGCTGGTGGTCGGCGGCGGATCCGGCATCGGACGGGCCGGCGCGATCGCACTGGCCGCGTTTGGCGCGCGCTGCGTCGTCGCCGACGTCAATGTGGACGGCGCAGCGGAAACCGTTGCCGCGATCGCGGCGCAAGGCGGACAGGCGGAGTCGCGCGAGGTCGACGTGCGCCGGACCGACAGCGTCGAACGCCTGGTGGCCGAAGTCGTGGTTCGTCATAGACGCATCGACATCCTGCTAGCGATGCCCGCGATCAACATCCGCAAGCGGCTCGCCGACTACAGCGACGAGGAATTCGATCGGGTCATCGATCTGAATCTCAAAGGCACATTTCGCGTCGCGCGCGCGACCGCCAAACCGATGATGGCGCAGAAGTCGGGGGCGATTATCCTGATGTCGTCGATGCGTGGCACGACCGTCGAGCCGGGACAGAGCATCTACGGCTCGACCAAGGCCGCGATCTCGCTTCTCACCAAAGGACTCGCCAGCGAAATGGCCGAGTACGGCGTGCGCGTCAACGCGCTCGCCCCTTCTATCGTTGCAACGCCGATCAACAAGCCCATTCGCGACAACCCGGCGTGGAACGATGCGCTGGCCTCGCGCACCGCGCTGGGCCGCTGGGGAGACGTGTCCGAAATGGCGGGACCGATCGTTTTTCTGGCGTCGGACGCGAGCAGCTACGTGACCGGCACGACGCTCTATGCCGACGGCGGCTGGACCGCCGTCGACGGCCGCTTCAAGCCGCCGATCTGACTCGTGCGATGACGCCGCAGGAGCTCAAGCATCGCGTCGGGAAAGGACTGCTGTCATTTCCGGTCACCGACTTCGCGCGCGATGGCTCGTTCGACGAGGCGTCGTACCGGCGCCGCCTCGAGTGGCTGCAGCCCTTCGGTGCGGCCGCATTGTTCGCCGCGGGCGGGACGGGAGAGTTCTTTTCGCTAGCCGCCGACGAGCACGCACGAGTCATCGGGGCCGCGGCCGACGTATGCAGGGACCGTACGCCGATCATCGCCGGAACGGGATACGGAACCCGAACCGCAACCGAGCTTGCGCGTCAGGCGGAGCGGCAGGGCGCCAGCGGTCTTCTGATCTTGCCGCACTATCTCACCGGGGCGTCGCAGGCTGGATTGATCGCTCACGTCGCCGCGATTTGCGACGCCGTGTCGCTGGGCGTCATCGTCTACAACCGCGGTGTCTGCCGTCTCAACGCGGATTCGGTGCAGACGCTTGCCGGTCGCTGCCCCAATCTCATCGGATTCAAGGACGGGATCGGCGACATCGAGCTGATGATGAGCATCTGTCATTGCCTCGGCGACCGCCTGGTCTATCTCGGCGGCCTGCCGACTGCGGAAGTCTTCGCGCCGGCGTACCTCGCCATGGGCGTGAGCACGTATTCGTCGGCGGTGTTCAATTTCATACCGCGGACCGCGCGGCGCTTCTACGACGCGGTCCGTGCAGGCGACGCCTCGGTGGTGAAGGATCTGCTGCAACGCTTTTTCCTCCCGCTGGTCGCGTTGCGCAACCGGAAGCCTGGATACGCAGTCAGCATGATCAAGGCGGGTGTACGGCTGATCGGGCGCGATGCGGGACCGGTGCGCACGCCGCTGACCGAGCTCGACGACGACGAGGTGGCGATGCTCAAGGACCTCGTCGCGGCTGTGGGCGGCGCCTGAGCGCGGGTGTCGCGAAAAAACGTGGCAAACGAGAATGGAGGCAGCGATTGACCCGGAACGCAGCCCTAAAGGCGACGCAGTGAGCGCAGAGACCGGCGTTGTCGCGGGGCCGGCCGCGCTGGCGGCGCAGCCGAGCGACGGCGGTTTGCTGCGCGCGGTGGACGCACTCTCCGAAACGCTGGTTGTCGCGGCGCTGCTAGGCGAGTTGGGGCTCGTGCTCGCCAACGTTTTTGCCCGCGCTTTCCTTCAACAATCCTTTCTCTGGGCCGACGAAGCGGCGCGGCTGGCGCTCTCCACGCTGGCGTTCGTCGGCGGCGCAGTCGCATACCGGCGACGCCATCACGCGTTCGTTCGCGTTCTGCTCAACTTCTTTTCCAGCAGGGTGCAGCTGGCATCCCTCGCGTTCGCCGATGTTCTGGTGCTCTTCGCCGCCGGTCTCACCGGCATCGCATCGCTCGAGTTCATCGCCTCGAGCTGGAGCGAGCGCACGCCGATTCTGCAGCTTCCCGCCGCGACCATTGCGTTGCCCCTGCCTCTGGGCATGTTGCTGCTCGGCTACTACGCGCTGGTACATCTTCGGCGCGAGCACGGCAGGTCGGCGTGGGTGGTGGCCGGCGGCTTTGCGCTGCTCATGGCGCTCGCGGCGCTGGCACGCCAGACGTGGCTGCCGTGGTTCACGGGCGATGCCGCGATCTTCACGGTGCTGACCTTCTTCTTCCTGGCGATTTTTGTCGGCGTGCCGGTGGGCTTCGTGCTGCTCCTGTCGACTGCCGCCTACATGTGGCTGAGCGACACCGCGTCGATGGTGGTGCTGCCGCAAAGCATGGTGCACGGCACGGGCAATTTCATCTTGCTCGCGGTGCCGTTTTTCATTCTTGCGGGCCTGATCATGGAGCGCGGCGGAATCAGCGTGCGCCTGGTGCGCTTCATCTACACGGTGGTCGGCCACGTGCGCGGGGGCTTGCTGCAGGTCGCGGTGGTGAGCATGTACATCGTGTCCGGCCTGTCGGGCTCGAAGCCCGCGGACGTCGCGGCAGTAGGCACGGTGATGCGCGACGAGCTTCGCGAACGCCACGGCGAGGCGGAAGGCGCGGCCGTATTGGCGGCATCGGCGATCATGGGCGAGACGGTGCCGCCCAGCATCGCCATGCTCATCGTCGGATCCATCACGAATGTTTCGGTCGCGGCGATGTTTGTCGGAGGCCTCGCTCCGGCGGCCGTGATGGCGTTGAGCCTCATGGCGCTCATCTATGTCCGCGCGCGCCGCTCGACCGCGCCGCGCATCCCGCGCGCGCCGCTGCCGACCATGCTGCGAACGGGCGTGGGTGCGGTGCTGCCGCTCCTGCTTCCGGGCATTCTGCTCGGCGGCATACTCCTCGGCATCGCGACGCCGACCGAAGTGGCTGCGTTCGCGGTGGTCTACGGTTTGGTGCTCGCGACCGTGGTTTATCGCGAAATGAACTTCAGGAGCTTCATTGGCACGGTCACCGACACGGCCGCGCTGACCGGCGTCCTGCTTTTCATTTTCGCTGCGGCATCGGGCTTTTCATGGACGTTGACGGTGGCCTATCTGCCGCAGCGCCTGGTCGAGCTTTTGCACTCGGTCGGCAACAGCACGGCAATCTTCATGATCGGATCGATCGTTTTGCTCATCGTCGTCGGCGTGCTGCTGGAGGGCCTGCCTTCGCTCAACGTGCTTGCGCCGCTGCTGTTGCCGATTGCCGGCAAGCTGGGATTGAGCGAGCTGCATTACGCGCTGGTGCTGATCATCGCTATGGGCGTGGGAGGCTTCATGCCGCTCGCCGGCGTGGGCTTTTACGTGTGTTGCGCGATCATGCGCAGCAATATCGAAGCCGCGTCGCGCGCCATGGTGCCGTATCTCGGAATCGTACTGGTCGGATTGCTGATCGTGGCCTTCGTGCCGTGGTTTGCATTGTTTCTTCCGCACTACTTCGGTTTTCGTGGGTAACGCCGTCCGCGTGTTGCGGCGGAATCAAAAGGAGGAAGTCATGAATCGCAGAAGATTTCTCAGGGCGGGCGCAGGCGTTGCGGGAGCCGTGCTCGCCGCACCGTATGTCGCCCGGGGCCAGGCGCCGATGACGCTGCGCTGGGCGCATTTCGCGCCGGAGGACCACCCGGCGAATATCGCAGCCAAGCAATTCGCCAGTCGCGTTGAAATGCGCACCAGCGGCGCGATCAAGGTGAATATCTTTCCCAACAACGTCCTCGGCGGGCCGCCCGAGCAGGCGCAGCAGATCAAGCTCGGCACCATCGACATGGGCCTGCCGACGCAGGGACAGCTCGACAAGTACGACACCGCGTTTGCCGCGGTGATGCTGCCCTTCGTGTTCGACGGCCCGGCGCACGTCTATCGCGTGCTCGACGGCCCGGGCATGGACTGGCTCGCGCCCCTTGCGGAAAAACAGGGCTTCATCCTGCTGCACAACTGGGAGTACGGATTTCGCAACGTCACCAACAGCGTGCGCCCGATCAACGTCCCCGACGACGTCAAGGGCCTGAAGATACGCACTCCGCCCGAGCTGCAGATCCAGGCATCGATGGAGGCGCTGGGCGCTATCGTGCAGGCGATCGCCTTTCCCGAGCTCTACCTGGCGCTGTCGCAGAAGGTCGTCGACGGCGAGGAAAACCCGATCGCGGTGATCTATTTCAGCAAGTTCTACGAAGTGCAAAAGCATCTGGCGATCACGCGCCACGTCTACAACAACATGATCCACACCATCGGCGTCAATACCTGGAAGAAGCTCGCTCCCGCGCAGCAGACGATCTTCCGCGAGGAAAGCGCGTCCGCCGGCGACCTGATGCGCAAGCTCATCGCCGAGGGCGAGGCCGACCAGCTCGCCAAGCTGCAGGCCGCGGGCATGCTGATCACGCGTCCCGACCTGGCACCCTTCCGCGCTAAAATGGATCCCGCCTACAAACGCATCGCCGCCTATGCGGGCGAGGACAACGTGAAGAGATTCCGCGACATGGTCGAGCGGGCCCGCACGGCCTGAAGGCGCCTGCGTCATGAATCCATCGAAGTCGTTCGACTATCGCGCGCTGTTCGATCTTTCGAGCCGCGTCGCGCTGGTGGTCGGCGGAGGGTCGGGTATCGGGCAGGCGGCCGCGGAAGGCCTGGCTGCCCTCGGCGCACACGTGGTCGTCGCCGACGTGGTCATCGACGACGCGCGAGGGGTTGCCGAGCGCATTCGCGCCACCGGCGGCGGCAGGGCGAGCGCGCTTCACGTCGACGTGCGCGATTCCGCCGGCGTGCAGTCGATGGTCGACGAAGTGCTGCGCGGTTACGGCAAGATCGACTTCGCGTTGACCACTCCCGCGGTGAACCTGCGCAAGCGCTTCCTCGATTATTCCGAGGAAGAGTTCGATCGCGTGGTCGAGCTCAATCTCAAGGGCACCTTCCGCGTTGCGCAGGCGTGCGCGCGGCCGATGATGGAGCGCAAGCGCGGCAGCATCGTGCTGATGTCGTCGATACGGGCGGTCAACGTCGAGCCCGGACAAAGCATCTACGCCTCGACCAAGGCGGCGATCGCGCAGTTGACGCGCGGGCTCGCGGCCGAGCTGGGTCCGTACGGCGTGCGCGTGAACGCGCTTGCGCCGGGGATCGTCGCGACGCCGCTGACGCGACCGATCACCAGCAATCCGGCGTGGAACGAGGCTTACGCCAAGCGCAACGCGCTCGGGCGCTGGGCCGAGCCGGAAGAGATGGCGGGGCCGATCATGTTTCTCGCGTCGGACGCGAGCAGCTACCTGACCGGAACGACCATCTTTGCCGACGCGGGATGGACCGCGATCGACGGCCGATTCGAGCCGCAGCTCAAAGCGTGACCCCAAGCGCCGAGCTGGACCTTCTCGCCCAAGGCTGCGCGACGAGAAAAATGCGGGAGCGCGATGCTCCCGCATTGATCACGGCGACACTTCTCGCTAGCGTCACTGGAACACCAGCACGCCTCCGGTGGGAGGAACCTGGTCACAGGTCGCGCATCCCGCGGGTGCGGTCGCGGACGAGTAGGGCATGAAGACCTTGCCCGTCGCCGGATCGAAAGCCACGGCGTGCGCATTGTTGCCACTGGGAATCGGCGCCAATGCCGTGCGCGATGCCGCGTCGATGACGATGAGAGCGGGTGTGCATGGCGATGCGGCGCTGCACTGCCCGCCGGGCGATTTTCCGCTCGCGGTCCACCGGCTGTCGGACAGGTAATAACGGTTGGTCGCGCTGTCATAGACGATTTCGTCGCCGCCGCCCGCGTTGAGAACGGCGAGCACCGTGCCGTTGGTGCGGTTCAGAATCTGTAGCGTCAGCAGTTCGCCGGCGACGCCTTGTCTGCACATGACCGCGACGTCGGTTCCCGGCCCAAGGTCGAGCCCGGTAGGATCGCAATTGCCGAGCGGGAAAATCTTGAAGCCGTTGGCCGGTGTCGGCACCGGAAGCGTCAGCGTAACGGAGGCCGCCGGCGTGCCTTGCTGGATGAAGGACGCGGGGATCACATCGACCTCGCCGCGCGGATTGGCCGTCGATCCATCGTTGTTGACCAGAAAGGTCTGCGTCCCGTGGTCGTACACGCAGGCTTCGAGGCCCTTGGATGCGGGGCCGGCAGGCCCGGTGCCGGGATCGGTGAACAGAAGCGTCGCGATAATCTTCTGCGTGTTGGTATCGATGAACGTCGCAAACGGCGTGTCTTCGTCCGGGCTCGCGATCATGAATATCTTATGATCGGGATCGTAGCAGCCCTCGTCCGCGCGGAACCCCGAGTTGCCGCCGATGGCAATGGTGTTCACGACCGTGTCGGTCTGGGTATTGATGATCTTGACCGAGTTGACGTCGCCGACGTAGATGAACGGCGTTCCCGGGATGACATTCAGGCCGTCCGGTCCAGACTTTGGGTTGCTTGCTGCGACGCACGTCGGGCCGGTGTTGCACCCGGAGAACCCGCCGGTGATCTGCTTGAGCAGCGTGTTCGTCTTGATGTCGATCACATCGACCGACTTGTTGTTGCGATCGGTGAAGTACATCCGCCCGGCCGCGCTGTCGACGGCGGCGATGTCGAACGAGAAAGTAGTGCCGGTCGTGACATTGGGGATGGGAATTATCGCTTTCACCCGAAAGCTCAGGTTGTTGCTGCTGTTACCGCCGCCTCCGCATGCACTCAGTATCAGGCAGGCCACTAAAACCGCGGCGCCAGGCCAGAGTCTAGTCATTTCAGTCTCCTTTTTTATTGCATTGACGTGAGAATTCCGGATCTCCCTGGTCGAGCGTGAATTGTCGTCCGGACAAGCCCTTGTCGACGTTATGGATCGATGCGCCGGCGTGGCCCTAAAGCTGGACCTCGCCGCAGGGCGATAGCGCAGCGACGGCTGTGGATTTGAGGATGTTCATACGGGCAGTGTCGCAAACGATGACTGCGCCGGAGCTGCGCGCAGGTACAGGTCTTTACCGATGTACGCTTCAACCTACGCAATTCAGTCACACAGCGTCAATTGCGAGGACCGCAAATGATGATGTCTGTCAGCGTTTCGTCAGGAACTGTCTCCTTCTGGGAACGGGCAGGCGGGCATCGGCGATTGTGTGCACGTTTCAAATCTGAACGCGATCGCTCGGAAACCGGAGACCGTTTATGCGACGTTCGAAGTCCCGGCATGCGCCGGAGGAAAAGACACGACGATTCGCGTTCCATGACCTCCGGGCGAGGTCTCGACCGCAAGCATGCCACGGTGCCGGTCGACAACCTCCTTGACGATTGCAAGGCCAAGGCCGGAACCCTCACCCGGAGAGCCGTCGATCCGATAAAAGCGCTCGAAGACGCGATTGCGCGCCGACTTCGGAATGCCCGGCCCGGTGTCCTCGACGCTTAGGAAAGGAGCGTCAGGAGCGCCGCCCGATCGGACGGTGATGGTACCGCCAACAGGCGTATACCGCAGGGCGTTGTCGACCAGGTTGTTGAGCAACTCTCGCAGCAATATCGGGTCCCCAAGCGCTTTCGCGGAGTCGAGCGCGAAGCCCAGGTCGATATCGCGCTCCACCGCGCGCGGCACCCACTCCTGGACCGCGGCGTCGGCGACACTCTTCAGGTCGACGGGTCGCAGCGGTTGCGGATCGGTGTTGGCGCTTTCTGCTTTTGCCAGCGCAAGCAGTTGCCTTGCGAGGCGGCTGGCGCGCATCGTGGCGTCGTGCATGGTCTCGACTTCAGCTCTTACGCCGGGTTCGAGCTCGCGCCGCAATAAAAGCTCGAGATGCATCTGCAGCCCTGCGAGGGGGGTGCGCAGTTGATGCGCGGCGTTAGCCAGGAAGCGTTGCTGCATCTGGGTCGCGTCGCGCAATCGATCCAGCAGGCGATTGAACGCCGCCACCAGCGCCGCGAGCTCTTCCGGAACCGCCCGATCGTCGAGCGGTTGCAGATGCTGTGGCGATCGCTGGAGCAACTCGTTTCGGACGCGCTCCAGCGGGCCGAGCCCGTGCGCCACGCCGAGCCATGCCAGCGCGATGGAGACAAGGGCGATCAGCAACGTTGGAACAAGCTCGGTTGCGAGTATGTCTCTTATCAGATGATCGCGTTTGTTGAGCGTCTCTCCGACCTGAATCACGAAGCCGTTTTCCATCCGCATCGCGGCGACGCGAATCCGTTCACCGCGATGCAGCGAATCGAAAAACAACTTTCGTGAAGGCTCCAGTGCCGCCGGTTCAGGCAAGTCCTCGACACCGGCAATCACCCTGCCGTCGGCATCGCGAATCTGGAAAACCAGCGTGTCCGCTTGGTCGTAAAGGAGCGCCTGCTGCGCTTGCAAGGAAAGCTCGAGGTGCGCCCCGCTCGCGTCGGATCGGATGTTATCGGCCAAGTCGACTACGGGATCGAGCAAAGCGCGGTCGTACGCCGAGTTCGCGGTCCGCAATGCGACCCAGTAGGTGACGAGGCCCCCGCCGACCACCAGCATCAGCAGCGACGGTATAAGGAACGCCAGCAGGCGGCGGCGGATGCTTTCCCGCCTGGAGTCGCCATCACTCAATTTCGGTCTCCCAAAGGTAACCGAAACCGCGGATCGTTCTGATCTTCACGCCGGCGGGCTCGATCTTGGCGCGCAGGCGGGAAACGTAGACTTCGATCGTGTTGGGAGCTACCTGGTCGTCGTGAGCGAACAAATGCTGCGCGATCTGTTCCTTGCTCAATACGTGTCCCGGACGTGAAAGGAACAGCTCGAGCAGCGCCCATTCGCGCACGGTGAGCTCCACGAGCGCGTCATCGATCTTGATCCGCTTGGCGGCGACGTCGACGGTCAACCGGCCCACCGACAATCGGAGCGTCGGCAACATCGCACGCCGCAACAAGACTCGCACGCGCGCTTCCAGCTCGGTGAGTGAAAACGGCTTGGTGAGGTAATCGTCGGCGCCCATATCGAGGCCGTGCACGCGGTCCTCTACGGCGTCGCGCGCGGTCAGCACCAGGACGCTGGTCGTCGAATCCCGGGAACGCAATCGGCGCAGCACTTCGAAGCCGTCCATGCCCGGTAGCCCGATGTCGAGCACCACCAGATCGTATGCTTGGTTCGCAAGCGCCGCATCGGCTTGAATGCCGGTCGCGGCGCGGTCGACGGCGTGAGCCGCACGTGTCAGCGTTCTGACCAGCCCAGCAGCCAGCAGGGAATCGTCTTCAACGACAAGAATGCGCATATACGAAGCTGCGGCGGGTGTTCTCCAAGCATTTCCCCGGACGATTTCGCAATCCGTACAGCCCCGGGGCACTGGCTCAGCTGCGATGGTAGCGGCATGCGCCGTCGGCGTCACGAGCGCGCTGACTTCGTTTCGGTGCGGCGTTTCGATGCATGCTGACAAATGGCTGACAAGAGCCTGACAGCACGCTGGCAACGAGCGTGATATCTGTCGACAAGCTCGATCGCAGCGACTAACTTCAATTGAACATCGGAACGCATGAATTCGGTGCGGGCGCGCTGAGCTGAAAGGAGAGAAAGGACCGATGGCCCCATTGCACAGATACCTGAGCACTTTGATGCTCGTCTTGCTGTGCACCGGCCGCGCATTCGCAGGAGGCGGTCCGCTGGGCATCGACCATAGACTGAACTACGACAACAGCGGGATCTGGAAGCGAAGCAATCAGACGGCGCTTGTGAACATTCTGATCGGCAGCGAAATCGCCGGTGCCGTCTGGGAAGGCGGAGAGACGCGGCTTGGCAAGACGTTCTGGCAGGCAATCGACTCATCGGCCATCGGTGCCATTTCTTCCGAGGCGCTCAAGCACATTTTCACGCGCTCGCGTCCAGTCCAGGACAACGATCCGAACCTCTGGTTTCAAGGCAAGGGTCACTACAGCTTTCCCGGCGGCGAGGTGACCACTGTCACCGCGATCACCACACCGTTTGTGTTCGAGTACGCGCATGACTATCCGGCCGTCTACGCGCTCCTGTTGCTGCCGGCCTATGATTCGATTGCCCGGATGAAGGTCCAGGCCCATTGGCAGACCGACGTGTTAGCCAGCATGGCGCTGGGAACGGCGACAGGGTATTTCGCGCACACTCGTGACAGCCCGATCATCCTCGGGGTGCTGCCTCACGGTTTCATGGTGGGCCTGCGAAGCAGGTTTTAGCTGTAGATCCATGGTCTTGGGTCGGACCGATCGCATACGCTCGGACGGCTGCCATCTCGCTTGCTCACTGGCTTCGGAAGTTATCTTGCTCGATTATCCAATCCCGTTCGCGGCTGCTTCGCAAACGATACGCTCCAGGCATTTCACTCTCCGCCTGTTGGTCATGCTTCTGGCGATTGCTTATGTGCTGCTCGGGCTTGTCGGTCATGACCCGTGGAAACAGGACGAGACCTACGTTACGAGCATCATCGATCACTTGAGGCACACCGAAGACTGGATAGTGCCGCGTTCCGCCGGATTGCCGTTTCTGGAGAAGCCACCGCTGTATTTCCTTGTTGCGGAAGCATCGGCGGACGTTTTCAGCCCCTGGTTGGAAGTGCACGATGGCGCCCGACTCGCGAACGCGCTCTGGATGGTCATCGTGTTCGGCTGCCTTGGGCTTGCCGCCAGGAGAGCATGGCCGCGTTCGTCCGAGCCCGCCGCAGGCGCGGTGGTGGCGCTGATCGCATCCATCGGGTTGGTGCTGCAAGCGCATCTGCTGGTTGTCGACGTGGCGTTGCTGGCGGGGTTTGCGGTGGCGCTGTTGGGTTTCTGCGCGATCTGCGACCGGCCGGTGATCGGCGGCGTTTTACTCGGAACCGGGACGGGCATTGGGTTTCTGGCGAAGGGTTTGCTCGCGCCGGGCTGCTTGGGTCTGACAGCGCTGGTCTTGCCGGCACTGTTTGCGCCGTGGCGCACCCGCGTCTACGTTCTCGGGCTGACGGCTGCGACAATCGCCAGTCTCCCGTGGATCGTTGTCTGGCCGGTGGCATTGTATGTACGCGCTCCGGACCTCTTCGAATATTGGCTCTGGCAAGAGAATCTGGGACGATTCTTTGGTTATGCGCATCTTGGTGCCGATGCCGAACCCTGGTATTACGCGAAAACGGTGCCGTGGTTTACATTCCCGGCGATGCCACTCGCGCTTTGGGCGCTGTGGCGCCGGCGCGGCAACTGGCGCAGCGAACCGGCCCTGCAAGTCTGCCTTGTGCTGACCGTCGTTATTCTTGCGGCGCTGTCGAATGCGGGGTCGATGCGGGCTCTGTACCTGCTGCCGGTGCTGCTTCCTCTTTCGCTGCTTGCGTCTTCCGAGCTTGAATCCATTCCTCCGCGGATCAAATGCGTGTCACTCATCGCAGCCTACGTGGTTTGCGGGGTCATCGCCTTGGTGCTGTGGGGCGCGTGCTTGGTAATCGCTTTCAACGGCTCGCCACCGGAATGGTTGCCGATCGATCAACTCCTGCCAACGTCGGTTGTGCCGCGCGCCAGCCCGCTGGCGGTGACATTTGCCGTCGTGGCTACGCTCGCGTGGCTCGGTGCTACCGTTTGGATGTTGCGCACGTCTCTGAGCGTGGTTCTCGGTTGGGCAGGCGGCCTGACGCTTGTCTGGGTCTTGGCCGCGACGTTATGGATGCCGTGGGTCAATGCGGCAAAGAGTTACCGGTCGATGTTCGAAGACATGAGGCTGAGCCTCCCTGCGTCGTTCGACTGCGTGAACAGCATCCATCTGGGAGAATCGGAGGCTGCCATGCTGGATTACGAAGGCGGGATCCTTGCCATCCCCCTGGAAAAGAGTCCAGGTTCCCGCTGCGAGCTCGTCTGGGTGCAGGACACGCAAATGGATCCCGACCTTGCGCCGAACCCCACGTGGCGGCTGCTCTGGTCTGGACATCGACCGGGTGATACCAAGGAACGGCATCGCCTGTTCGCACGTTAAGGGCGACGACTCACACGGCGCCGTCGCTTCGCTCAGGACGACGGCGCGTTCTTGCCGACCGGAGCGGGAATGCGCAACTCGACGCGGGTGCCTTTGCCCCTCTCGCCGGGTCCCACGGTCAGCGTCCCTCCAAGATAGCGTGCTCGTTCGCGCATCCCCATGACACCGAGCGGGCTGCCCACGCGCCGCGTCGCGTCGAGCGTGCCCTTTCCGTCATCGCTCACCGAAACGGTCAGAACGTCGCCGGCACGGCGTGCGCTGATCTCCGCGGCGCTCGCCTCGGCGTGCCTGGCGACGTTGGTCAGCGATTCCTGAACGATGCGATAGAGCGAGATCGCGCTTTCCTCGTCGAGCGCGTCGAGCGATGCATCCAGATCGCAGCGGCAGGCAATGCCGGAATGCTTGGAAGACTCCTGCGCAAGCGATTCGATCGCCGCGCGCAGCCCCAGCGAATCGAGCGCGATCGGACGCAGCGTGTGCACGAGTCGCCGCTGCTGCTGCACCGACGCGTGGATGACTTCCTGCATCCCGTCGACCAGCGCGATGGGCGTGGGTATTCCATCGAGCGCAGCTTTGCGAAGCTGCGCCACGTCCTGTGCGAGCAGCGTCAGGCTGCTTCCAAGCTCGTCGTGTAGCTCGTGCGCGATGCGCGCGCGCTCCTCCTCGCGCACCGTCAGGAGGTGCTGCGAGAGCTCGGCCAACTGGCTCGCCCGCGCTTCGGCCGTTTCCTCGAGCTCGCTTTCCTTGGCGTGAGCGCGACTGAAATGCAGGAGCACTAAAACCCCGAATCCCGCCAGCACGATCGCAGAAACGATGCCCGCGGCCGTGGTGAATGTCGCGGCGCGCTCCATGGTCCGAAACAATGCGACGCGGCGCGCTTCGACGTTGGGCTCGAGGTCGTCTATGCGCTTGCGCACGATATCGCGGATCGCATCCATGGTGTTCTTGCCGCTGTCGTCGAGCATGACGGCGAGGGCGGCCGGCAAGCCGGAAGCTTTGTACACGGCGATCCCGTGAGCCAGCTCGCCGACCTTGAGCTCCGCGAGTCGAGCCAGTTCCTGATAGTCCAGCCGATCTCGCTCGGTCAGATCGAAACTCTGCTTGAGCTCGTCGAGCGCAGGCTCGAGGCGGTCGACCGCGCGCCTGTAGGGCTCCAGGTAATCGTCGCGGCCGGTGAGCAGATACCCGCGCTCCCCGGTTTCGGCATCTACCAGGATCTGCTGCACTGCAAGCAGGCGCGCGGCCGCCACCCGGATGCGCCGGACGCCTTCCGCGAGCTGCCGCGTTTCCAGCACGAGGCGATGCACGAGCACCGCGTCAAGAATGATCGCAAGGACCGCCACGGCAAACGCGATTCCGATGGCGAGCGGTACTGGAGCGCGCGATTTGCGCGATCGCACGGAAGTGCCGTTGGTCACGTCGGCCTGCGCGATAGGGCGCGCGACCGCTTGCAGCGCATGCATGTGTGTCGATGGGGCATCGCAGGGGACGGATTGGGTGGCGTCATGGGAAAAGACAATGCTCGGACCGAGGCCGGTACGCCGCCCGCAGCGTTTGCTTTGCACGCTTGCGGTCACACGAATCTATGCCACGGAGAAACACCGCGCTGCGGAAAACTTGTGCAGCGGTCCGTTGCGACTTCAAGGGAATTGTCGTTTGTTTGTAAATCTTACAAATGCTGAAGACCACGTGATGTAGTAGCGTCGATTGCTGATTTGCGCGTCGCATTCTGATGCATAATTTGTGATGGTAGCGCGCGCGACGCAATGTCGTGCACCAGCCGCCGCGTAAAACGGAAATTGCGTGGAGACGCGGATCGTCGCGGATCCAGCACGTCAATGACGGAGACGCTTATGCAAGTCGTCGATCGCTCCATGCTTCCATCCGATGAGATGACCGTGATTCTCGGTGCGCTCAACGCGCTCAAGCGAGGAGACACCGAGGTTCGTCTTCCAGTCGAATGGACCGGCGTTTCCGGGCGCGTTGCCGATGTCTTCAACGACGTCGTCGAGCGCAACGAGCGCATGGCCCACGAGCTCGAGCGGTTGAGCAAGGTGGTCGGCAAGGAGGGCAAGCTCGGCAAGCGCGGGACGCTCGGCGACGTCACCGGCTTCTGGCGCGATTCCATCGACGCGGTCAACCAGCTTATCGACGATCTCGTTCATCCCACCAGCGAAACCGCGCGCGTGATCGGTGCAGTTGCGCAGGGCGATCTGTCGCAGACCATGGCGCTCGAGGTCGACGGGGCGCCGCTCCAGGGTGAATTCTTGCGCACCGCCAAGACCGTCAACAAGATGGTCGATCAGCTCGGATCGTTTGCCGCGGAAGTCACGCGTGTGGCACGCGAGGTCGGCACCGAAGGCAAGCTCGGTGGGCAGGCGAAGGTGAAGGGTGTCGCGGGCACGTGGAAGGATCTGACCGACAGCGTCAACTCCATGGCGGGCAATCTGACCGCGCAGATGCGCAACATCGCCGACGTCACCACCGCGGTGGCAACGGGAGACCTTTCCAAGAAGATCGCCGTCGACGTCAAGGGCGAGTTTCTCGAGCTCAAGAACACCATCAACACCATGGTCGATCAGCTGCGGTCGTTCGCCTCCGAAGTGACGCGCGTGGCGCGCGAGGTCGGCACCGAAGGCAAGCTGGGCGGCCAGGCGCGCGTCGAAGGCGTGTCGGGAACGTGGAAGGACTTGACCGACAGCGTGAACTTCATGGCGTCGAACCTCACCGGACAGGTGCGCAACATCGCCGACGTGACCAAGGCGGTGGCGAGCGGAGACTTGTCGAAGAAGATCACGGTGGACGTGAAGGGCGAGATCCTCGAGCTCAAGAACACCATCAACACCATGGTCGACCAGCTCTCATCGTTCGCGTCGGAAGTGACGCGCGTGGCGCGCGAGGTGGGGACCGAAGGGATCCTCGGCGGTCAGGCGGACGTGAAGGGCGTCGCGGGAACGTGGAAGGATCTGACCGACAGCGTGAACTCGATGGCGTCGAACCTGACCGGCCAGGTGCGCAACATCGCCGACGTGACCAAGGCGGTGGCTGGCGGCGACCTCTCCAAGAAAATCACGGTGGACGTGAAGGGCGAGATCCTCGAGCTCAAGAACACCATCAACACCATGGTCGATCAGCTGCGCTCGTTCGCGGCGGAAGTGACGCGGGTGGCGCGCGAAGTCGGCACCGAAGGCAAGCTCGGCGGCCAGGCCGACGTGCAGGGCGTGGCCGGCACTTGGAAAGACCTGACCGAGAGCGTGAACTCGATGGCGTCGAACCTCACCGGCCAAGTGCGAAACATCGCGGACGTCACCAAGGCGGTGGCGAGTGGCGACCTGTCGAAGAAGATCACGGTCGACGTGAAGGGTGAGATCCTCGAGCTCAAGAACACCATCAACACCATGGTCGATCAGCTCTCGTCGTTCGCATCGGAAGTGACGCGCGTGGCGCGCGAAGTCGGCACCGAAGGGCGCCTTGGCGGCCAAGCCGCTGTGCAGGGCGTGGCCGGCACCTGGAAGGACCTGACCGAGAGCGTGAACTCGATGGCGTCGAACCTGACCGCACAGGTGCGAAACATCGCCGACGTGACGACTGCGGTGGCGACGGGTGACCTGTCGAAGAAGATCACTGTGGACGTGAAGGGTGAGATCCTCGAGCTCAAGAACACGATCAACACCATGGTCGATCAGCTGCGCTCGTTCGCGGCGGAAGTGACTCGCGTGGCGCGCGAAGTCGGCACCGAAGGCGAGCTGGGCGGGCAGGCCGACGTGCAGGGGGTGGCCGGAACGTGGAAGGACCTGACC
>WNGK01003616.1_pt1 | contig 16699 bp, 12 predicted proteins | sample 5400601 | NCBI WGS metagenome assembly WNGK01 (sample SAMN13153376, study PRJNA577476) | soil metagenome | isolation source: 60 cm soil or saprolite under Garry oak tree replicate 1 | place: USA:California | collected 2016-06-15
CCGCCACCACGGCGAACCCCTTGCCCGCCTCCCCCGCCCTGGCCGCCTCGATCGCCGCGTTCAGCGCGAGCAGGTTCGTCTGGCCCGCGATGTCATTGATCAGCTCCAGGATCTCGCCGATCTTCTGCGCCCGCTCGCCCAGCGACAGCGCGCGCGCGGCGATCGCGTCGACCTTCTCCTGCATATCGCGCATCGTGTCGCCGGTCCGCGCGGCCGCCGTCGCCACCGCGTGCGCATTGCCGGCGATCGACCCGGCCGTCGTGGCCAGCTCCTCGATCGTCGCGGACGTCTGCGCCACCGCCGAAGACTGCTCGGCGGTCGCGGCGGCCGCGTTCTTCGCCGCCGCCCGCAGCTCACCGGTCACCTCGCCAAGGACCGCGGAGGTGGAACGGAGGCGGGCAAGCAGGTCACTCAGCCGCCCGAGCGCCGCCGTCAGTTCCTGCTGCCGATCGAGTGCCCGGCTAAGCAGCCGGAGAGTGAAAACAGCGAAGATGACGCCAGCCAGCACGGCGAGGATGGCCGCGGCAAGCCCGATCCCGAGCGCCTGGCTCTCGGCGGAGGCCGCTGCCGCGCGCGCCGTTGCCGCGCGCCGCAACTGGTCGCCGTCAAGCCGGCCCAGCGGGCCGAGGACGTCGGACTCGGCGGCCCCGAGCTGGGAGGCCGCCCGGACCTCCCGTACCAGCGACGTGCCCGCTGCCCCCTGCACCCGCCTGAATAGGGCCAAGAACTTCGTGTTCCCGGTAGTCGCCTGCGCCCGGAGTTGCGCCTCGCCCACAAAATCACCCACGACCAGCGTGGCGGCGGTGGCCGCAAACTGGTCCCGCTGCGCGGTGATCTCCCGCAATATCGCCGGCGACCGGATGGCGAAGTACTCGTTCATTGCCTCGCGCTGGTGCCAGTAAATGGTGACTAGCCTCGTGGTGACGACCGCGTCGCTTTGCGATTCGAGCGCCACGTTCGAACTGGCGATCGCCGCTTCGTAACGCCAGATGGTCACGCCGACGGCGGTCGCGATCATGGCGACGGCGGCCACGCTCACGGCCATGACGCGACGCGCCGACCCCCCCGGTTGCTCCGTCGGCATCGCCTGTGCGCTTCCTGTCCCGTCGTCGCAGCCGCCCTTGCGGCACTGCCCTCAGAGGGGACCTACCCAGTGATTACGCAAACGTACCTTTCAACTACGCTAAGTAGCAGATCGCGTCCTCGCGCCGCCGCCGGGCGATCGCCGCGAAGGGCACGTTGCCGCCGGGTCAAGAGCCAGGCAGTTGCCCCAGGGTCACCTGGAATGTGGCGGTGCCTCCCCGGGCCTTTGTCGCGTTGACAGACACCTGCTGGCCGGGGCGCAGGTTGGCGAGGATCGCCGCCAGCGCCTCGGTGTCCGGGGTCGCCGTTCCGTTGACCGCGTTGATGACGTCACCGGCCCGCAGGCCGGCCTTCGCCGCCGGGCCGCCGGGCAGCACCGAAGCGATGCCGACGCCCGCGGGCTGGCCGTCGGGCCCGGCGACCGTCTGCACTCTGACACCCAGGGCCGCTCGGTGGGAGTTGGTGACGTGCCCGGTCTTGACGATCTGCCGGGCGATATCGGTGACGATGTTGGAGGGGATGGCGAACCCGATCCCGGGCGCAGCGCCGCCAAGCTGCTGATCGGTTGCGGCCAGCGTGGGGATGCCTACCACCTGGCCGGACAGGTCAACGAGCGCCCCGCCGCTGTTCCCGGGGTTGATGGCCGCCGAGGTCTGGATCGCGTCCGGCAGTGTCGCCCCCGGCGATCCGCTCTCCTGGGGCTCGGATACGGTTCGCCCGACCGCCGAGATGATCCCGTCGGTCGCGCTGCTGGCCAGGCCCAGCGGATTGCCCATCGCGAGCACGATGTCGCCGACGTGCAGTTTCGAAGAGTCGGCGAAGTGAGCGGGCAGGAGGTGCTTCGCCCCGCTGACCTTGATCACGGCCAGGTCGTCCGGCGGATAGCTGCCCGCGAGCCTGGCCGGCAGCGGTGTTACTGAGCCGGTCAGGAAGACCTGGAATGACTTGGCGCTGCCGACCACGTGCGCGTTCGTCACGATGTCACCCGCACTGTCGTAGACCACGCCCGAGCCAAGGCCGGATGCCGTCTTGATCTCCACTACCGAGGGCAGCACCTGGTGGATCGTCCTGACGTACGCCTGCTGGAGGCTGACGGCGCTGCCCGCCCCTGCGGTCGCAGTCACGGTCACCGCTGGTGTGGTGGCCGTTGATCCGCCGCTCGTGCACGCCGCGCAGGCCAGCCCGAGCACGAGTGCCAGTGCAAGCGACGTCGCAGCCGCCCGGATCCCTGGGCCTGATGGCCGCGATGGCGCAGGTGGCCGGGAGAGCAGCTCGATTCGGTGCGCCTGGCGTCCCGGGGCACGCAGGTGCGCTGTTGGCCTAGTCGTTGTCATCCCAGCTCACCCTCTCGCCCATCACAGTAGGTCGCCTGGGCTGGACCGCGCTCGGCAGCACTGCCAGCCGCAGCCGTCGCAGCCTGTCCGGATCGGCTATCACCTCGATGGCGGTGATCCGGCGCGCGGCGCTGACCGTCAGGGCCAGCACGACCTGCAGCCGGCCGGCGGGCGCGAATACGATGCCAACTGCCCCGTCCACCAGAGCCAGCCGGGAATGCCCGGCCCGGCCGGAGGACGCAAGCGCGCCCCTGGCGACCATGTCCGCGCCCCGGAGCAGCACCGGCTTGCCGGACGGGGCGGCGACGGCATCGGCTGTCAGCGTGACATCGGAGTCCAGCAGCGCGACGAGGGCCGAGAGGTCGCCGCCGCGGGACGCGGCGAGGAACGCGGTGGCCACCTCGCGCTGGCGGCCGAGGTCGGCGGCGCGATCCGGGCTGGGCGCACCGCGTACCCGGCGCCGGGCCCGGCTGGCGAGCTGCCGCGTCGCGTCCGTCGAGCGCCTGAGCACGGCCGCCACCTCGGTGAACGGCATGGCGAACATGTCGTGCAGCACGAACGCGAGCCGCTCGGCCGACGTGAGCGTGTCGAGCACGACCAGCAGGGCGAGGCCGACCGAGTCCGCGAGCACAGCCTCATCCTCCGGATCGCCGGCCCGGCCGGCCGTGCCAGCCCCGCCGGGACCGGCCACCGGGCCGGCCCTGGCCGCCACCTCCGCGGCACCCGGCCACGAATCACCGACCGGTTCCTCGTGCCGGTACCGGCGCGACCGGAGCATGTTGAGAGACACCCGGGCGACGACTGTCGTCAGCCAGCCGCCGAGATTCTCCACCTCGCTGGTATCCGCGCCAGTCAGCCGCAGCCAGGTGTCCTGGACCGCGTCGTCGGCGTCGGTCATCGAGCCGAGCAGGCGGTAGGCCACCGCCCGCAGGTGATCGCGGTGCTCCTCGAAGGCGGCTGCCAGCCAGTCGCTGTCGGCCATCTGTCCCGTTCCCTCGTTGCCGGGTGTCACCACACTGACACCCTGCACCCCGCGGACGTGACATGCGGGGCGCATGGCATGCGCTAAGCGAGGAAGGTGAGCAATGCCGACTAATCGCGGATGTTCGTCAGGTAGTGCCAAGTTCGCCGGGCAGTTCCGCGCTGGCTTGCTCGTGCTGTCGTGCCGGGGCGCCGAGCCTTGTGGCGATGCGCTCCAGCCACGATCCGGCCAGCAGCGAGGTCACGACGGAGAGCATGACGAGGCTGACGAAGAACGTCTCGTTGATGATGCCCGCCGCGTAGGCGGTAGAGGCGAGCACGATGCCCGGTCCGCCGCGGGCGTTCATCGCGATCGCCAGGCTCGAGGAGGTGAACCGGCTCTCGCGTGACAGGCGCGCTCCGCCGTACACGCTGGCCGCCTTGGCCACGCAGGAGAAGACGAGGAATCCGAGGAAGAACAGCGGGCTGAAGTGGTGGACCAGGTCAAGCTGGATGCCGATCAGCGCGAAGTAGACGGGGATGAAGAACCCAAACGAGATGCCCGCCAGGGCGTTGCGGTCGCGCATCACGAGGCTGTCGTCGGCGACGGCAACGGCGATCCCGGCGACGAACGCGCCGTAGAGCGGTACCAGGCCGAGTGCCAGCGCTGCGGCTGACAGCGAGAGCATCCACAGGAGCTGGAAGGCGACAGGGCTGCGGCGGGCCAGAATGTTGGCGCGCATCGCGATCAGGGCTTTGTAGATCCGGCCCCCGAAGGTAAGCGCCACGGCCAGGAAGATCACGGCCACGATCGTGTGGTAGACGCTGTTCTGTGCGACGGTGCGGATGTTCAGGGCCGCGGGGATGCCGAATGCCCCGCTGCTGCTGGGCTGGACCAGGCCGATCGCGACGGCCAGGACGACATACAGCACGATGTCCTCGATGACCGCAGCGGACAGTACGATGCGGGCGAAGCGCGTGGCTAGCAGATCGAGGTCATGCATGATCCGGGAGATCACCGGAATGCTCGTGACGGCCACCGCCATCCCGAAGACCAGTGTCAGAGCCGTGTGATTGCCGGCCGTGCCGATGAAATCTCTCGCGCCCAGGAACGCGACCAGTCCCAGGCCCGCTGCGAACGGCAGGACCAGGCCAAACGATGCGATCAGCCCCACGGTTCGGGCCGCATCACGCTGCAGCAGCCGGCGCATCTCAGCGCCCGCGGCGAACATGAGCAGAAGCAAGCCCAGCTGGTAGATCGCGCCCAGGGCAGCGGCCGACATGCCGGTGTCGGGGAAGATCCAGTGCTGGACCACCGGCGAGATCGCGGCAAGGGCCGTCGGACCGAGCAGGATGCCGCCGAGGATCTCGCCGATTGCGGGGGGCTGCCCGAACCGGGCGAACAGGCTGCCCGTGCCGTGCGCGGCAATGAGGAGGACCGCGAGCGCGACAAGCAATCGGGCTAGATCAATATCAGCGAAGCTCATTTGCCTGCCCTGAAATTCGCGCCCGAATCCGACATAAGCTAACTTTTATAGCATCTTCTAGGCAGGCTGTGTCAACTCCCGCCCGGCGCGGATAGCGCCGGACGCGGTGCCGCGCAGCGGCGTCGGCTTGATCTAAGTACGGGATTAATTCGGCAACTCGACTATAGAACTTCTGTTCGAGTCACGCTAGGACTGCGGGCAAGTGATCGGCACGACCGGTCATACGCCAGCGGAAGCCGCAGCTGATGTAGCCCAGTTCGTGCAGCGGTTGGAACACGCTGAACGGGAATGATGGCCGACGACCGGATCCATCCATCACTACCTGGCCGACCTCGCAGCCCGCGAGGCAGGTGATGACGTAGGTACATTGAGGGTCTCCAGGCGCCGGGCGGCGCCAGCGTCCCGTGCCGGACCGGCAAATCGAGGGGAAGACCCGGGTGGACACACCTCGTCCGCGGATGAAGAACTTGTCGGCTCCCGACGAAACCCTCTCTCTCGAGAAGGGGTCGGCGAGCACGGTCAGAGTCGGAGAGCTGGTGGTAGGTCGGCTTGTGCTGGAGCCCGGCTGGCGGTGGTCCAAGCACGTGCGCCCCATCGCCGGGACTACGAGCTGCCAATTCCATCATGTGGGGCTCGCGCTGTCCGGTGCCATGGATGGCCGAATGGACGACGGCACCGAGTTCGAGGTCAGGCCCGGGGACATCTTTGACCTCCCGCCTGGGCATGACAACTGGGTCATCGGCGACGAGCCGATGGTGTCCGTCATCTGGGGTGGCTGGCGCGGATGGGGTAAGCCGCCGGTCGGTGAGCGGATACTGACGACGATGCTGATGACGGACATCGCCGGGTCCACCGATCGCGCGTACGCCGTGGGTGATGCGGCGTGGGATCAACTACTCGATCGCCATCACGCACTCGTTCGAGAGATCCTCGAACGTTACCGCGGAACCGAGATAGACACTGCCGGCGATGGATTCCTGACGATGTTCGACGGTGCTGCACGCGCGGTCCAGTCAGGGCTCGAAATCCGCGCCAGCCATCCGCGGCATAGGCCTCGACATCCGGGCCGGCGTCCACACCGGAGAGGTTGAAGTGGTCCCAGGAGGCATAAGAGGGCTGGCGATCCACGAGACGGCTCGCATCATGGCGCTCGGGAACGCCGGAGATATCCTGGTCTCGGGCACCACGCGCGAGCTGTCTGCTGGCTCAGGTTTTACCTACGAGGATCGCGGGATTCATCACCTGAAGGCATCCCTGCTCCGCGGCGGGTTTTCGTGCTCGCCTCAGACGACCAGCTTTCCGACGACGCGACTAACGACGACGAGGAGTAGCGTCCCGGCTTGCTGATGGGCACGTGGCGGGCGCGGCTGACCCCCGGCGGCCCTGCGATCAGCCCTTCTGGCTCGAAGCCGTCTCGGCGTAACGCGAGGAGACCACCATGTCCGCTTGCTTCGCCGAGGACTCGGCATCGACCCCGTGTCGGTGGCCTACGCAGGCCACACCTGGAAGCGTGTCCCGTGCCAAAGCTCGTGCTAACTGTGGGGGAAGGCATATCCGCCGGTAGCCACCGCCGGGCATTGGGCCTGGGTGGAGCTAAGGCACTCGAACCCCTGCTCAATGCTGCTAGCTGCGCAGATCGTGGGCCGAGACCGTGCCTGGTCGGCATCTGGTCCATAACGGGCGGGGCGAGCTATGCTCCGGCCAGAAGGCCGGAGGGCGCCGGACCGCTTGCGGCGCCGGACAAAGTGGGGGTACCGATGCTTGGAGACCATGTAATCCATCCGGTGTTGCTGGCGACTGATCTTGGCGCCGCTAGGGACTTCTACCACGACCTGCTTGGCCTGGAGATCCTGAGCGAGAGCGAAGCGGCCATCGTGTTCCGGTGTGGCGGCGGCACCCAGCTGGCCGTGACGAAGAGCACCACGGGGACGGCGGACACGCAGACGCAGGCATCGTGGCTCGTCAAGGACGTGCGTGCCGAGGTGGCCGAACTTCGGTCCCGCGGCGTCAAGGTCGAGGAGTACGACATGCCGGGTTTGAAGACCCAGGACGGCGTCGCCGACATCGGGTTCGCCTGGGCAGCGTTCATCGTCGACCCGGGGAAGAACGCGCTGGGCATCCTCCAGGTCAAGGAGTGAGGGCGGCCAAGGTGGCGCTCTGACCAGCGATGGAGATGGTGTTGCTGGCACGCCCCGGGTTGGCCACGGTGGGCTAGGTAAGCCCGCTGGGTAGGGCGATGCTTTCAGTCTTGTTGCTGCCAACGTTCGCGTCAGGATGGGTTCCTACGTCGACCGATCGGGAGAAAACGCATGGCAGATGAGCTTGTCGAGCTGCACGGCCGCTGCGGGCGGCGGTTCGCAGCGCTGGTCGCGGGCGTGGGCTCGGAACAGTGGCATGACGACACTCCCTGCTCGGAGTGGGATGTGCGGACGCTGGTCCATCACCTGCTGTCCGAGCAGCGCTGGGTGCCGCCGATGTTCGAAGGCCTGACGATCGAGCAGGTCGGTGACCGGTTCGAGGGTGACCTCATGGGCGACGACGCCTCGATATGGCCGGGATTGCTGGCCTCCTCGATGGAGGAGGCACACGCGGTGGTGGCGCGGCCGGAAGCCCTCAAGCGGACTGTGCACCTCTCCTTCGGCGACGCATCCGGGCAGGAGTACGTCATGCAGCTGACCGTCGACCTCGCCATACACGCCTGGGATCTCGCCCGGGCCACCGGGCAGGACGACGCGCTCGACCCCGACGCCGTCGCGCTGCTGCTTCCCTGGACGGAAGCGAGCGCCGACCTGGTGGCAGGGTCGGGCATGTTCGGCAGACGAATCGACCCCGGCCCTGACGCCCCGGATGACGTCCGCCTGCTGGGCCTGCTCGGCCGCAGCGCCTGAGCGCCCGCCACGAGCGAACCGGGGGCGACGGCGCCGCCGGAACCGCCCAGGCGACCCACTGCCTCGCGCATGGCTGGGGCATTAGTAGAGGCGCACTGACCGGAGCATCGCCCAGACCGCCGCCTCGTTTTCTGCCAGGCCGGGGTCACGCATGCACGCTGTCATTACGAGCCAGTTCCCCCGCGCCCTGTGGATCGCTGCGGTCATAGCCTGCTGCGCGCCTAGCTCCGCACACGCGGCCGAGCCGCGGGCGGACACGAACGCCCGGTGCCCACCGAGGGTAATACGCGGGCCGTGCACCGGAGGGCGAATTCCTGGCCACCCCTCCAGGAGCCACGTCACAAGGACTCCTTGCGGCGGCAATGCAGCAAGCACCCGCCCCCCGCACGTCACGCCATGCGGCCTGACCCGGCATATGTTATGGAGCCGGCTCGGGCTAAGATCGGTGATCCAAGTCACGAAACTGCCAGTGACATCCCCGAGTTGTGGCCGCCACGCTGACGGGTAGCGGAAGGCCAGGCCGTCCTGGCGGAAGGTAGAAAACCGCATCTGCCCTGGGGTGGGGCTAGCCGACCTGCGCGCCACCACACCACTAACCGTGCGATCGGCGGCGCCGCTGCAACCAGCCGCCGTACCAAGGACCGCGACCAGCACAGCGAGCGCGGCGAATCTGCCCATGACCATCAGACGTCACCTCACCCGCCTGAGGATCCCGCAACATCATGACCATGATGCACCCGGGACCGGCACGGTCCGAGCATGACCTGGGTGGCAGTCGATCTCTAGGACGTGTACCGAGCTGGCCAGCTCGCCCGGCGACAGGCAGACCATCACCATCGGCGGCCACCAGATCGAGAAGATCACCACCCCAAACCCCGGCGCAGCGGCAGGCTTTCAACCTCCTCGGCGCACCCGTCCCGACCACCCTGGAGTAGACACCAGCGGCACCCCCCGAAACCGTGGACCCCCTGCAAGACAGGGGGTTCACGCACCTGAGCAGACGTAACTTCGGACTAGTCAGCGCCCTGACCATGCTGCGCAAGCGCCAGCTCGAAGAAAGCGCGGCGGCGGAGCCGACTTATCAGGCCGGGCTCGCGGCGCTCGGCTGGTATCAAGGCGGCGGGTACGTGATCACCGACGGGCTCGGCGTCTGTTCACCCGGAGTGGTACTCCGACGAGTTCGGCCGCCTGCTCCGCCGCGCTCGCCCGGATTCACAAGATCGCTTAGCGCTGCGACCCGCCAGACACTGGTGAGCGCCGCCCGCAAGACGCCCGCTGACAGTTGGTAGGTGTGGCCGTCGAACCAAGATGAGAGGTGCGAGGTCAGTCATGCCGTTCGACGTTGGTGTCGTCAGAGCCGTAGCCGGCGGCAACTCGTAGCGCTGCCACGAGCTCGCGTGGCCCGGTGCCGCGCCATGCGACGTATCCGTCAGGGCGGACAAGCACGACGCCGCCCCGTTCGACTCCGTAGAGGTCGTGCCAACCAGCGGCCTCGATGACGTGGACGACGAGAGGAATGCCCGTGGCGCGCGCAATACCGGCGGGGGTATCGAGTGCTCGTTTGCCTGGGGGGTCAGTGAGCGCCACGAAGGCGTTGCCGAACAAGTCCAGGGTCGAGCGCCCCTGTCCGAGCCAGAGATGCGGGGCACGATGACCCGGCCTTCCCACGGGCAGGTACTGACCGACCGGGTCTCGGGTGATCGGCGCGGCCGTGTGATCCTTTGTGATCACGGCAGATTCGTAGACGTGCCCCAGCACGAGCCCGTCGATGGGATTCGGCGGCCGCGCAGGGCCGAGGCTCGCGTCCGCGCAGGCGACCGCGTGCGGGCGGCGCTCTGGTTCGTAACTCTCGAGCAGCTCGGGGCTGGCCCACCCAGCGAGGACGCCGGCGAGTTTCCACGCCAAGTTGTGGGCGTCGGCGACGCCGCAATTCATGCCGAGCCCGCCCTCCGGTGTGGTGACATGCGCAGCGTCCCCTGCGAGGAGGACGCGGCCCATCAGGTAGCGGTCTGCGACGAGTGCGGTGGGTTCCCAGACCCGGTGAGCGATGTACTGAAGGCCGACACTGTCGTCACCGAGAGCACAGCGGACGAACTCGATGCAACGGTCCTCGGTCAGCGGTTCTCTGGGGTCGGCGTCCGGATCGTAGGGGACCACGCAGAGCCAGCGACGCTTGTTGTCGACGGCGGCGAACAGTGATCCCGGCAGCGGTTGCCGTAGCCAGTAGACGGCGCTCTGGCGTTCCTTCATCCTCATTTCGATGTCGGCCTCGACGAGGACGCTGACGCGGTGGCCGAAACCGCCCGGACCGGACCGACCGACGCCGATAGCCTCGCGGGTGCGACCACGAACGCCGTCAGCTGCGACCATGTACTGGGCGCGCACCGGGCCCAGCTCGCCGTCGGCGACGATTTCGGCCGTCACCCCCTCGTCGTCTTGGGTGAAGCCGACGACCTCAGTTGAGAACCGCACGTCGGCGGCGGCCTGGGCTCGGTCCCGCAGCACCGGCTCCAACCGCTCCTGCGAACAGATCAGCTCGCGGGTCGGGCTCGACTGGTTGACGTCATCGACCGGCAGTCCCCGCCGCTGGAAGTCAGCACTGAGCAGCGTCTCCCCCTCGAAGACGAACAGGCTGTCGGCCTGGGGCAGCGACACGTCCGAGACCGCTGCCTCCAGGCCCCACTGCCGGAAGATCTCCACCGTCCGGGTCGTCACGCGACGCCCCTTGGGGAAATCCAAGGTCGACGCATGCTTCTCGACCACCATGCAATCCACTCCGAGTTGGCGCAGGCCCACAGCCATCAGCAACCCGACTGGACCTCCACCCACGATCAGCACCGGCACGTCGACTGGTTCGGGCATGGCCTCAACCTACTAACCCTGTAACCGTCAGAGTGAGCCCGGATGCACCGTGACGTGAATATCGGACTAGGCCTATTCCGGGCTGCGAAGCGTCACGCGACCGGCTGCACGCCGCGTGCGGGCTGTCGCTCTACGGCCTGCGCCGCGGTGAAGTTCTCGGCCTGCGCTGGTCCGACATGGACCTGAAGGCCAAGACTCTCACCGTCAATCAGGCCCGGGTCCTGGTCGAGTACCGGGTTCGCATCGAGGAGCCGAAGTCCCAGAACGGCAAGCGGACGCTGCCGCTCGGCGGCGAACTGGTCGCCGCGCTGACGCTACTGCGCAAGCTCCAGATGGAGGAGAGTCACTACGACTCCGCGTTCACGCAGAAAACCTACGTCCACACGAGCGACGACGACCTGCAGCAAGGCCGTACCGCGCTCGCCAAGATTCACAAGATCGCTTAGCGCTGTGAGAAATTGTGAGACGGCAGGCCCGGCGACAGTCGTTCGCGGCCTCGCCGAAGATTAGAAACAGGACCCTGGCCTGCGGAGATGGTGACCAGGTCTTCACGTTTGGGCCTGACCTGGCCGTTCGTGACTTGATCGCGGTGGCGCCCACAGGTTAAGCGGGCGGCGCCCACGGGGTTTTGTCCGGGTTTGTGTCATGGCTGCTGGGGCGGGCTGGCCTCGACGATCTGCAGGGTGAGTTCCTGAAGGCCGGCGAGCAGGCTGCGCATTTTCTTCGCATTGTCGAACAGCGGCTGCCAGTCGGCGAGCTCGGCCGGGGTGAGCCGGCGGGTGACGGTCTTGCCGTTTATCTTGCGGGTCCATTCGGCGTAGGGGCCGTGCAGCTGCGGCGGGTCGGCGTGGCAGCGGCAGGCCTGCTTGCCGCAGGCGTAGGCGCGCACGGTGAGGGTGCCGGGCAGGGCGGGGCCTGCTGCGGCGGCAAGCTCGGCGGTGATCTTGTCCAGGGCCGCGCGCTGGGCTGGGCTTGCTTGCATGCGACACACCGTCTCAGATCCCCGGCTTCCCGCGTCGTCCACAGTATATTCCTGTGGAAGGTGGCGGCGGGAGGCCGGATGGGTGTGGCCAAGACCAGTGTGGCTGGCTACATCTCCGCCTGGCAGCCGTCCTCGGTGCCGCCGCAGGCGGCCGCGTTCGCCCGGCAGGTCGTGTTGCAGGCGGCGCCGCCCGGGCGGGAGAGGGCGAAGAACTTGCCGTGGGCGGCGGGCAGGCTCGCCGATTACGGGATCGGGCTGGGGATGGAGCCGGTGCCGGAGGTGCTGCTGCACCCGCCGGTGACCGAGCGGTTCACCGCGCACGGGCCCGGGCTGCCCGGGCCGGCCCGCCGCACGCTGCGGACGAACCTGCGGTTCCTGGCCCGGGCCGTCGTCCCGCAGCTTCTTCCGGCGGATCTGCCGCTGCCCCGCGAGCGTGCCAGGGCGCCGTATACCCCCGCGGAGATCGACGGCTACCTGGCGCTGGCAGCCGCGCAGCCGACGGCCGCGCGGCGGATGCGCGCCGCGGGCCTGGTCTGCCTGGGCGCCGGCGCCGGGCTGATCCGCGCCGGCCTGCGGCACGTCCGCGGCACCGGCATCGCCTGCCGCTCCGGCGGCGTCATCGTGACCGTCCGCGGCGCCCGGCCGCGTGTGGTGCCGGTGCTGGCCCGCTACCACCAGCCGCTGCTGGAATCGGCGCGCTTCGCCGGCGATCAGCTGGTCACCGGCGGCACCGATCCCGGCCGGCGCAATGTCACCACGCCGCTGATCACCGCGCTGGCCGGCGGCGCCGGGCTGCCCCGGCTGGACACCAGCCGGCTGCGGGCCACCTGGCTGGCCGGCTGCGCGCAGCTGACCGGCCTGGCCACCTTCCTGAACGCGGCCGGGATCAGCTGCAGCCAGCGGCTCGGCGACATCACCGCCGCCCTCGGCCCCGGCGGCGAGGCCGAGGCGGTGGCCCTGCCCGGCGGGAGCAGCCGGTGAGCATCCCGCTCGCCGTGCTGGAAGACATCATCGGCGCCTGCGGCGCCGCGCCGCGGATCGAGGCGCTGCTACCCGCCGGCGTGCGGCACCGCCAGCTGACCGCCCGCACCTTACCGACCGGGATGATGCTCACCCTGGCCGATAACCGGCCCGCGCACCTGACCAGGGTGCACGCGGCGCTGACCACCCTGCCCGCCGATGACCAGGCCCGGCTCGGCATCGTGGAAGACCGGAAGACCGGCCCGCACCAGCTCACCTGCCGGCAGACCGAGCGCACCTTCAGCCTCGTGGCCGAAGCGCTGGCCAAAGAGCATCCCGGCGGCGCCCCCTCCGATGACCTTGCCAGCGTCTGCGATGACCTGCCGGAAGCCAGCATCCCCGCCGCATGCAAGGACGCCTCCAGCTCGCTGGCGGCGGACTGGACCGACGCCGAGAGCTGGTCCCGGCCGCCGCGGCACGGCACCACCGAATGCGCTGACCCTGAGGCGTACTGGGGGCACCGCAACTCCAACCTGCCCGGCCCCAAGGGCGAGATGTTCTCCGGCTACTACCTGTCAGCCGCCACCATGGTGCGGGAGGAAGCAGGCCCGGCCGTGCCCGAGCTGGCCCGGCGGATGACCCTGTCCTCCTGCGAGCTGGACCCGGTCCGCGCCCTCATCAAGATCCTGGCCCGCATGCCCGCGGCCGGCATCCGCCCCGGCGACATCCTGGACGACTCCGGCTACGCCCACCGCGACGCCGGAGCCTGGGCCATCCCGCTCCGCCAGGCCGGCGCGCAGCTGGTCCAGGACCTGCACCCGCACGACCGCGGACCCCGCGGCACCCACCACGGCGCGATCATCGCCAACGGGAACCTGTACTGCCCGGCCACGCCCAGGACACTGCCGGAACTTCAGCCGCTGCCCCGCGACGCCCCCCCCGAAGACATCGCCGCGCACGACACCCGGGCAGCCGGGCTAGCCCGGCACAAGCCCGGCCCGATCAGCGCCGGCGACGCCGACGGCTACCACCGGGTGATGTGCCCCGCGGTCATGGGCAAGATCCGCTGCCCGCACCGCCCCGAGTCGATGACCCTGGACCGCGGCCGCCCGGAGATCCTCACCCCGCCCGCCAGCCCGCCGGCCTGCTGCGCCATCGGGTAACCCCCGGCGCATTACTGCGCCAGGGGTCCCCTCAGAGCCGTGCGTGCGCGTTTCCGTGCACACGGCTCAAGCAAGCCGCGGGGGCGGTCAAGGTTGCGGAAGGTCGTCTTCTGCAGGTTCCTGGCCTTCAGCCAGCCACCGCCCTGTGCCGCCTTGAAGATCCTCCGCAGCAGTCGCCGTACGTTCTTCCCAGGTCCGCCAGTTGATCGCGTCCCCGTTCAGAGCGCCGTCCGGTCCGTTCACCTCTGGCCGGGCCGCAGCCTGAGCCGCTGCCGTGGTCATCGGCGTTCAACGTGCCCTTCGGTTCCGGCTCTTGCCTGCGGGTGAGCTTCACCGGCTCACCTGCCCACGTCAGCGCCCCTTTCGGGGCCAGGGCACCAGGCCCCGTATCCGGCCAGTTATGCCCGGGCGACCAGCTGGAGGAGCCAGTCACACTGCCCGGGGGTTCCTGTCGCCTTTCGGCCGCCGGCATTCGCTTTTTGGGCAAAATCCTCCCGCCAGGGACTTCGGCCTTCGTTACCTCCGGCTTACCGGCCACCACCCGGTGACCGGACCCTGCCGGGGTTTCCTCGTTCCCCGCGCCCGAGACACGGCCGGGCCGGGTGCCCTCTGTGCGCCGGGGACGGTGGTGCTCTCCCAGCCGGCCTGCCGTCTCCGGCTGGCACCCGCCGCCTCTGCGAGCGGCTAGTCCCTGCACCCCGCTGCTACTCCCATCTGGCGGGGCTTGATGTGACGACGCATCCTCGAGGGTTCACGTTTTTCACCCTTCCGGCCTTCTCCTTGCCTGTGCCTCCCGGATGAGACGGGCGGCCTTGGGCTTTTCCCCTGCTGCTTCAGACCCCGCCGTTACCGGCGACGCAAGACAGGGCGGAGACGGATCTTGAGCACTGATCCGGGATCACACCTTCACCTTCGAACCTCCAATCGGTGCGTCCACTCAGAGCGTGGAGCCTCGAGTCGCAGCAGCAGACCATCACCGTCCCCCCCGAGGTCGCGGCCAAGACCCGGCAGAAACACGACTACCCCTCAAAGGAGCACCGGATCTCCTACGCCCGGCGCACCGGATCCGAGCGGACCTTCTCCACCATCAAGGACCCCGCCACCACCAGCATCGCCCGCGGCTGGTGCCGCCTGACCGGCCTGACCCCGCTCGCGCTGTGGCTGGCCTGCCTGCTCGCCGTCCGCAACCAGCACATCCTGGCCGCCTACGCTGCCCGCCAGGCCGACACCGCGCGCCGCGCCGCCGCCGGGCTCCCGCCCAGAACCGCAAGCGGCGCCGCAAAACCCTCGCCAGCCTCGCCGCCGGCCCGCCATAACAGCCGACGCCTGCCCGCGTGACACCAGCGGCAGCGTATGCCGCCACAGCCCCGGCACCACCAACGTAGGTCCCGCACGCCCTGACCCAGGCCGGCCAGACCGCCCAGGGCCCGCACCGCGTCGCGCGCAAGATCATCTCAGGCCAGCCGGCTCACGCACCCCTGGCGGCAGAAATTGTCAGACCCAAACGTGAACATGGACACTGGTGAAACGTGAAGACCTCTGGGCGCGCTCGGAGGGACTCGAACCCCCAACCTTCTGATCCGTAGAGTGTTCCGGGCATTTCCCCTACCAGCTCATATGCCCGTTGACCTGGTGGAATACTGTTCACCGATACGCGGCAGGCGGCAACGTTGAGCGCCGCTGTATGGCCAAAATGAGGCCAGCGTAGCCCGATGGCCAAGCCGCGCCGGGGCCGCAGCAATACGAGCTTGCGCGGCTATGCTCGGTGGTCATGGCTATGCCGATCCAAGTCGTCTTCGATTGCGCTGATCCTGCGGCTGTCGCCCGCTTCTGGGCGGATGCGCTCGGCTACCAGTTGCAAGGGCCGCCCGAGCCGACTGCCCAGTGGCGGGACTGGCTAGTGGATCACGGTGTCCCCTAAGAGCGGTGGAACGATGCCAGCGCGATCGTCGATCCAGAAGGAAGGGGCCCGCGGATTTACTTCCAGCGCGTACCTGAGCCGAAAGCTGTCAAGAACCGCTTGCATCTCGATGTGAACGCCGGTGGCCCGCCTGGCACGCCACCGCCCGACCGGCGTCGCCGTGTCGATGAAGCAGTCAAACGGCTGACTGCATCTGGTGCCACCTTCGTGACCGCGAACACGCAATACGGCGAGTACTGCGTCACGATGCTCGACCCTGAAGGGAACGAGTTCGATGTCCAGTGAGGTGGTAAATCGCGATGGGATAATTACAGTATGTCAATAGCCGACCTGTAGAAATGGGCGATGTTGAACCAGAAGCGAATGGCGACGGAGTGGCGCGCAGCGCCATCCGAAAGGACGCGAGCGCAGCGAGCGCTCTTGACGGTGATCTTGGTGCGCCGTGAGGCGCGCCCGGCCGGCCGGGCCACCGCCGCTACCGGCTGGGGCCAGTACGCGGTTGAGGTCGAGCGCATGGTCAACGGTGCCGGCCAACCAGAACGGGCAGTACAAGATGACCGAACAGCGCGACGACCAGGCGCGCATCAGCGCGGCTCTGGTGATCTGGACCGGCTACGGTCAGACCCCCAGGCCGCAGCGCGACGAACAGCACCTCGCCTGCCAGGTAGGTGACTGACCGGCAACAAGGCAGGGGCTCACTGGCGCGCTATAGGTGTTCTGCCAGCCAGGCATGCACCTCGGGTACACGATTCTGCAGTAGCGTCAGGTGCCCGTCGTCGTCGAGCAGCCGGGCCTCGACGCCGGGAATGCGCGCGGCCAGCCATTCGCCGTGGCCGAACGGCACGAACATGTCCTGCCTGCCGTGCAGCAACAGGACCGGGACAGTGATGTCGGCCAGGCCGAATCCCCACGGCCTGACCATGCAGTTGTCGTCCCACCATCCCTGGCTGCCGGGCGCCAGACCGTCGCGCTCGGAGGAGGTCAGGTATTCGGCCAGCTCGCCGCGCAGGGCCGCAGCATCTGTCGGCGTGAGGAGTGATTCAATCGCCTTGGCCGCAT
>WNGK01004732.1_pt1 | contig 16694 bp, 12 predicted proteins | sample 5400601 | NCBI WGS metagenome assembly WNGK01 (sample SAMN13153376, study PRJNA577476) | soil metagenome | isolation source: 60 cm soil or saprolite under Garry oak tree replicate 1 | place: USA:California | collected 2016-06-15
GTGCAAAACCAGCGGTCACCTTTTCGCGCCGGAATGCATTGGCCGGTCGCGCGGCAGCTCCCGTATTTGTCCGGACCGAGCGGACAGGGCCGTCCCTCCGCCGCGCGCCCGCAAGTCCAATCCTGATTTGGACGCTCGTAACGACTTTGTTTGAAGCCGAGCGGATCGAGCGGTTTCTGCATTTCAGAACCTTCCCGCGTAGAGCGTCGCGACAATTCCGTGCGCGACCCCGAGGAGAATCAAACTGTAGGTGAGTGGGATGTGGACGAACAGCCAGAGCTTTAGGAGATGCTGAGCCGCATATTGAAAATCGAGATTCTGTTTGGTCTCGATCCAATCGCGAATTTCGTTGGCGATCGCTTTTTCCTTTTCGTTTAGATATCGATCCAGGGCATTCATCTCCGCCAATAGTGGGCGCAAACCACGGTCGGAGCTGGCCAGAGCGTAAATCGTAGGCGGAAGCCGCGTAAAAAAGTCGCGCAAGCGGAGCACGTAAAAATCACCCAATGTCGATGATTGGGTTTCAGATTCGGCTTTGCGCACGAGGTCCTCCACGCTGCGCTGGATGCGAAGGCGATAAACGGGGATGCGTTCGTAGAGCAATGCTTCGCCCGAACTAGCCATCCGGCGCGGGAGATTGCGGCTAATACAGAGACCGAAAATTCCGCTCAGAACAACAACGCAGAAAATGAGCGCGAGGGTTAGTTCCATTGCGCCAGTAGGCATCTGAAAACGAATGTGAATGAGAAAAACGAGGAGGCAGAGCCAACCCGCATAAATGTGAATCTGAAGCCAAGTGGCGGCTTTGATCAGGGGCAAGAATGGCAGTTTCTTTCTAGCGTTGAAAAGAGTGAGTGCAAGAACCAGGAACAAAAGGAGCAAACCAGTGTAAATCGCGTCTGGTCGCAACGAGGCCCTCAGTAGTCGCCACCCGGCAAAGGTCAGGACCGAGATGAAGATGAGTCCGGCGATCAAACCAGTGCGGCGGGCAACGAGCGGGCTCACCGATTCAACCACCTTGAAAGTTTGCCGACCTCGCGCATATCGGCGCGAATCAGGGCGTCGTGGGGACAAGCGCGAACGCAGGCCGGACCGCCGAGCTGATCCACGCAAAGATCGCACTTGCTCGCCTTCAAGATAGGCGTCTGAGTTGTTTCATCGACAATAAATTTGCCGTCTCTATCGCGAATTTCGACCATTTGGATGTTGTCGTATGGGCAACTATTGGCACAGGTCGCGCAGCCGATGCAGGTAAGATCATTAATCACCACCTGGCCCTCGATTGACTCACGGTGAATGGCACCCGTGGGACAGCCGATCATGCAGACCGGGTCGGCACAATGCATGCACGCATTTGCGACCATGATCCCGTTGCGCTGGCGACCGTGACGGATGAATTTCGGATTATTATCATGAGTCGCGGCGCACGCACGCACACAATCATCGCACCGCGTGCAGCGATCGAGATCGATCAACATTGTTGCGGTGCCATTGATGTAGCGCTCTTCGACGAAAAATTCGATCATGTCCGGATTGAATTTCGCTTCGGCCTCTTCTTCGACCTTAATTTCTCCTTCGCACTCGAGGCGTTCACGCATCCTGGCGACGTCGCTTTCGGTGAACCTCGGTCCGATGAACTTTTCGACGATAGGAGTCGGAACAATGAGAATGTCCACATATCCAATCGCACGCAGCGAAAACTTCAGTCCGAGCGGGACCTCACGATTGCGATTGCACAGCAATTCCTCGAGACCGAAGACCTCGCCTTTGCCTAAATAGCGGAACGTGCGTTCGCCGTGGTTATATTTACGACTCAGTCGCGCAAACCCGCTGCGGATCAAGATCAGCCCATCCGGATAATCTCCCTCGCGCGCAATCACAGGCTCCCTCTCCAAACGGTCGTGGGCCGAACCCTGACGAACAGTGCGATAGGCAGCATTCCACGCGAAGTCGCCAAAACTCTCGAAACGAGTGTGATCAGCAACGATCCTTAATTCTGGATCGGTTAGATTCCTCAAAAGAGGAGTGTTTCTCAGGTGGGCCACCAGGCTTCGCTCGCGATAAAGTTTATCCGTACCCTCCTTCCACTCGGGCGCGTATTTAAGAATCTCCCGCAGGCCTTGCCATCGAATCTCAACCAGTTCAGCCGCCCCTTCCGCAATTACTGTCGCCGTTCGCGGGGTGCGACTGAGCGCGGCAATTTCTCCGAACAATTCGCCTGCAACCATACGCGCGGCCGCGCGCCGCGCGCCTGCACCCCGGCGCTCTCCGTTCCACTCGCTGCTGTCGCACCGGAATAATCGCGCACTTCGGGATAGCTAGGTCGTGTCCAAAGCTGAGCCACAGAACCAAGGAAGCTTTTTTTCTGCGGTTTGCGCCGACCCAGAAGTTCCGAAGATAAGGCACTTAGGACTGCGAGTACAGCTCCGTCGAGGATAAAGAAGGCGGAGTTTCCGTAATCACCCTCACGAACAATGATGTCGCCCAATTCGAATTTACGAACGCGAGCGTCGTTTAGCAAAATCCCGCGAAACGGAATACTCGCGGGAAAGCGACTGGGATCGACTGTCGAAAAGGGAAAAATCGTCAGAAGACGAGCAACGTCTTCTTGCGTCATAAAGCTGCCGAAGGGAATATCCCAGCGCTGTGGGCGCGCGGTATGAGAAAGCGTCGGCGTCACAATCAAATCGGAAAAACCGCCACGCGAAACGGCGACGGGGCATCCGTAACCTGTTCAAGGCTGATAAGATTTTCCACGATGCAGATCCGGCCTCGGATGTTCGGGTCGCCTTTCCCTGCTCTGGATTCGGCTCAGGCAAAGTGGGTCTGCGTGATCGCATGCGTCAAACGTGATGCAAGACAGGGGCCGCTCACCACTCTTTGAAATCGCCGGTGTGCGCGTTCGTCTCGATGACGTTGCCCGTTTTGTCGTAAACGCGCATGACAGCATCATACGAACAGCCGCGAAACTTTGCCTAGCCGATGACATTGCTGATTGCGTTTAACTCGACATACGACAGGCGACCATACGGCAGCACATCGGAAAAAGAGATCACCGCCGCGTCTATCTCTGCGTAGTCGCACTTCGCTAGCAGACATGGAACATTTTTCCACGGTTGAAACGTCAACATCGCTGATCGCCGCTTATTCAGTCCATTTGATAGCATTGCCAGTGGCCTTTACATTTTCCCCGGTGATAAATGGGATATGCTGTTTTGCGTCGACAATCAGCACCGCGTCTGCGCCTAGTTTTGCAGCTTTTTCGCGAACCGCTGCAATCTCCCGGCTTATTGGAAGACCAAGCGAGTTCATATGACTCACGAGCGCGATCACTTCGTATGGTTTGCTCGGCTCTTGGTAAAGTATCTGCACAGAGCTCACTGGGACGGCTGGATAGTGATGTGGGCTAACTTGCATCATTGTGCTTCTGCATGCTCCGCAGGCGAGCGAGACAGCTGTCAGTAGAATTGGGCTAATTGCCTTCACATCATTTGATCACATCGCAAGTCGCCGTAATATCAGTTGGACTGTAGGAACCTCGTATTTCTAATGCAAGGCATTTCGGCCAACGTTCCGAGTGATCGAAGCATCGCGGTAATAGTGAATGTTGTCACGCGCGTCATGGTTTTTATCTTTTGTCATTGCTGTGGGGACAGCAAAACAGGAACAATCGCCAGCCGCGAGAATCAACGGCTGAGACGCAGCCCGACTCCAACCGGCTTTGCAGAGATTCTCAGCGATTTGTTTCCTAATGCTTCGCTCAGTGGTTTATTGCCATAGCAACGAAGGCTGGACCGATTGCGGACGCGGGGAAGGTGGCTCGCAAAAGGCAATTCTTGCCTTTGGTAGACCGTTCTGAAAGCTCTGATCCAACGTGATCGGGACCAAATCAATCTCAATGTCGGCCTCCCGGACGTCGCTTAATACTCCACGGAACATTCACGACACGCATCGGGCCCGGCTTCGCTCGCGAGCGGATCAGTGTTTTTAACGCAGTCACATCGGCGACCGAACCCCCAAATCTTTTCAAGGTCTGGATCTGAGTGACCGCACCTTGAGCATCTACTGTCAGCTGATAGATGCCTGTTCCCCACGCAGAGAAAGCTTTTTTATCGAAAAGTTTACATTTTGCGTTGACCTCGAACGCCAAAATTGTTCATCCTGAGCGTGCCGATACATGCACGCCACTAGTCAATGCCGCAAATCCCGCAGATGCTTGCCTAACGAGCTTCAAACTAGACTCTTCTTGCTAACCGCGCTCGTGAGCACCGCGACAGCTTCGGTCGCCGCCCAAACTGTCGTTTGCGATTGGACCAAACCAATTACGGAAATTGGGCGAAACCCATTTGTCGAGGACGGCCCGAATTTTTCCGACATCGGCGCTTTTGGGCTCGTCTCAGTTACCGGGAAAATGGATGCAGCAGGCGCTTTTCCAACCATTGATCCTCGCGCCCATATTGTGCCGTATGACAATACTCACTTCAAACCAGATCCTGTGTACGTCGAGCCATACAACCCTGAAGCACAGCTTTATGTCTACGGTGGTAAACACGCGGTTCCAACCGCCCGTCCGTTGCTCGAGCTAGGGCGCGAGTTGTATCAATACGGGCCATTCCAACCCGGTATTAACCTTGTCGGCAAAAAGAACCTCGTCTTCCCCCAGGTATTTATCTTCGGGGACTGGCGAACTGCCGTCGCCTACAACGACAATGGTTCAGGAGAGGAATTCCGGACGGGTATCCTCGCCACAAAACTCAACCTCGACCTGGACATTCGTTTTACCGCCACGGAGCGGATTCATGCCTTCTTCACTCCGCTCGATCGTAACGGTTCGTTTACCGAAGTCCAGTTTGGCGGCCATAAGGAGAAGGCCCAGTTGATTCTCAACGGCGAGCCCACCACACTATTTTTTGAGGGGGACCTCGCCCGGATCGCAGCGGGGGTCACCAATCAGGACAACAAGTACGATCTGCCTTTTACCTTCGGATTAATTCCTTTGATCACCCAAAATGGGATTTGGCTGCAGGACGCTTTCGAGGGCTTCGCGTTCACGATCCCGGCACGGAACAGCCCCCATCTCCAGATCTCGAACATGGATCTCACCTTCTTTGCAGGATTTAATAAGGTGACCACGGGCGCGATTCCCAACGATCACAGCGCATATGTATTCGGGCTTGCTGGATTTGTCGAAGCGAACTATGGCTACTGGGAGTTTGGGTATGGATACACGTTAGGCCGGAAAGATTTTGACGATCTGAGTTACAATAATCTGTCAGTCGCTTTCACACGCCGCTATTTCGACACGATCTCAAATTCCGTCCGGGTGATTTTCAACTTCGGCCAGGACCCGGATAAGGGTCACGCGACGACGGCCAATGGCGCCTTAATTCTCCTCGAAAATTCGCTCATCTCTCCGCTCCCGCTCACTTTGGTGCCCTACCTCAATCTTTTTGCTGGGTTCGACAAACCGCAATCGCTCGCCCGTGCCGGTACGGCCGGAGGGGTCCTGGTCAACACGGGTCTCGTCTTCGAGACCGACAATCTAACGGGATTTCCGACGCTGGACGCAACCGGCCATAACACCTATGGCGGCGCTCTGGGGATTGAGTATTTATTCAGCTTGGATCAACAAGTCGTTTTCGAAGTGGGAGGCTTCAACGTGTTCGGCGATGAAGAGGATCGAACTGCTAAAGGCTTTCAGGTTGCCTTTGGCGCGCGTTACCAGCGGAACCTAAACAATGCCTGGATCTTGCGCTCGGATTTAATCCTGGGGGCGCGCCAGTTCCAAGACAACGTTGTTGGAGTGCGAGTGGAATTGCGGCGTAAATTCTGAGGGAGCCCCTTAAGCGTCGAGCACCAGATCACTTTTCGGCGTCCCGATGCAAGTTAGCTTGGTTCCAGGATTCGTCTCGAAATCGGACTTATCGAGATATGCTACTTCACCCGAAAACACCGCGACTTGACACGTACCGCAACTGCCAGCCCGGCATCCGGATGGAATACTGATGCCATTTGCTTCTGCCAACTCGAGAATGTTACTACATCCACCAGTCCAATTGATCGTCTTGCCCGATTTCTTGAATTGAATAGCGTAGCTGGGTTGGTCGATAGCCGCGGGCGCAACCGTGGGCGCGATTTTTTTTACGCTTGAGGGGCCGAAGGTTTCGAAGTGAATCTTGGTGTCCGGCACGCCCCAATCCTTAAGACCCTCGGTAATACTCTGCATCAGAGGGCCGGGTCCGCAGATGTAGAAATCGAAGTTGTTCGAGGGAAGAAGCTGCCGGAAGAGGTCGACTGAGACGCGGCCCTCGTGGTGGTAATCGCGTCCAAGTTCATCGTCCGGATCCGGCTTACTCGCGCAAACGTGCAGGTGAATGTTGGGATGTTCGAGGGCGAGCGCTTCCAGTTGTTCCTTCATCACATGTTCGGCCCGGCTTCGGATGCCATAAAAAAACCAGATTTCCCGCGACGATCCACGTGCAGTGAGCATGTTTATCATGCTGAGAACTGGGGTCACGCCGATCCCCCCTCCGATCAACACCACTCCCTGGTTTCCAGAAGGATCGAGATAAAACTGCCCCGCCGGCGCCTTTACGTCTAGGATGTCACCCTCGTTGACGTTATCGTGGAAGTACGACGAAGCCACACCGGGCGGGATGCCTTTGTCAGCTGACGGGATACGCTTAATCGTTACGCGATAATCGTCACGGCGCGGTCCGTCGGAGAGACTGTAGCATCGCACGACCGGCCTCACGGAACCGGGAATGTCGAGCCGGAAAGTCAGGTACTGACCAGGCAGGAAATCAGGCAACGGCTTTTCATCATGAGGCGTGAGGTAAAAGGAGCAAACATCCTTGCATTCCATGACTTTTTTCTTGACTAGGAACTTGCGCCAACCGTTCCAGGAGAGCCCTGACTCCGCGCGGTTCCGTCGAAGGTCGCGCATCATCTCGAGCTCGGTTTGCAAGAGCTGGAGATCGAGTTGCGCTTTCCGACTCTCGCCGCGAGCGCGGAGGACATTTTGCAAAGTCACCAAGGCTACCTGGCCGATGGCGCCGAAGACGATAATTGCCCCAGCCGCTTCCCAAATCATAATGGATGCGATTCGCTGAAATAGAATCGGAATTTCGGGGCTAGCACCATCGGGCACTAATGAGATGCAAGGACATTAAATTCTACCGTATACGGATGAATATCAATCATCCATTCATTCATGGCGTGATCCATCTCCTGGGTCGATTCCACAAAATCCATGAAGTAGATTGGCTCCGCGCGGCTTCGGATACGAACGGCGAGCCGGTATTTGCCCGGCTCCTTTATTAACGAAGCGGGCACCGTGTAATTGGCATTCCGGGCGGAAAGAGGAGGCAAACTGCGGCCTTCCATTCGGATAAACGGCGGATGGTTCAGCACGCTGGTTGGTACTCCCGGAGGTCGGATAAACGGAATCTGGTCGATGTCGAAGTTGACTGGTAAATACATTTCCCGGTCGGTCCCTTTGACGTTGGTCGTCAAGAACTTCGTTTGCAGATTCACCAACTGATGGTCGTCACGGATCTTGCCGGTGCGCACGTCGCGAGAGTGCAGGTCGGCCATATCACCGTGGCTATCGGTGTAACCGGATTCCCAGATGTTTTTTCCGTGAGGATTAATGAGAGCCACGTTTACCCAGATCTCTGGTTGCGCGCCGAGCGACCCGGAAGGCAGGTTGTGCCCAGGATTTATGTTGCTGATCTTGTAGGTGAATTTCAGTGCTTTCCCCACTTCGGGCGACCGGCTAAAAAATGGCCCATCAACGTGGGAGCCATTTTCCATTACTTGCTTCCGCAACTTCCGCTTCTGCTCGAGCATCTGCAGATTTTCGTTAATGATTTCCCGCGCGGCAAAGCGGTCATCGGGACTTTCCCAAACCTCCGGAAATTTGAATTTGCTACCGGCGATTTTGTTTTCGAAATCCTCCGTCCCCCAACCCGCGCGATAATCAAACTTTAACCAGCTCTCGAGAGCGAACTGGGTGGCCTTTGGATTGTGCGGAAAAATTCCCGGATGCGCCGTGGGATAGCCCGGTCCATAAAACGCGTGGTTGGCATGTTTGTGACCGGGATTGACCTCCACACCTCCCACTACCGCAGCAGTCCCAATGGCGTATCCCTTTGCGACTCCCGGCACTCTGCCCATATGGCAGTCCTGGCACGTAGTCCCTCGCGATAGAGACGGCGCGGATCGATACTGCTCCCACACCACTTCCAGTTTTATCCCTGGGTGCACTGCCACTTGGTGACACGACACGCAAAACTCCGACGTGGAAATAGGTGCCCACTTGATTCCTTTCTGATGAATGCTGATCCCTGGACCCGGTTCGCTATCACTGGTCTTGACATGATAGGTATCTTTGTTCCGAATCACCTCGGCCACTCCATTCCCGCTCCGCGAGCCGAACACGGGCTGATAAATATCTCCTGGGACAATGCGCCGATCGCCGTTTACCTTAGTGTATTCCTCATCCACGCGATGGCACGTGATACAGGTCACGCCTTCGCGGGAAACCGAGGCGCGTTTCCATAAAGGGTCTTCACGCTTCTCGCTCATAGAAGTGCCCACTCCTCCATGGCATCGCATACAGAAATAGCCCACCGTGCCTTGAGAAAGATTGGTCAGCTTTTGCTCGAATTTGTGAAACACCGGCGAAATCGAGGCATAGGCGTGATTGGATGAACGCCACTCATCGTAAATTTGTTGATGACAGGCCGCGCATTCGCTTGCGCTCGGATAATAATTTTTCGCAAACAATTCGCGGTGCGGATCGAGCTCCATTCTTGGGGGTTTCTTCGGTGGAGGAAGCAACACTTCGGGGGGCTTCGGTTCCGCGCCCGGAATCGGGCTCGGTTCGACTGACAGGAGGTCTTCCCCCTCGCTTGGCGCCGTCGAGGGTTGTCCGGGTGATGGCGTGGCGAGGAGATCTTCATCCTTTGCTTTCTCGTTGGACAGCAAGTCCTCCGCACTCTTCGCGGGCGAGGGTGAAACTGAAGGAGCGGGGGAGTTTTGAGCGCTACCGCTCAAACAAAGTATTTGCAAAATGCAAATCCCCAGTGCCACTAAAAGACACCATCGATTCACCGAGCCAGGGTTCCTTCGAAGGTAAAATGACATCGGATCACGGCCAGCAGAAATGAACGGTGTTTCCATATTGCGCGCCTACCCCGGCAATCGTCATTGACTATGTGCATTTTGTAAACCAGTTTGGTTTGATAGATCAATCAATTTTTCAAAAATTTGCGCAAGGCTAAAGAAAGGGCTTGCATGATCGCGTCATAACAATGCAAATGAATTAACTGAAGATTCACTAAGCGGAGCGAAAATTATGTGCTCAATCCTGCGACTCTTGAGTGGTATCGGTTTTGTTTTCTTTGCCACGCTTCCAACTGGTAAACTCGCCGCCGAACTCGATCCGGCGAAAGTGCTGGGGCCGGAGGCGTGCGGAAATTGCCATAAATCCGAATTCAGTGCATGGCAGCAGACGCATCATTTTAAAACCTTCGAGGATTTACACCGCAGACCCTCCGCCTTGGCAATCAGCGAGAAAATGGGCGTCAAGCGGATCAAAAGTGAAGGCGCCTGCGCCGGTTGTCATTATACTTCGCAAGGGGCGACAGAAGCGAGTCTGAAGCCGATCGCCGGTATATCGTGTGAACTTTGCCACGGAGCGGGCAAAGATTGGGTAAAGCTTCATAACGTGAAGGCGAACATCGCGCAGGCCGAAGAGGCCGGGTTCATCTCGCCGGCTAATGTCTATAAACTGGCGGAAAATTGTTTCCAATGTCACACCATTCCTAATGAAAAATTGGTCAACACTAGCGGGCATGCCGCCGGCAGTCCGCTCGAATTAGTTTCCTGGTCGCAAGGCGAAGTTCGTCATCATTTCCTCAGCGGAACCAAGAACCAGGCAAATACGCAGGATCGCCTGCGCATGCTCTACGTGGTCGGGCGCGTGGTGGACCTCGAGTACAGTCTGCGCGGCTTGGCCAAAGCGACCGCGAAGGAGACCTACGGAGTTTCGATGGCGAAGCGAGTCGTCGCGGCCAAGGCCAATCTCAAGAAAATTTCCGACGTCCTTCCCAAGCCGGAGATTCAGGAGATCCTTACCATCGCCGATGGCGTTGGATTAAAACTTAACAACGAAGCGGCCATCATGGATGCAGCCGAGAAAATTTCGGCGGCGGGAAAAAAGATTGCCAGCACTTTTAAAGGCGCTGATCTAGCCTCGGTTGATCCGTTGATTCCACCTCCAAGTCAGTATAAGGGGCCGGTATTTAGTCCGTGATTTTTGTCGCAGAGTGACAGTTCTTTTTGCAAGATCGAGAAACATTTTCGCCGGACGCGATTCGGTTCGGCTTTGCTGATCTCTCGCAGGAGTGACCTTCCTCTCGGCGTTTGAGGTGTTTGGCGTGCGGGGTGTGGCGCACTGTCTTCTAGTGAAAGCGCGCCTGTTCAGTTCAATCTCTGATCATCGCCAGGTTGCGTGCGGGCTTACGATTTGCGTGGGCGCCATTTTTTTTGCCACGGTGGGCTGCAAGGACAATTCTAAGATCACGATTTACCGCGTCCCGAAGGAAACGAAACCGCAAATTGCCGACCAAGTCTCGGCGACAGCCGACGCAGGCGCGATCGTTCGGTGGAAGGCGCCAAGCGGCTGGGAAGAGCAGCCAGCCACTGGTTTTCGAAAAGGCAGCTTCATCGTTCGGGATCCAGACGGTCGCAGCGCGGATATTTCTGTTGTTTCTTTTCCGGAATCGGCGGGCGGCCTGCTGGCCAATGTCAATCGATGGCGTGCCCAACTAAAGCTGGCGCCCGTGAACGAGATCGACCAATCAATCACTTCCCTTTCCGTCGATGGCCATCAAATCTTCTTCGTCGACATCGTCAGCGACAAACCGGTCCTCGATGGTGGTTTGAAATCACGTTTGCTCGGCGGAATTCTAGGTACCGGCGGCGAAACCTGGTTTTTCAAAATGTCGGGCGAAGACAAACTCGTTGCATCTCAGCGCGATGCGTTCCGTCAATTTTTGGAAACTCTCGAGATCGGCAAGGGAGTAACGACGACTGCGACGAGCACAAACGCGCCGACCCCGCCACCCATCGAAGCGCCGGGAAAAGTGCCGTTGGAATATGCGCTGCCAGTTGGCTGGCAGGAACAGCCACTTTCCTCGATTCGCGTCGCGAGTTTCGAAGTTTCCGGCCAAAACGGAAAGGAGGCCGATGTCTCGGTCGTCTCTTTGCCTGGAGAGGCCGGTGGCGATCTGGCGAACGTAAACCGGTGGCGTGATCAGTTAGGGCTTTCGCCAATCGATGCAAACGCGCTCGTTCAGTCGGCCGAACGGATAAAGGCGAACGGACACGATTTCCTCGTAGTCGATCTCGTTAGTGAATCACCCACTGGCGAACAGAACGATAAAGTCCGCATCCTCGCAGCGATCCTGAACGAGAATGACCGTTCATGGTTCATCAAAATGACAGGCGAAGATCAGTTGGTCGCTTCACAAAAAACTGCGTTTGTGGGATTCCTCCGTAGTCTTGCCATCCGCTAGCCGCATGTTCACGAACATAGGTGCTCAGAGCCGGGCGTTGGACTTTTTCAAGTCGCTGTTTCGCATGCTCTCCTCACTTCGGTTGACCGTGGTCTGTCTCGGTCTTGCGATGCTCCTGATATTTTTCGGGACGCTCGCGCAAGTGCATTTAGGCATTCATGCCGTCCAGGCACGTTACTTTCAGAGCCTTTTTGTTTTCTGGTCGCCGCCTGGGACGAATTGGAAAATTCCGGTGCTTCCGGGCGGTTATCTTCTCGGCGCCGCTTTGCTGATTAACTTGATCGCGGCGCACGCGGCCCGGTTTCAATTCTCTGGAAAAAAAACGGGGATTATCCTCCTGCATTTCGGCGTGATTCTGCTCCTGATCGGGCAACTGCTTACCGGTTTGATGGCGCAGGAAAGCCAGTTGCGGATCGACGAGGGCGAGACCCGGGCCTACTCCGAAGCCCCGCGAGAGACCGAGCTCGCCGTTATCGATGTGACCAATCCGGACTACGATCAAGTTGTCGCGATACCCGAGCAAGTCCTTGCACACGCGCCTAGGCTCCAACAACCAACGCTCCCCTTCACATTAAGAATCCGCCGCTTTTTACCCAATTCACACCTCGTGATGCGTGGGCAGGATTCGCAGGCGCCGCCTTCAGAGGCGACTAATGGCATAGGTGTGAACATTGCCGTGACTGAAATTCCACGTACGGTCAAAGACGACGAGCACGATTTGGTTTCAGTGTTTGTCGACGTCGAGACTGTCCAAGGCCCGCTCGGCACTTGGCTCGTGTCGAATGCGGTTTCTGACCCGCAGTCGTTCACGTGCAGTGGTCGGACGTTCGAGCTTGTCGTGCGGCAGCGGCGTTTTTACAAACAGTTTGCTCTCACGCTTCTCAATTTCACCCACGACCGTTATGCGGGCACGGATATTCCAAAGAACTTCTCGAGCCGCGTGCGGCTGATCGATTTGGAGCGAAACGAAAATCGCGACGTGCTAATTTCCATGAATGACCCGCTGCGTTATCGCGGCTACACCTTCTATCAGTCGGGCTTCGACAACAACGACACGACGAGCATTCTGCAAGTGGTCAAAAATCCCGCGATGATGATGCCCTACATCGCGTGCGCTCTGGTCGCGCTCGGCCTCGTTACTCAGTTCTCGATGCATCTTTTCGGTTTCATAAGAAAAAGGAACGCATGAAAAAAAGGGGCCCTATTTTTACTTGGCTCATCATCGCCGCGAGCGCGGTTTTTGTTCTTGCGCCGCTTTTCCAGCACGATCCGGAATCAGGCTTTCACCTGCGCGAGTTTGGCCGCCTGCCTGTTCTGCTCAATGGCCGGATCAAGCCGCTCGATACTGTTGCCCGCAATTCTCTCCTAATTATTCACGGTCGCCAGACCATTTACCTGCAGCATGGTGCGACTTTGTCTGCGATCGAATGGTTAACCGAACTCTTAATGAACGCAGGCCAGGCCGACGAGCGCGAGATTTTCGTGATTCGCAATCCCGATACGCTCGCCGCGCTTGGTTGGGGTGTCGACGCCGGCAAATATTTTTCTTTCCGCCAACTCTTCCCACACCTTCAGGAGATCGAACAACAGGCGGAGCTTGCGCAAAAGGTGGACGGCCAGCTCCGCTCGCCGTTTCAGCGCGACATCGTCAAGCTTTACGAACGAGTCGTGCTTTACCATCGGCTCAAGAATAGTCTTCAAGTTGCAGGAACAGACGATTTCCAAAATGAAATCGAAGAGTTGCTAAAAACAGTCCGCCCCTCGCCGACCCCGATGGATAGCGGCATCTCCAGCGATGCGTTGGAGCGTTACGCGTTCCTCGCGGAAACAGGGTACTTTTTTCCGATTCCGCCAGTGCCGCCCCAGATGGATCCCCAGCAATGGCGGAAAATGGGCGAGAGTATTCTCAATTTCGTGACCGCAGGCAATCTGCATCCCGCGGTCAAAGCCTACGCCGCGATGGCGTCCGCATACACCATGGGCGATCCGGAGACCTTTAACGCGGCTCTCTCGGAATACGGCGGTTTGTTGCAGGAACATTTCGCCGCGCGAGTTGGCAAGGCGCACGTGGAATCGATTTTCAATACGCTCCAACCTTTTTACAGCGCGATGGTTATTTACGTTCTGATTTTTATTCTGGCCTGCGCTTCGTGGTTGGTCTGGAAGCAGAGACTTGGAGGTTACGCGTATTCGCTGCTGATTTTCGCATTCATCGTGCACTCTTGCGGCCTCGTCACCCGGATGTATCTGGAAGGCCGCCCGCCCGTCACCAACCTCTATTCGTCCGCCGTTTTCATCGGCTGGGCTGCGGTTTTTCTCGGTATTGTGCTCGAACGTTTTTACCGAAACGGAATCGGCAGCGCGACGGCTTCGATGGTGGGATTCATCACGCTGCTCATCGCGCATCATCTTTCCATGGATGGCGACACTATGGAGATGATGCGTGCTGTGCTCGACACCAACGCCTGGCTCGCGACTCACGTCGTCTGCGTAACACTTGGATACGCTTCTACCTTTCTTGCGGGGTTTCTCGCGCTCACTTACATCGTGCGCGGATCGCTTACAAAATCGCTCGACTCAGGCATCGCGCGGTCGCTAGCACGGATGGTCTACGGTATCGTTTGCTTCGCCACCTTGTTCAGCTTCGTCGGCACGATCCTCGGAGGCATCTGGGCAGACCAATCATGGGGCCGCTTTTGGGGCTGGGACCCGAAAGAAAACGGCGCGCTCCTCATCGTACTTTGGAATGCAATCATTCTGCACGCGCGCTGGGGCGGACTCGTGAAGCAGCGCGGGCTCATGGTAATGGCCGTGTTTGGCAACGTCGTCACAAGCTGGTCCTGGTTTGGTGTCAACATGCTGGGCATCGGTTTGCATTCCTACGGCTTCATGGACCGAGCCTTCCCGTGGTTGATCGCTTTCGGCGTGAGTCAGCTCATTGTCATGGCGCTCGGAAGCCTCCTTCCCCTCAATCTTTGGCGCAGTCGAATCGACGCGGGGACACCGCAGCGAATGGGCATAACCACAAGATCAGAAGTCGTAACAATCGTAGGAAAGAACGCCGCCTAACGTTGCCTTACGAAGAGATAATCATTAATTTTGGCGGCCGCATACATGACGTAATTCCTTGGCTAATTGTTCTCGTTCTTGGTTTCGTAAACTAGTTATCGGGGTCATGTCCGATTGCGTGCATCAGGCAGAGATTCAGGTCGCGTTTGCGCTGTGACCTACTTTTGAGTTTGCGAGAATGGTAGGTTGCGCCTCCAGCTTGCTTGTATTGTTCACCATGACTTCGGATTTAAAAAGCTTTATTCAAAAACCAAGATTCTAACGGGAATTTACTGCGAGAAAGCCGCTGCCACAGCTGGTGAGTCCGCGTCCCGCCGGCGACACGATGAGCCGTTTTTCACTCGATGGCTGTCATCGGCCAGATCGCCCACCGACCATGCCCGTCGTAGCCGACGAGGGCAGCAAAGCATGGGTCGGAGTCGAAGCGCGGCAGGCACTACGAATCGATCGATCTATTTCTGAAGACGAGCGCCACGGTCTGCGTGTCTCCGATGATTCCGTAGTCTTCTATCTTCGATGCCATTGCTTCCCTGCAATCAGTGGTACACGCACTTCGCCGCCACTCTATGATCTATTTCCTACCAAAATCTCCTTCGCTGTCGTAACGACGCAATCGGGCTCGAATCCGAATTTCTTCTGGACCTCCTTTGAGCGGCGCGGACGCTCCGAACGTTTTCATTCCGACGACGCGACCGGCTTCCCCAACGTAGCGTTCCCAGCCGAACGTCGAGGCTTGCTCGATCGCAACACGTGCTTTGACGTTGGGAGGTAACACGCCGTCCCGGTATTCTTTTGTTTGGTGTTCAAAGACGTCCCATGACGGCATCGAAACCACACGTGACCGGGTGCCTTCAGCGATCAGCTTCTCGTGCGCTTCCACGGCAAGACTAACTTCACTGCCAGAAGCGATGAGGATGACCTCGGGATTTTTGCCGGGAGTGTCGGCGAGGACGTAAGCGCCTTTGGCGACCCCAGCCGCCGAGGCGTAGTTGTTCCGATCTAGGGTTGGCAACGGTTGCCGCGACAAGGCCAGCACTGCTGGCTTATGGCGCAGTTGCATGATGTAGCGGTATGCTTCAACAACTTCATTGGCATCACCGGGTCGGAACGTGACCAGGCCCGGAATAGCGCGTAACGAGGCGAGGTGTTCGACCGGCTGGTGTGTCGGGCCATCTTCGCCGTCACCCATCGCGTCGTGTGTGAAGATGAAGATCGTGGGCAATTCCATGAGCGCAGACAGCCGGATCGCGGGCCGGACGTAGTCGCTAAAGATAAAGAAGGTCGCGCCGTACCCGCGGAGCTTCGACAGCGACAATCCGTTCACTACTGCGCCCATCGCGTGTTCGCGGATGCCGTAATGCAGGTTTTTACCACCCGGAGTGTCAGGTTGAAAACTGCCAGCACCCTCGTACGTCAACATGGTTTTGTTCGATGGCCCGAGGTCCGCCGATCCACCGAGCAACCACGGGACGTTTTGTGCGAGTACGTTCAACACTTTGCCAGAAGCCTCTCGCCCGGCTATACCCGTCGGATCGGCCGGGAATGACGGCAGGTTACGATCCCAACCTGCTGGGAGTTCGCGGTGCTGCATCCGGTCAGTCTCTTTGGCCAACTCCGGAAACTCAGCGCGATACGCCGTGACAAGTTTCGTCCAGGCCTGCCGGGCAGCGGCACCGCGCTGGCCGATGCCGGCGGCGAAATGATCGTACACGCCGTCCGGCACGAGAAACTGTGCGTCTTCCGGCCAGCCATAGCTGCGCTTGGTGGCGCGACACTCCTCATCTCCAAGTGGTTCGCCGTGCGCTTCGGGTGTATCCTGTTTCTTCGGGGAACCGTAACCGATGTGGCTGTCGAGTACGAGAAACGTGGGGCGGCCTTTCGTTTTGTGGAAGACGGCGAGGGCATGCTCGATGCGCTCGATGTCATTGGCGTCGCCGATGCGCAGAACGTTCCAGCCATAGGCGAGGAATCGCGCAGCGACGTCTTCGGTGAACGTGATGCTGGTGTTGCCTTCAATGGTGATGTGGTTGTTGTCCCAGA
>WNGK01017503.1_pt1 | contig 16693 bp, 24 predicted proteins | sample 5400601 | NCBI WGS metagenome assembly WNGK01 (sample SAMN13153376, study PRJNA577476) | soil metagenome | isolation source: 60 cm soil or saprolite under Garry oak tree replicate 1 | place: USA:California | collected 2016-06-15
GAGAGCCGTGTGCGCTGAAAGGTGCAAGCACGGTTCGGAGAGGGGCAGTCGGAAAAGGAGCGACTTATGAAACCACTTAACATCTTAAGCAGGTCCAAGGGCTATCGAAACCTCGCTGGCTGCCTACTCTACCCACGCATGTTTCAAATAGACGCCGTTGTCGGTCATGGAGATAGCCCAAGTCACCCTAGCCACTTCATCGCGCTCAATCTCAACGGGCAAATTCTGGTCATTGAGATACCAGGGGGAAATGCTGCCAAAGCGATAGTCTACATCGGGCCTCGTTTGTTTGGCGCGGGACAAGACCTTGACCCTGTTACGTTGTCTTTTGAGTCCTGTACTACAGCTAATCGACCAGACTTGAATATTCACATTCAGGGGAGTGATAAAGTGATCTGCTTTCCCAACAATGGGAAGACATTTGACTCAACATCACAGCAGCATTGATATAACCTTTAGAAGCGGCATTGCTGCCGCTTCTCGCTGGCAGGGGAAAAGACACCATGAACAAATTCACTCAAGCTCTTTGGGAAGTGATAAACGAAGCGTTAGACGAAGATGAAGAACTTCTTGCAGACATGAGAGCAATTATGTTTAAGGAGTACAAGCCGTTCTTGACAGAGGTACAAACGCTCCAAGCGAATATTCACGTGCTGAAAACCTATTTTCTCGAAAAACTCAACCAGTGGGTTGCATGGCTACCTGATACCACCATCAACCAACTTGGCAGCGAATTAGCACTGCAAGCGTTTCAAGAAGTCTATTGGAGCGTTCTAGCAGGACTCTTACAAGAACGACTGGCAACGTTCGTTTCATGAAGTGAGGAAGACATGCAAGTAGACGAGAAAGAAAGCAGACCACCTGTAACACCATCAGAGCCAGCAAGCGAACCGTTGACACCGCTTCCCCCTGATGCAGAGCAGCCAGAAGATGACGAAGACGATAGCCCCGACGCGATATTTTTTCGTGCAGTCATTGAGATACCTACGCAACCACTTCCGCGCCACTTTACCCCGCAATGGAAGCTACAACGGAGTTTAGAGCGGCATTGTACTTTTCTTATGCTTCTCATCGTTTTATCCTTGCTTGCTACTGCAGTTCTTAACATTGTCAATCAGCCAGTCGTAACCGTTACGCTTTTACCTATTCATAAATCTGTGCAGCTTACAACCACGTTACCAATACCGACCCGAACGCTTGCGCCTGTTACGATCAATCGGACATTGACCGCACCGACTACAGGCAAAGGCCACCAGGACGCTAGAGCGGCTACAGGAACCTTGACCTTTTACAATGGGCAGTCAACAGCCCAAATTATACCGATAGGGAGCGTATTTACTGGTAATGATGGAGTAAAAATAACTACTGATGAAGCGGTGACAATACCAGCGGCGAACGCGCCATCATGGGGAATCGCTACTATTTCAGCCCATGCCATAAACCCAGGAGGTACAGAAAATATTCAAGCACTTGATATTAACAGTACCGTTTCAAGCGCGGTGTTTGTCAAAAATCTGGCAGCGTTCACAGGTGGAGAGGATGCTAGAGACTACAAGGCAGTATCGCGGCGTGATCTTGATACCTTGACCGCAAAACTCCAACAGCAGCTTGACCAGGAGATACCCCAGGCATTTAGTACACACCCAGGTGAGGAAGTTACGCCTGTCAATTGTGCATTTACAAAATCCGCCGATCACGGCTTCGGAGATGAGGCGCAGATGCTTACCGTAAAAGCCTCGAAAACGTGCGCGGCCATTGCCTATAACCAGGACACGCTCCAGCAGAAAGTAGTACCAATTTTCAACGCTACACGCCCAGGACGCCAGTATGAGCTAGTGAACAGCGTACAAACAACGGTTCTGAGTGTTTCACCTTTTCTTGTTCATGTAAGTGGTCAATGGTCATATGTGTTTATGCAGAACTACGAGCAGTATTTAGCAGAGCAGATACAAGGAGAGACGCCAGCGCAGGCCAGAGCGTATCTGTTCAAAACTGGTCTTGTATCACGTGTCACCATCACGCAGACGCAGACCTTACCAGACTTTTATCACATCAAATTTCTTATTCTCATCAGAGTGTAGGACGCGATGACGAAGCGGTTAAACAGGACACAAACACAATACATTTGGCGCGAGATGATAGAACTTGCAAGATTTCTCACGGTTTACAGCGTCCCACCGCCACACATCAAAGATGCTGTAAAGCAATTGAGAGATGATCTTCTCAAGATGATACGGGCAGGCATCACAGACATAACCGTTGACCGAAATAGTTACCTGGAAACTATCACAGACCAGGAGAAAGGCGAAGCACCATGAAAGAAGTGTACTGTTTCCAAGAGGTCAGTACCGACATAGCCCAGGGTGAAAAAGTCTCGTTTCCGTTTCATCCTGTCATCTATGTAACCTTAGTGCGAAAAAGCCGTGAGAGCCAGGAAATCAAGGCTACTATCGAGTTATGCCTATGCACAAGTGATGAGTGCATAGCTATCGTTGAACAAACATTTGAAACGATACAAGCTGTTCTTAATGCGTTTGATCTACCCGATCATGTAGAGCTTTTTGAAATGGTAGAAGAGTAGCAGTTTGCTAGCATTGCCTGTGTGAAGCGAGGCAAGGAGACCGTCGATGAAAGGACTGGACGTGATGCCGCCGCCAGCGGAACCCACCCTGCCCGATGACCCGGAACTGCACTATCTCTCGCTGGGTGGTCTCTTACCGGAGGCGCACCGGCTGGCGCTCCAGCCCGACCTGGGTCTGGTGGCCCGCCTCTACGCCGACGCGGAGGGTGTCCCGCGCCTGAAGCACGTGCAATGGTTCACGCCGATCGAGATGGCGCTGGTGCCGGCCCTCTTAGAGCAGTACCCGCACTACTGCCCCTACGAGGTGAGGCTCTCCCACTTTAGCAGCACACGTGTCTCCGAGCGGGTCATCGAGCGTATGCGCGAGCAGGCGTATGAGGCGCGCGAGAGCGGGGAGTGGGATGCGCTCATGTGTCCGATGCGCAACGTGCTCTCGCGCGTGCGGCTCAAACTGCGCCCCTTTGGCATCAAGATCGTCTCGCTGGTGGAAGTGGGCTATGCCCTCGTTCCGACGAGACCGCGAGGGAGGGAGACACGATGAAGCAGGTCATTACGGCTAAACTGAAACTCCTGGCGACCCCTGAGCAGCAGCAGATGCTCAGGCAGACCCAACTGGCCTACCGGGACGCGCTCAACTACGCCAGTCGCTATGCCTTCGAGCATGGCAAACTCTCCAACACCGAACGCTTGCAGCGAGGCACCTATCGCGACATCCGCGGCTTGTTCCACCTCCCCTCACAGATGGCCTGCAATGTGCCCCGCCAGGTCGCAGCGACCTACAAAGGCTTGTGGACGAAGCTCAAGCAGAACCTTGCCCATCGCAAGGCAGGCCACACCAAAAAACGGTACAAGGGATTGGACCAGCCGCCCAAGTACGTCTCCCCCACGCTGACCTACAACTACGGCTATGATTATACGTTCAAAACAGGACAGCAAGTGAGCGTGTTGACGCTCCACGGACGGATCATCCTGCCCTACCAGGGCTACGATCCGCACGTGGCCCTCATCCAGCACGGAGCAACCATTGGCGCGGCCAAACTCTGGTACGACAAGTCGCACAAGCAGTTTTACCTGCTGGTCTCGTTAGAAGTGGAGATACCAGAGCCAACCCCTGAAGCACTTCCTGCTGTGGTAGGCGTCGATGTGGGCATGCGCTACCTGGCGACCACAGCGACCCTGACCAACCAGAGTCACTTTTACCCTGGGAAACGAGTGCGGGCGCGTGCTGACCACTACGCCCGGCTTCGTAAACGCTTGCAGAAGAAAGGCACTCGTTCCGCCACGAGACGCATGATCGCGCTCGGCGGGCGAGAGAGACGGTTGAAGCTGCAAACCAATCACAGCATCGCGAAACAGATTGTGGAAGCGCACCCACACACCTTGATCGGCCTGGAAGAGCTCACCGGCATACGTGAGCGTACCAAACGGCGCAAGCGACGACGCAAGAAGAACGGGAAAGGCACCGAACCCGTTTCCCCCAAAGCGCGTCGCGCCAATCGTCATGCCTCCAAGTGGACATTTGCCGAACTGCACCATGTGATTGCCTACAAAGCGAGCCTGTCCGGTTCTTTTGCCATCAAGGTGGATGCGAACTACACCAGTCAGGCGTGTCCACTGTGCGGCTACACAAGCAAGCAGAACCGACCGAAAAAAGGTCTGCTGTTTTGCTGTCAGAACAAGCAGTGTCCTCATTGGCAGCAGACAGGCCAGCCCTACACCCTACATGCTGATCTGGTGGGTGCGCGCAACATCGCGATGCGAACGCTTCTCACGCGACAGGATTGGATGAGAACGGGCGTTTTGTCAGTCCGCCTTGATGTATCGGACCATGAGGCCAAAGCTGCGCGTCTCGCGAGGTACGCAGAATTGCGGTGGAGTTCAGATACAAGCCTCTCCCTTTAGAGGGATGGGGTAACTGACCATAGACATGGATCCGACGGTACTCACTGATACTCTCAGTAAGCTGTTAACGGAACGAGGACTTTACCCAACCGTCAATGGCACTGTTTTGTATGGACTACCACAGACAGATGAATTAACCCTGCCTCCCGATGTCACCATTCACGAAATCGGCCTGGATGAAATCGATCTCTTTCTGCAACTGTGGGCAGATGGCTTTGAATTCCAGCCGGGGAATGAGACAGACACCATCAAAGCTATTCGAAAAGGCGCGTTCTCTATTCCCGGCAGTCACCTCTATATCGCTTACGTGAATGGGACAGCGGCAGCGATGGCCGGATTGTATATCGATGATGGCATGGGATACCTGAGCGGAGGCGCGACATTGCCCGCCTTCCGCAAGCGAGGATGCCACACGGCGCTGACGCAACGTCGATCGCTTGACGCTGCCAGAGTAGGATGCGAGCTGATACTTGGGCATACGGGCACATTCGGCTCGATCAGCCAGAACAATATGGAACGCTCGGGACTGCGGATAGCCTATATTATGATGTCGTGGGTCGATGGAGGTATATAGAGCAATAGAGAGTCCTTCTTTCAAGCAAGAGTTGCATTCGTATATGCCTGCGAAACATCCTGTACGGGCGGAATAATCTTCATTGCTACCAGGAATTGCGTCATTGCTTGCCACGTAGCGCTATCGTTATAGCCTAACTGCACCTGTCCATTGCCCTGCCAGATGGGAATGGTCGCCTGCAACACGCTCGTTGCATTTTCGACATTCATGCCTGGAATATAGCTCTTGCTGATTTGCACGGCTTCGGCGGGGTTCGCTATAACATCTTTCAAGCCTTTGATGGTGGCCTGCACAAAGGCCTTGACCATCTGCGGCTGATTGTGCAGCGTATCTTCGGTGGTAATAATGCCGTTGGAGACGAGCGGTTGGTAATCGGATACGTCGAATGTGCGCACCGCCAGTCCCTGCTTTCGCAGCTGTAACGGCTCGTTGTTGGAGTAGCCCACGACCGCGTCAAAGCGGTGTTGCAGCAGGGCTGTGACCTGGGTAAACCCGATCGATTGCACGTGCACGTCAGAGAGCGACAGGTGGGCGTAATGCAGCAGCGCCCGCAGCCCGACATAGGTCGCGCCAAAGGGGCCGGGCTCGCCGATGGTATGGCCCTTGATGTCGGCGAGCGTATGGATGGATGAGTTCGCGGGGACGATCAGGCTGACCGGGTAACGTTGGTAGATGGTGGCGACATTGACCACCGAAATGTTCTTGCTGCGCGCGACCAGCTCTTCATCACCGCTGGCAAAGACAAAGGTATCGTGACCAACCGCCAGCGATCCGATCAGGTCATTGACAAAACCATGATGGAAATCCACATTCAGGCCCGCAGCCTTGTAGTACCCTTTACTCTGCGCAACGTAGAACGGCGCGAATTGAATATCCGGTATGTAGCCAAAAGCAATAGAAACATTTGTCAATGAGCCTGCTCCTGGGGTTGAGCTATTGCTGCCGCTTCCCCCATTGGAGCTACAGCCGACCAGAAGCAGTGACAACAAGGCTACCAGCACGAGCAAAGACGAGAAAAAAGACGAACGATGACGGGTATGCATCTGTATTCCTCTCCAATGTATGAATGCGTGTATCATCCAGCGATGCCTAATAGATGACCTCGGCCAGTTTCACCAGCAACCAGGAAGCGCTATAATAAAGAGCGGCCAGACCTCCCAGGACTATCAGTGTCGCATAGAGCAAGGGCGCATTAAACTGGTCTGTTGCTACCAATACCAGCGCACCAAGTCCTTGCGAACCCTGGCTGACGAATTCGCCTACCAATGCTCCGGTGATTGAAAGCGTCAGGCCGGTACGCAGCGCGGCGAGAATGGCTGGCAGGGCCAGTGGAAATTCGATATGCGCCAGCAGTGACCAGCCAGACGCGCCCTCGACGCGCGCCGCGTCGATCAATGCACGGTCCATCGTCTGGAATCCCAGCGCGGTCGTAATCACCATCGGGAACAGCATAATCAGTGTACAAAGAATGATGATAGGCACTGCGCCATAACCAAACACCAGGTAGAGTACAGGAGCGATTACAATGGCTGGTATGGCCTGACCTGCAGCGAGATATGGCTGCATGGTAATCGCGAAAAGGCGAGATTTCGCTATGCCATATCCCATCGGTAACGCAATCAGTATCGCCAGCAAAAAGCCCACCAGGCTTTCCTGAATCGTGACCAGCGCATTACTGAGAAACAGCCCTGAAGCGATGCCATCTGATAGCGTGGCGAAGACATCGCCAGGCGCGGGCAAGATCAGGCTCAGGCTCCTGTCATGCCTGATGGTGGTAGCGAGATACCAGCTTACGAGGATGAACGCTCCTAACAAGAGAGGAGGCACGATCAAAAGGATACGCCGCGTGACTACGTTTACGGTCTGACCACGCTTGCCGGCAGGCGCAACGGGTGTTCTGCCAACTGGCGCTGATTCGTGCGCATCCGGCACCAGTTTTTCTGGCGCTATCGTCTTTACACTCATCGACTTCCCTCGGTCTAAGCTATACTGACAGTCTTTCCAGGACAACGAGACAGCAAGGACTGTCAATTCAACTAACCCTGGGAGGCTTGTGAGGGAGACATAAGGAGAGCAATACGGATAGTCCAGCCGCTATTGGTAGTCGGCAGATAGACTAACCACCCTGTAGCCGAGCGTCGCTCATAAATGATGCGCGATGAGACTCGCGGGCTTGGTGCGTCTTATCAAAGATACACCTTACCGCCGGTCGGGAATTGCACCCTGCCCCGAAGGTCTCTATACATAGTATGTCACATAGTTCCGCGAAAAGCAAGCGTCCTATTGACTGCTTGCTTTCTTTGGCTTTGTACGGGGAATGACAATCCGTACAGGATGGACTACCGAGGGTGTTGCTACCTTCTTCCCATCCTCTACACCCTCCGCTCGTTGAAAAGCATCAGGTGCTACTTTGCGCACAATGTTATACGCGCCGTTGAGATCGGCATTGATGTACCGGTTGTTTGATGCACGGTACAGCCCACGCTCTAGACGTTTCCCGCTAAACGTGTGCTTCGTCTCATCGCCTGGCGAGCGCACCGGCAACGGGTCACGATCAAGAAAACTGGCCTTACTCGTGTAGGACTCTTCCGTGAGTCTCACGCGAATACCTACCAGTTCAGCCTTGTAGGTGAGCATGTGGATGAGACGGGCGTGGGGGATTTGCACAAAGTTCTGGTTATTGCGCTTACCCATCTCTATTTCCTGCTTCCATCCGTCATTCTTGCCAATGACCAGCGTACCGATACCCTCTTGTACCAGTACATCAACAATCCTTGAACTGGCTGTATGCATGTAATGATCGATACGCCGATTGCGCTTGTTCGCCATGCGTTGCATACGCTTAGTGGTACCTGTTGTGCCGAGCTTCTTTTGCAGTTCTGCTTTGCGCTTGTTGTAGAATTGGTTGGTGGACTTGACTGGACGCCCGTTAACGACTACTGGGCAGAACCCAGGTTTGTTTGAGGCTAGCGCTACCAGGTTGTTCACGCCAATGTCTATGCCAGCGTAGTAGGCAGGATTGACGGGGGCTTGCTTTACGGCTTGATCGTAGACCACTTCGACGACGTAGTAGCCTTTTCGGGGGATGATACGCACTTGATCGATACTCTCTGCATGTTGGGTTTTGACCTCAATAGGCAGCATGGAAGGTTGCACGAGACCCTGCTTTAAGCGATGCTTGCTGAGCGCCTGGATGGTGTACACAAGGAGATTACGACCCTCGCTCTTATCCTTGTATTTGGGAAGCTGTGGGCGTCCAGTGAACTTCGAGGGGTCTTGCTCGTAGCTCTCCCGCGCTGCACGGAAGGACTTCCAATTTTTGACCAATCCCTTGAGTACCCATTGCGCAACTTTGGCCGGAAGCGCACGGTACGCCTCGTGGGACTGCATGCGCTTGTCCAACTGGTTGTAGGTGAGATAGCGACCCTCACGAATGAAGACCTGCCGTAACTCGTAGTTGGCGGCGTTGTAGATGTTCTTGGAGGCAAAGGCGGCAGCATCAATTGCGGTGTAGCGCGGGTCATTGCGACTAATGACGTGTTGCTCAACTAACTGCATGGCGGCTTCCCTCTTGCGGCTTCTACTACTGATACATTCTTTTTCACACCTAGCTGGACGGTAACGAGTCGGCTCTCTCTTTGGGCTAGTCAGTATTGGGTATGTTCGGTGTTCGCTTCCACCACCGAAACTTTCGGTCAGCGAGAGTGGTGACCGCATGGTGCAGCATTTTTTCATGGCTCCCAGATACGATCTCGCGCCCAATGCCTACATCCTCGACTTGGCACGGCCTAGTGTCTCAAAAATTATTCGCCGCTTCCAGGCACGACTCGCACAAAAAGCACCGTTCCCAGAAGAATTACAGCAACCTTATGCGATAGAGCGGTGAGACGATGAAGTGAACATCCGGGACAGACAGTAAGCAGAACCATCCTTGTAGCTTTCACTACTCGGACGGTTTTTTCAGGCCCCCATTCCCGGCCAAGTATACTATAAAACGCCATAAATCGCTATATTTTCAAACACCCCAATGTCAGGTAGAACCCCTGGCAGACCGTTTTCAGGTTTCGATGCGCTGACCAACAAAAGAGCTTGTTCATGTGTGGCGAAAAATGGGAACCTCTGCCCTCCCCTTTTATGCCTCATCCTCTGAAGACTCCTGTCTGTCTCTGCTTGTCATGGCTACGTGGTTCGGCATTGACAGCTTTGCTCATACTTTCACCGCAATGTCAGCACCGGCAGGTGCCCTATTGCCCGAGACGGTGCTGTTGATCAAGGTGAGCCTGCCGCCATTGTAGATGCCGCCGCCGCTGGTAGAGGCGGAATTGCTTGAGACGGTGCTGTTGATCAGGGTGAGCGTACCCGCATTGTAAATGCCACCGCCCGAGGCGTAGAGGTTAGTTGCCGAATTGCCGGAGACGGTGCTGTTGATCAGGGTGAGCGTGCCCGCATTGTCGATGCCGCCCCCGCCGAGAGCTCTATTGCCCGAGACGGTGGTGTTAGTAAGGGTGAGTGTGCCCTCATTGTAGATGCCACCTCCGTTGGGATAGCCCTCACCCGGCTCGCCGTCCTTGATCGTCAAGTTGGATATGGTCACGAGGACACCCTTGCTCACGTCGAACACCCTGCCAGCGTTTCCTCCGCTGATCGCGAGGATCCCCGCGCCTGGACCGCGAATCGTCACGTTCCTGCCTATGAGTATATCTCTGCCGTTCGTCGGAGTGCTGCTGGGTCTCGAGATCGTGCCTCTCAGACTCCCATCAAACGTAATGGTGCTTCCTTCAGGTGCATTCGCAATGACCCAGCGCAGTGATCCTACCCCATCGTCCTGGAGATTCGTGACGAGGGTCGGATCGGCAGACTTGGGAGGCGTGGGAGGCGTGGGAGCCTGGTGAGTGAGGAACCACCCGCTGTCCCGATCGAGAAGGCTACACTGAGCAACACGACGAGCACACTGACAACCGAACTCACGCTATAGCTTCGTTGTTGACGTGCCCGATATCCGGCATAATAATCAGATTCGGCATCTGATTCTCCCTGCGGCGGACTCTGCCATCCAGGGCGTTCGTCACGAGGAGTGTCGACTGGCTGAGGATAAAAGGGTTCCTGTCCGGGTGCCCTATTGCGTTGCCCTGGAGGTTGCCAGTCGGGATCGGCAAACTGCATTTCTTCCGTGCTCATAAACGTAGTACTCCTGTGAAAATTCTGAAATTCAGGCTTGATTGACTGGTGGAGGCTTCTCCTAGACCTCTGCACGAGAGGTTCTTCCAAGAAAGGCTGCTATTGCCGTGAGAGCAAAGCCAATGGGCACAAGGAAGAAACCCACACCGAAGTAAGACCACCAAGCCCATGGGAGAGCTAAGACATCGAGGAGAAGCTGAAGGAAAAGCCCCGCGAGAGCTGCGACACGCCTCAGTCTGAGAAGTCCAGGTGAGAGTACTCTGAAACAGGCTGCGACACTTATCCCCAAAACAATGAGTGCGCCTAGCGGTGACCCCGACATAGGCAAGCCGAAGAGACGACTCCCCTCTCCTCTCAATAATTCCCATTCGTAGGTCGGATGTCCCGTAGAAGAATATCGTAACCCCGAAATGAACATCGGGAGGAAGAAACCAAGTATGATCAAGGCCACTCCCACCAGGCTTACTATCGCACCAATGCGATGAAACAACCATGTTGATTGCATAGCAAACCTCTTTCTCTTGGCCGTTTCAAGGGCCAGATCGTGCTATCAGTACGCTTGAAAGGTTCTGTGTAGAGTATAAGCCAAAGGTATCCCAGGGAAGGTGTGTCATTTGCCCCATTTCTTCTCTCCGCTCCCATCCAAACAACCGGTGGTCGCACAAACAACTTGCACATCGGGTTAGCTAGTAAGCGTGTGCAAGTTTCCTTTGTAGAAGATCAGGTTCAGAGACGACCGATCAAAACGTGAGGGAGCAGTTGCCGATGCTCAGGAATGAGTGTCTCGTTCATGACTCTGGTGGGCTTCGACGACAAAGGTCCCAATTGCCATGACGAGGAAGCCGAGGGGCACCACCACGAAGCCCCATGCAAAATCTAGGTTATCTAGGTTGAAATACACAAAGTTCAGAAAAAAAGGGAGTTCAAGGTAGATCTGAATGGCCAGTCCCCCTCCTGCCGCCACGCGTTTCAGCCAGACAAGCCGCGGAGAGTGGTCTCCGGACAATTCTCCCAGGCTTCTGCCGAGAACGATCAGCATCCCCAGCAAAGGAAGAGCGTCCAGCAGAGCGGCCAGGAAACGGAGACCCAGAGTCTGGTAGTAGGAGGCAGACAACACAGGTATCAATTCATACAAGAAAACATTGTGAGGATTCCCCGTGCTAGGCAGGAAGAACCCAAGAATGATCAGGGCCACTCCTACAAGGCTGACCATCGCGCCAATGCGAGCAGATGAGGAGAATGATCGCATGGCAGACCTCTTTCTCTGGCCCGTTTCAAGGGTCAGACAGTGCTACAAGGACGCGTGAAAGTTTCTATGAAGAGGATCAGCCAAAGGTACCCCAGGAAAGAAGTGTCATTTGCCCCATTTCTTCCCTCACTCCCATGCAAGCAACAGGTCGCCTCATGAAAAGTCTGCCCATTGGGTTAGCTAAACTGATGTGCAGCTTTTTTAAGAGACACGCATGGGAACTGGGAACAAGAAATGGGGCAAATGACCCTGCTTGTACGAATGCCTCTTGGGATATACTCGCCAAAGAACTTTGCTCGTCTCTCTTGTCAAGGAGGCTCATCGACATGTGTAAGATATCAACTCCTCCACCGGGGCTCTTGCTGGTTGCACCCTGGCAAGCACCCATCAGCTGGCTCCTCTTCACGATCGTGCTGATCGTGCTGCTGCGCTGGCTTACCAAAACCTACACCGCCGATCTGCGCCAGCCCACTTCACCTTCGGTACGACCTGCTCAACGGTCGCTGCTGATCGTTACCTATACTCTCCTGCTTGCCTGTTCGTTTGTGGTGTTCCTTGTTGCCACCCCCTCCTTGCTGGTGTTGAACCAGTGGTTCCAGAGCCAACTCTCTCTTCTGAGTCATACTTGCGATCCGTACAGCGACCAATACTTGTCCCTCAATTGGATCACTGCTCAGGCAAGCCATGCAGAAACGAACGTAGGCTTGCTGTCGTCTGCAGGGCTGATCGTGGCTCTCATCTGCATGGGTCTGTACAGGCTCTCGCGTGGGTCGATACGCCAAGGCGGGGGCAGCAGGGATCGACACATGGTATGGCTTCGTCCTGGGACTCTCTTCTCGCCCTGCTGCTCCTCATCGCCACAAACGGGGTCTTCGCAGGGGCTTCAGTTTTTGGAGAGACGAGGGGCTGCGGTGAAGATTGCGGCTTTGTGATAGGGCTGGGTATCATGCCTGTAGGCAGTGTCCTGGGTATCCCAGCACTCCTGCTGACCCTGCTGGCACTGACTCGTGGACTCATTGGCCTGAGGAGGGGGCGGCAATGGGACTGGTTTGTGGGAATACTGCTTCTGCTGGCGGTGAGTGTAGGGTTCTTCTTGCAACTCCTGCTTGGACCAGGATGGCTCGATCTACAACCCTATCACGATTTGCTTGATTTACCATTTAACAATTTGCCGGATACTGCTCTGGTCTTGACAGTCCTCAGCTTCCTGCCTGTGGCCCTCTTGCTTTCCACGCTCTCTCGTCCAAAACCAAACAGGTTGTAGGGCAGAAGCCATCGCGCCCTCCAGGAGTCATTCATGGCGGAATGTGCACAGAGGTCTTTTCTCTCCAAAAGAATGGACACCATCTTGTGCCCACCTTTCGTCGTCCGAGAATCGAGAGCATCTGGCGCCCAAGAGAGAGGTGTGAAGGCTCCTCCAGACTGGAAGGAGGATGAGATACACAGATTTTACTATGTATTCTTCATATTTTTACTTTCTTCTCTTCTCCGCTCATGCATTCCTCTCAATGAGAGCCAGAGAAAGGAACCATTTCGCAGTTAAGCTTCATCCTTCCCTAATAAGCTCTACAAAAGAGTTTTTCACCAGGCTGATTTGAGGTATGTGACAGCCGCACTACCTTTACCTCAAAGTCAAACTCAATACTCAATGTGGTTTTGCCAAATGTCACATACATGCGAAGAAATGCAAGGGATTGCTAGCGGTTCTCGGTACGGTGAAATTCCTCGGCATAGGCAACCCAGTACTTCTTCCCGAGTTCAGCTATGCGCGTGCGCATCATCTTTTCCAGTTCATCCACCCTGCCGATGAACTGGCTCTGATGGCAGAGCAACGCTTCAATCTTTTTGTCCATGGTCTCAGAGATATCGACAAAGTAATTGCTAAATGGTGCTCCGCCTGGCCAGAAGCAAGGTGATCTGGATGGTAGCGGCCTATAATCATCACAGGCGTCCAGGTGCGATCCGGCGACTGGCAGATCACGCGCGTGGGCCGGTATTTGCGCAGCACGCGCACAATATCGCGCCGCAGTTCGATGGTGGGCTGCAATTGCCCATCGGGGTAGTCGAGGAAGATCACATCCTTCACGCCCAACACTGCTCCCGCCGCTCGCTGTTCGCGCTTGCGCGTTTCGGCAATGGCCCGGCGCGCGGCTGGTCCCACATCGGTCGCCTCGTCCGGGCCACCGCCAACCGCATCCGTCAATAACACATAGTAGACATCCCATCCTTCACGCACCCACTTTGCAACCGTACCAGCCGCGCCAAATTCCGCGTCATCCGGGTGCGCGACGATGACCATCGCGACTTTTTTCTGCTCCTGTTGCTGTTCGCTCACCATTGTTCTTCTTTCTAAAAAATACTGCCCATAAACAACGACTCCTGACTCGTGGGAGTAGGAGTGGTTCAGAACCTTCATAGGGGTTAGTAAATCACTATTTTTCTGCAAGCACAAGCAGCAGCCCACCGAGCAGGCCAAGGTTTTTGAGGAACTGTATCTGCTGGTTCTTGCGCCCCGTGCTGCTCTCTTCTTTCCAGAAGGCATGGCCGACCACTGTGGTTGGCACAATCGTGCCGAGCAGGATAAGTGTCGCCAATTTCGGCGCGATGTCCAGCGCAAGCATCGTTCCACCAATCACCATCAAGGCTCCATTGAGTTCCACCGCCTGCTGCGGCCCTGGAATGCCGACCTCGGCGACTTTATTGACTCGCCCTCCCGGGTCGATGAAGGCCTGCGCGCCGCCAGAAATGAATATGCCTGATAAACATATGTGACCAAGCGACCGTATCAACGACATGTGTAGACTCCATTCTTATTGTAGTGGCACAACCCAATGCGCCATCCAACGTCTTTCACTATGATTACGTAAACGAATGACGACCTGGTGACGATAGACCCGGAGCGCAAATGATACAACGAGATCGGGTTCATCAAGATGAAATTCAAAGGTTGTATGCCCTTCGTTGCGTCCAGGTTCTTTTTCATAACCGGTGAACCAGGGGGACATCAGGTTGATGTGAGTTACTGGATATGCTCCAGGTCGCTCTGTAAACACGAGGTTGGGAGCTTCCCAGCCCGAATGCGTATGCCCGCTGATGTAGAGAGAACCATTGCGCCGCGTTGCCAGGATTGCCCGCACCGTATCAGAATTGTGAATGTAGAAAAAGGGAGCGAGAGAATGATAATCACGATTGCGCGCTGGATCGCGGTCTAACACGGTATTGTAGAGCGGGCAATGGGCGAAAATCACTGCGATATGGGCGGGATGTTTCGCCAGAGCGGTCTTCAGAAAGGCCAGCGTCTCCTCGGAAAAGCGCGGTTCGGGATAGCCTACCGCGTCGAGCATAACGCAGAGGACTTCGCCCTCAACCCAGTAGTAATGCACGGGTTTTCCCCAGAAGGTGACGTAATCCTGTATGAGCTGTTCCAGTGTATCCTCCCCACCTTCATGCTCAGGCCACATTTCGTGATTGCCTATACCTGGGTAGAATGGTATCTTTCCAAGTTGCGCACCCAGTTCCTGCCGCGCTAACTGGTAGTTCCCAGGCGTTCCCGTTTCGACGATATCACCCGGAGAGATACAAAAAGCCGGCGCCCCCTCTTTCGACCACAGTGCCCGCAAATCGCGAAACATGGGGCTGAGACGCTGCGCGTGATAATTTCGCCACTGGTCGGCGGTGTAATAGTGAAGATCGCCCAGGGCCCAGAAGTAAAGCAGCTCCTCGTCGGATGTGTTGATAGAATCTGACGATTGAACTCATAGCAGAAGACCGGTCCTCCTTCAATGCTCCTGGTTGTATTATAGAACATCAACTTTGCTATTCAAAAAAGAACCGTATAGAATAGTGTAGATTATGTTATTCGCTCATGAAACGACGTTAGGAAATTGAGGATGTAGGACGTAAGCTACGCACAACAATAAAGGTTGATGCAGCATGAAAATTCTCCTTGTCATACATGGCTATCCCATGCGCTATAATGCTGGCTCCGAAGTATATACGCAGAGCCTGGCGCAAGCTCTCGCTGACCGGCATGAGGTACATGTCTTCACAAGACAGCAGAACAAGTTCTTGCCTGATTATGTTCTTACAGAGGATTTCGATTCTTTCGAGGAAGTGTTTAAATTTCACTCACCAGGTCTGGCACCAGTACGTGATACTTCTGGAGCTTACCATATCAAACCTTCTGGTCAAGCTGCCTATTCAGGACGCTATCTGAACACTTTTGGTTTTTATGAACGTCGGGCAGCAGTAAGAACGGAAAATGGCTGGTTTCATATCCAGACCTCTGGTAAACGACTTTCTGATGAACGGTATGCCTGGTGCGGTAACTTTCAGGGCGGTCGCTGTACCGTTCGACGTTTCGATGGACTTTACTTACATCTCCAACCTGATGGCAAACCAGTTTACCAGGCATGCTACCGATATACAGGTGATTATCGTGATGGAATAGCTGTTGTCCAGGGAGAAAATGGTCTGCATACCCATATCAACCTTCATGGAGAACTGTTGCATGGAAGATGGTTGATCGATCTAGATGTCTTCCACAGGGGATTGGGAGGATAAGATCCTCGAAATGTTTGAGTGCGAAGGGCCAATTGGCTTGTAGAGCCAATTTACCAGCTTAGCGTACAAAAAGCAGGGGTGGATATGCTGACCCCTATCACGCACGTTCAATAAACTGCTCGGTAGTACGGCGCATCAGACGGCGGCAGGGAAGGTTTACCAAGTATTCGGTCTGAAATCTTCTCGGCCATCATCATTACTGGTGCGTTCAAGTTGCCGGTGACGACTCTCGGCATGATCGATGCGTCGACGATCCGCATGCGCTGCACCGATTTCACCCTTGCCTCGCTGTCGACGACGGCCTCCGCGTCAGCGCCCATCCGGCAGGTACCGGATGGGTGATACGACGTGCCAGTTCTTTGCCGAATGAACGTCTCGATCTCGCTGTCGCTGATCACGTCGGGGCCCGGACGAAGTTCTTGCCCACGATATGTATCCCAAGCGGGCTGGCGTATCATCGTTCGCGCCAGTCGAACGCCATCGACGAGATCCTTCACGTCAGGCCTCGCTTCCAGATGATTGAAGACGATCGAGGGTGGGTCTGCCGGGTTTGCCGATCTCAGCGTTACTTCACCGCGACTCTCCGGCCGCGAAAGATCCATCCAGCATTGAAAGCCAGGGATTGGGACAAGCTTGCCGTTGATTA
>WNGK01003618.1_pt1 | contig 16690 bp, 17 predicted proteins | sample 5400601 | NCBI WGS metagenome assembly WNGK01 (sample SAMN13153376, study PRJNA577476) | soil metagenome | isolation source: 60 cm soil or saprolite under Garry oak tree replicate 1 | place: USA:California | collected 2016-06-15
GACCTCCCGAGACCAAACAAGAAACGTGTTAGCGTACCGGAGATGAAGCCCCTGCTCGACCGGATGCGAGCAGAAGACGCCTAGGTCCACCTAGGACCACCCCAAGAGGCTTCTATCCTGGATTCGTTTGAGGCAGAAGTCAAGTACAAGCGATTTCAGGCTCTACTAGCCGAAACCGTTGGAGAAGCACTGGCTGTGAGTTAGGCCTCGATCTCTACCGGGGTTGGATGCTGAGTTGCTTGGGCTCTCGATGGGCTCGGTAAGCGAACAGCACGACCTGGAGTTGCAATAGAAGCAATAGAAGCAATAGATCGCCAATAGGGCTGTACACTATTCCGAAGGCGAGGCCGGCGACGACGATGGCAGCGATTGTCGAGGCTAGGAAGCCCCACTTTCTCAGGGTCCAGCAGGCGTACGCGAGAACTGCTTCCAAGATAGCAAGCACCAAGGTGAACGCAAAGTAGAGCGTCCCGGCAGCAACGGCGACCGCGAAGGCCAAGTAGACTAGTAGAATCGCGCTAACTAGTAGCCAGTAGACTGTTCCTTCCGCGGCGAAGGTCTTTGCGTGTTCCGGTTTTGTCTGGTTCAACTCTTCCACCAATGATAGCTTTGATCAGTAGATTCCAGTTGTTATCGAGATATCGACTTGGGTCCAAGCGCCCGACTCAACGATAGCAGTCTTCGGCAAGCCAGGGCAGAAAGGAATGAAGCCAAGATAGTGGTCCGAGTAGTCCTCGTAACAAGTCGTTATTGTCAGGTAGTATACTCCAGGGTTCAAACCGACCGTGAAGGTTCCCTGGACCGTGCACCCACCTATCAGGACCCAGTTCACCGGGACCCTTAGAGGCTGATCAGAAGACGGTGAGGGCGTTATCACAACCTCGATCTGGTTGTACGGTGCTGGCGCGGGCGCCGTGGTCGGAGGTACTCTGCAGAGAGGGGCGACATTTCCGATTGAGATACTTCCCACGATTCCACCAGTCGCACCCTGTAGAGGAGGGCTGGCGAGAGGAGCCAGGTACCCGCCCGGCGAAACCATGAAACCCGCCACTGTCGACGCAGTCGTAAGCAAGAGCGCGGCGACGATAACAGCCGTGGTCCTAGTTACTCGCATGATTCTTACCTGGCTATCTACATGGTGGTAAAGCGGTTAAGTCTACAGGTTAGAACGGCGCGTTCGGATCCCAGAACAAGGTAATCACACGTTCACGAACGGTCGTCTAGGCTTCCATCTTCCAGTAGGGTGGATAATTCTCCAGAATACCGTGCTGGTCGAGCTTGATCTCTGTCTTGAACCGGCTGCTCTTGTACTGGTATGTTCGATTGCCGAGGCTGGTGTAGGTCTGCTGGCCGGGCGTGATTGTCATCTTCGGGAACTGGACCCAGGCGGTAGTGATCTCGCCTGACCTTCCAGGTCCCAGATGGAGACGTTTGATAGGGAGCATGTTGGTCGACGGAGTCATGTTAATGTCAATATCCCGGGCACCTCTGACGCGTGCTAGCTCGTGATCATCCTGCAGCCATCTGTTTTTCTGATCGACGACAAGGTTGCGCTGTTTTCTGTCTTGACCATAGGTTGTTGTGATCTCTGCCTGGCGTGTCTGCCACTTGGAATCACAGGTTACACGGTAGTGGAGGTTGAAGGGTCTCTTCTCCATTATCCCGACTATGAATCCTTCAAGAACGTGGCTGTTGAGTTTGTTCTCTAGGCTAAAGTGTTCTAGGCTATTCCACCACAGCCCACGCCAAACCCTCACGTGAAACTGTTGTGCTTTTTCCGATCTTGGCATCAAACCGAATTGTGATTGCGGAGTCTTAATTGGTTTCACTAGATACTAGTGATGGCAGGGGTCTGCCAGCCAGTTGGCGTCTGAGCCGCTCAAGATCCTTCTCGGAGAGTCGTTCCTTGATAGCGTTGGCAAGCTTCTCCTTCTTCTCAACAACATTACCCCTTACCAGGAGTCAACGGCTCAAAAGAAGCAACAGTAAGATCCAGAAGAGCCTTCTCCGCTCAACTTGTTCAGCCTCACACGCTCAGCAGAACGAGTAAAAACCGACTTCAGGGAAAATTAGTGTTACGGAAACCTCGAGCTAATCATGTCGAAACTCGTTGCTCGTGGGATCTTCTAGTCGGTGAGAGTTATGATGTAGACAGGCTGATCTGATTCAATATTATGGCCGTATTTCTTGATATTGATGGTTTCTGTCCCACGTTCGAAAAAATGTGTGTATGCCTTGCTATCTGAGGTTATGAACGCGCAATCATTCCTCTTGCAATAGGAACCCAAAGCCTCATCACTGATGCGTTGTGGAAGGTCTCGGTGCAGACCAACCCTTTGAATCTCATCGAAACGCTTCAACAATTCCACCTCAAGTATTCCCTTCCAGCCTTCAAGTTGCTTATCGACGACGACCTTCAATTGACTCTCATCTTGAGCCTCAGGCAGGCGCCGTCTGCTTAAGAGCACCGCTATGGAACTTGTCTTTCGAGGACCGGCTCTCTCCATCCAATCACTATTGTTGCCAGTAAGAACGCTCGTACTTGCGATAGTTCGTTCTGAGAATTTCTTCCGAAGCCCAGCGCATCCCCTTTCGCTCTGGGAAAAGATCACGCTAACCCGGTATGAGCTGAATAGCGGGATTTCCTCAAATAGATGAGTCGATGGGTCCCAGTGGCGACTGATTCCCCAATGAAAGAGGAAAAACGCATGGGCGTTTGGCCACTTCCTGGCGGGGTCGACAAATATGCCGAGACGCTCGAAAAGTGTTTGGCCTATGTGCTGAACGAGGAGCCGAAGTTCGAGGACCTCATGAAATGGTTTGTGACCAACTTCCCTGGTGTAAAGGGAGGCCGGTCGACCCAGGGCTATGTCTACACCGTAACTGACGTGTTGTCCCTCGCAGAGGAGGGATCAGGTGAACGAATCCACCTGACAAAGGAAGGAACGGAGTACGTAAAGACGAAGGATCGAGACTACCTCTTTAGAATCTTGGATTCAAGGGTAGCGGGAATCAGCGACATACTCGACATATTGAGATCCGGACCTTTAGGCCTCAGCGACCTTCATGGACAGCTAAAGTCTCGCCTCAAGAAGGACTGGGCTACTGAGAACCAGACTTTCTTCCGAGTTGCCTGGTTGATGAGTCTCGGCAAAGTCAAACGAGTAGGTCATACCTACGTTCTTAGTTCTCCAGCTCTGCAGCCACCTCCTCGGCCTGCCCCCACAGAGAGAGGAGCACCTAAGGATATGGAACTCGACTCTTCGCTTGAGAGGCTGACCGCGGAACTCCTAGCGAGGCAGAAGGACACTTCGAATCCGGACAAGTTTGAGGAAGCGGTCGCCCAATGCTTCAATTTCCTAGGATACGACGCAAAGCACATCGGAGGTGCCGGCAAAGCCGACGTATTGCTAACGGCAAGCTTGGGGACCTCATCATACAAAGTGGTCGTAGACGCGAAAACTTCCACCTCCGGTATGATCGACGACGCACGAATAGACTGGCTGACGCTTGATGATCACCGTAAGAAGAACGATTCGAAGTACGTTGCGGTGGTGGGTCCGAATTTTGAAAGCGGGCGGGTCAAAGAACGTGCGATGCGAACGGGGGTCACACTAATCTCAACTCATGTGCTACAAGAAGTCATGAAACTGCATCAGGCGACGCCATTTGATCTGATCCAGCTTGAAGATATTTTCAAGGAAAAAGGCCTTCCAACAAATTGGCGTGATCTCCTTGAGCAGTACGCCATTGACTCTGAGGCCAATTGCAATCTCTTATCTTCAATAATAGAATTGCTTTGGTCTGCAGGCAGAGAACTCAATGTTGACCAAATAGAAGCGCTTCTGAACGCAAAGGGGGTTCAATGTACTGACCAGCAGGTCCGACTTATGATGAATTTTCTCAATGCGCCTCCTATTTCCTTGGCAAAGGAGAACGAGAAAGCAAAATACGCGCTTAGGGCAAATCCGGTTACCATAGGAAGGAAACTCCAAATGCTCCGAAACCGAATAGTTTCCTAATCGAGGAGCGCGACCTCCCTGAAGTCCTGAAAGGACCCAAGGGCAGTCCCGGTCGAACTTGCTATATGAGTCCAAAACGATCGTCTGAGGTTGAGGTCGGGACTTACGGGAACCTCAATGCAAATCTTCCTTTTACGGTCGGGCAATCCCACCTAATGTCGCATACTCCACAGGTCTCGATGGATGGCATGTGAGAAGGAGGGCTCCAGTCGTCCCTACTTCTTCTATCCTCAATGCTTTGGACTGTTTCAGTAAACACTTGTATTGCTTCTGAAATTGATTCTTCGTTAAACGGGATGTCAACGAGCATCCTATCGAGATCTTCTTCACCAAGAAAGCATAGAACAGCCCGCGTGGGATAGTCTCCGTTTCTCTTGCGGTAAAGGCCAGCGTATACCTGCATTTGGAACACGTAATTCTTCATTTCCTCAGAGTCTTCCTCGACCCGTTTGGACCCCTTGTAGTCCCAGATTTCTCGACCTGGAGATTGGGAGGCGCTTTCTGACTCGGCCAATACATCAACGACACCATGCAAATAGAAGTCGTCCATATCAGCGCGGAGCTTGTGTTCGGTGTCGATTACTCGGGGATAGAGGTGCCGTCCGTACTCCGAATTGAAGCGAGTTAGATACCCTCTTGCGCTGTCCCTTGCCTTCTGGCTGTAGGGACGGATGCCCCTAGCCTTGAGCGCTTCGGTGACTGCATTGAAGTAATCTTCTATGTCCTGATCTGACGGAATAGATGCAGGTCTTCCCTCCATTAGACCCCTGTATTGCCGATGAGCTCTATCCAACACCTCATGAATTACTATACCGAAATATAGCTGGGTCGCTTGGGCGGATATGTACCCTCTCACTCCAAAATAACCGTACTGACGACTGCATCTTCTAAAAGACAATATGTCCATGGTAATGCTGTAGGCCCGACGAATCCTCGGTTCCTCAAGACCCTTTACCTTCATCTCAGTGAACCGGGAAACATCCTTGGCTCCCTCAATCGCCGCCCTTTTTGTCCTAAACCAATCTCCATTTGACATCTTCAATGACCCAGTGCCCATGGTGATGCAGTTCCACTTTTTCCACACAGAATCAGCAGATTCTTTGCTCTAGAGTAGGCAACATAGAACCTACGAATCAAATCCTGTTCTGCTCTGTCCTGCGCAGAACCGAAGGGCTTTCTTGGGGACCATGGGGCGAGAAAGTCCTCAGTCCAGTTGTCCCCTCCAACTTCTGGCTTATCCGAGATACTTCCTACAACAACTACAGGAAATTCCAGGCCCTTCGCTTGGTGGATTGTCATTACTTGGACGAACCCAGCGGGAATCAAGTCCTCAGGGTTCTCCGGTTCGTTTAACCCGTATACTTGAATGAATCCAGAGAATTGGTAGTATAATGTTCTCAGAAAGCTGAACGATAACCGACCTGGGCCAGCGCTGGACGACCTCAAAAGCCCGTATCGTTCTGTAAACGCTGTGAACGAATCGATGAGGCTGGTTATCAGAGCAAATCGCGCCGTGTAATTAGGATCTTCCTTAAGCTTTCTGAAGGGTTTGAGGGAAAGAATGCGGTACAAGACGTCCATGACTGTGATATTCAACGTTCTGCCGCTCTCCAGATTTTTGATAGCTAGGTTGGATTTGGTGACATATTCTCTGACCTCGTTTCCTTCTGAGGTTGAAGCCAGTTCACGATACGCCTCAATCCATTTAGATATCTCGCCTACTGTAGCCCCACGTACAGATTTCAGAGTCTCGAAACCTCTGTCGAGCGTCGCTATGAGTACTCCCAAGACTTGTTGAATTCGTGGATCCTTATGCAAGGCTCTGCTTCGAGGATTGTACACGGGAACCCCTTGACTCCTAAGAGGCGCGACATAGGGCATTGCATTTCTCGGAGATTCTCTTGTGCTTCGCAACAGAATGCCCACATCTCTCCAATCCGTGATCAATTTCCTAGTCTTCAGTGATATTATGAATTCAGCAAGTCTTGTACCCGAGTCTTCAAGGCTCTCTCCAAAAACAGAGCACACAGCAGGATAGTCGCCGCTAATTTTGGATTTAGGAATCATTCGGCGTTTGAGAGGTGCCCTCACTCCCCTCTTTTTCATGGTCGGTGCCCCAAATATGTAATCGTTGATCCATCCGACTATTTCGGAATGACTTCGTCGATTCTCGTTGAGGTTTACTTGAGAAGCGGTCGTCTTCCATTCACGGAGGCATCTGTCGCCGAAATTAATGAGTGAGTCTACTGTCCCTCCTCTGAAGCGGTAGAGCGCCTGGTCGTCATCCCCAACCACGCTCAAGTTATGAGGACGCTCTGTTGCCATACGAAAATAGATGTCCTCTTGAATTGGATTGGTATCCTGAAACTCGTCCACGAGAACATGCTTGATAGGCTCCCGCTGCCTTTGTGAATCCCCTCTCAGAAACTCTATTCCGTGCGAACTGTTGAGAAACTTAACGAAATACTCTTGAAGCGTTGCGAAGTCGCAGCGGTAATTCTGCCTGAGCCTCCCCCGATACAATTGATAAGTTGCTGCAAGACTCGCTGGAACTTTCTCGCCACAATCTAACATGGTTGACAAATCTGCCCTGGATTCCGTGATTCGATCAAAGATGAATGCGGCGACAGATGCGGCCGTCCATCGATTCGGCCCGAACTTCTCTGAGACTGGATAACCTTTGAAAAGCGGTCGAAAATGTTTCCAATTCGTTTGGAAGTACTCAACTATTTCCGCTTGATTGTACAAGAAAAACATCCGGCCATTTTCGTCGAGGAGTTCTAAGTCAGCGTAGTCTGGGTACCTGTGTTCCCGCATCACAGTATCGCATAAACTGTGAAGCGTACCAGTTCGCAGGTCTGTGGCGCTCTCCTCGTCGACTAGCCGAAGTTTGTCAAGGTAGGTCGCGATTCTGTTTACTAGACTATCCGCGGCCTTCTCCGTAAAGGTCGTCAGAAAGATCGAGGCGGGAGGAATTTTGTCGCAAATGAGAAGTTTTAGCGTTCGCCCAACCAAGACCTCCGTTTTTCCGGACCCGGGTCCAGCAGTAATCCAAAGCGGGCCGTCGCCATGCAAAATTGCTTTCTTCTGATCCTCGCCATATTGATAGCTAGTAAGAGATTCAAGCTTCGATATCAGCTCGACACCCGATATCTCGGGCAATGACATATCAAACGCTTGAGAAGTTACCCGCTCAAGAGTTCTTAAGAACCCCCGAAGGTGAAGAAGGGTACTAACTCTTCATCCAAAGGATTTGTCTGAGCTTCTGAACCAGAACCCAGCCGAATAACCGACAATGATTGGGTCCGAGTGTCATAATCCAAGCGGAGTAAAAATAATTACGTGAGCACGCCCTGGCTTCATTGAAATTCTGGCTTGCTGATAAATTCTTGATCACTAAATCGGAGCATAGACCCCCTAAGGTATTCGTCTCGAATCTCAAAACAGATCCACTTGCGCCCAAGCTTCTCCGAAACTGCCCCAGTCACATTGCTTCCACCGAAAGGATCTAGAATCTTATCACCCTCATCTGTAAGGAATCGTACAAAGAAGTTCGGAATGGCATCAGGATATCTAGCAGGATGCGGCTTTATCTTGAGCTCACGGCACAGCCTCAAGTAGCGACCATTCGAATCTGTATTCGAAATTGTGAACAGATTCGAAGCTTCAGGATCTTCTCCGTACGAAATACTGAATATGTTAGGTGGAATCGCCCCTCCATGATCTCGGCTAAACTTGGTTGAAATATTATGCCCAGAAGGGCGAAGCTTCGCCTTGTAGCCTTCTTTCAACAAGACCTTCATGCTTTCGCTGTAGGGTTTCTTGATCTTGTTGTTGTCGGCCTTCGGAAATTCAATCTTAGAAAACCACCAAACAAACTCGACAGTATCCTTCACTCTTATCCGACGGACATTCACCCATTCGGCCGGCGCTGGCAATTTCGCAGGATTGTGCCAGTAGAAATCTTGCGCCAATCGGAATCTCTTTTCCTCACACAGGGAAAGAAGCAACTTGTAGGGATAGAGCGACTTTGATGGTTCTCCCTCTTTCCAAGTTCCTCCAATATGAATTACGAGACTACCATCATTTGCTAGAACTCTACTAAACTCATCCGCAAATGGCGAAAACCAGGAAACGTAGTCTTCAGGTGCTACGTTTCCGTATTCCTTCTTCCGATGTAGCGCAAAAGGGGGGGAGGTAACGATGAGATTCACAGAATTATCCGGAACCAGTTTGATGAGCCGGAGCGCGTCGCCATGGTAGGCGGCCCCTAGCGTGGTCTCGTAATAGGGAGAAATTTTGGCAAGCCGCCAAGCCCCTCTCGGCATGACTGTTTCTTGTTTCGTCCCGACGGCTAGTTCCAATTTCGTAGTAGCTGGGCTGTCAGCTGTATATTACATTGGTCACTGGTGAAAGTATTGCACTACCCTAGTCTAGCTTGGCCGTTTCTCCCTTAAACCGCATGATTTGGGCAGATTTTGTAGCCAGTAATTTGAAGAGATGTGAGAAGTCGTTGGCAATCAGTCGCAGTTCAGTTCCTGAGATCATGATAACGTTAAGATGGGTCGTCTCGTTTATTTTGGCGGCAAAATCGATTGATGGTTTGCTAAAGCTCCCTGTCGTTACCATCAAAACTACCGTCGATTTCAAGAGTTCGGCAACTCCAATCTCCTTCGCTACATCTTCAACTGATGAGCTTCGGGTGTTCTTGCATTGAATTTGCCACCTGCTGAATATTACCCCTGCGTTATCAGCAATAAGATCCACTTCGGCGCCTCCGGTTTGGCTCGCCCTCAATCGCCATCCAACTAGGTTTAATCCCAGCAATCTTGCAAGATTTGCTGCGACAAGCTCCAGTGCAACTCCTTTCTTGTGTCTGTCGGAAGATTCCGTCTCAGAGAGTATTTCCTGGAACGGACGGTTTAACAACTTGGCTGAAAGGCCGGCCTTGCGAGCCAGCGCGTTCAGAATTGGTTCGAGGTAATCTCCCCTGAATTGAGGGGTAAGAGCGACTAGAAACGGTTTCGCGCCTCGTCCCCCCGTAGTCTTGGTCAGCTCGACAAAGCCTAGCTCTTCCAACGGTGCAAGTTCCTTAGGAAGGGATTTCTCTGGGAATCTTACGTTGTACAGCTTCTCAGCCATTCGAGCAACCTTACTCGTCACTAAAGGCGGCTTTTCATTGATGTTGCACAGCGCTTTGAGGAAGGCCCGTAGCTCTAGCGAGAGACCTTCCATCGCAGAAATCTGTTGCGTGTCGTACCCGACAAGCTCTTTCAGTTTATTCTCATTTATCTCGTCCTTGCTGTCGAACACTCCCGCCTTTGTGAGCCAGGACCTCATGTCGCTCATCTGCATGGTGCCGAAAGGGACGTAGAGGCCTTCACCGCGTGCCTCCGACGCGAGGTTCTCAAGTGTTACCTGCGACCCTTTTGCCTTCAGCCTCTTCACAATGTTCACAAGATCTAGTCCCTTCTTGTTGATGAGGATATGTCTTCCAAAATCAGAATAGAGCTGATCGAGTTTTTCTTTGGAGGAGAGCAACTTTTCTCCAAGGGGAGTAAGTGTCCACGACGTTTCATCAAGTAAATCGTAGTCCACGATCGCCGAGCGCACATTTTTCGCTAGTTTCAGTCGGTTGTATTCCGGATTTCCCGACCTGGTGGCATGCTTGAGAAAGAATGTCTGCCTGATTGCCTCTGCTATGGCTTCTCGATCTCCCTCATTGTGTTTCACAAGTTCCAATAGTCGAGGAAGGTCGACTTGGTTGGGCGTAAACTGGCTGCTAAATGGGAAAGAGGATTTCTTTCTCTTTGCTAGTGGCAACCTAGGGCGAGACTAGCATGTTTGTCGTCCTAATAGAGCTATATTGGTTGCCGATTAGAACGGCCGCATGAATCGTCTTTACCGACAGACTATTGGGCTGATCGGCCTGGTCTAAGGACTTGGTTGCCGATCCTCAGATTAGAGACGGTTGCCTAATTTCGCCAATTCTATCTTGGCCCTGAGGGGTTCTAAGATCCTTTGTTTGCCTTCTTTCTGATCTCTTGAATTCCCTTAGACAGTAGTCGGCCAGCGCGCACTTGCTCTTCAATTTTTTTCATGACAGTAGGGTCATTGAACCATACGAGTTCGTAGTACTTTCCCCAGCCGATATCTTTCCATATTCCAGACTTGTCTGGATAACGATCTCGGAATCTCAGAATAGCCTCCAAGTATGACTTGGCGAGCCCGAGTCCTTTGGCGAAGGTCTCCACGTGATTTAAGATGACAAACCCATGTTCTCGCTGTTTTTCGAGGAACTTTAGCACTAGATCGCCAGTCTCCCACCGCACAAGAGGATCCGGATTTCTGCGACCCGCTTCTCTTAAGATAGACTTACATTGTCTGATTGTGAGGTCACATTCTTCTTCGACTTGCCTAAGCCGGTCAGCCATCTCTTTTCCAGCAAGTGCATCGCCCAGACCGACTATAGCCAGTGGTCGAGGGTTATCTCCGGAAAATCTGAGCTCGACGGATACTTCTCTTATCTTCCCTGTATTCGATTCCAAACTTCGAACAGCTTTTGCCGAATGTTGGGCCGTTCTTTTTCTTCCTTCGCTTCAGAAAGAACATCGAACACACAATTCAGGATGTGGTAATGATATGCGCCCATGAAGTCTGCGGCAAGGAAGGCTGGGTGTTCACTGTTGACTGTGATTGCTGGAAGAGAGAGATCTATCCACGCTTCTCGATAATCATTGACGCTCGGCGAGAAGTTTATTCGCACGCCTCCCCTAATTCTTCTGAGGCGTTTTGTAATTGGAGTCGCACCTTCGGGATCAGCGATGGCTCCTGGTCCATCATCAGGACCAAGCGTTTCCACTCCTGATCCATCTCCAGTATCTCCGAAAGTTCCGGACGTCAACTGAACGCCTTCCACAATACTGCCCAAATCATCCCCCTCTGAGTGCACGATTGTCGTTTTCCTCGGGAACAGTCCTTGAAAGGGATCGAGGAGCAGCTTTTGTATCTCATCGTCTGAGAAGACCTCCCTCAGATCAGCTTCGATTAGCTCAACCATTTGCTGTCTTTCGGTGTGCGGGTCTACGCGAGGCTTGGCGCCTATTGCAGTAAGCCATTCAGAGAATGTTCGACCCACTTTTCCGACAAACTGCCTCCAGATTGCGGTTTGACGATTAAAATCCGTCTTTGTAGTGGTGAGAATACTGATCAGGTGGTCCGCCTTGACATACCCAGTGATCCTTGACGGATAGATCATAGCCTGATTGAACGACCATCTTGTGACGGTCTTCCCGCGAACAACCACGGCAATGCCGTGAAGAGCCTCCTTCAGGTCCGTTTTCGTGAACGTGAAGACGCAAGGTACGACTTTGCTTCCATACCGGACGGAAACTCTCTTTTCTTTCTCTATGATTTCTGGAGCAGAAAATGTCGGAACAACTTTGTCATCCTCGACATAAACGGAAAGACTTCCGAACGCTGGAGATAACGCGTAGTTATAATGCTCTGTTACTATTTCCCTTATTCGAGATACAGTTAGTAGCTCCCTATCAAAGGCATTGGCCACCGTTATCTCTACCGCAGTCCCATTGTCTCTAATCATGTTCCGACTTTCGACGTAATCCCATTCGAGGTCGTCTCCTGCGAATCCCCACTCAGTAGCTCCGCGATAAGACACCGACTTTGTCTCTGTGTAAACCGAACTCGCGCGGTCTAGAAATATTTTCGCACCGATTCCAGCGAACCCAATGCTACTACCTCGGGTCTTGGTCTCACCCGCGATATTGTGATATTCGATGAACTCTTCCTCCGTCATTCCTCTGCCGTTATCTACGATTGTAACCATGTATCCGTTGCCCTGAATTCCGATCTTGATAGTCTGCGCTCCGGCATCGATCGAGTTGGCAACGGCCTCAACAATTAGGGCGGTTGTTGCGTCGTAGGGAAACTGTTCGCGAAGGTCCTTTATCAGCTTCGCAATGTGAACCTTGGTTTGATATGGCAAAGAGAAATCTCACCGGGGCGCGTATTAGACAACGATCCGAGTCGTCTCTTCTGGGATGCTCTCTAAGCTTGACTCGAGTCCTTCTTTGATCATCTTCGCTATGGCCCGGAAGGACTTCTGGCCGGTGCCCATTATTCCAGCGGTGCCTTCGCTGCCCCAGAAGGAGTCCTCGAAATAGCTCTTGACTCCCTTAATTATTTCTGCGAACCTTTCCTGCGTGAATATGAATCGTCCCTTTTCGTCTTTGGCATAATCTGCAAGCGTCAGGAAAACGTCATGCAGAACGAACACCCCGGTTGTTTTCAGGATCACTGTACCTTCGGGGTCCGAGAATGAGTTGGGACATGCGTCTCCGACAGCTTTCCAATAGTTGTCGATCACAGTTACCAGTTTGTCCACGGGAGTTGTGGAGAACCTGTCGCTGGTAAGTATTGGTTCAAGGGAGTCCGTGAAAGATTTCTCGGAGACAGTAGAGTTTCCCTTCGGTTGATTCGGCATTCGGATATGCGAGTACCAAATCGAGCTCTGAAGTTCATTGAGCTTAGTCACAATTGTGACCGCTTTAGGTCTCCACTCGATCTCTCGCCAGACTGATCGCAAGATGCCTGATTCTCTCTGCTTGACGAGATTGAGCATCCCTTCCATCTGGACAGCGTTTTGTAGGAAACGTTCCGCAAGATCCGCGCGTATACCCTTCTGGGTGCGATTGATTATGACAAACTGTTTGGCTTCATTGTAACGAGACCTCAAAGCGTCTCCTCCTGTACATGTGATTACTACGGGAAATTCCATGTCTGCCAATTTCGGATTATCTTCAAGCGCTTGGGCTAGTCCACCGAGTCGGTGTTGCCCATCTGTCAACCAGAACGTAGCCTCGTCCGGCACAACCAGATTTCCGTACTTGTATTGGACTTGGTCCTTGTCAAGTCGAAGGTTGAGAAGCATAGCCGTGGGACAGAATCCACCGTTGGCCATGAAACTTGCGAATTCTTTGCCTCTTCGCTCGCTGAACTTTCTCTGGTACCCCTCTGTGTTAACGGGGCTCCATTCGTCTACCTTGAAACGACCGACGAGGTCCTTGGCCCTCACGCTGGACAGGTAAGCGGTCTCTCCGTTCTGAGTAAACGGCAAGCATTTGATTTGAAGGTTAGACATGACAAAAGGGCGATGCAACATCCGCATATATAGATTGCGTTGCACAATCCGCGCATTGGGATTATGAGGAAGGCGATGAGGGGTCACCCCATTCAAGATCAGGAAATCCGATAAGGGCTAGGGAGGTAACAATCCTGCTCGTGGCAAAAACAGAGTCGTCAAAGGACACAATTCAACTTAAGCTCTATTTTTGGACCAACAACCTGCCGCTAGACCAAATCAAGAAAGATCATTCTGCCTGGGACGCGAAGATAACCGCTTGGAACAGTGGTGTCATAGGACTAGTCGCAGACAAGCGAAGAGGAATCCGCGCAGCTCAAGTGCCCTTTAGCGGCCCCGATGATTTTAGGAAGAAACTCAATGCACTACTTGACAAGAACGGAATCAACTTGATCGCAATGGAGAAGGTTCAAAGAACCGGTCTCTAGAGTCTGGCGGGAGACTTGGGCTTTGAAATCATCCAGACAAGTTTAGGATCGAGTGCCCATGCCCAAAATAAGGCCTGAAGTCATTATGTCAGCGACATTAGAAGTGTCAAAATCCCTACCCGCTGGTAGCCGGTTCAGAGCCAGCAAGGTCAGGGACCATCTTCACTTGCCAGTAGGCAGATGGTACAACGAAGCCATCCGCGAGTGCTGGAGACAGAATCAGGCCTGGTTGGTGTCTCATGGGCTGCGGTTGATTTCAGAGCCAAAGAGAAAGGTGACCTGGTGGTACCTTGTTAGAGAGTAAAAGTCGAAAGAGCAATTAAATGCCTTTGAGAAGACAGACTCGGGACCGGAAGCTGCTTGGACCCTTACCGGCTCGGGTGTTCGGCCAGCCACTTGTTAAGAAATTTGTGTGCAGGATTGTTCTCCAGAAGCTCGACTTGGATTGCGGGACGGTCCCGTTTCTCGGCGAGTAACTGCGAGAGAATGGGTCTCTTGCGAGCTGTCTTCTGATTCTCTGTGATGATTACGGAAACCACTGACTCATTATCACAAATTACCCTGAACTCGGCTAATTTGTCCTTGAGCTCGTGAATCGCAAAGGCAATGGCGTGCAGCTCAGCATCGTCCGTTTCGTCAGCTTTGACTTCGGCCGCATTCTTGAGTTCATCTCTACCTTCGACGACATATGCGACTATTGTTCTCTTTGGAGCCTCCTTTTCATGTCGGCCCACAATCTTGGCATCGACAAAGACCCTCGGCCTCTTCCCAGACTCGGCTTCTATCAAACCAACTAATCACTGCCCAACAGTGCCGCGTAGCGCCTTTCCCAAGAGTCGCTACCGCTTCGTTTCTATCCTCTATCAAATTGTCCTGTCCAATTTGCTACACGTTGTGCAGTAAATGCCGTTATCTCTTCGTTTCACGAAGTTTCTTGAGCCGCAGCTCGAACAGGAGAAGTAGCGAGCCGTCCATGGCTTGTCGAAGGGTAGCTCCCTCAACCTAAGATACTTGGACCTTGGGGGATCATTCGAATCAAGTTTCGTCGAGGACGGCTGAACCGAAGACCTCCCACTAGAAATACTGTCAATTCCTGAGAGTGTTACAGCCGCCCGAGAAACGTCCGCAGAATTCAAAGGGTTCCCGTCGAGCTTCGGTTGTACGAGTTTTTGTTTTTTTCTTCCAGCTTTGGCCAACTCTTCAGCGCATGGCTCGCATACTTTGCGCTTTAGGAAGAGCCACTTTCTAGTCCAATAGGTGCAAGATCGACACAACGTTCTGGAGCAATTCTCACAAACGAATCCATGAGATTTGCTTCGATGAACGATGGCCCCACACGAATTGCAGAGAAGTGCCTTTTCATAATCCTTCAGAAGTTTCCCGCATTGTCTGCAACTATGCATGTCCGTGGAGATAACACGGATATTATTTCGGTTCTCAATCGTCTCGACCTGATACTGGCGGTTCAACGCTCTAATGTTGACATGCCAATAAGGATAGTATTGCTGAGAAATGCTTGTGATGAATATACTCTTCTCTCCGGGCTCGCACCTCTTCGTATACCGAACGTTGTTTCTACCATAGTAGGATACATTCTTAGTATGGAGTCCGATGATCTGAAGCTTTGCTTTGTGGATTAGGGAACTATGGTCGATCTTGAAATCGAGTCTCTTGGAAATCACACCTTGATGTCCGGGATGAATTCCGTCCGTTCTCTCGGAGACCAGCATAAAATTGGCCAATTCAGGATTTGTTACTTCGCCGTTGGTGCCATCGACAAGAATTATTTGGTCGTCAAGATGAACTGAAGAAATGTTCCCTATACTAGTTGCAAAGTCTTCGTGGATATTGTATTTCATGAGGTAAGCCGGTCTGAATTCAAGGGTTCTTGGCTCGACTGTAGCTAGACTAGGCGCGGGCGTCGGTGAGCTAATCATAGGCGAGAGTATCGCGTTTGACACCTTGTTTGAGAGCGTTTTCGGGTCAGATACGAAGAAAGTCTGTATCGGGAACGACTCACCTCCGCGTAGGAGTCTAATTCCAGCTCTACGGGCCATATCGTTCAGAATCCCGAAATCAATGAGTTCAACGATGACCCCTCTTTGTCTCAGTTTCTCACCGTAATTGACCGCGTCTTTCGAGAAGTGTCCAGTCGTGACAACTATTGCATACCTCGCATTTTCCTCGACAGTAGCAGAATGTAACTTCTGAACTATCGGTCGTCCAATAGTAGAATTAGGCTGATGTTTGCATTCTACGATTGCTCTGTTCCCCTTGTATCCTTCGAGAATCAGGTCTCGACCTTCATCCGCGACGCGCCCGACGTAGGTGACCTTGCCCAGAGATAGTTTTTCGAAAATCCGTCCGCAGAGGTCCTCGAATTGAAAGCCGTCCAACGCGTCGAGACGTACCGATTCGATGAGCTCGGTCAAAGAGACCCCTGGTATTGAATTGTGCTGTCTAGCTCAAAACCTTTGACCATTGCCTGAGCGACATCCCAGCGACCATCAGTTTCGTTCTCGTGTCTGAGCAATAGCCTGGGGGTAGCTCAATCTTTCAGATGTCGGGTCAGCGGAGCGACTGGCGCGAGCGCCTACACGTTAATCCTTCGCGGATGGAGCATGAACTAGCCTTGAGGCTACAGGATGAAGGAGTAAGCTATCTAACGCAAGTCGAGATACCTGTAACCACGGCCGACTTCTACTTCCCGCTAGAATCTCGGCCATTGATCGTGTTCGTTGACGGCCCGGTCCATCTAAAGACAGCCCAGATGATGAAAGACGAAGAACTACGGACGCTATTGCGAAAGAGAGGTTACAGGGTACTAGAATTGAGCTACACTGGCTACACTGATAAGAAAAGAGACGAGTTGTACCGGGAAATCTTGAACGGTATCGGAAAGTAGTCTGCGCTTCCTTTGAGGTCCGGAATCCATTCGTTGCGTTCCTTGTTCTTTTTATAGAACGATTGTTCTATTGATAGTACGATTGTTCGATGAGTAGAACGTTTGACTATCCCGGTCTAAGGATCCTTGAGGCATTCTTCGATGATCCTCACAGCGAAGTGTATCTGAGAGAGGT
>WNGK01003620.1_pt1 | contig 16689 bp, 16 predicted proteins | sample 5400601 | NCBI WGS metagenome assembly WNGK01 (sample SAMN13153376, study PRJNA577476) | soil metagenome | isolation source: 60 cm soil or saprolite under Garry oak tree replicate 1 | place: USA:California | collected 2016-06-15
AATGTCTACCGGGAAATACTTCACCCGCATCTGACGGCGGGCAAACGCGCGCAGCAATGTCCCAGTCTCGGTGGCTGTGCCCGCTCCCAATTCAACGATTGAAACAGGACAGCCAGCGGCCTGCACGATATCGCGCGAACTATCCTGCAGAATTTCGAGCTCGGTTCGGGTCGGATAATACTCGCGCAGACCGGTGATGCGTTCGAACAGCGCCGAGCCCAAATCGTCGTAGAACAACTTGCAGGGGAGAGTCTTCGGCCGGGACGTCAGCCCACGCACAACCTCATCGGCGTAGGCAGGAAGAGCGACGAACTCGCGGGCAGTCGTTTCACGGCCAATCATTTGGCGAGCCTTATTCCCATGAATTGCCAGCGGGCGTGGGGCGGAAAGAAATTGCGGTAGGTCGCGCGGATGTGGCTGGCGGGAGTGGCGCACGAGCCGCCGCGAAGCACGAACTGGTTGCACATGAATTTTCCGTTGTATTCGCCAACCACGCCCGCCGCCGGCGCGAATCCCGGGTACGCGATGTACGGACTTGAAGTCCACTCCCACACATCCCCGAAAAGTTGCTGCAGCCCGGTGCCCCGCGCTGGTTGCGGATGAAAGCCGCCGTCTTCCAGCAGCGCGCCATTCACGCATGGGGACGAAGCCAACGCGGACGAACCGGAGTTAGATGAGCCGGATTCAGACGAACCAAATTTAGAAGAACTTTGAACCGCGGCGCTCTCCCATTCTTCTTCTCGAGGAAGCCTGGCATCGCCCCAGCGCGCGAATGCGTCGGCTTCGTAGAAGCTCACGTGACACACCGGTGCTGAGGGATCAACTTCCCGCACTCCGCCGAATGTGAATTCCAGCCAGGCGTCGTCGTTGTGGCGCTCCCAGTAAAGCGGCGAATTCCAGCCCTGTGCGCAGACCACGTCCCAGCCATCGGAGAGCCACAACTCGGGCTTCCGATACCCATCATCGCGCATGAAATCCAGGTATTCGGCATTCGTGACCAGGCGGGAGGCCAGCTGGAAAGGTTGCAAAAGAACGTCATGCCGCGGGCCTTCGTTATCGAATGCGAAGTCTGCGCCAGCGTGGCCGATTGGATGAATGCCGCCATCAAAACCGATCCACGTGAGCGGAGGAGCGTTGCTGACGCCACGCGGCCGGCTCACGCGCTGCGGACGCAACGGCATGGACCAGAGCGCATGTTTGAGGTCAGTGAGGATCAACTCCTGGTGCTGCTGCTCATGATTCAATCCCAACTCGATCAACGCTGCCGAGTCTTCGTCCGCCTCGCCTTCCAGATAGCGCAGCATGGCAGCATCCACCCAGGCGCGATAAGCGTGCACTTCTTCGAGGCTGGGCCGCGACATCAACCCGCGCGAGCCGCGCAACGGATGCGAACCGAGTTGCTTGTAATAGGAGTTGAACAGCTGTCTGAATTCGGGATTAAAAGTCCGGTAGCCGGCAACATGCGCGCCCAGGATAAAAGTCTCGAAGAACCACGTGGTATGCGCCATATGCCATTTGGCTGGGCTGGCGTCGGGCATGGATTGCAGCATCAGGTCTTCAGCGGAAAATGGCCGGGTCAGTTCGAGCGTGGTGTTGCGAACGCTCTGGTATAGGCGTCGAAGCGGATTGGCAGACAACGGCTGCGCGTGGCTGGCCTGCATCGTGCTCTCCGAAACCAAAGATTCTAACCCGGCCGCACCAGCACACGACGGCCCGCCTCAGCATGGATGCGCGGGTGGGCGATATTGTTACACTTTTTTGGCCAACAGCTCAGATGAGATTTGTAGTTCCCGGGTTTTCACGAGGCCAGTGTCTTGGAATCAGCCAGTTACCTGGCGGTCTCGGGAGACGGAGCATCAGCCGAGGCCGGAGTTCCCGAATTTCCGCGGAGCGGACAATCGAAGGAGTCACCCTGGTATTCCTCACTAAGGTGCCCCGTGGCCAGCCCAGGGCGCTCACGGTCCGGTGGAATCATAAGCCACGCTACCGCAGCGCTTGCCAGCGACAGACCTGCGCAAATCAACACAACAATTTGGAACCCAAATACAAATGCCTTCGCGATGGATTCGTGGATGGCGGCTTTCGTACTCGGATTGACGCCAGCGGGCACCGGTAAGCCGGCGAGTTTGGTCACGTCTGCCCGAAGCTCCTGCTGAATCGCCGGCGGCGGTGAGAAGCCAGCCAGGCTGTGGTTTAGATGGGAAGCAAACGCATTCACCATCACCATCCCAAGGACAGCAATAGCAAGCACCCCCGCTACGCGCGCCACTGCATTGTTGATTCCAGAAGCCGCGCCGACTCGTTCCTGGCTTACTGAATTCATAACGACCGTAGTCAGAGGTGCTACGGTGACCGCCATCCCGAACCCGAGAACGACAACCGCCGGGAAGAACGTCTTCCAATAGCTATCTCCAACCGAGGGCATAGCGAAAAGGACGAAACCCAGACCGGCAATTAGAGGGCCAATTATCAGTGGACCTCTTGGGCCATAGCGAGCGACAAGTCCGCCCGACCAGCGGGAAAGAAGAAACATAAGCAGAATCAAGGGAAGAAGGGCGGCGCCGGTTGTACTTGCGGAGTACCCCTGCACTTGAATTAGGTTCATCGGGAACAAGAAAAAGAAAATTCCAATCGCGGCGTATAGAAAGAGCGTGAGCAGATTCGCGCCACTGAAGCGGCGAGATCCGAACAGCGCGGGTGGTACCATCGGCGAAGTCACGTTAGCTTCGACGAAAACGAACGCGATCAGACACCCGAAACCAACAATCACACTTCCGAAGACCAGGGAATTACTCCAACCCAGGCTGACGGACTCAAGGAAGCCGTTTACCAAACCGCCGAGCCCTAGCGTGGCAAAAACAGCTCCGACCCAATCGATGCGCGCTGTAGTAGGGGTCCGGCAGTCTGGAATCTGCCAAAGAGAAATCGCCATCACGACGGCCGCAATTGGGAGATTGATGAAAAATGCCCAGCGCCAGGAGGCATGCTCAACCAGCCAGCCGCCAAGAACCGGCCCAACCGCGGTGGTGATCGCGGTAAAGCCGGACCAGGTGCCGATCGCGTGTCCACGACTTGTTTCGTCAAAAGACGTGCTGATAATTGCAAGGCTGCCGGGCACGAGCAGCGCAGCCCCCACACCCTGAATGATCCGGGCAATGATCAGTTGATGAATGTTGGCGGCAATGCCGCAGGCCAGTGAGGCCACGGCGAAAGCCACCACACCCACTACGAAGATCAAACGGCGGCCGAACAAATCGCCTAGCGAGCCGCCAACCAGGATCAGGGCACCCAGGAACAGCCCGTACGACTCGACCACCCATTGCACGTCCACCACCGTCGCGTGAAAGCTCGCCTGGATCGCAGGCAGAGCGACGTTGACAAGCGTGCCATCAATGAAAGCCATGCTGGACCCGAGAATGGTCGCGGCGAGTATCCACGTTTTCGCTTCTGCTGCAGCGGGCACTCCGGCGGCCGTTGACCGCATTACGACTTCATCGCAAGGCGTTCTCATGGAGGCTATGGATGCCATTCAAGGTGCATTAGGTTCTGCAGCTCGAACCGGTCGGCTTGCTAAAGGAACGCTGATCATGGCGAACACGTGACGGCATCTGGAGGACTGTGATAGCGCTAGCTCCCAAGATGGCCCCAGTCGAACGACAACCCTTGCCAGATCGAGGTTGGCCTATTGCAAGAAATCCTCGAGGGACTAAGCTGACTGCGGGGCCACGTAATCCGGAGGCGGGGCCGCCCCGGCACCGAAGAAATATTGCTCCATCTGTTTGACGATTACCTCCTGATCTTCCCGGCGGGCCGGGTTCAGGCGGTATTCGTTGAGCAGCATCTTGCAGAATTCGGTCCACTGGTTCCACGCCTGCTGCGAAACATTCGCGTAAATTTTCTGGCCGAGTTCGGTGTCAAATGGAGGCTCCTCCAGGCCCGGAAGATCTTTCTGCAGTTTTACGCAATGAACAATGTGTTCCGCCATGATTTAAATCCTCTTTATTCGAGAAATTATCTCACAGTGAAGAGAGGACAAAGTTGGACGACTAATCCTAGTTCGATTTTCTCGCGGTTAATGACTGCGCCCGGAAACAGTTGAGGCCCGCCGTAGCGGACCTCTTGTTTTTACGAAAAGCCGAGCATCCGAAAGCGGTCTACCGGGTTGGCGGAGGCGTAGTCCCAGGAGTCGTGCTCTGAGGCATGGTCGGCGGTGTGCTGCTCGGCGGATTGCTTGTCCCGGGAGCCGATGTGTTGCTGCCGGGAGCGGTTTCAGGATTTGGAGTCGCCGGACTGGTGGGCGTCGTTTCCGGAGTCGGACTAGTATTCGGCGCGGTCTCCGGGGTGGGTGCCGTGTTCGGGGTCGTTTCCGGAGTCGGGCTCTCAGGAGTGGTCGCCGTTCCAGGTTCCGGAGTTGCCGTGCCAGGCGTTGGAGCTGCCGTTCCCGGAGTAGGCGCCGCCGTTCCCGGGGTTTGCGTTTGCGGCGCTGTACTGGGTTGCGATGTCTGCGGGGCGGGCGTGGCAGTTTGAGCTACCAGCCACATCGCCGACAGCAGCATCCAGGAAATCAGAGTTACTTTGAGTTTCATGGGAGTTATTACTCCTCCAATGTAATTTTTCGAGTCTCTCCTTCGGACTCTAGGCCGATCTTGTTTGTAGGAGAATCCGGCAGACCCCCTAGCTCCACAAGGGCTTTCGGGTACGCGAGATAGGGAAACTCAGGCAGGATGTATTTCCGCTCTGCCGGACGCTTGCGGTTTCAGCGTCCGCCTTGAAGCACTCGCTGCTTGGGGTTCTCCACCGAGGCAGCGCCCGCCAGGGGTTGCGGCTGCCCGCCATGGAAAAACAAAAGGTGAATAAAGAACATGACCACCAGCACCGCGCCAAAGGTGCAAACGATCGCGGCGCCGGTCGGCAGGTCGAGCAATACTGAGAAATAAACGCCCAGCGCCGAAACCAGGGTTCCCATGGTCCAGCCAATCGCCAGACGACGGCCTACGCGGTCAGCGAACAGCATGGCGCCTACCGACGGCACAATCAGATAGCAAAAGACCAGCAGCACCCCAGCGATTGCCACCGACGAAGTCACGACAAAACCGAAGGAAGCGTAGAAAAGAAAGTCCCAGAAGCGAATACTCATTCCTTGCGCTTCGGCTTGGTCCGGGTCGGTTGAGATCAGAAGAAAGCGGCGACGGAAAATGTAGTGGAACACTCCGATCACACCGTACAGAATCGCAGTCTTGACCACGTCATGCCGGGACACAGCCAGAATGTTGCCCACCAGCATGTCTTTCAGGTGTTCGGTCTCACCCGTGGCTTTGCTCATCACCAGGATGGCCGTGGCCGACGCCACGGCGTAGGCGATGCCGATGAAGGCTTCCTGCGGAATATGCCCGCGGCGAGTGCGCGCGAATGAGAAAATGGCGGCGCCCACGAAAGTAAAAGCCAGACTGAGCCAGTAGGCCCCGGTTCCGTGCGGGTCCATCCCAATCAGGATTGCGATCGTGGCCCCCAGCGCCGCAATCTGCGCCAGGGCCAAGTCCACGAAGATCACTCCACGCTCTACCACGTGCACGCCCAGGTAAGCGTGAATCCCGGTCAGTATCAGGCTGGCCATAAACGGCCAGATTAAAAATGGCAGAATTTCCATGCAGCTCCTTAGCTTTTACTGGAACGCTTTGGTCAATAAAGCAATATCGTAGTCGAATAGCTCAAAATAATTTGTTACTTGTTTTTCACCGCCCACGGAAGGGAGATAAACCAGCACCTTGGCCCCAGTTGACGCTCCTATGCTGTTCGGAGTCTTTAAGTCGAAATACGGCTCGACCAGCACCAGCTTGCAGTTTTCCCGCTTCATCACTCCGATCAGATCGAAGGTGTGGCTCGGGGTCGGCGGAATGCCGGGTCGCGGTTCCACGTATCCGATCACCTCCAGATGAAAGTGCTTGGCAAAATTCGTCGCGGAATTGTGGTAGGTCACGATCTTGCGCCCGCGATACGGTGCCATTTCTGCGTCCCATTTTTGTTCGGCGGTGCTCAAGCGCTTGTCAAAATCCTGGAAACGCTGCTGGAAATAGGCTGCGTCTGGGGGATCAAGCTCCGATAATTTTCCGGCAATACCGCGCGCTACGCGGCGGCCATTATCAGGATCAAGCCAGTAATGAGGGTTTCCCAACGGATGCACGTCGCCCATGGCGCGGGTTACCACGCCGGTCGGGATCTCCAGGATCTCGGCAAACTGCGAGGCGTCGAGATAGCCTGACCCACCAACTTGAATCCGCGGATTGCCACTCTGCGTGATCAGTGGCGGAAGCCATCCGATTTCCAGTTGCAGGCCGACTGTGATCAGCAGGTCCGCTTGCCGTAGTTTCAGCAGGAAGCTCGGCTTGGCCTCAACAAAGTGAGGGTCCTGGTAGCCCTTGGCGATGGATTCCACATTGATGTGATCGCCACCGACTTCCTGGGCAAGGCTGGCAAAGTCAGTGGTCGCCGTCACCACATTGAGTTTCTTCGCCGCCGCTGCTCCTGGCAGAAATGAAAACAGCAACGCGATTGCTATGGCGCTGACTGCCGTGATGCGTCTTCCTGTCCTATACATTCCGCTCTCCTAGAATGGATGCGCGCCGTGCGCGCCCAAAGAGAAAATCAACTGCATGAGCAACTCGTGGCTGTCGCGGTTTTCCGCGTAGTGGGTGAAGCGATACTCTCCGCGAAGCTGGCTGAATTCGCTGGGCCAATAGGTTACCGTGGCAGCCGCGCCCTTGTCGGTGAGATTGTCGAACCGGCTGCGGTCCGACCAGTCCAAGCGGGCTCCCGTAAACCAGCGCCGCCCGAGCTGATAATCGCCTGAGGCATAGAAGCCGAAAGCCCGCTGTTCGCGCGGCAGTTCCTGGCGCTGGCTCCAGACGAGTTCGGTGCGGGCCACAAAGGAATGGTAGATGGAGCGGCGCAAGGGTTTCCAGCGCAAGGTCGCATCAATCCCGTAGAGCTGTGTGATGAAATCGCCGGGCGCCGCAGCAGTCCCGTTGTTATGTCCGCGCGCGTAGGACAAGCCGAGATCGAGGTTGGTGGATTCCGTCAAGTCTCTATAAGCTCGCAAGTGTTCGACGGTACTGACGTCACTGCGCTGCTGCTGTTGGAAGACGTCAGCGGAATCTCCACGGAATACTTGTCCAGTGACATCCAAGAAAATGCCTTTGGGGGCCGGCAGAATGCGCTCGATAGAAAAGCCTGCGTCGTCAATGCCGTCCTCGCCGCCGACTAGGTTGGTGCTCACCAGCGGGCGGTCCACCCAAGGCAGCACATGATTGTGCATGGTGTTGACTTTGCCGAAAACCGATCGCATCTTGCCGACCTTGGCCACGAATCCCGCGGGCAGCGCCGTAAAAGTGATGTAGCCTTCCTCCAGGTTGACCCCTTGCTCGCCGAACGAGATGAAAAAGTCGCCACGCGCGTAAGGGTCAATGATGGCCTGCAGGCCAATCTCCGATTCGTGCATTTGAAGCGACGGGAAGGGCTGCAAAGTTGCCAGCGCAGGGGCGGAATTTCCGCCGGCCGCGCCCACGAAATCTCCAATAACGCTTACATCGGGATTCAGCGCCTTGGAGGCTGCCGACGATCCGCCATAAACCGGCAGCTGCCCGGCCGCTGGAGCCGCCCCGGCGGCAACTTCGCTTGGAGAAGCTGCCGGCATTTGAGCTGGAGCCGGGGCGGCGGTTTCAGCATTAGCCGGCTGCGCTGCCGGCTGGGGCTGGGTCGGCGGCGCGCTCTCCATGGTTCGTATCTTGCCTTCCAGGGCAATGACGCGGTCTTCAAGCTCGCGAATGCGCTGCTCCAGCACCGCGGAGTTCTGCGCGTTGGCCTCCGGCGCCTGCTGTGCCCAACCGGACACGCAAAGCAATGCCGCGCCAATAGCTGTAATAATCGCTTTCTTTTTCATTGCATCACTCCTGAAATACCAGCAGATTGAATCTGGGGCCCAGGACCGCGATTGGCGCGGACTTGCGCCCGCAACCGCGCATAGGGAAACGCTAGGCCACTGGAGGAGGTCGAACAAACAAGCGGAAGAATCGGACTGCGGTTCGCGGGTTCTCATGAACCACAGTTGGGCAAGCAAACACTGCGGTGGAAACTGTGACCACACAGAACAAAGGCTCAGCCGAGCTCGATTGCACGGCCACGCACGTCAGGCACACGGACGAGCCCGCAGAAGGGCTGCTCGGAGTAGCTGCCTGCGTCCATTTTGCTGGCAGATGCTGAGGACAGATATGCGCGGCGTGCACCACACTTGCGAATAGGAAGGCGAAGAGGCATAACGTCGTGCTCCAGCGTCTCCAGCCACCCCCGTAATGCGAACTGATGCTCATTTCTTTATCTGTTGGATGCCTGCAACCGGTGTTTGACCAAGCGCATTTGCACCCGTACTTTTGTGGGCCCCCCAGGATTTGAACTTGAGGCGTCCACGCGGCTTCTGCGCCGCGTGCCGAAATCCTGTGCGAAGCCGAAGGACCTTGAGTTGGTGGGCCCTCTAGGATTTGAACCTAGGACCAACGGATTATGAGTCCGCTGCTCTAACCAGCTGAGCTAAGGGCCCTGCCACGCTGCCGCTATCATATAGGATTCAACCGTGATTCCCCTCCGCGACGGTCAGGACGGCGTCAGCTTCGCAGTTCGAGTCCAGCCGCGTGCCCGGCGAAACGCCATCGCCGGTAAGTTAGGAGACGCTCTGAAAATTGCCCTGACGACGCCTCCGGTTGACGATCGGGCCAACGAGGCGTGCATCGAATTCATCGCCGACGTTTTCGGCTTGCCGCGATCTTCCGTTGCGATACTTTCCGGCCACCGCAGTCGGAATAAAGTGATTCGTGTGTCCGGGTTGTCGGTCGAAGAGGTACGGCGGCGGTTGCCGGTGTAAAGCTGTTCGCGTGCTCTGCAAATCTCGACGGTGAAGCTTCTGATTTACAATAGCCACTCTCCCCATGAACCTTGCCGCGATACAGTCTGCTCTTCACGACCGTAACCTCGACGGGTGGCTGTTCTATGACCATCATCATCGCGACCCGATTGCGTACCGCGTGCTCGGCCTGCCTGAAGAGTTGATGGTCACGCGCCGCTGGTTCTATCTCATTCCTGCCGAAGGCGAGCCGCAGAAGTTGGTGCACAAGATTGAATCCGGACATCTCGACTCTTTGCCCGGCAAAAAACGCACTTACGCGGCTTGGCAGGAGTTGTTCGAGGCGCTCAAGCAGATGCTGGCCTCACAGCGCGACATAGCCATGCAGTACTCGCCCAACAACCTGGTCTTCACCATCTCGCTGGTGGACGGGGGAACGCTCGACCTGATCCGCGGACTGGGGAAGAATATCGTCAGCTCCGGCGACCTGGTTGCGCTGTTCGAAGCCACGCTGACGGAAGAGCAGATCGCCACCCACTTCGCCGCGCGAGATTCGATAGACGCGATCACCACAGCGGCATTCCAGGAGATTGGCCGCCGCGTCCGCAACGGTGGCACCAACGAGTACGAAATGCAGCAATGGATTCTCGAAGCCTTTCGCCGCGAGAACCTGATTACGGTGGACTCTCCCATCGTCGGGGTAAACGCCAACAGCGGGAATCCGCACTACGGACCCGAGAGTTCCACCGCTGCGCCCATTCGAGAGGGCGACTTTGTCCTGCTGGATATCTGGGCGAAAAAAAATATCCCCAGCGCGGTTTATTACGACATCACTTGGACGGGATTCGTCGGCAAGACCCCATCAGACCGCATGCAGGAAGTTTTCCGTATAGTGCGAGACGCGCGCGATGCGGGGGCGAAATTCGTACAGGAATCCATCGCCGCCGGTCAAACTATTGCCGGCTGGCAGGTGGACCGGCCCGTGCGCGACAGCATCAAGGCTGCCGGTTTCAGCGAATACTTTGTGCATCGCACCGGGCACTCCATCGCCACTGAAATCCACGCCAACGGCGCCAACATGGATGACCTCGAAATACATGACGAACGCCGCATCATTCCCAACAGCTGTTTTTCCATTGAGCCCGGAATTTATCTGCCGGAATTCGGCGTGCGCAGCGAAATCAACATGCTGGTGCGCAGCGGCCGGGCCGAGGTAACTGGTAGAATGCAACGTGAGATCGTAATCATCTGAATTTGTGCCGGGTTGTGTGGGGCGGGCGCCCTCGCCCGCCTTAACTTATAAATGGGAGACACCAGCATACGCAAAGAAGTAGTCGCACCCAGACCGGCAGACCGGCTAACCACCATGTCAGTGCTCGCCCCAGCCCTGGGATGGCTTATCCCCGGCGCTGGACATCTGGTTCAAAAGCGCTGGATTCGCGGCTTCCTGCTAATGGGTTCTGTTGGGATCATGTTCGTGTTCGGCTTGCTCATGCAGGGCCGTATCTATAAACCGAACGGCGGCGACATTCTTGACATTCTCGGCTTCATCGGCGATATCGGTGCGGGCGGCTTCTACATCGTGGCCCGCGCTTTGGATATGGGCCAGGGAATTGTGGCCCACGCCACCGCCGATTACGGGACCAAGTACCTTATTGTCGCCGGCCTGCTGAATTTCATTAGTGTCGCGGACGCCTATCACATCGCCATCGGAAAAAAATCTTGATCCTCGCCCTCTCCCATTTCAATGCCGCCTTGCTGTTCTCTGTTTTCGCGTCATTAGTTTTCGGAATCACGCAGCGCGAAACCCCCCGCGACCAGGTCCGTTATGCCCTGTACTGCTTCGCCATGTTTATGGGCGGATTGATCGTGGCGGGCTGGGTAATGTGGGCGTTGAGGCACTGAAGCAGCTTCTAGCTCTTTAGCTTTTAGCTTATCCGTGACCACCGTAAGCGCGAGCGCCTCAACCTTCGCTTCGGCTTCTTCTTGTGTGGCTCCATAGGCCATGACGCCCGGTAGTTCAGGAATCTCGGCGATCCAGCGGCCATCTTCTTCCCGATCGAACTCAACGTGGAATGCCATATTTGTTGGCACCGAGGAAGTGTATTCGATTCCGCGCGCTTCTGTTTCCTGCTCTACAAATTGAACCCGTCCCGCACCATGTAGTGTCTAATTAAGAATCGTGGCCCGTCTCCCAACGCCCGCTCCTACTGGTTCTTCCCGCCCCAAACTTAGTGCAGTCATGCCCCTAGTCTGGGAACTCATTCGCCCGCGCCGAGGTTTGCTGGCCCTCGGCTTCGTCCTGATGGCCATCAACCGCGTCGCCTCCTTGGTCCTTCCTTACTCCACGCGATTCCTGATCGACAACGTCATCATCAAGCGCCAGGCGCAACTGCTGAAGCCGCTCGTGCTTGGCGTGTTGCTCGCGACGTTGATTCAAGGAATAACCTCGTTCTCGCTGACGCAATTACTTTCCAAGGCCGCGCAGCGCTTGATTGCTGAGCTGCGCCAAAAAGTGCAGTCTCATGTCGGCAGATTGTCGGTCTCGTTTCACGATTCCACCAAGAGCGGAGTTCTTGTCTCCCGGATCATGAGCGATGTGGAAGGTGTGCGCAACCTGATCGGCACCGGCCTGGTGGACCTCGTCGGCGGAGTCCTGACCGCCTGCATCGCCCTGGTAGTTTTGTTCCGCATCAGCGCGCTGATGACCGGCCTCGCCTTCGCCTTCCTGTTATTTTTCGGATTCGCCTTGAAGAAAGCCTTCCAGACTATCCGCCCAATTTTTCGCGAGCGCGGCAAAATCAACGCCGAGGTCACTGGACGCCTCGCCGAATCCTTGGGCGGCATTCGCGTTGTGAAGGGCTATCACGCCGAAGAACGCGAAGACCGCGTCTTCTCCAGCGGAGTCACGCGCCTGCTCGATAACGTCATGCGCACCCTGACCGCGAGTTCTGTCATGGGTCTTTCCGCCAGCGTACTGCTCGGGGTAGTCGGGGCCGTGATCATGTTTGTGGGCGCGCGGCAAATTCTCGCCGGTTCACTCACCATCGGCGGATTCTTTACCTACACATTGTTCATGGGATTTCTCATCGCGCCCATCATGCAGATCGTCCAGATCGGCACCCAGCTCACCGAAGCCCTTGCCGGCCTGGAGCGCACCCATGAAATTCTGAAAGAATCCGCCGAGGACCGTGATCCCCGGCGCACCGTCAAGCTTTCCGAGATCGAAGGCAACATTGACTTTGCAGATGTCAGCTTCAGCTATGACGGCGCGCGCACGGTGCTGAACGACATTTCTTTCCACGCCTCTCCGGGGGCGATAACCGCCCTGGTCGGCTCGTCAGGCTCGGGCAAATCCACCATCATCGGACTGATTTCCGCGTTCTACGTTCCGACGCAAGGTGCAGTGCTGGTCGATGGCGTTGACCTGAGCACGGTCCGGTTAGACTCCTATCGCACTCAGCTCGGAGTGGTGTTGCAAGAGTCGTTTCTCTTCGACGGAAGCATCCGCGAGAATGTGGCGTTCTCCCGTCCCGATGCCAGCGAAGAAGCCGTAATGCGCGCCTGCCGCATCGCCCGGGTGGATGAATTTGCCGAGAGCTTTGCCGATAAGTACGACACCATCGTCGGCGAGCGTGGAGTGAAACTCTCCGGCGGCCAGCGCCAGCGAATCTCGATTGCGCGCGCCATTCTGGCCGAGCCGCGTATCCTGATTCTCGACGAAGCCACCTCGAGCCTGGATTCCGAATCGGAGCAGATGATCCAGGAAGGCCTCTCCTACCTGATGCGCGGCCGCACCACGTTCGTGATCGCGCACCGCCTGTCCACAATCCGCCGCGCCGATCAGATTCTGGTCGTCGAGCAGGGCCGAATTGTCGAGCGCGGCACTCACCAAGAGCTCTACGCGCTGCAAGGCCGCTACCATGAGCTGTACACCAAACAACACGGCCTGGAAAGCAATCTCTTCCTGGCTCCCGGGGAAGGTGGTGACGCCGTGGCTGCAGAAGGAAGCGCGTCGAAGCAAAATGGAGAGGAACCGGCACTCGCGGACGCGTTACGCATCGTGAGAGGGGTTAACAACTAGGTCCCGTTGTTCTGAGACGGCATACGGCGGGAGCTTCGCTGCCCCAGTGTTTGGCAATAGTCTCGTGTGGCCTGATGCGTGAGTTCCGGGTCGTAGTCGAAAACTCGAGCCTTGGCGCTCCAAACGTAAGCGTCGACGGCGCATTTTTCGAGATGAGCGGTTCCTTCGCTGTCCATACCGTCGTTATCCCAGGAAATGTCATAGATCGCGTGCTTCTCTGGCACCAACTTAACGTCTTTACCGTGCATCACGGACGCACCACGAGAAAAACCAATGGCAACTTGGTGTCCATCTCTTCGGGAACGGGCCAAAACGGGTTGGTTCGCGTCAAACCGCATTACGTCTATTAGCTCTGTATATGCGCCTAATGGACAAACGTCCACGAGGCCGAAACTGCTCCCCTCAAATTGAGCCGCATCGATCGGCACTGCTCGGATCGTGCCCGGCTCGCAGGAATTGGGTCCCTTCGTCAGAGTGCGTTCAATCTTCGTAATTACGGCTCGCCATTTTCTTAATTCAGCTGCGCTCGTGCTGTTCTCGCTGGCAGAGGCCGCCGTGTAGACAAGGTGCATGACGAATATCGTCACCATAGTTCGTGAGACCACAGAATTACTCCGCCGATTTTTGCGGCGCCAGACGCGGTCACGCTCTTTTTACCAAATCGCGCCAAGTTAACATCAACCATCGTAAACGGTGAATGACCAGAGGGCGCATCTACTTCAGGTGCTCAACAAGGAATAAATCCGACAAGTTGCGGACATAGCCAAAAACGTAGTGTTCCTCGTCCGCGGCGAGTCGTGGGCACGAAACGCCGGTCACTCCGGCAACATCCGCCGGGGCGACGGTTTTCCATGCAGTTCTAGCGCCGCTTTGCAGGTCAAGTTTCCATACCGGACACGAGGTTTCGCCGCGCCGTCCCACCAACAATGAATTTCCATCTCTAGCCCAGCGGAGGGGCGTGTCGTTAGGTTGTGAACCGCGGACGGATTGCGGTTCGCCGCCATCTGCAGAGACCAAAGCAATCCCGTCACCGTTGACTACCGCGATCCGTTTACCATCCGGTGCGATGGTACGAGGATACGGTCCCAGTCCAAAGCCCTCGGGAGTAATGGGACGAGGCTGCCCACCATCCAGGCCCACCACATAGACTCGCGAGGCATGTCCCGGTTCGTGACCTTGAAACACCAACCGCCTGGAATCGGCGAAGAACTGACCGCCAGTAGGTATCACAGCGCCGGTAGGAACCGCCCTCTGCACGCCCACGCCGGTGGGAAGGAGCACGAAGTCCGGAGGAGACATGTTCTGCCGCAAAACTAAAGTCCACTTACCGTCGGGTGAAAAAGCATTGGCAGAGCCCTGGCCCAGCCGAACCGTAGACGTGCCAGTCGTATCGCGGCTAAACACGGCATACTCACCCCCGCCCGCCTCGCCTGCCTCAATGAACAGGATGAGCTTCCCGTCCTCTGAGATGTCGATCGGGACAGTCCAGTCTTGCCAGCTCAGGTCGCGTTCCTTGTTTTCACCTGGCGCCAGGCCGATGGCCCCAGCGCGCAGAGCGTCTCGTGAAATCAACGCCCGGCCGCCTAAGCCGACGTCATGCAGAGTGAGGGTCCCTGGCGCGCTAAGCAGTTCGCGGACCGTGCCCGACAAAGTGACGCCTCGCAGCGATCGGCTGAATCCACTCGCGGTAGCAGTGAACCAGATTTCATCCCCTGCAGGCGACCAAGCGGCTCCGAGGGCGCTCGCCCAGCGCTCGGTCAAGTCAGACTTCTTGCCATTCAAGTCAACCACGCTGATGGTGCCCCCGTCGTCTCCCAAGAGGTTATGGTCAATGAATGCGAGGCGATCCCCCTTGGGCGAGACGCGCAAATGGCTGATCCAGCCGGCGGTTTCATACAGTACTTTGCCAATGGGATACTCGACTCGGCTTTGGCCGCCCACGACGTGAACCACGGCGAGTGCTTCTCCACCGGGTGCCCAATCCGCAGCCTCAACATTGTCCAGCAAGTCTCGCGGAGCATCCGCGCCGATGGAAACCTCAGCCAGCGTTCCGCGATGCGTGAAATGATTAGCACTGACGACGAAGCGCCGCAACACCGCCAGCTGTCCCGCTCCCGAGACCGCCAGCACCTCCGTTTCTGGGAGGGTAAGGTCGCGGGATTCGGTTGAATTCGGAGAACTGATAAAGACGGCTTCGGGATTACCTTCCCAGGCGGCGCTGTAAACAGCCGAACGCGGATCCGGAGCAAACCTGGCTGCTTGCAGCGCACCCCGGCGGAAGCTCAATTCGCGAAATGTGGGCACAGGTGGTTTGGCGGTTCGCTGACCCACCAGAAGGCCGAGAAGCGCACCGGCAAACAAGACCAGCAGCCCTGCGCCGGCCAGGAAGGGAATGCGCTTCGCATCGACTAAGCCCTCCGCTTTGGCGCTCGGCACCGCCGTCGCGGGCGTCACCGATGCGCCCGAGTCTGCCGCCGCAACTTGTTGCCGCGAGGACGGCAGCCTGTCGCGTTGCAGGCGCTTGAGATCAGCCCGCACTTCGGCCGCGCTCTGATAGCGCAAGTCGCGCTCCTTCTCCAGCGCCTTATTGACGATGCGTTCCAGTTCGGGCGGGAGATCATGGTTCAACTGGACTGGCGCGGTTGGAATTTTATTGAGAATTGCATTGAAAATCGCAGCCGAAGTGCTTCCCTCAAACGGCAGGCGGCCGGTACCCATTTCATATAGCACCACGCCAAACGAGAACACATCTGTGCGCGCATCCAGTTCTTCGCCGAGCGCTTGCTCGGGGCTCATATACGCCACTGTACCCAGCGTAGAGCCGGGCGAGGTCAGTTGCTCGACGCTGACTCCGACTGTGGCTGCGGCTGTAGCTCCCTCTGGCTCTATGATCTTGCCGCGCTCCGCGATGACCTTCGCCAATCCAAAATCAAGGATCTTGGCGTGATTGCGTTCGGTCACGAATATGTTTGCAGGCTTAATGTCGCGGTGAACGATGCCTTTGGAGTGAGCCGCGTCAAGTGCATCGGCAATCTCGATGGCCAGTGTGAGAAGGAGGCCGACCTCGAGAGGCCGTTGGGTGATGCGGTGCTTCAGCGTGGTCCCGTCCAGAAACTCCATGGCTATGAACGACTGGGCATCGTTCTTGCCGATTTCATAAATCGTGCAGATGTTGGGGTGGTTCAGGGCAGAAGCCGCGCGCGCCTCGCGGCGGAAACGCTCCAGGGATTGCGCGTCCTGGGCAACCCCATCGGGCAAGAACTTCAGGGCTACAGAGCGGCCGAGTTCCGTGTCTTCGGCCTTATACACCACTCCCATGCCGCCGCCACCGAGTTTGCCCGTAATTTTGTAGTGGGAAAGGATCTGCCCGATCATCGGAATTGCAATCTTAGGCTGGAGCTAAACGTACAGTCAATCGGCAATCTGGACTCGCCGCTCGTTCGTCCCTCAGGCCGCGATTGTGTGCTGCGGGTCATCGACCGGAAAACTATGCGATTGTGGCATAACATCGCCATTGCAGTGCGCCGGGCTAAACCGGCATGAAGTAGAGAATGAAAGAGTCTTACAGGAAAGGAATAGCGAACCACCTGGCCCCGAGTCTTGCGCTGCTACCGCGAGGGACCCAGCGAAGCGTAGACAGGGGATAGGCGGGGTGGGCGATCGAGCTTCGAAAAGATGCAATCCGGACGCCGACGTCTTTGTAATGCGCGGAAGG
>WNGK01005772.1_pt1 | contig 16686 bp, 13 predicted proteins | sample 5400601 | NCBI WGS metagenome assembly WNGK01 (sample SAMN13153376, study PRJNA577476) | soil metagenome | isolation source: 60 cm soil or saprolite under Garry oak tree replicate 1 | place: USA:California | collected 2016-06-15
TCGTTGACATCTTCATCATAGCATTCCGGGTTGCCGTCTGAAAACATCTGCTTCTGGTACGCTAGCGATGGTCTCACGAGGTGCTTATGCTGGGAGGGGTGCGTCTGGTGCTGGCTCTTTCTTCTTTATTTCTAATGGCGTCTGCGGTGGTCGCGGGTGATGATTCCGCTTCTTCGGCTGCTCCTCCCCAAGCCGCGGCCAAGCCTGGGTTCGACATGTTTCATGGCACCAAGGTGGTCGACAACTACCGGTGGCTGGAGAACGGCAACAGTCCGGAGACCCAGAAGTGGGTCGAAGAAGAAATGTCCTACACCCGCGGGATGCTCGATCGGTTGCCGGGGCGCGATTCCATCCATAAACGGCTGACCGAGTTGCTATCGATTGGCAGCGTCACGGCTCCGATCATTGCCGGACGGCATTATTTCTATACCAAGCGCGAGGGGATGCAGAACCAGCCCATCCTTTATGTGCGCGAGGGACTGAACGGTCCTGATCGCGTTCTCGTCGATGCCAACCAGCTCGCCGCCGACGGCACTATTGCGCTTGACTGGTTTCAGCCCAGCGAAAATGGAAAGTATGTCGCTTACGGGACTTCTCCCAGCGGCTCGGAGATGAGCACGCTGCACATCATCGAGACCAAGACTGGCACTATCCTTCCCGATACCATTGAGCGCACTCGCGCCGCTTCTATCGCGTGGAAGCTCGACAACTCCGGCTTCTATTACACGCGCTATCCGAAAAAAGGCGACCTCGCCGCTGGCCAGGAGATGTACAACCGCCACGTCTTCTATCACGAACTCGGAAGCGATCCCGCCAGTATTCATCCTGAAGATGACGACCAGCTTATTTTCGGCGAGGGCCGCGACCCCGAAGACTGGCCCAGCGTGAATCTCTCCAACGACGGCCGCTGGCTTCTGATCCAAGTCTCGCAGGGCTGGACCAAGTCAGAACTTTTCCTGATGGACGTGAAGGCCGGCACTCCGCCCACGCGCATCACCACCGGCAAGAATTTTCTCTACAACGGCGAAGTCTACAACGGCAAACTCTACGTCACGACGAATGAAGATGCTCCGCGCTATCGCGTCTTCGTCGCCGACGCCGGCAACTATGATCGCGAGGCCTGGAAGGAACTGATCCCGCAGACCGACGCCGTGCTGCAAGGCACCGCCGTCTTCGGCGGCAAGCTCTTCGCGCAGTACGAAGAGAACGCGTCGTCGCAGTTGAAACTATTTGACCTCGACGGTAAGAAGATCAGTGACATCACGCTTCCGGCGATTGGCACGGTGTTTGGATCAGGCGGGCGATGGGATCGGGATGAAATGTTCTTTGGATTCCAGTCATTCACCACGCCACCTAGTATCTACCTCCTCGACTTGAAGCCGAGCAGCGTTAAAGTCCCTAATGGTGAGGCGAATAGCGCATTTATCAGCGCCCTCTGGACGAAAGTCGACGCCCCCTCGATCGATCCCGCAGGCTACGAAGTCAATCAAGAGTGGTTCAAGTCGAAAGACGGCACGCGCGTGCCAATGTTCGTCGTGAATAAGAAAGGTGTCCAGAAAAACGGCAAGAATCCCACGCTGCTCACCGCCTACGGCGGCTTCAACGTGAGCATGACGCCCAGCTTCAGCCGCACCGCCTATCTCTGGATGGAGCATGGCGGCATCTACGCCGTCGCCAATCTGCGCGGCGGGGCAGAATTTGGAGAGGATTGGCACCGCGCCGGCATGCTCGACAAGAAACAAAACGTCTTCGACGACATGATCGCCGCCGCCGAGCACCTCATCGCCGAAAAATATACCGACAAGAATCACCTCGCCATCCAGGGCGGCTCCAACGGAGGCCTGCTCATGGGCGCCATGATGACGCAGCGTCCCGACCTGTTCCGCGCCGTAGTCTGCCAGGTCCCGCTGCTCGACATGATCCACTACCAGGATTTCCAGATCGCAAAATTGTGGATCCCCGAATATGGCACGTCCGAAAACGCCGAGCAGTTCAAATGGCTCTATGCCTACTCCCCCTATCACCACGTGAAGGCGGGCACAGAGTATCCCGCAATCTTATTCATGACCGCGGATACCGACACCCGAGTCGACCCCATGCACGCGAAAAAGATGGCGGCGTTGATGCAGGGGGAGGCAAAAAATGGAGCGAGCCATACGCGTCCGATTTTATTGCGGATCGAAAGCAAGGCGGGCCATGGCGCGGGCAAGCCCGTCACCAAGCAGATCGAGGAATTTACGGATGTTTATTCGTTTCTGTTTTGGCAGTTGGGGGTGAAACCGTAGCGCGGGGCACGCCCCGCGGGGACGTGAGGTGGAGGTAAGTCACTTGCTGTTCGGATTCAGTAATTCTCTTCAGCTCGACCAGCCGAGATTGACAAGCGGGTGTAGGCTCTTATGCTGTAATCGTGGTGCATCCTGTTTGTGGCAGAACCGCAGGAGATGTAGATGGAGAAGTACGTTGTTAGGCGGGGCGATACTTTGAGCGACATCGCCCTTCGCGCGCACATTCCGCTAAAGACCCTCATCGCTGCAAACCGAAAACTCACGGACCCGAATAAAATCTTAGTAGGGCAATTTATCAATTTACCGGTCGAGGCGCGACACCCTGTCGGCTCCGTGGGAGGCCCTACACTTGAAGACGTTTTCGGAAAAGGGGCAGTGCCAACCAATGGGGAGCCTTCGAAGGACACGAGGTTCGTTCAGAACGCGATACTCGCGGTCGGGATTCCGGTGTGGGGCGGAGCGTTTGCTCTCTATCGAAGGGTTGAAAATGACCGTGCCACCGACGCGATCATGTTAGCCCGCTCGGAAGTATCTCTTTCAGCCGATCCTTTGAAGGACAGTTTCGCGGAGATCAAAGTCCTCTATTCGACGCGCGCATTCGCGAACGACGCGGTCTCGGCCTTCCAATTTCCGAATGCTTTTGCATACTACATCGGCGATGGTGGAGTCCTGTTTCCAACGATCATTTCCGACACTACCGCGCCTGCTCTTTGTGATGCCCTGCGCAAAGCCGTTGAACAAGAACGTAAAGATGCACAAGCCGCTGAAAAGCTGAGCCGGGACCTCCTCTTCTGGTATATCGGAGCAAGGTTCCCGCCCGTAGCAGGTGGAGGAGCGGCTGAAACAGCCCCGGCTGCGGCGGCCGATACCGCGCTCGCCGGCTTCTCCGCAACTGAGAAAGGCATTATTGCCGAGGCTCGCCAAGTCATGTCGTCTCCGGAGATGATGCAAATTCGCCATGCTCAGGCGCTCGGGAAACCCGTGATCCTGAAGATAGGCGGCAGGCTGATTCAGTACGAGCCAGGTTTCCCGTTTTCCGGCATGACTAATTTTGGGGAAAACGGATTTCTCTTAGGCCGGGAAGCCTTTACTTCCGAAACAGAACTCACAAAGACCGTTCTCCATGAGCTGTATCGCTTGACGACCAGCGTGGCTCGCGACACCGGAGGCGGTGGACTCAACAATGCGGAGACAAAGGCAGCATTTGAATTTGCCGATCGCGCCTTCAACGCCGCGTTTGGTTCGCCTTAGACTTCAGAGTTTCTGTCGTCTCCGAGACTTGGTTCCTCTCAAGGGCCCGAACAAAAACCGGAAACATGGCCCAGGCTCTTGATCTCCCTGGCACCGCAACACAAGACCCTGCCTTGAGCCGAGCCGGAGTGGCGCGTAACGACGTTGCCGCATCGGTTCTCTTCGCTCGTCGCCGCTGGCATTCCCGCTCCCGCCCTTTGCAAAGTACGCAAAGGACGGGAAACTTCATTCCTTAATACTGACCTTAATACTGATCGCATTTATCGAAATGTAAGCATGCAAGCTAAGTCCTTGGGGCTCAATATTTCACCCCTAAGTGATTGCAGGCCATAGATTAATTTTCAAAATCTCTTCAACTCGATGATTCCAATAGATCGAGGGGAAGGGGGAAGGGGGAGGGGAGGGGGTACCGAACAAATCGGAACCCGAAGCGGTCGGGGGAAATTTCTCAGGCGGCGTTTTTGCTGAAGGCGCGGACGCGGGGATTCAAGGTGGCGCTGCCATGGGGAGACAGCGAGCGCTATGCCTTTGTGGCGTGGGCGGAACAAGGCGGTCCGATGTTTCGGGTGCAGGTGAGGGGGGACGGGGAGATTGTATCGGCGGGGATATGAAGTGCAGCCGGTGCATTCGACGCGCGGGCATGGCAAGAAGCGATACACGAAGAAAGACATTGATGTCGTAGCCGCACACGTGCAGCCGGTGGATGTCTGGTACCTGCCGCCGATTGCGGAGGTGGGGCGGGCGAAGAGTTTGAGATTCTATCCGGATATCAAGAGCCGGCGGCCGATGTGGGAGGAGTATCGGGAGGCTTGGGAGGTGCTGGGGGAACGGTAGGAGGAGGGCACGGCTGGGGTGGCGGCAGACATATTTGTTACGAAAAACGGACGAAGTGAGACTAGCCGACTCGCTATCCATCTTTCGTCGTAGTGTTATCGCCGTAAGGAGGACACCATGGCCGATTTCATTTTCAGAGTGGACCATGTCCACCTGACCGACACTCAACAAGAAAAGATAGCCTCGGCAATTCAGGGAGCTGTCTTAACCGAACTGGCAAAACTCGACTTGCATGGAGAGTCGAAAAACAAAGCAACGGCGCAGGCAGCGGGAGCCTCTCTCGGTGCCGGCTTCCTCTATATCCCAATTACCTGGCGAGGTGGAAGGATGATTGGGATTGACGGCGTCAACGCCGCGGTGAACAACGTCCTGACCGTAGCCGAAAGGACTGCCGAACAGTCCAAAGCTGCGTAAGGTTAGGTCGTACCATGGCAGAGTCTACGATCCTTTGCCCCAGTTGGGGGTGCGAAGCGGGTGCGAGTCTGATTGGGATCGTGCTGGCGGATGGCTCGGTCGCATTCTCGAAAGAACGCATCGTCATCGATGCTTCTTTTGTGGAGGTGGCGCGTCAGGGGCGCTCTCCTGAAAAGCGGTTCCGTTTCAGCAGCACTTGCAAGCGGGCAGCATGTATCCAGTGGACGGATGGTAAGTGCGGCATAGTCGACCGCATCATCAGTGAACACCCGGACCTTGCCACCGCTGCGAACGAATCTTTCGTGCTTCCCGAGTGTTCCATCCGGCCACAATGCCGGTGGCACTTGCAATCCGGAGATGCCGCGTGTCGGGCCTGTCCCGAGGTAATCACAGATACCGGCGCGGAAATCACAACTCCTGCAGTCTTGGCAGCGTGACCTATCGCTGATGGACCACCCTTTCGGCGGGTGGTCCTTCCTTTCTCAGACCACTTCTCCGAATCCAACATGAGTCTGGATTTCCAGGGCGGGATTTTGATGGTCAGGTCGAACAGGGATTTCGGGCGTGACGGTGTTTGTTGAAGGACCCATTCGAGGGTGCCCGCGGGTCGCAATTGTTGCCGTTCGGGGCGAATAATCTGCATACTGCGGGCTTCGTTCGTCATGACTGTCCTTCGCCCCAGCACCTTTTATTTCAGCATCTTGCGGGGTTGGCACGGGTCATGCTCCCTTAACTCCAAAGAATATAAGGAGGCCACGATGAAAAGCACATGGCGAGGAGCACATCCGTGGTTGGGGATACTGCTGGTGGTTTCTTCTTTGCTGATCATTCCAGAAATTCATGCTCCGGCGAAGCTTGATTCGGCGATCTATGTTCCGGTGGTTCATGCTGGGAATGACGTCATGGGGGAGCTGCAGTTTGAAGGGAAATCCAAAGTCGAGAAGACTTCCGGCGTATGGATCGACGGAGAGTACGTCGGGTATTTGAAAGAGCTCAAGGGATCGAAGAAGGTTCTGCTGCTGCCGGGCGAACACACGATCAGCGTGCGGCAGGATGGGTATCAGGACTTTACGCAACGAGTTCTGATGCAGCCGGGACAGAAATATTTGATTCGTGTGGCCATGGAGAAGGCTGCTACGCCCGCGATGCCGGCGGTCACGGCGACCGTGAAGATTGAGGTGAATCCGAATCGGGCGGCGGTTTTTGTGGACGGGCTGTTCGTGGGACACGTGGGCGAGTTCGAAGGCGCGGGCCGCGGGATGCTGGTTGCGCCGGGCACACATAAGATCAGAGTCGCGCTTCCCGGGTATCAGACGTTTGAAACTGACATCAACCCGCTCGCCAATCAGAAGGTGGAAGTCAAGACCGATCTGGTGAAGAACGACGCGGGCGTGGCGGATCCGTTGCTGAATCCGGAGGGGAACAATCACGCGGCGCCACCGCCGCCTCCGCCGGACCGGGCTAATCCAGCCGCGCCTCCACAGCGCTGACAGTCGGTGGCCCGCTTCCGGAGGAGTGCTTGTCCGGGCAGTTATAATTGCACGCGCCAATTGCGCGCGACAAATTGTACTGACCCATGGCACTGACCTCTGGCACGAAACTCGGTCCTTACGAAATTCAGTCCGTGCTGGGCGCGGGCGGCATGGGAGAAGTTTATCGCGCGCTCGATACGCGGCTCGATCGCACGGTGGCGATCAAAGTTCTGGCTTCTCATCTTTCTGCTTCTCCGGAACTGAAGCAGCGCATGGAGCGCGAGGCGCGGTCGATTTCCGCGCTGAACCATCCCCACATCTGCCAACTCTACGACCTCGGCTCGCAAGATGGCACCGACTTCCTGGTGATGGAATTCCTGGAAGGCGAGACGCTGGCGGAGAGACTGAAAAAGGGTGCGCTTCCGCTGAATGAGATCCTGAAAATTGGGATTGCCGTGGCCGAGGCGCTGGCGATCGCGCATCGCCAGGGGATTGTGCATCGCGACCTGAAGCCAGGGAACATCATGCTGACGCACAGCGGCGCGAAGCTGATGGACTTTGGGCTGGCCAAGCCGTTGGGGATGCCGAATACAGGCATGGGATCGGGCGCGGCGCCGTCGGCACCTTCATTCACCGCGATGGCCACGCTAAGCGGGCCGAGTCCGTTGAGTCCGCTGACCACGGCGGGCAGCATCATCGGGACGATTCAGTACATGTCGCCGGAGCAGATTGAGGGAAAAGAGGCGGACGCGCGCTCCGACATTTTTGCCTTTGGCGCGGTGCTGTATGAGATGGTGACGGGCAAGCGGCCGTTTGGAGGGAAGAGCCAGATTTCGCTGGCGTCCTCCATTCTGGAAAAGGATCCGGACCCGGTGAGCGCCGCGAATCCTTCGACGCCGCCGGCTCTGGAGCATGTGCTGACCACGTGCTTGCAGAAAGATCCGGAGGAGCGCTATCTGGCGGCGCATGACATCAAGATTGAATTGCAATGGATTGCGAGCGAGCGGCCCCGGACGAATGCGCCCGGGGCTACGTTGCCAGCGCCGCCCTCGCATGGCCGCGAGCGTCTTGGCCGGGCAGCAGCTGTTGTCGTTGCGATTGTGTTGGGCGTGAGCGCGGGAATTTTCTTTAGCCGTCCAACGCAGTCTGGGCAAACCGTGCGTACGGTGGTTGATCCTCCGCCGAAGGTTACGCTGAATCTGACGGGAGACTTTGCCGGACCGCCGGTGCTGTCGCCGGACGGAACGGCGCTTGCGTTCTCCGCCACGAGTGCGGACGGCAAGACTGACCTGTGGGTGCGGCCCATGAATGCGCTGGATGCACATATGATCCCGGGCACCGACAGCGCGATTTTTCCATTCTGGTCGCCCGATAGCCGCTCGCTCGGATTCTTTGCCGACGGCAAAGTCAAAACCATCGATCTGAATGGCGGCTCGCCGCTGGTGGTTAGTGACGCACCTTTTGGCCGCGGTGGCAGCTGGGGGGCCGGTGGAGTGATCGTGTTTACTCCTGCCACGCAAACACCTCTGATGCGGGTGAGCGCAACCGGCGGAACTCCGGTTCCTATCACCAAGGTCGACCCGTCGCAGCACACTTCGCATCGCTGGCCGTTCTTCCTTCCCGATGGCCAGCATTTCATCTATCTGGCCATCAACCACGACCCATCGCGGGCAGCCAGCGATTCTATGTACTACGCTTCGCTCGATGGCCGCGAAAATCGGCTGCTGTTCCGCTCTCAATCCAACGCCGTTTACGGCAGCGGATTCCTTTTGTTTGCGCGCGGCGGCCAACTCATGGCCCAACCTTTCGATGCCTCCGCGGGAACGATGAGCGGTGAGCCACAAGCGATTGCCAGCGGAGTGGTGGACGACATCAGCACCTGGCACACGGACGTCACCGCTTCCAACAACGGCCTGCTCGTCCTGGGTAGCGGGGGAACCGCCGACTGGCAGCTGATCTGGACCGATCGCATCGGAAAACAGACCGGGATCGTCGCCGACAAACTCACCAACCTGCAAACGGCGCGGATCTCTCCCCAGGGTGACAGGCTTGCTTTGCAGATCGACACCGGGATGAACGACATCTGGGTGCTCGACCTGGCTCGCAACGTCCGCACGCGGCTTACCTTCGGACCAGTGTCGAACACATCTCCAGTGTGGTCGCCCGACGGCAAGTGGATTGCCTATAACACGGATCGCAACGGCCGCTCCAACATATACCGCAAACCCTCCGACGGCAGCGGCGCGGAAGAACTCCTGCTGTCCGATGACCTGGTGACCGTGCCCACCGATTGGTCGGCGGACGGGAAGACCTTGTTCTATTCGCGCGGACCTGCGGGCAGCAACTGGGAAGTCTGGGCTCTGCCGCTCGAGGGAGAGCACAAAGGGAGGGTAGTCGTGCCGCACTCGGGGAACTCGATCAGCACGATGGGGCATCTCTCTCCGAATGGTCGATGGCTCGCCTACATGTCAACGGAATCCGGCACGGCGGAAGTGTATGTGGTGGCCTACGGCGGCGGGCAGGGCAAATGGCAGGTTTCGACCGGCGAGGGCTCGCAACCGCAATGGAGCAAAGACGGCAAGGAGCTCTACTTCGCCAACGACATCAGCCGCGACTTGTCTGTCGTCCCCGTGAAGGAAGCCAACGGCGCCTTGCAGTTTGGCGCCGCTCAATCGCTGGTCCGGACGCCAGCCACCCAGCAATTCATCTACGATATTTCGCCGGACGGGAAGAAGATTCTGCTGAATGTCGTTTCGCAGCAAGTCAGCCAGTCCGTCACGGTGATTACAAACTTTCCGGCGGCGACGAAGAAGTAAGCGCGCGCTGAGTGCGAGGCCACACTCGAACTGTCCTCTATTTTGCACCTGAGATCCCTCGCTCCGCCTGAAGGACGGCTACGATCGGGATGACGCCCTTCAATCTTCTTTTATTCTTCACTCAATCCTGGGGATGTCTTCCGCCAAGAACCTTTGTTCGCATGTATCTTCGGGTCCTCGCTGTGCGCATTCGATAAGAGCTGGAGTAAAAATGCCATGAGCGCGATGCGCTGAGCCGGTACAACTCGCGATTGGAGCGAGGGCAAACGCACGGAAGCCACCAGACAGACATAGGCTGCACCACCTTATTGCGACTGGAAGGGATACTGGAGGAGCGGGCACCAGACGGGCGGAGAACCAGATCGCGAAAAATGAGATGCCGAGCGCAGTCGGCAGGTTGGCGTATTCCAGAGCCCCGCGTTCCGTCCGCAGACTCTACAGTCTCTTGCCCGGGTTGTCTAAGCCCCGCGAGGTACAGCTAATTTAATTACCTGTGAAAAACCCAGTTGCTCTTTGATTGCGCTCTGCATCAAAGCGGGGCGCACTGGTGTGGAACCAAGTCACAGGAGCCCATCTTGGAGCACGCAGCAATTCGCAACTTCTTCCTAGCGGCCATTATTGCCCTGCTGTCTTCCGTTAGCGCCCTTTGTCAGACCGCCCAGTTCGCGCCGGGTCCGTCTCTGTTCGGGGCGAACACAGCGTTACCTGATGCGCCGAGTTTCGATATCGCCAAATTGCCAGAGGGGATTTTTGACCAGGATGCTGCTGCGGTTGGGACCACCCAGCATTCGGATCAGCAGCATGGAATCGTATCGAGATCGGTGAAACGAACACTGGAAGACCAACGGGAAATTTACAAGGCTCCGTTCAAACCATCGAATCTCCGGTGGGATGCGCTGGTGCTCGCGCCCACGGCTGTATTCCTGGTGACCGACCGCCACATTGAAAACAATCTGCCGAGTGGCCATTACACGTTCTACCAGGATTCTTCCGACATCGCGATTGCGGGGATTGCCAGCACGCTGACGGGAGTCTGGATTTACGGAATCAAGGGCGACCATCCGCACGCCAGAGAGACCGGGAACCTGGAACTGGAGACGCTGGTCAACACGTTTCTGGTCTATGCGCCCATGCAATTCATCGCTGCCCGCCAGCGTCCGGGAGAAGGCAATGGGCATGGTGATTTTCTGCGGCACTCGGCGATGAATACATCATTCCCCGGCGGACACGCGATGTTCACCTGGGCGATGGCTACGGTTGTGGCACAGGAGTACCCGAAGCCCTGGGTGCAGGTGCTGAACTATACGGCCGCGTTTACCTTGACCACAACGCGCTATTTGGCCCGTGATCACTGGGCGTCGGATATGTGGGTGGGATCGGCTCTGGGGATCGCCATCGGCACTCATATCTTCCACGCGTATTGCGATCCGGAGTTGAGCGCTTCGTGCCAGCGCCACCACGAGAAGATGTTGAAGCGCAGAGAGAAAGAGAAGAAGCTTGCCGATTCGCCGCTTTTCTCGTGGCCCAACGCCAAGCCATCGGGAGACTACGCCAGCGGCCGGCCGATCTCCCAGTGATGTCCGAAGGGATCGACGACCCGTCCTAAGCGCCAACCGTATTCCTCGCCGACAGGGTAAACCTGCGACGCGCCCGCAGCCACAGCGCGAGCGAAAACGGCATCGGGATCGGCCACCGTCAAGATGATGCGGACGGAACTGCCGCCAATCGTCTGGGGGCTGAAGTTAAAATGTTCGGGCGATTCGTCGCCAACCCAAAACTCCGCGCCCTCTACTGATAGCCTGGCCACGACGCTTCCGCCCTCCTCCATGCGAAAAACCTCGGTCGCGCCGAATGCGGCCTTGTAGAAGTCCACGGCACGGGCGCCATTACGAACAGAGAGCCAGGGTGCGATGGTGGTGGGCACTGGCGCGAGGTTCATCATAAAAGGGAAACTCCTCCTATTTTCCCGCGTGGGCTTGTTTCAGCCCTTCAATGCTGATCTTGTCCATTTGAAGCATCGCTTTCATGACCCTCTGCGATTTGTCGGGGTCCGTGTCGTGCAACAGCTCGCCTAGAATTGAAGGGATGATCTGCCACGACAGTCCAAACTTGTCGGTTAGCCAGCCGCATCTTTCTGTTTTTCCTCCGGCGGAGAGCTTCGCCCACAACTCGTCGACTTCCTGCTGCGTTTTACAGTTGACATAGAACGAAATGGCTGGTGAGAACTTGAACTGTGGACCGCCGTTGAGCGCCATGAACTCCTGCCCTTCGAGTTCGAAGGTCGCGGACATGACGGTTCCCTTTGGGCCAGGGCCAGCGTCTCCATAATGAGTCACGCGTCCAATTTTTGAGTTCTCGAAAATCGAGGTGTAAAACTTCATTGCCTCCTCGGCCTGATTGTCGAACCACAAGAACGGGGTAATTTTCTGCATAAAGGATATCTCTAGTCGACTCCGTCGAACAAGATCGCAAAACATGTCAATATTAGCGCAGCCTCGGCCGCGAACACCGATCGGCCCGCGGTGGGGCAGCCGTCGGTGGGCCTGGAGAATTGGGCAGCAGTAACCATGCACGAGCTCGGGCCGATTCCACGATTCCTGACGGAAAATTCGGGAAACTCAGAAATTATCCCAGTGCGATGCGGCGACGCAAGCGTCGGCTCACTTCATGTTGTCGAGGATGGAGCCGACGATTCCGCCGACCACGCCACCTTCCACGGTCTGCCTGCGCGCTTCGTGGGGCATGTATCTCTCCAGGGCATGAGCCAATCTGGCGATGGGCAGGGTTTGGAGCCAGATTCGGCCGGGACCGGTCAACGCCGCCAGAAAAATCCCATCGCCGCCGAAGATCATGTTCTTGATGCCGGGCACGGTCGTGATCTGGAACGAGACGCTGGACTGAAACGCGCCGACGTGGCCGGGATGGATGCGCAGAGTTTCGCCGGGCTGAAGATCGCGCACCACCAGTTCTCCGGAGAGTTCGAGCCACGCGGTGCCCTGTCCGCTGGCCTTTTGCAGCAGGAAGCCGTCGCCGCCGAAAATTCCGGCGCCCAGAGACTGCTGAAAGCCGACGCTGATTTGAATCTGTGGCGTGGCGCAGAGGAAGCCGTGGCGGTGGATCATGTATTCGTGTCCCGGGGAGACTTCCACGGGGACGATGTGTCCCGGCAGCTTGGTCGCGAAGGCGAGCTCGCCCGCGGCTCCGACTGCCCGGTATTCGGTCATAAAAATGGACCCGCCGCCCGCCACGCGCTTGAGTACACCGAAGAGTCCTCCGCCGCCGCCGAATTGGGTGTGCGTCGTCATCTGGATCGAGCTGCCCATCCACGAGAGTTCTCCAGCTTCGGAGATGATGGTCTCATTAGGTTCGAGGGCAAATTCCAGAACGGGCATGGTGGTGCCGGTGATGCGGCTCTGCATGGCGGATCTCCTTATTAAGGTTGGGGTCTAATGCGACCTGGTTCCAAATCGCAGAAACAACAGAGTATACATCGGGGTGGGCGCGTCGCTGACGCGTCAGAATCTTCTTCGGGGCGGCTCAGTCATCACCGTCATCAAGGTGACGCGGTCTTCAATCTACAGTATGTATGGTATCCAACGGTTCTCCGGTCTTGCGTAAAATCAGCTGCAAGCCTGGCCCCATGCTCCGACGATTGGAAGATCGTATCCGCGAACTATGTGCCAAGACTCTTATAGCCCGAGGTCCTGAACTACAAGCAACTCTTGCAGAACTTACATCCGCCCTGCACGAGCATAATGAGCGGCTCAGACAGGTGGCCGCGCTGAAACTGGTGAGCGGAAAAAACAGTTCTCCTCCAGAAAGACGCTCAATCTAGACTGAATTTCAAACGGCCCACTATCGATCCTCGCTTGACAGTCTTCTGCGGCTTACTTCGGTAACCTCGCCCTGAGCTCCTCTGCTTGGTCTTCCGTAATCTTGGCGATTGGTCCCCCTAATGGAAAAATTACTGGTTATGGGAGCGCCCGACCGGCGTACCCCAGGCCTTGAAGTACGGCTGGCGCGGAAGCGACCGAGATCTGGCCTCTTCCACGGCATGACCATCGAAATGAAAAGTGAATGCCTTTACCTATGACGCACAGCGCAAAGAGATCGAGACGCTTTCAGGGTTTTTCGCTGCTGGAGTTGATGATCGTGGTCGCGATCATGCTGGTCGTGGCGGCGTACGCCATTCCCATGTGGACGACCTCAGTGAGATTGGCGAGGATTCGGGGAGCTGAAACTGCTTACGCCGGCTTGTTGCAGATGGCGCGCACCCGGGCGGTCAGCGATGACCGATACTATTCCGTGTATACCAAGCTGGCCACGGGAAATACTCCTCAAATGGCCTACGTGGACATCTATCCGCAAAACGTGAACGGAACCTCGGGGAACGGTCCGGCAGGTAATTATGTTGCAGGTCCGCCCGCCGATCCCATGGTGACGCTATCACCCGAAGCGGTTCCACAAACAGCAGCGGCCGCCCCTAATACAGCGAATCTGTATGCCAGCTTCTGTAGCGCTTGCGCTCTGGCGATCATAAATAATACGGCTCCCACGTGGGGGCCGGACGGGCTGCCGTGTGCGCCCGTAGTCTCTGCAGGAGGAACTGGTTTGGTTTGTAACAGCGCCGGTGGGCCGGTCGCTTATGTGGCCTTTTTCCAATCCTCTAGTAACAACGAATGGGATGCGGTCACGATCAGCCCAGCCGGCAGAATCAAAACCTGGTTCTACACGGGAGCGGTCTGGGCTCCCTTCAATCAATAACCAGAGGAGCCAATGCTGAGAATGATGCTAAGAACGACAAGAAAATTAGCGCGCGAGCGGAGGGGCCAAGCGGGGTTTACCCTGGTCGAGTTGATGGTCGCCATGGTCGTGCTGGCGGTCGGCCTGGGAGCGTTGGCACCTCTGTTCATCTCCGCCGCCCTTTCGAACAACAAGAACAGCAGAAACGCCACCGCAACTATGCTGGCGCAGTTGGTGCTCGAGCAAATCAGCTCCCAAAGCCCGAACTCCACAGCCACAATCTTCTTGACGGATTGCGTGGGCAACACATGGGCGGTCGCCACCACGGGAGGGGCTGCGCCGGCCGGAGCCGGTGCGCTTCTGGATACCACTTCGACGGACTACAACTATGGCGGGATCAACCCGACTCAGGCGTATGCCTCGGTCCCCCCCGCAACCAATGTCGTCCCCGGCTACGCCATGCAATACGCCGATTGCGGCGCGGCGGGCACGCAGAGCACCTACGACGTGCGGTGGAATGTGATCAATATTGACATTTACACGCGCCTCATTACGGTTTCCGCCCGGCAAGTGAGTCCCGCGAACCAACTCGGCGGCAAGGTTTACGCTATGCCGGTGACTGTGCGCGGCATCGGAGGATCGTAATCATGAAAGCGATTGGAAGATTTGCAAGAATTCGAGAGCGCAGCCAGGGCGGATTTTCGCTGCTGGAGTTGCTCATCGCAATCGTCATCCTGGCAATTGTGGTTGCCGTGATCGTAAGCGGAGTTACACAGCTCCAGAAAACTAACACCAGCCAGGCGGTCAATGTAGATCTGACCCAGGAGTCCCGCCAGTTCATGGACCAGGTGGTGGAGGATCTGCATCAAGCCGGCTTTCCCAGCGTGAAGAGTTTCGATGCGGCGACTTCCCTGGCGCAGCCAAATCTTTACGCGAAAGGCCTGGTCAGTGTCAGTAGCACCCAAATTCAATATGAAGGCGACGTCGACGGGTCGACCTGGTGCAACCCAACATGTAGCGGCGTGAGCGAAGTGATCGTGCAGCTCTCTCCTGCTGCGGGACCGTGCCCATGCAAGTTGCTGCGTGGAGCAGTTTCGAAGGCTCTCTATGCCGGCGGCACGCTTCCGACGTACTACACGGAAGTGGATGGTGTGAACAATTTAAACATTTTCACCGCTTACGACAAGTTCGGGAACGTGGTCCCGTTGCCCTGCAGTCTAGGGGTATGTGCGGACGGGAGTTCCATCAGCAACATCAAGGACATCGGCATGCTCCTCAACGTCAAGTCCAACGTACCGAACCCGATCACCAACACTTATACGAACGTCACCATGTCGACGGAAGCGAAACTTCAGTAGACAGAAGTTCTTACGATGGGGGTATTTCAATGAAAAGACCACAAGTGAACCAGCGACAAGTGATCCAGCAAAACGGAATCGCCTTAGTCTCGGCACTGCTGATCCTGGTATTGCTGTCAGCCATTGCCGTCGGTCTGGTGTTGACCTCCAACACGGAGACCAGCGTCAATGCCAATTACCGGCAAGAGCGGGCGCTTGATTTCGCGGCCCGGGCGGGAATTGAAGAGGTTCGGGACCGGATGGCTCCGGCCACCCTCAACACTCTGGCCGGCCCTGGCTGTGCTTCCGCAACGGCGTGCCTCGCAGCCGTTCCGGTCGTGCCTGCCAGCACCAACAATGGAATCCTGTACGTGCGGGGTGGGGCGGCTCCAGCTTCGGTCACTCCCTGGACAGCGAACACGATTTACACCGATGACGAACTCTGTCATGACGGATACGGACTGGTTTCGGTACAAAGCGCCGACGTGCACTGCACCACGCTGCCCGCGGGTTCGTCCTGGTATGCCAGCGCGACCAGCACCGCTCCCTGGGCGGGTACATCTACAGCACTCCCGTACCAGTGGGTGCGTGTGAGCTGGAAATTGAATGGATCCGTGCAAAACTATCCGGTGAACTACGCGACTTGTCCTACGGCTGGGTCGGCTGGGTGCAGTACCCCCGTGTGCTACGACGGCCAGCAAGAATTCCTGCTGCCGGTAGGCGATACCAATTGCGGTCAAGCGGCCAGCAAGAACCCGGCAGGGTCCATTGCCACGCCGGTCTACCTTTTAACTTCGCTGGCGGTTAACACGACAACCGGGGCACGAAAGATGGCGCAGGCTGAAGTTGCATCACCTCCTCCTAAACAGACGAATCTGGCTGGCTTCTTCGCCACCAGCACGGCTTGCGGAGCCTTCGTTATGCAGGGCGGCGGGACCACCGACGGCTTTTCCAGCACCGGAGGCGGCTACCCTGCATCCAAGTCTATGACTGCTGGGGGCATCGGATCGAACGGTAGTGTGAGCTTGGGTGGTGCTCCGACGCAAGTGGGAGGCAACGTATACGTGCCGAACGCTCTGGTCGGCGCCTGTCCCGATGGCCTTCAGGAAAACGGCGGCGCGGGACTGATTGCTGGGAACAATGTAATTGCGCAGCCGGTAACGACGGTCCCCACCCCTCCGGTGCCGAATCCTCTTCCGCCAACGACCAACCTCAGCAATCCAACCGCCCTGGTTCCCGGCACTTACGGCAATATCAACTTGAGCGGTCAGGATGCCCTGGTCTTGGCTCCGGGCGTTTACAACATCAATAGCATCAGCATGGCGGGACAATCGACGGTTACCATCAGCCCGGCTGGCTCAGTTGTGATCAACGTCGCTGGACAAGGTCAGGCCACGCCCATCGACCTGGAAGGCGGGGGGCTCATGAACTTGACCGGAGTTGCTGGTAACTTTCAGGTTAACTATGCCGGCACAGGTACGGTGAAGGTTGCTGGAGGTGCGGGCTCTTACGCTGTCATCAATTCCCCGAACGC
>WNGK01005367.1_pt1 | contig 16680 bp, 14 predicted proteins | sample 5400601 | NCBI WGS metagenome assembly WNGK01 (sample SAMN13153376, study PRJNA577476) | soil metagenome | isolation source: 60 cm soil or saprolite under Garry oak tree replicate 1 | place: USA:California | collected 2016-06-15
TGCGTAAGGCACGGCTCCAGGACGCCTCCAACGTGTATGACCTAGTGAACTCTCTCTCTGGCGACGGGACGCTGCTGAAGCGGCCCTTTGCTGAGATCTGCGAGAACATTCGCGATTTCACGGTGGCGGAGTCGGACGGTGGTGTGTTCCTCGGATGCGGTGCGCTTCACTTGTACGGGCCGCATTTGTCTGAGGTGCGCTCCATCGTCGTAAAGCCCGAGGCCAAGGGCCAGGGCGCGGGCGGGCGCATTCTCAATGCCCTGATCGACGAAGCCGAAGAACATGGCATCGCCTCTGTGTGCCTCTTCACGCGCATTCCCGACTTCTTCTTCAAATACGGATTTCGGACGGTAGAAGACAAGACGGATTTACCGGACAAGATATTCAAGGATTGCCAGGCCTGCCCGCGCTTGCATCGCTGTGATGAAGTGGCGATGGTAAGGGGACGCCTCCCGCGCATCTCCATCCTTGGCCCGCGTATTGAGGCGGAGCAGCTCGTAAAGCTTGGCTAACTCTTGCGCAGAATCGCCGCCGCAACCGCAGCTTGACCGTAGCTGAGACCTCCATCTCCCGGGCTCACTCGCCGATGATAAAACACGCGAAAGCCCTGCGCCTCCAGGCCTGTTCGGAGGAAACGGCCCAAGCGCCGGTTGTGCATCACACCGCCGCTCAGCGCGATCGTGTCGATCCCCTTAACCACGCGCGCGGCCATCGCTGCCTGTACGAACCCATTCGCAACGCTTGCGTGGAATCGGGCGGCGATAAGCGATTTGCTCAGACCATTACTCAGGTCACGCAACATCTCGCTCCAAAGGATCGCGAGATTCAGGCGCACCGGCTCGCGAGGCCAATCACCAGTTGAGAGCGGGATCGGATAGATCCCCGAGTCGTCTGGCTCATCGACCGCTAGTCCTTCCAACTCGATTGCCGCCTGGGCCTCGTAATCCACCTTCCGACGCCTCAGAATCACGGCGGCGGCAGCATCAAAGAGGCGACCAAGGCTCGACGTGAGCGGTGCATTGATCTTTCGAGTAATGATCTGCGTGAGAAGTCGCGCCTCTTGCGCCGTCGCACCAAGCAGGTCCATCCCTGGCGCGGATGTCACGTCCCATCCGGCAGCGTGCAGATGACCGAGCGCCATGCGCCACGGTTCGCGCACCGCAGCGTCGCCACCCGGCATTGGAACGTAATCGAGATGTGCGAATCGCTCGAATGCGTCGAGCGTGCAGATCAGCACTTCCCCGCCCCAGATGCGGCCATCCGTGCCGTAGCCGGTTCCATCCAGCGAGAGTCCGATGACCGGGCCGTCCAGCGCGTGCTCCGCCATGCAGGATGCGATGTGTGCATGATGATGCTGCACCGCGATAAGCCGCAGCCCGCGCGACTGCGCCCACTTCTTAGCCCAGCTGGTGGACATGTAGCCGGGATGCATGTCGTGGACCACCACCTTCGGCTCAACTTCAAATGTGCGCATGAGGTGCGCAAGTGACTCCTCAAAGAAGGTCAGCGCGGTCAGGCTTTCGAGATCTCCTAGATGTTGGCTTTGATATGCGAATCGGCCGCTGGTCAATGTGAAGACGCTCTTCAGATGACCACCCACTGCCAGTAGAGGTGGGGCTTCAATAGGCAGATCGATTGCGAGCGGTACGAAGCCGCGTGCCCGACGAACAAGCTGCGGCGCGCCATCGACAACTGCCGCAACGGAGTCGTCACAGCGCTGCAGTATCTCGCGATTGTGCATCAGGAATGCGTCGGCGATGTTGCCGAGTCGTGAGCGGGCCTCATCGTTGTCGATCGCAATGGGTTCCTCGCTGAGGTTGGCACTCGTCATCACCAGCGCGCGCATACGCTCGTCTGCAAAGAGAAGGTGTTGCAGCGGAGCATACGGCAGGAAGACGCCCAGCCAGGGAATTCCAGGTGCGACGGAGCGCGCCAAGGCGCTGTCGCCCCGCGCACGCACCAGCACAATCGGCCTCGCTGCGGTTTGCAGAAGCTTCTCTTCTTCATCTGTAAGATGGCAGAACTCCCGCGCGGCCGCGACATCGCGCACCATCACCGCAAGCGGCTTTCCATAGCGATGCTTACGCTCTCGCAGTCGCATGACTGCTTGTTCATTCGTCGCATCCACGCTTAGATGAAATCCACCGATGCCTTTGATCGACATCACCTGGCCATCGATCAGCCTGTCGATGCAAGCGGCGACCGGATCGTCCGCGATGATCGCATCTCCGTCTCCACCGATGAGCCAGACATGCGGACCACAGTCCCAGCAGGCGTTGGGCTGGGCGTGGAAGCGGCGATTCAGCGGGTCGTCGTACTCCCCCTGGCACTCGTGGCACATCGGGAAGGCCGCCATCGAGGTCTGCGGGCGGTCGTAGGGAATGCTGCGCGTGATCGTGAACCGCGGACCGCAGTTGGTGCAGTTCAGAAACGGATAACGATAACGGCGATCGCGCGGGTCAAGCAGTTCGCGGAGGCAATCGGCGCAAGTAGCCGCGTCTGCGGGAATTCCGGTGCTTACACGCCCAAGCACCTGGCTGCTGACTATCGAAAAGCCAGTATCACCCGTGACAGCAAGGTCCGCGACGCCGATTGAATCAATGCGCGCCATTGGAGGAGGCTCCGCGCTCAGCCGCACCAAAAATGTTGCGATGTCCTCGTCCGCGCCTTCCACTTCGATCGTGACGCCGTCGGTATCGTTCCCGATATGACCGGCTAGGTGCGCGTCAATTGCGATTCGATAGACAAACGGCCGAAATCCGACTCCCTGCACAACGCCGCGCACCCGCACCGACTTACGTTTTCGATTGGTCACAGGGTGGGGGGTCACATTAGCTCGCCTTCGAAAAGCAAGCATAGCGCAAGCACCTTCCCTGCTCTCATCTTCTTGATTTTTCGAGTGTTTTTTGAACGTTTGTTTGCACGGACAACTCCGTCTCCCGGGCAACCAAAGGGGGGCACTTGTCATTTAATTCAAATAGCAGTGAGAGCGCACTTGTACCTCGACGCTGTGGCAGATTGGCGGGCACGATTGCCCGCGATAGCAGTTCCCCTTTGTTTTCAAGTGAGGAGAGAAAGCCTATGAAACGGCAATTGATGGTGATGACCGCAATGTTGGGCGTTGCGAGCTTGGGATGGGCAGTTGGCGATACACCCCGCGAAGCCGCGACCGACCGCCTGGACAAGGCCGCTGAAGTACTGCATCAAATCATGGCCTCGGGCGACAAGGGAATTCCGGAAGAAGTCCTGGAGCACGCCAAGTGCGTCGCCGTGGTTCCCCACATGGTGAAGGGCGGCTTCGTGTTTGGCGCGGAGGGCGGCCGTGGCGTGGCCACCTGCCGCACTGAGAAGGGGTGGAGCGCGCCCGCCTTCTTCTCCATCGAGGGCGGCAGCTGGGGCCTGCAGATCGGTGTGGAAGGCATCGACCTGGTGATGATCATCCAGAATGACAAGGGCATGGAGCAACTGCTCAACAGCAAGTTCAAGATTGGCGCCGATGCTTCTGCCGCGGCAGGCCCGGTGGGCCGTCATGCTTCCGCCAACACCGACTGGAAGATGGATGCCGAAATCTTGACCTACTCGCGCGCCAAGGGCGTCTTCGCCGGACTCACACTCAACGGCGCCGCGGTTCACGAGGATAAGGACTCGATGGGGGCCGTTTACGGGCCGGAGGTCGCGGAACGCGAGGTCCTGACGGGTAAGGTTCCTCCGCCTCCATCGGCACACGCCTTCCTCGCGGCAGTCCGCGGAGCGAAGGCCGAAGCCGCCGCCGAGAAGTAGACCTAGCTCACCCGAAACCTTGACACCAACCAAATAGCCACTCGATACCCCATCCTGCAAACGAGAACGACGCAGGATGGGGTATCGGTGTCTTCGAAGCGATTCGCAGCTCACGTGCTGGCCTCAGCGCCCTGTTCCTTCGCTTGGTAGACTTCTTTCAGATCATGTTCAGTCTCATGCGGTGCAATGTCACCCGCCGGCTCATCGGAATATGTACCGCCGGCATCCTTGGCGCGTCTACCCTCGCCCTCTCGCAATCGAACGACGCTGCCGTAGTTCAAAGCATTGATGCATCCGTGTCCGCCCGCGATGAAAACATCCTCTCGTACACCGTCACCGAGCACTATTCCGTCTTTCGCAACCATGACAAGGTATACCCCGCCGCCGAAATGATGGTGAAGACGACATATCAGAAGGACAAAGGGAAAAGCTATGCCGTCCTCAGCGAAAGCGGGTCGGAGCTCATTCGCAAACAAGTCCTCGGCCGCGTGCTGGAGAGCGAGCAAACCGTGACTCAGCCCACCAACCGCCCAACCGCTCTCATCACCTCGACCAACTACACCATGCACGTCAAAGGAAGCGAGATCGTGGGCGGCCGGAATTGCGTCGCGCTCTCCATCGCTCCCCGGCGCAGTTCTCCCTATCTCTTCCAGGGCGATCTCTGGGTCGATGCGCAGGACTACTCCATCGTGCAATTAGCAGGCACAGCCTCGAAGGCCCCCTCGGTCCTCGCCGGTCCTACGCAGGTCGCACGCCAGTACGCGGCCATCGACGGTTTTCCCATGGCCACTCATGCCACCGCCACATCGACAAGTTGGCTGCTAGGCCAAACCACTATCGAGATCGACTACACCGGCTACCAGATCGAGCAGCGTCCGGTCCAGCATCCAGCCCACTGACGGCCCAATTCCCCGCCTCCAAGCTGCAATTCTCTGCCAGAAGGTCCGCCCTTGCTGCTCTATACTGCAGTCGTGCTTATCCTCCCGGGCGACTGGAAACTCGATGCCGCGATTGGCTCCTGCCTGGTCCTCGGATTACGCCACGGCTTCGACTACGATCACCTGGCCGCCATCTCCGACATCACCGCCGTGCAGCGCAACTGGAAAAGTGGTCTGCGCCTGGGAATGACCTACGCGCTCGGCCACGCGGTCATGGTCGCCGCATTAGGCGCCGCGGTCCTCGAATTGCACGTCGGCTTGCCCGAAGGCCTCGATCACTGGACCGAGCGCCTCATCGGCCTAACCCTCATCATCCTCGGATTCGGGGTGGTCGCCGGCATCCTGCGCAAGGGCGCGCACAGCCACCAACATAGCCGCATCGAAAGCCGCCTGGCCATCGCCATCAACGGGTTGATCTGGGCGGCATGGCGCGTGCGCCGCACCTTCAACCCCACCCTGCAGCAGCCCCAGCGCTTTCAGTGGATGTACAACGGGAAGTCGGTCTTCCTGATCGGCGTTTTGCATGGCATCGGCGCCGAAACTCCCAGCCAGCTCGCCCTCTTTTTTCTCGCCAAGAGCCTCGGCGGCACCGGCAATGGCATGATGGGCCTGGCAGCCTTCTGCCTCGGCCTGGTGGCAATGAACGGCCTCATGACCGCCTCCATAGGCGGCGCATTCAAAACCGGCGCGTTTCACCCCCGCTTCTATCACGTCATCGCCTGGATGGGCGCAGCCTACAGCTTCATCATTGGCGTGATCTTCCTGTTCGGCATCTCCGACCGACTTCCGCAGCTCGGCTGAACAGCGCCCGCCCCGTTCAACCGCAATCCCTGCCTTACCTTACAACCAAAGAAGCCCCTCCGACCCCATACCGCCAAGTGGGATTTGCCGACTGCCACGTGACACTCATCACCGTGCACTTGACAGCTCCGCACTTAAAACAACAGTAGGTCCGAAGGGCGGATTTCAGCTCAATCACGAAAGCCAGCCCGGGCCCCGCATCTCCGGGAGGAACCGTGCCAGCATTCACACCTCCGCCGCTGCCCAGCGACGACAAACGTTGGAAGATCGTGAACGGCACCATGCGCAAAAATGGTTTTGCCCGTCACGCGCTCATTGAGACGCTCCACACCGTTCAGTCTTCATTCGGTTATCTCGACGATGATTCAATCCGCTTCGTGGCTCGCTCTCTGCGCGTTCCCCTGAGCCAGGCCTACGGCGTGGTCACGTTCTACCACTACTTCAGCCTCAAGCCGCCCGGCAAGCACACCATGACCATCTGCACCGGAACGGCATGCTACATCAAGGGGACCGACAAGCTGGTCGCCGCGGCTGAAAAGCGCCTTGGCATCCCCCAGGGACAGACCACAAAGGACGGCAAGATCAGCCTCATGACCGCGCGCTGCGTGGGCGCTTGCGGGCGTGCGCCGGTGGTGCTCACAGACGGTGAGTTGCAGGGCCAGATGAAGGGCGATCAGATGATCGAGCAACTGGAAAGGTGGGCGGTGGAATGAACCTCGAAGAACTGGAACAAATTGCCGAATCCGTTCGCCTGGAGAACGCGAAGTTCGATTACGAAGTCAACGTCTGCATGGGCACCGGCTGCCTCAGCCAGCACTCCGACAAACTGAAGGACGCGTTGGCAGCCGCTGCAACCGCCTCGGGCAAGCAGGTCCTCGTGCGCCGCACAGGCTGCATGGGCCTTTGCGCCGCCGGCCCGCTGGTTCTCGTCGATCCCGATGAGATCCTCTACCAGCACGTGAACGCAAGCCACGCGACGGATGTTGTCGCCAGCCTTGGCGGAGCCCCGGTCGCGGACCTGCAATGCGATCTGCGCGAGCACTTCGATCAGCAGGTGCACGTCGTACTCGAAAACTCCGGCCACATCGATCCCGAGCGCATCGACGACTACATTGCTCGCGACGGATACCTTGCCCTTGTGAAGATCCTCGCCGACATGGAGCCCAACGACGTGATCAAGGAGATCACCGAGAGCGGCCTCCGCGGTCGTGGCGGCGGCGGTTATCCCACTGGACTCAAGTGGGGCACCGTGGCCAAGGCCGTCGGCGACATGAAATACGTCATTTGCAACGGCGACGAAGGCGATCCCGGTGCGTTCATGGACCGCAGCGTCCTTGAGAGTGATCCGCAGCGCGTGCTCGAAGGCATGGCGATTGCGGCCTACGCCGTGGGCGCCAGCAAGGGCTACATCTACGTGCGCGCCGAGTATCCGCTGGCCGTTGCGCGCCTGCAGGCCTGCCTGCGCGATGCGCGCCGCCGCGGCCTGCTCGGCAACAACATCTGCAACACGCCCTTCAGCTTCGATGTGGAGATTCGCCTCGGTGCGGGCGCCTTCGTCTGCGGCGAAGAGACCGCGCTCATCGCCTCCATTGAAGGCAAGCGCGGCCAGCCAAAACCGCGGCCTCCCTATCCGGCCGTCAGCGGTCTGTGGGGCAAGCCCACGCTCATTAATAACGTTGAAACCTTCGCAAACGTTGCCCCCATCCTGCGCATGGGCGGCAAGAAGTTCGGCGAAATAGGCACCGAGAAGAGCAAGGGCACCAAGGTCTTCGCGCTCACCGGCAAAATCACCAATACCGGCTTGGTCGAAGTGCCCATGGGCATGAAGCTGCGCCAGATCATCGAGGGCATCGGCGGCGGGGTGCCAGACGGCCACAAATTCAAGGCCGTGCAGACCGGCGGCCCCTCCGGCGGCTGCATCCCGGAAAGCCTGCTCGACATCGAGGTCAGCTACGAGTCGCTCATTCAGGCCGGATCCATGATGGGCTCCGGCGGCATGATCGTCATGGATGACACATCCTGCATGGTCAACGTGGCTCGCTTCTTCGTCGAGTTCTGCATGACAGAGTCCTGCGGCAAGTGCATTCCCTGCCGCGCCGGCACTGCGCAGATGTTCACGCTGCTCAGCCGCTTCTGCTCGGGCTCCGGCACCATGGAAGATCTTGACCTGCTCGTCGATCTCTGCGGAACGATCAAGGAGACAAGCCTCTGCGGCCTGGGCATGACGGCGCCAAATCCGGTGCTGAGCACGTTGCGCTACTTCAAAAACGAGTACATCGAGCACATCGTGCACAAGCGCTGCCCGGCGGGCGTCTGCAATATCGAGGCGCCCGCGGCTGTCGAGCACGATCAGGAGGTCCTGGCATGAGCCCCGCCGTAGACGTCAAAACACTGTTCATCGATGGCAAGAACGTGAGCGCCCGCTCCGGCCAGACCATCCTCGAAGTCGCGCGGGAGAACGGCATCGAGATCCCCACGCTCTGTCATCTTGATGGCCTGGGGGATGTGGGCGCATGCCGCATCTGCGTGGTCGAGGTCAAAGGCAGCCCCAAGCTCTTTCCAGCCTGCGTTACCTCCGTCTTCGAGGGTATGGAAGTCACCACCCAATCCGAGCGCTTGCAGAAGCACCGCCGCACCATTCTCGAATTGCTCTTTGCGGAGCGCAATCACATCTGCTCGGTGTGCGTGGCCAACGGTCACTGCGAATTGCAGACCCTGGCGCAGCAGCAGGGCATGACCCACGTGCGGCTTCCTTATCGCAATCCCGAGTTGGCCGTCGATGCTTCGCACGAGCGCTTCACCGTCGACCACAACCGCTGCATCCTTTGCACGCGCTGCGTCCGCGTCTGCGCTGAGATTGAAGGCGCGCACGTGTGGGACGTGATGGGCCGCGGCATCGACTCCATGGTCATCACCGACCTGCATGAGCCCTGGGGAAGTTCCACCTGCACGCGCTGCGGCAAGTGCGTCCAGGTATGCCCCACCGGAGCACTCTTCGACAAGAGCAAGATCGGCTCCGACCACCCCAAGTATCCCGATTTCCTGCCCTACCTGAACATGATGAGGGAAGCGCGATGAGTAAATTGAAACTGGCAACAGTGTGGCTCGACGGATGTTCGGGCTGCCACATGTCGTTCCTCGACATGGATGAACGGCTGCTCGATCTGGCTGAGCTGGTTGACGTGGTCTACAGCCCCATCGTCGACGCCAAGGTTTTTCCTGACATGGTTGACATCGCCCTCGTGGAAGGCGCCGTCGCTTCAGTCGATGACGAGATAAAGATTAGGAAGGTCCGCGCCCACTCCAAGATGCTCGTCGCCATGGGCGACTGCGCCGTGGCCGGCAACGTTCCTTCCATGCGCAATCCCATGGGGCCCGACGCGATCATGCATCGCGCCTACATTGAGAACGCGACCATCCAGGCGCAGATTCCGTGCGTGGTTGTGCCAAAACTGCTCAAAGTGGTCCGGCCTATCCACGAGTTTGTCGACGTGGACGTCTTCCTTCCCGGCTGCCCACCCTCGGCGGACACATTCCATTCGGCGCTGGTCGCCTTGGTAACCGGCGGCCCGCTGGACATTCCCGCCCTCACCCGCTTCGGAGCCTGATCACGGAGCTTGCTCCAAGGAGCTAAAAACATGCCCCAAACCATCCTTATCGATCCCGTCACACGCCTTGAAGGCCACGGCAAGATCACCATTCAGCTCAACGGCCAGGGCGAAGTCGAAGACGCGCATTTCCACGTCACCCAGGTCCGCGGCTTTGAGCGCTTCTCCGAGGGCCGGCCGTTCTACGAGATGCCCAGCCTCATGGCCCGCATCTGCGGCATCTGCCCGGTCTCGCATCTCATCGCCTCGGCCAAAGCCTGCGAAGCCATCATGTCGGTGCGCATCCCCCACACCGCCGCCCAACTGCGCCGCATGCTCAACCTCGCTCAGATGGTGCAGTCGCACGCGCTCAGCTTCTTCTACCTGTCCTCCCCCGACCTGCTGCTTGGCATGGACTCCGACCCCAGCAACCGCCACATCTTCGGCGTCGTCGCAGCCAAGCCCGAACTCGGACGCGCCGGTATCGGGCTGCGCCGCTTCGGTCAACACATCATCGAACTGCTCGGCAACAAGCGCATCCATCCCGGATGGGTCATCCCCGGCGGCGTCACTGAGCCGCTTGCACCCGCCAAGCGCGACGAAATCCTCGCAATGCTGCCCGAGGCCTACGCTGGAATCAAGATGGCGCTCGCGGCCTATAAGCAGATCGCCGACACCTTCCGCCCCGAAATCGAAGTCTTCGCCAACTTCCCGTCGAACTACATGGGCCTGGTCAATGACGACGACTCCGTCGAGTTCACTGACGGCGCGCTCCGCCTCATTGACGCGGCCGGCAACACCATCGAGGACGGCATCACTGCCAACCGCTTCGCTGAAGTCATCGGCGAAGCCGTCGAGCCTTACAGCTTTACCAAGTTCGCCTACTACAAGCCGCTCGGCTATCCCGAGGGCAGCTACCGCGTAGGCCCACTCGCGCGCCTCAACATCGCCAAGTCCATGGGCACGCCGCTGGCCGACGCCGAACTCGCCGAGTTCAAGCAACTCGCCCCCGGCCCCGTGCAGAGCTCGTTCTACTATCATCACGCGCGCCTGGTCGACATCCTCTACGGCATCGAGAAGATCGAGCAGATCCTCACCGACCCCCTCATCCTCGACAAGCACGTGCGCGCCACCGCCGGCGTCAACCGCCTCGAGGGCGCAGGCCAAGCAGAAGCCCCGCGCGGCACGCTCCACCACCACTACAAGGTCGACGAGAACGGCCTCATCACATGGGCCAACTTAGTCATTGCCACGGGCCAGAACAACAACGCCATGAACAAAGGTGTCCTGCAGGCCGCCCGCCACTACGTCAAGGATGGCAAGTTCACCAAAGGCGTCCTCAACCGCGTAGAAGCGGTAGTCCGCACCTTCGACCCCTGCCTGAGCTGCAGCACCCACGCCTTCGGCCAGATGCCGCTGGCCCTGACGCTAGTCTCCGCCGATGGCAATGTAGTCGACCAGCTCATCCGCAACTAGCGAAGCCTAACGACTTGCTTTTGTCTTTCGCCGACACACCACCAAGACAGGGGTGCCCCAGGTCCGGGGTCCCCGCGGACTGGTCTTTGTCCGTGGGCTGGAGATCTCGCTTTTGAGACCTGCGATAGCACGAACCCACCCCTCCCACGAATTTGGCCTCCAGAGCGAAGCGTTCTTCAGCGGAGCCGAAGGACCTGCTTTTGTCTTTCGCCGACACACCACGAAGACCTAGGTGCCCCAGGTCTCGATTTTGAGATCTGGGATACCGCGAACCCCTCCCCCGCACTTACCGGGTAGCATAGGCCCATGGAACCCACCAAGCCCCGCTGTCTAATCCTCGCCTCCGGCAACACCCTCCGCAGCGATGACGGCGTGGGCCCCTGGCTCTGCGATTGGGCCGCAAACCGCTTCGCATCCAACCCCCAAGTTCACACCACCTCCCGCCAGCAGTGGACCCCCGACCTGGCCGAAGACATCGCGAATGCCCACTCAGTCCTCTTCATCGACTGTTCCGTAGAATCAGCACCCGGCCAAATTCGCCTGACAGTCGTGCACCCCAAGACACCGGGACCAGGCCTAGCCACGCACCACACCGGCGCACCCGAACTCCTGGCCCTGGCCCAAGAACTCTACGGCTCCACCCCTAGCACTTCCCTGCTCCTGACCATAGGCGCCGGCTCCACCGAACTCGGCGAAGCCTTCAGCCCCGCCGTCACTGCCGCCCTTCCCGAAGCCTGCCAGCTCCTCGAAAACACAATCCGCAGCTGTCTCGCCATCAACTAGCGCGCATACCCCGCCAGCTTGAATGAATGCGCATACTCCCCCTCCAAATGCTCCGGCAGTGCGATGTGAAGGTTGTTTCCCATCTCCTCATATTGGAGCGGTTTCGATACGCCGAGCTCTGTAATACCTCCGCCCGACTTGGGTCCGACGAGTTCAAGCGTCAAGGATTTCCCCTTAGGCGTCCCCAGCACCGTCACATACAAATCCCCATCCTTCCGCGTAAACCGCAGCTCATCACTCTCCGCGCTTTTCCCCTCCGCCCGCGTCCAAGGGGTAGTATCGTAAATCGCCTCGCCATTCTGCTTCAGCCACGCCCCCAGTTCCTTCAGCCGCTCCATCTGCACTGGCGGAATCGTCCCGTCCGCCTCCGGCCCCACGTCCAGCAGCAGGTTCCCGTTCTTGCTCACAATGTCCACCAGCAGCGCGATCAGCTCTCCCGGCGCGATCGTCTCCTTCTCGCCCTCCGCGCGGTTGTACCCGAACGACCGCCCCAGCCCGCGGCACTCCTCCCACTTCTTCTCGCTGATCTTGTCCAGCTTGGCGTACTCCGGCGACGTAAAATCCGCATGCTTCACGCCAAACCGGTCGTCGATCACCCCATCCGGCACCGCGTTGTAGTAGTCCGCCTCCACCTGCAGCGCGCGCCCCGTCTTCGGCCAGTCGATGTCGTTCCACAGCACCGCCGGATGATACTTCTCGATCAGCTCATGAATCTGCGCAAACGCGTAATCGCCATACGCCTGGCTCTCCGGCTTCACCGTGTCATAGTCCGCACTCGTCTCGATCGGCCCCGTGTTAAACGTCCAGTCGTACCCGCCCGAGTAGTACAGCCCCATCTTCAGCCCCTGCTTCTCCACCGCCTTCGTCAGGTCGCCCACAATGTCGCGCTCCGCCCGCAGCTTCTCCTTCCCCAGCGAAGCGCTCGGATTCACCGTCGTACTCGGCCACAGCGTGAACCCCTCATGATGCTTCGTGGTCAGTACCACGTACCGCGCCCCCGCCTCGCGAAACACCCCCGCCATCGCGTCCGGATTCCACTTCTTCGACTCGCGATTGAACTCCGGCGCAAAATCGTAGTACCCAAAATTCGCGCCAAAATGCTCGCGATGATACGCCTCCGTCGGCGACCCCGGAATCCGCAGCACATTTAAATACCACTCCGCATATGGGTTGTACTTGATGTAGTCCGCCGACGTGAAATCGTGCTCGGGATGACTCAGCGGCGCCCACCCCGGCACCGAATACAGCCCCCAGTGAATGAAGATCCCCAGCTTCGCGCCCGCATACCACGCCGGCAGCGGATGCCGATCCAGCGACTCCACCGTCGGCTCATACTTCACCGCATCCTGCGCCCGCAAACCCGCGCCCATCGCGACAACCGCCATCATCACCGCAAGCCCCATCAACTTCCGCATCATCCCGCCTCCCTGGAAACGTTCCCACCGCATCATAGCCGCGCCCCCCTCCACACACAAAAAAGCGGTCGCACCCTCAACGGATGCGGCCGCCACTGGCCTCCCGAAAATTGGTGTCTTAAAACGCCGCCACAGTCTGCCTCAAACTATAAGAACTCAGCGTCTTGATATAGTTCCCGCGATCGAACGGCGAAGTATCCGGAACCGACCGCCGGCTCAAGCACCCGCGCGTCTCCGCCAGCGACGCATACTCCCGCTTCTCCAGCCAGTACTGCACGTCCGCCAGCACCCGCCCAATGTGCTCAATGCCGTGAATGTGCAGCGCTGAAGCCATCATCGCCACTGCCCCTCCCGCCATCACCGACTTCAACACATCCTCCGCCGTATGCACGCCGCCCGTAATCGCGATGTCCGCATTCAAATGCCCATACAGGATCGCCGCCCAGTGCAGCCGCGGCAGCAACTCCGCCGGCGTCGAGAAGTGCAGCGTCGGCCGCACCTCCAGCGTCTCGATATCGAAGTCCGGCTGGTAGAACCGATTGAACAGCACTACCCCGCGCACTCCCACGTCGTCGAGCCGCGCCGCCAGGTGCGGCAAACTCGTAAACGATTGCGAAAGCTTCACCGCCACCGGCACCTTCACCGCGCGGCACACGCAATCAGTAAGCTCCAGCAGCTGCAGCTCCATCTCCGACGAAGTCTGGCTGCGATCCGTCGCCAGCGCATACGCGTTCAACTCAATCGCGTCCGCACCGGCCTCTTCCATCTCCCGCGCAAACCGCACCCACCCGCCGGTCGTCGCCCCATTAAGACTCGCGATAATCGGAATCCTCCTCCAGGTACACCTCGTGCGTCATGCGGTAATCGGCTAGGTCCGGCAGATAGTCCAGCGACTCCGGAAACGACTCCGTGCCGCGCGACAAATCCGCATCCAGCGCGCCCGACTCCAGCGCCAGCTGCTCCTCGAACAGCGACGTCATCACAATCGCCGACGCACCGCTGTCTTCCATCCGCCGCACACCATCGAGCGACTCCGCCAGCGGCGTGGACGAAACCACGATCGGCCCATTCAGCTTCAGGCCCAGATAGTTTGTTCTCAGGTCAATCATTCGGTCCCTCCGGCGCTCACAGGCTCCAGTTTCTCTGCCGGTTTCTCTTCAGGCGCAATGTTCGGTGTTTCGCCGCGGCCGGGCATCGCCGCGCGCGCCGAGTACACCCGCCACTGCCGCTCCACATCGTCCTGCGCTTCCTTCAGCAGTTGCGCCGCAACCTCGGGATTCCCGCGCGCCAGCATCGTGTACCGCGCCTCGCGATACGCATAATCCTTCAGCCGGATCGACGGAGCTTTTGAATCCAGTTGGAACGGATTCTTGCCGCTCTCCCTCAGCCCCGGGTTGTAGCGCATCAGCGGCCAGTAGCCCGACTGCACCGCAAGCTTCTGCTGCTCCAGCCCGTGCACCAGGTCGTAGCCGTGCGCAATGCAGCTCGAGTACGCAATGATGATCGACGGTCCCTCATGCGCCTCGGCCTCCTGGAACGCCTTCACCACGTGCGTATCATTGCCGCCCAGCGCCACCTGCGCCACGTACACGTAGCCGTAGCTCACCGCCTCCATCGCCAGATCCTTGCGGCTATTCGTCTTGCCGCCGGCCGCAAACTTCGCCACCGCACCGCGCGGCGTCGCCTTTGATGCCTGCCCGCCGGTGTTCGAATAAACCTCGGTATCCAGCACCAGCACGTTCACATTCTTGCCTGAACCCAGCACGTGATCGAGCCCGCCGAAACCGATGTCGAACGCCCATCCGTCGCCGCCCAGGATCCATACACTCTTGCGCACCAGCGTGTCCGCAATCGCCAGCAGATTCCGCGTATCTGTCGACTCCACACCTGCCAGCTTCTCCCTCAGTATTTTCACCCGCTCCCGCTGCGCATTGATCTCCGGCTCCGTCTTCTGCGGCGCCGTGAGCAATGCATTCGCCAGCTCGTCTCCGATCAACGAAGCCACACGCGTCACCAGCATCTCCGCAAAATCCTTCTGCTGGTCGAGCGCCACCCGCATCCCGAATCCAAATTCGGCGTTATCTTCAAACAGCGAGTTGGCCCACGTCGGCCCGCGTCCCTGCGCGTTGCTGCAATCTCGCCGCAGCCCGAACACGCGCCGGAGAATTCAAACAGCGGCTGCAGCAGTTGCAAGTCCTTCACCTGCCCGTGCGAAAGCCTGTTGCGATCCACCTCCGGCAATCCCAGGAAGAACTCCCAGTTCGTGCGCTCCTGCTCCCGCAGCGGAGGCTGCGCCGCCATGTTGATTGCCTTATGGCTGGCATCGCTCTTGCTCTTCACCGGGCACACTTCCACGCAAACGCCGCACCCAGTGCAGTCTTCCGGGGCAACCTGCAGTGTGTACCGCTCCTGTTCCATCCCCTTCCACTTGGGCTTCGTCCATTGGAAGGTCGCCGGCGCGTCGCTCGCCAGGTCCGGGCTGTACACCTTGGCGCGAATCACCGCATGCGGGCACACCATCACGCACTTGCCGCACTGGATGCACAGGTCCTTCTCCCACACCGGGATGAACTGCGCGATATTGCGCTTCTCCCACTGCGCGGTGCCCGTCGGAAACGCGCCGCCCGCCGGAATCGCGCTCACCGGCAGCTGGTCGCCGTGGCCCGCGGCAATCTGTCCCAGCACATCGTGCACAAACTGCGGAGCCTTGCTCGAGATCACGCCCGTGATGTCGAACTCCGATGACGCTATCGCCGGCAGCTCCACCTTCTCCAGGTGGGCCAGCGCCGCGTCAACCGCGGCAAAGTTCTTCTCGACCACGGCCTCTCCGCGCTTGCCGTAAGTCTTCTTGATAGCCTTCTTGATCTGCTCGATCGCTTCCTCCCGCGGCAGCACGCCGCTGATGGCAAAGAAGCAGGTCTGCATGATGGTGTTGATGCGCGTGCCCATGCCGGCCTCGCGCGCCACCTTGTACCCGTCGATCACGTAGAAGTCGATCTGCTTGCGCAGAATCTCCTCCTGCGCCGTCTTGGGCAGATACTCCCACACTTCGTCAGCCGAGTAAGGCGAGTTAAGCAGGAACACCGCGCCCGGAATCGCCGGCTCCAGCACGTCCATCTTTTCCAGGAAGTTGAAGTTGTGGCACGCCACAAAGCTCGCCCGCGAAATCAGGTAGCTGGACCGAATCGGCGTCGGCCCGAACCGCAGGTGCGAAGTCGTCATCGATCCCGACTTCTTCGAGTCGTACACAAAGTATCCCTGCGCGTAGTTCGGCGTCTCCGTCCCAATAATCTTGATCGAATTCTTGTTCGCGCCCACCGTGCCATCTGAGCCCAGCCCATAGAACAACGCCCGCACCGTCCGCGAGTCCTCGGTCGAGAACTCCGGATCGTACGTGAGGCTCGTGTGGCTCACATCGTCGTCAATGCCAATGGTGAAGTGGTTCTTCGGCGACTTCTTCGCCAGCTCGTCATAAATGCCCTTCACCATCGCCGGCGTAAACTCCTTCGACGACAGCCCATATCGCCCGCCGATCACCGTTGGCTTCGCAAACGGCAGCGTGTCGGCGTTCTCGGCCAGCACAGTCACGATGTCCTGGTAAAGCGGCTCGCCCGCTCCGCCGGGCTCCTTGCAGCGGTCGAGAATCGCAATCGACTTCACCGTTGCCGGCAGCGCCTTCAGGAACGCCGAAGCATCGAAGGGTCGATACAACCGCACCTTCAGCAGTCCCACCTTCTCGCCGTCCCGATTCAATGCATCCACGGCCTCTTCGGCCGCCTCGGCGCCCGAGCCCATCACGATAATCGCGCGCTCCGCATCGGCAGCGCCGTAGTACTCGAACAGGTGGTACGCGCGCCCCGTCTGCGCTGCGAAACGATCCATCACCTGTTGCACGATCCC
>WNGK01005127.1_pt1 | contig 16673 bp, 14 predicted proteins | sample 5400601 | NCBI WGS metagenome assembly WNGK01 (sample SAMN13153376, study PRJNA577476) | soil metagenome | isolation source: 60 cm soil or saprolite under Garry oak tree replicate 1 | place: USA:California | collected 2016-06-15
CAAATGACGAATGACGAAAAAGTGCGTTCCCGCTGGGAGCGTATTCGTTATTCGGGCTTCGTCATTCCTTCGTCATTTCAAATACGATGAGCTCGCTTGTTCCCTGGCTAATCCTGATCGCGCCGCTGGTGAGCGCCATAGTCATCACGCTGTTTACCCTTCGATGGAAGGCGTTGAGCAGTACGATTTCAGTCGTCGCAGTGCTCGTGAGTTTTATCTGTAGTTGTTTGGTTTTCGCGCACTCGGCCAGCTCTGCGGCCCAGATCACGTGGATCGACGTCGCCGGCGCACTCAAAGTCCCTATCGCTCTGACGCTGGACGCGCTGAGCAGGACGATGGTTCTTGTGGTTTCCGGGGTCGGCGCAGTCATTCACATCTATTCGCTGGGCTACATGCGAGATGACCACGGGAAATCGCGCTATTTCGCGGCACTGTCGCTCTTCATGTTTGCGATGCTCGGTATCGTGCTCGCGAGCAATTTCGTGATGCTTTTCATCTTCTGGGAACTGGTCGGTTTTACTTCCTACGTGTTGATTGGTCATTGGTTCTATCGCGACGCCGCGCCGGACGCGGCCAACAAAGCATTCATCACGACACGAATTGGCGACTTCGGCTTCATGATCGGAATTTTAATGATTTGGACGTCGACCGGCTCAATCGTCTTCGCTGAGATCGCGCCCCGGATGTCGGGCCTGACGAGTTATCCCACGTTTCTGATGATCGTCGCGCTTTTAATCTTCTGCGGAGCAGTCGGCAAGTCGGCGCAGTTTCCCCTTCACGTGTGGTTGCCGGACGCGATGGAAGGTCCAACGCCAATTTCCGCATTGATCCACGCAGCCACGATGGTCGCGGCTGGTGTTTATATGCTGGTGCGCGTTGCGTTTATCATTCAGGCTTCACAGACGGCTCTTCTGATCGTTGCCTGGATCGGCACCCTCACGGCGGTCATGGCCGCGCTAATCGCAACGCAGCAAGACGACATCAAACGGATCCTCGCTTACTCCACGCTCTCGCAACTTGGTTACATGATCATGGCCGTGGGGCTCGCATCGAGTGAAGCAGCCATGTTCCACTTGTTTACGCATGCGTTCTTCAAAGCGCTCCTCTTTCTCGCCGCCGGCTCGGTGATCGTTATGCTGCATCATGAGCAGAACATCTGGAAAATGGGAGGGCTTTCCAAAAAACTACCGATCACATTCGTGACTTTCGGTGTTGGCGCGCTCGCGTTGATCGGCTGCCCTCCGTTCAGTGGCTTTTTCAGCAAGGACGCAATTCTCGCGCTCGCGTATGAGCACAACATGCCCATTTTCGCGGTCGCGCTGTTCACAGCATTTCTCACCGCGTTCTACGTCATCCGCATGCTGGTCATCGCCTTCTTCGGAAATCCGCGGAGCGACATCGCGCGTGAAAGCCGCGAATCGCCCCCGGTGATGATCATGCCGCTAATTTTGCTCGCGCTCTTGGCGACGCTCGGCGGGTTGCTATTTACCGCCAGCAGGAAACCGATCCCGTCGACGTCAAGCTGTTACGTCACAAGTTTTATTTCGACGAGTTTTACAGCTGGCTGATTCACTGGACTCAGGAGCTCCTCGCGCGCGTCGCAGCTTTCGTTGATCGATGGATCATTGATGCAGGCGCGGTGGGCGGAAGCAGCCGCGGAACGTGGGGCGTCGGCGCGCTCTTGCGATTGCTTCAAGTCGGCAATCTTCAAGGTTACGCATTTTTGTTCGGCCTTGGTGTTGTCGCGCTGATTTATTTCGCGCTTTTCCGCTCCTGAGAAAGGTAAACGGCAATGACGAAATCCGAATGACGAATATCGAATTAAGCTCGAATAATGAAACTCGAAACGGCAATGCGTTGCCGTGGCGCTTCGTCGTTAGTGCTTCGTCAGTCCTTCGTCATTTGTCATTAGGATTTTGTCATTTTCCTTGATGGTTTTATTCGTCATTTTCTGCCCGATCGCCGCGGCCGTTTTAATCCTGGTCGGGGCGCCTGCGCGCAAGACGGCATTAGCCGCGTCCGCACTGATGTTTGCGGCGGCCCTGTTTCTGTTTGGTTCTTTTGGATATGGCCAACGCGATTTCCAACACGTCACCTCGTTCACGATATTGCCCGACTGGCGACTGAGCTTCACGACGGGTGTCGATGGTTTGAGCCTGATAATGGTGCTGCTTGCTACAATCATTACACTCGCGGCGGTTTGGTTCGCAGGCGCGATCGAGAAATATGAAAATGCATTCTATGCGTGTCTCTTGTTCATTTCCGGCGGCGCAATCGGCGCATTTGCTTCAATTGATTTGTTTTTCTTCTACGCATTTCATGAGCTTGCACTTATTCCCACCTTTTTCCTGATTGGGATTTGGGGCACTGGAAATCGGGTCGCGGCAGCATGGAAAATCACAATCTATCTCGCGATCGGCAGCTTCATACTGCTGCTTGGCCTGATCCTGCTTTACCAAAGCGTTCCACCCACTTCACGCAGCTTTGACATACGCGCCTTACAAGCTGCCGCGAGCATGGAACTGATCTCAGCGGATGCGCAGCGTCACATTTACCTGTTGTTGCTTATCGGGTTTGGAATTCTCGTTTCGCTTTTTCCGTTTCACACGTGGGCGCCGGAAGCTTATGCATCCGCTCCGGCGCCGGCCGCAATGTTGCATGCCGGCGTGCTGAAAAAATTCGGGGTATACGGGTTTTTGCGCCTCGCTATTCCTCTGCTGCCGGAAGGCGCTCGACACTGGAGCAACCTGCTCATGATTCTTCTGCTGGGGAACATCATTTACATCGGGCTACATCTTTCTTGGTATCGCCAGCGCTGGCATTCTTGGTGTGACCGGCGCGGCGGTGCTGATGTTCGCTCACGGTCTGTCAATTGCATTGCTATTTGCCCTAGCAGGTGAATTACGCCGAAGGACAGGCACGTTGGTTTTTGATGAACTTGGCGGTCTTTCCAGGCTCATGCCGTTCGCTGGCCTTGCGTTTGGATTTGGCGTATTCGCAGCGATCGGTCTTCCCGGGTTCGCAAACTTTGCGGGCGAAATCATGATCTTCTTTGGCGCATTCAAACATGGATGGAAAATGGAAGGCTTTCACAGTTTTCAAATTGCGACGGTGCTGGCCCTTTGGGGAGTAGTGATCTCGACGGTTTATATGCTGCGAGCCTATCGCAAGACGTTCATGGGCACGATGCCCGAACAGTGGAAAGATCTTGCCGATCTTCGCCCGGCGTTGCGTGTGCCGGTGACGCTGCTGGTGGGCGCGCTTCTTTGCTACGGATTTTTTCCGCAATCCTTTGTGCGAATGGTGGTGCCCACTTTCCGCACTTATCTCACCGTGAACAGATGATGAGGATCACAGCGCCAGAACTTGAGATTGCGGTGCTGGTGCTGGGGATGGCGATCCTGATGGTCGAAGCGTTTGTAACAAAAATCGACAAGCGAACTCTGGCCTTCGCTGCAATCGCCGGTCTGGCGATAGTTTTTCTCGCCAGCTTCTTCGTCGCTCCATTTCCCCCGCAAAATCAAGCGACTGGTTTCTGGAGTTTTTATAGCGCAGATCGCCTGTCGATCTTCTTCAAGCAATTCGCGTTGGTAACGACAATTTTCGTTGTGATCATGATGATCGACTACGCGCCGGTCGTGCGGAGTTCCTTTCCCACTTCGCAAGACGGACTGGGCGAATTTTTCGCGCTGCCTATCTTTACATGTGCCGGACTCATGTATCTGGTGTCGGCGATCGATTTCGTATTCATCTTCGTTTCGCTCGAGCTAGTTACGATATCCTTTTATGTGCTGGTCAGCTTTACGCGGCGCAATCCGGTGACTCTGGAAGCAGGCGCGAAATATCTCGTACTTAGCGCGCTCTCGACGGCGTTTATTGTGTATGGAATCGCCTGGATCTTCGGCGTCACCGGCCAGACAAATCTGCAACGAATCGCAGAGGCGCTGGGGAATCCGAGCACTGATCGCGGCGCGGCGCTTCTGGGCATGGTGTTCGTCCTGGTCGCGCTTGGTTTCAAAATCGCGGCCGTTCCGTTTCAAATCTGGGTGCCAGATGTTTACCAAGGCGCGCCCACGCCCGTGACGGCGTATCTTTCGGTTGGTTCAAAGGCAGCGGGGTTCGTCGTGCTGCTGCGCGTGTTGCAAACCTTTGCCACGCTTCCACAGGCGCAACGGCTAATTGTGTTAATCGCCCTGCTCACATTGATCTACGGCAATCTCGCGGCGCTGCCGCAGACAAATGTAAAACGATTGCTCGCTTACTCCAGCATCGCGCATGCTGGCTATCTCTTGATCGGTGTAGTGTGTTTCGACGGGCAGGCCGTGAGTTTTTACCTCGTCGCATACCTGCTGATGACGCTGTTAAGCTTTGCCGTGTTAATAATCGTTGCTCAGCAAACCGGTGAAGAGATTTCCGATTTTGATGGCCTGGGCAAGCGCTCACCATTTCTCGCATTCGCGATGTTGATCGGAATGCTTTCGCTCGCCGGTTTACCGTTCACGGCAGGATTTTTGGGGAAATTTTTCATCTTCTACGCAGCGGTTATGCAGCGTCAGATCGCGCTAATCGCTGTTGGCGTGATCGCCGTTGGCTGCGGCTTCTACTACTATCTTAAAGTCGTTCGTGCGATGTATTGGCCTGCCCCCACTGCTTCGTATGGCGTTGCAGGCGGGCAGTCTGGGGATAGGACCGACACGATTCCCGTGAGCGGGTTGTCACGCCTCGCACTCGGCGTGCTGATCATTGCGACGATTTGGCTGGGCATTTATCCACAGACGATTTTGGATGCCTTGAAAAACTTATAAGGTGTTTCTGTAAATCCCGAAACTGCTTCCAGAGAATCGCGCTCTGGCGCAGCTCCTAAGGTGGGGAGCTGCCCGCATGTGCGCGCCGACTCGAGGCATGATGAATTTACGAACGCGCTCAGAGATAATTTGACTCGGTAGGTTTTTCTGGTAGAAACCGCAAATGTTTTTGCCTACTCGACGGAGCTGCGGCATCTGGATTGCATTAGTCTTGCTGGGTTTGATGCCGTTATCCGCAATCGCAGGTTCCCCTGCTCACAAATTTCCAAAGTGCTGCGTCTGGCGCGTCGTGAATTCTGAAGCGCCCTTCTATTTTGTGGGCTCGATTCATGCGCTCAGCACCAAGGATTATCCATTGCCAGGGGCATACGACCTGGCGTTAAAGGACAGCACGCGATTTGTTTTTGAATTTGATCCAACGCGGGCCGACGAATTCGAAAAGAAATTTGAAGCAGCCGCCAAGTATCCGCGGGGACAGGATATCCGCTCGAAGATCGACCCAGAACTTTTTGCCTGGCTGCGCCAAAATATTTTGACCGTGAAAGCCGACCCTCGCCACGACAAGCCCGCTCGAGTTGGGGGCTTCGAGAGCGATCTCTGCTATAAACCATGGTGGATTGCGCAGCACCTCGCCGCCCCGGCCAGCTATAGCAAAAGTTCCGCCTCGCACGGATTAGACAATTATTTCGTGGACCATGCGAGAATAGCGGGAAAAGAGATAGCAGGACTCGAATCGGTTGATGAACATGTGGCGGTCATGGGTGGACTATCAGACCGCGAAGGCGAATTCATGCTGCGGGACGCCCTCACTCAGCCGGACGATGGCGCAAAAGAATTGAGCAGGATGTACAAGGCATGGCGCAAAGGCGATACTAATGCGCTCTGGGCAGGTGACACGCGACTGCGCACCCAGGCACCGGGGATTGCGGCTCGATTGGTCGATGATCGCAATGTGAAATGGGTTCCCCGGATCGAGGCAGAGCTGAAAACCGGCAAGCCGACAGCGATTGTCGCAGGCGCGCTTCATTTCTCTGGGCCGCGCAGTGTCATTGCGTTATTACAAAAACGGGGCTACCAAATCGAGCAGCTGTAGCAGAACAACCCGGAAAACAGTTTGCCGCTCTCCAGATCGAAAATCGTTGGTTGTATTGCTGCGGCCGGAATAATTCTAATTGCGATTGCGCGCCTGACGGCTGCGGAGGTCGCTTCGAATGGCAAACATTGTCTCTGGCGGGTCACCAACGCCAAGGCGCCTTTTTATTTGCTCGGCTCGGTCCATGCATTGCAGCGGTCCGATTATGAGAGAACTCCTGTAGTTGAGGAAGCGCTCAAGCAATCGCAGTTGATCCTATTCGAGGTCGATCCGAAGCAGGACCAGACCTTCGCGCAAAAGTTAAGAGAAGCTGCGAGGCTTCCCAGGGGCCAGCAGATTTTGGGGAAAATAAGCCCCAAGACTTACAATTATTTAAGGAAAATAACCACCAATGGGATGGCCGAATGGCAGCATCTCTATCCCTGGGCCATCGCCCTGCTTTTGAGTTACCCCAAACTGCAAGGCGTCAGTTCCATATACGGCGTCGATAATCATGTCGCGGAGATGGCCCGCCGCTATTCGAAGACAACTGGCGGCCTGGAAACGGTGGACGAGCATATCCGCGTCTTTTCCGATATGCACATGATCGAGGAAGAAGTGGTTTTACTGCAAGCGCTGGTCCATGCCGGGGAAGCTCCACAGCGGTACCAAGAAGAGGTCTCAGCATGGAGATCGGGCGACACGAAGCGGCTCTACGCGATGCACGTTGGGAGAATTAAAGAAGCGCCAACGGTTTGGTGGCGCCTGCTCGATCGGCGCAACGTTAGGTGGGTCCCGAGGATCGAAGCCGCGATTAAATCGGGAAAACCAACGATGGTGGTCGCCGGCGCAATGCATTTCTCGGGTCCGCGCAGTGTGATCGCGCTATTGCAAAAGCGCGGTTACAAAATCGAGCAGCTGTAGTAGCGGTCTTGCAAATCCCGCTGTAAGGAAAGCGCCTTTGCTGCGGGTGCCGGTTCAACGGAACTGCAGTCAAAAGGTCTAATTCGCTTAAAAAGGACCCGGAACCACTCACTTGTTTTCAAAAGTATGAAATCAGTCATTGCCATCACCATCTCGCTAATCGCCTCCCTTGCTTCGCTTGCCGAGCCGCAGCCGCTGAACGGGCAAAATTCGCCGCCGATCGATCCGAAGAACATGGATACATCGGTAAAACCGCAGGACGATTTTTTTCAGTACGCCAACGGCGCCTGGATCAAACGCACCGAGATCCCGCCGGAGTACACGCGCTGGGGCAGCTTTAACGAGTTGATCGAACACAACAACGACGCGCTTCACGACATCGCCGAAAAGGCACAGAACACAAAAGTCGATCCGCGCATGGCGCCGGAGACAGAGAAAGTCGGCGATTTTTACGCGAGCGGGATGGATGAGAACACGATCGAATCGTTACGGACAAAGCCGCTCGACGCGGAGTTCAAAGCGATCGAAGCGATCAACGATCGGGCCAGTCTGCTCCAACAAATCGCGCGTCTGCATTCAATGGGAATCGATGTGTTGTTCGATTTCGGCGCGCAGCCGGACGCCAAAGACAGCACGCATGAGCTGGCGCAGGCCGCCCAGGGTGGTCTCGGCCTGCCGGACCGCGATTATTATACGAAGACTGATACAGCCTCCAAAAAACTGCGCGACCAATATGTCGAGCATGTGGCGAAAATGTTGACGCTTTTGGGCGATCCGCCAGCGAAAGCGTCAGACGAAGCCAGGAAAATCCTCGCGCTGGAGACCAAACTGGCCGAAGCATCGCGCACGCGCGTGCAACTGCGCGATCCGATCAAGAACTACAACAAAATGCCGGTGAAACAGTTGCAGGGTCTGACGCCGGATTGGAATTGGAACGATTATTTCAGAGCTCTCGATCTGCTGGCACCTCAGAATGTAAACGTTCACCAGCCGGAATTCTTCAAGACCGCTGACCAGGTATTCAAGGATACGCCCATGGATGATTGGAAAGCGTATTTGCGCTGGCACCTGATCGACGCGACCGCGCCGGATCTGTCGAAGGATTTCGTGGATGAAAATTTTAACTTTCACGATCGCACTCTGCGCGGCGCGCAACAGATCAAGCCACGTTGGAAGCGCGTAATCACGTCGGAAGATGAGGCCGTCGGGGAGGCGCTCGGAAAGCTTTATGTAGCGTTTAATTTTCCGCCGGAAGCAAAGGCACGCGCTCTCGAACTGGTTAACAATTTGAAAGAGGCGCTGGCCGACCGGATCAAGACGCTCGAGTGGATGGATCAGCCGACGAAAGAGCAAGCATTGAAGAAGCTCGCGGCGATGCAGGTGAAGATCGGCTATCCAAACAAATGGCTCGATTATTCGCTGCTGAAGATCGATCGCGGACCGTACGTGTTGAATGAAATGCGTGCGTCGCAGTTTGAAACCAACCGCGAGTTGAGCAAGATCGGCAAACCAGTCGATCGCACAGAATGGGGCATGACGCCGCCGACGGTGAACGCGTATTATCAGCCAAACCGAAACGAGATCGTCTTCCCAGCAGGTATTCTGCAGCCGCCCTTCTTTTATGCGAACGCGGATGATGCGGTGAACTATGGCGGTATCGGTGCGGTGATTGGTCACGAGATGACGCACGGCTTCGACGATCAAGGTCGCCAGTTCGATGCCGATGGAAATTTGCGTGACTGGTGGTCGCCCAAGTCGGCGGCGGAATTCAAGAAACGCTCGCAAGCGGTCGTCAATCAATACAACGAGTACGAACCATTGCCTGGTATGCACGTGAACGGAGAGCTGACCCAGGGTGAAAACATTGCCGACATCGGCGGTGTGAAGCTCGCTTACGCTGCATTGCAAAAGGCGCTCGACAAAAACCCGCAGGCACGGGAGCAAAAGATCGACGGACTTACACCGGAGCAGCGATTCTTTTTATCATTCGCGGCGATCTGGCGGTCGAAAATCCGCGAAGAAGATCAAAAACTGCGTTTGAATACCGACCCGCATTCGCCGGCCCAATATCGGGTGAACGGGCCGCTCTCCGATCTGCCGGAGTTCGCGAAAGCATTCAATGCTCCGGACGGTTCGCCGATGGTCCGGCCGGCGGATAAACGTGTGAATATTTGGTGAGGTCCCATTGACACCACGCTTCAGCGCGGTGGTATGGCGATACTCGTCCCAGAAACCGTTTAAACGGTTTTCCTCCGCGGAGCGCAATAACACCGGGCTGAAGCCGCGGTGTTAATGAGACTCAGGCGCGTGACCGCAAGGTCACTACGCGATTTTGCGATAGCTTGAGCAAAGATCTGCGGCCGCATCTCGCCAGTTCGGAAATCGGAACGCGAAACCGTTTTGAAGTAATCGACTCGGGATGACCCGTCGGCTTTTCAAAATCAATTCACTCTCGGTTCGCATAAAGAACGCGCCGATCTCTAGCATCCATTTCGATGCTGGCATGCCAATTTTTGTTCCCCACGCCCGTCGCAAGTCGCGCATGAACTCGGAATTCGGCAATGGGTTCGGCGAGCAAACGTTCACGATTCCGGAGATTTCGTTCTCGATCAAAAACCTGATGGCTTGGACAAAGTCATACTCGTGAATCCAGGAAACAAATTGCCGTCCATTCCCGGCGCGACCGCCGAGACCAAGTCGAACTAAAGCAAGTAGTGTTGCGAAAATTCCTTCGCGATCCGGACTCATGATCATCGCCGATCGCATGATTACGGTCCGTGTTTGTGGCAATAAAGCAGCTTCGTTGACTGCCGATTCCCAGGCTTTGGCGACATCGATACTGAAACGCCACGTGTCAGGAGCGTCGGGCTCATTTCCGCCGATCAAGCCGGTAAATTCGTCGTTCGGTGCGTCAAATCGGTGTGCGTAAATAGTTGCCGTCGCCGCTTGCAACCAGATGCGCGGCGGTCGCTTTGCTTTTTCAAGCGCGCGACCGATTACGCGAACCGAATCGACTCTCGAATCCAAAATCTCGCGTCGATTTCGTTTTCCGTAGCGGCAATTCACGCTTTTACCGGCGAGATTGATAACGACGTCGGCGTCTTCGAGTTCATCTGTCCAGGCGCAAAGAGTTTCGGCATTCCACTGTACGGATCGGCATAATGAAGACGGCGTCGATCTTCGAGTAAGGACTACAACATCATCCCCGGCGGTCGAAAAAGCGCGACAAAGAATCGTGCCTACCTGGCCGGTTCCGCCGGCGATGATTATTTTCATCGCGTGCAACCTGCATTCGACCCGGTCGCTTTGTGCAGATGATAATGAGCGGTCAACTTTTTCGCCGCGCTTTGCGCATCCTGCCGAAAGAGTGCGCCCGACAGAAAGAACCGATTCCGTGACAACAACTCACAAACAATCCGCGCAAATGGTACCAAGATGGGATGGGCCAAGCGCTGCGCATGTTCTCGGTACTTCCGCAACGCCCACAAGCACATGATCCAGGCATAGGCGCCACGATAAACCGAGCCGTCATCTGAAATCACGAGCAACTGGTCGTTCGGTCTAAGCGTTTCGATTCCTGGAAATCGCAGCTTTGCTTCATCCGATTGCAGTGCGACGAACACAAGTGGCACAAAGGCCGCTTGTTTCATCAACCAGTCGCGACAACGAACACAGAGTTCGCATTGCGCATCGAACAAAACGTAGAGCCGCTTCATCGCGCGGGGATCGGAATATGAGCCTGCGGAGGCACCGGCGGCGGCGCGAATTGCAAAAGAGCGCGGCGACGCATTTTCGAGAACAGGAAGATGTTAAAGAAATGCATGCAGCCGAGCACCAGCATGACCACGCCGATTTTGCGACTGATCGTTTCAAATACGCCGCGAAGATCTGCCGGCGCAATTCCCTCTTTCAGAGCGAGCGCAACGTAGCCGATGTTGATAAGATAGAAGCCAACCACCAGGAGATGGTTGACGGAGCCGGCCAATTGTTCGTTCCCCCGAAACGAATCCATCAAAAAGACGCGGCCATTCTTGTGGAGCGTTTGCGCGACCCAGACGGTGAGCGGAATGCTCAGCGCGATGTAGATGATATAAGTCCAAATGATTGGAGTCATGACGGTTTCCTTTCTTGTTTTGCTGTTTCGGTGAAAGCGGTCTCTTTCATTTCAAAAATTTGAGCGCCCAGGGAACCATCTTGCTTTGCTCCGACTGTAAGAGCTTCGTGATCACGCCGTCCGCCAGTTCTAGGAAGTCACTGAGAGCTTTGAGTTGTTTGTTAAAGGCGGTCGCTTCAGTGCCTCTCAAATTGTTGGTTCGCGAGAGGCACTCTTTTAAAACAGCCTGTGCTGGCCGCAGTTCCCGCCGTCGCCGTTCGCGAATGATGATGCAAAACATTTTCCAGACATCTTTTTCCGCTTCAAAAAATTCCTTCCGTTCGCCTTTCCGAACGACACTGCGCACCAGGCCCCAACTCGCCAGGTCGCGCAGATTACTGTGAGCATTCCCGCGGCTGACCTTTAGCTCTGCCATGACCTCATCCGTGCTGAGCGCAGAGGGAGCGGTAATGAGCAGGGCATGAATCTGCGCCATGGTACGGTTAACTCCCCAGGCGCTCCCGATGACGCCCCATTGGCTTACAAATTCGTCCCGCGCCTCGCGCAGGGCAGTAGCCGATTTCTTTTGGTCCTTCATGTAGTTTCAGTAAATCCTGAAACTACAGACTGTCAAATAAATTCCTGAACTGACTCAGGTTTGGCGAGCTACGGAGCGCCCTACTCCGGCGCGATTTTGCCGCCCCAGGAAAGGACCTTCGCCTTGGCGCCGGCTGCTTCGGCTTCCTTGATGTTGCCGGCGCGGTTATAAAACAGCGACAGGCTTGTCCAGCCAATCTGATCATTTGGCCGGAGCTCGACGGCTTTTTTGCCTGCGTCGATCGCTTCGCCAAAACGCCCGAGTTTCATGAGGGCCATGCCGAGCGCGTGCCAGCCATCGAAGAAATCGGGCGCCATATCAACACAGCGCCGGTACTTTCCGACCGCGTTTTCCAGGTCGCCGACAGCGAGGTCGCCATTCGCGTCGTCAAAGATTTGATCAGGCGATTGTTCCATCGGCGCAAAGCATCTGCGGCTGAAACAGCGCCTCTATAGTTTAGCCCTTTTCAAACTTAAGGCCGGCCGCTTGCTGCCGATCCTGCAGCCACTCGAAAAGGACGATGCGCTGTTTGTTGTCCATTATCCTTTTCTCAAATTCCGCCTTCTTTTCGCCGGCATTTGCATCTGTGAATGCCTCTCGCTTTTCCAAAATCGCGATAAATCCGTTCTCACCAGAGGGAGAAAAATCGCTGATCTCGCCGGGATTCAGGTATGCCACGGCCCCTTTAATCGTAGCAAGATCGGCCGGCTGGTTCTTCGGTTCCTTGTCTTCGGATTGTGCTTTTTCCTCTTCCATCAACGAAAACGCTGGGAGCTTCTCAGGTGTTACGGCCGCCTTTTGAATAGTCGCCTCGAGTGACTGTCCAGACTTCGTTGCCTCGCGAAGCTGATTCACAACCTCCGCGCCTTTCGTTGACATTACTTCACGAGATCGCGACTTCTTCATTGATTCCACGATTTTTGGTTTCGCCTCTTCGAGTGTGAGGGGATGCGCCTTGGTAATTCCTACGAGATGCAAAATGTAAAAGCCATCCGCCACCTGAATCGGATCGCTGTTCGGCTCCTGCGCCGATAATTTGAAAGCTGCTGCACCAAGCTGTGGATCGACTTTCAGCTGCGGATCGGGTGCAGCGTTCGTAAATTCGCCGGTTTCCCGCACCGGCAACTGGAATTTTCCAGCGGCCTGCTTGAAATCCGCGCCTTTCTCCAGTAGCGCTTGCGTGAAATCAGTGGCGCGATCCGCCAGCTTTTGTAAAGCGTCAATCCGTTCTTTGCCAGTCAACTTCTTTTGCTCCTCAGTCAGGCCCAGTTGAACAAACTGCACCTTGCGTTTCTCGTCGCTTTTGAGCTCGGCCTTATGAGCATCGTAAAACGTCTGCACATCTTCGTCACTCACCGTGATGCCGTTCGCGAAATCAGGGGACCGAAATCGAATGACGGTCACGTAGAATTTGTCGTAGCCGCGCTGAAAATTTTCATCCAGCTCGCCTTTGGGCACTGGAATGCCTGCCACCAGGAGTCTCTTAATTTCGTTGAGCGACAGCTCATCGCGGACCAACTGCTCGATATGCTCTTCGCCGAGCCCCATTGGCCCCAGGCCATTCCGCACGAATTCGCTGAACTTGTTCATATCGAATCCCGAGTCACCTTGAAACGCCGGCAACTTGCGCACGACATCGGCGATCTCACGAGCGCTCGGGCGAAGACCAAGCCGCTCGGCCTCATGCCGTAAAACCAGCAAGTTTATGATGAATTGGACGGTAGCCTGATTCTGATTCGATCCTGCTCCTCCGGTGAGAGTTTGCACAAACTTGGACATACCGAGGGCCTGCGCCAGACCGAGGAGCCGCACCATTTGCTGCGCTTCGAGCATCGAGACATTTCGGTCGTAGATGCGAGCAAATCGATCGGAACGCATCGCGCCGTAATCAGGACGCTGCACGAAATAAAAAACGAAGGGAATCGCCAGAATAGCGATGACGATCATCAGCCAGTGTTTGTGCCTGCGCAGTAACTTCATCATAAGCGACCAAAATTGTAGCGGCAGCGAACCTCAGCCGCAAATCTTGCGAAACATCCCAAATCCCAAGCTTCAACATCCAAAGAAATCTCAAACTCCAATTCTCAAATCAATCGCTGATCCCCTTGGAATTTGGCTGATTGGAATTTGTTCGGAAGCTTGGATGTTGGGGTTTGGGACTTCGCTCAAAGAGCATTTGCGGTTTCGCGGACCAATTCCCATGCCTTGTGAAGATGCGCTTCCGTCGTGAGCACGTTACCCAAGCCAATTCGGATTACCGTTCGGCCGCGCAATTTCGTCTGCGTGAGATAAGCGCGCCCGCTTGCGTTGATTCGCTCGACGATGTCGCTGTTTAATGCGTCGAGGTTGTCGGCCGTAGCCGCGGTCGCCGACGCCGGCCCGGCATCACCCCGACGTGTCGGGGCTACAGGCCCAATAAAACGAAAACAAACCACACCCATACTGACCGGGGCCACGAGCTCGAATCGATCGTCGTTCCTTATCCAATCGGCAAACAAGTTCGCCAGGCGAATTTGTTCGCGCAGACGCGCCGCCATTCCGTTGCGGCCGAAGCTGCGGAAAATAACCCACGCTTTGAGCGCGCGAAATCGGCGGCCGAGCTGGATGCCGTAGTCCATGTAATTCTTCTGTGCCTCGACGGTGTCGCCGCGCAAATATTCCGGTACGAGCGTAAAGACACGGCGCAATCTCTCGAGATCACGCACATACAGCACACTGAAATCGAGTGGCACAAAGAGACTTTTGTGCGGGTTAACGACGATAGAATCAGCGTCACTCCAACCCGGCGTCAGTGATTCGCACTCCGGCAAGATGGCAAATCCCGCGCCGTATGCCCCATCAATGTGGAGCCACAGTTTGAATTCGCGGCAGATTCTTGCGATCTCACGAACAGGGTCAACACTCGCGGTCGATGTTGTGCCAACAGTGGCAATAGCGGCCAGCGGTTTAAAACCATCGCGCAGATCCCGTGTAATGATCTCACGCAACGCACTCGATTCCATGCAAAACGCCGCATCTGTCGGAACACGTTGCACGTTTTCTTCACCCAAGCCGAGCGCGATTGCCGCCTTTTCCGCCGAACTATGCGCCTGCTCGGAAGCGTAAATACGAAACACCGGCGCGCCAGCGCCTATGAGTCCCCGCTTGCGCACCGACGGCGCAGCCTCTTCGCGCGCCACAGCCAGCGCATGCATCACGCCCACCGATGCGGTGTCGTACACCACGCCTCCAAATTCCTGTGGCAAATGCATCCATTGGCGAATCCAATCGATCACCAGCGTTTCCAGTTCAGTCGCCGCCGGTGACGTGCGCCATGTCATTGCATTGACGTTAAGGGGCGCAGTGATGATCTCGCCGACAATTCCAGGCGCAGTGGTCGTCCAGCCGAAATAACCAAGGAACATCGGATGACTCCAGTGCACCATGCCCGGAACGATCAGCCGATCGACGTCGCTGAGAATTTTGTCGAACGGGTCGCCTTGCTCGGGCGGCTGCGCCGGAATATTGGCGAGAATCCCGCCCGGTTCGTCGTCAGGCGCGACGCGCAAAGAATCGATGTTCTGTCGAAAATCCGCAATCCAATCCGCCAATTCGTGCAGTTGCCTGCGAAATTCTTCCGGCGGCGTGTCGCCGAGCGATTCTCGATCTTGCATTGCCCCAATTTTCGTTAACACCGTGCTTTAGCGCCCTGACTATCGCCAGCAAAAAGTCCGCAACCGCTAAAGCGGTTCGAACGTTCTCTGTCCAAATGCACCCAGCTGAAGCCGGGTCCGGGCGTTGATGAGAACACTGACACAGGCAGGATTGCGCGTGTCACGTCACATCAAAACGCAAAGCCAAAACTGAAATGGAACGCGCCGAAGTCCTCGAATTCGTGCGGATCGGGATTGACGCCGTAATCAAGGCGAATGGGACCGACCGGCAGCTTGTAGCGCAAGCCAGCGCCTATGGCGTAGCGCATATCGTTGAGGCCAACATCCTCTGAGCTTGGCAAAAGGTTGCCGGCATCAGTGAATACTGCGCCCTGTAGTTCACCCAAAATCGGGAAGGTATATTCGACATTAAATATGGTATAAAATTCTCCACCGACAGGATGACCGTGATTGTCGTGTGGGCCAAGATCGCGTTCGCCGAAACTGCGCACTGTTGTAGAGCCGCCATTGAAAAAACGTTCGTCGATAGGGATCTCAGTCGCTTCGTCGGAACCGCTGTTTGTGAGCGAATGAATGATGCCGACACGCCCGCCGAACGCGATTGAGGACTGGCGCAACCACCGCTGAAACGGCGTGCCGGTCGGTTCATCTACTACTACCCCGGGGGTGAGCGGCTTGGGCCCAAATGGGAGATAGTAACCAACACGCATTGTGCCACGGATAAATTCGATGTCGCTGCCGAGTGCGCTCGCTGCCACATCCAAGGTATTACCAATGAGGAACCCACGCGGATTCACGTACGGACTCTCACGCAAATCAAGCGTGTTGGTGAGTCCAATCGTGTCGACTTGATAGTCTTTTGGGCCAAGCAGGAAACTCGGCCTGATCTCTGAGTCGGTTATCTTAACATGCCGTATCGAGAGATTCAGCGCCGCCTCGTCATACTTAGTAATTTTGCGACTCAGCTCGAACCTTCCGCCCAGTTCAAACTTTGTGTATCCGTCGTAATCAAAAGTGAGGGCGAAGGCTCGCGCGGTGAAAACAAAATCTGTGTCGAGAAAGAACGGGTCCTGGTAAAGAAGTTCGCCCCTGTAGCTGCGCTGCGAGATCTCGATCGTTGCGGAACCCGCACGGCCGGTGCCAAACAGATCCCGATCGCCAGCCTGAACACCGGCAAGTGCGCCCTCGTAAGTGTCGAATCCAACCCAAAAACCAAGTTCCTTGCTCTTGGCTTCCTCGGCTGAAATGTCGAGTCGCAAAAGATTCCCATCGACCGGCACCGGCTTGATTTGCAGCAAATTGAAGAGACCGGTCTTCATAAGAGTGCGAAATCGCTCATCGAGAACATCGGGGCTGTACGTCTTTCCGCTTAACCTGGTAAAGCGTTTCGTCACAAAACTCGGATGCAACCGCTGCAGTCCATTCACGGTCACGCCATCAAAGTGATAAACTGGTCCCGGAGAAACTACGACTTGAACCGGCACGCGACCATTCACCGCCTCTTCAGGCGCACCAGTGGCCACTACTT
>WNGK01016461.1_pt1 | contig 16673 bp, 14 predicted proteins | sample 5400601 | NCBI WGS metagenome assembly WNGK01 (sample SAMN13153376, study PRJNA577476) | soil metagenome | isolation source: 60 cm soil or saprolite under Garry oak tree replicate 1 | place: USA:California | collected 2016-06-15
CGCAGGTGGACGAGCTCGCGGCGCCCGGCGGCGAGGCCGAGCTGCGGGAGGCCGTGCTCCGCTACACGCGGGAGATCGCCTTCGCCGCCGCTCAGGTTTACGCCCGCACGGCGGAGGCGCGGGGGGCCTGGGACGCCCGGCTGGAGGCGCTGGTCGTGGACTCGCTGGTCCGCGGCGAGGTGGATGAGGGGCTGCAGTCCTGGGCCTCCGCGCTGAACTGGTCGCTGGCCCCGGTCTCCGTCATCGCCGGCAACGCCGACGGCAGCGAGCCGGAGGGCCTGATCGACGAGCTTCGCGTCATCGCCCGGAGATCCAGGCTTGACCTGCTCGCCGGGGTGCACGGTCACCGGCTTGTTGTGGTGCTCGGCGGCACGGCCGATCCGCTGAAGGCCGCCAGCCAGCTGGCCGGGCGGTTCGGGCCCGGCCCAGTCGTCGTCGGCCCGCCCGTGGCTGACCTGCAGTCGGCGGTCGTGTCCGCCGGAGCGGCGCTGGCGGGCCTGCGGGCAGCCACGGCCTGGCCGGAAGCTCCGCGGCCGGTCGAGGCGGTGGACCTGCTGCCGGAACGCGCCCTGGACGGAGACGAGTCGGCGCGCAGCGAGCTCATCGAGGACGTCTACCTGCCGCTCCTGGACGGCGGCCCGGCGCTGCTCGACACCGTCGCCACCTACCTGGAGCAGGGCAGCTCGCTTGAGGCGACTGCGAGACTGCTGTTCGTGCACCCGAATACCGTCCGCTATCGTCTGCGCCGGGTCAGCGAGCTGACCGGCCTGACCCCCAGCGACGGGCGGGACGCGTTCGCCATCTGGCTCGCCGTGGTGCTTGGCCGCCTCGCACACAAGGCCACCTAGTTGTAGATTCCATACAGATAGTCTGGGCAAAACTTCGTATGTTCCGGCATTCGTATGGCAGAGTTCTACAGTGCAGGCTTAGGGGATGCTGTTGATCGCCGCACCCGGCCAGGGCGCGCAGACCCCCGGCTTCCTCGCCGCGTGGCTGGAATTGCCCGGGTTCGCCGACCGCCTGGCCGCCTGGTCTGAGCTGGCGGGCTGCGATCTCATCCGGTGCGGGACCACGGCCGGCGCCGAGGAAATCAGGGACACGGCCATCGCCCAGCCACTGCTCGTGGCCGCCGCCATCGCCACGGCGGACGAGTTCTTCGGCGGCCTCGGCCAGGCCAGCCGGCTGGCCGACGCGGTGGCCGGGCATAGCGTGGGCGAGCTTGCGGCCGGCGCCATTGCCGGGGTGATCAGCCCGGCGGACGCACTCAGGCTCGTCCGGGTCCGCGGCCGGGCCATGGCCCGCGCGGCGGCAGCCGGGCCAACCGGCATGACCGCCGTGCTCGGCGGTGACGAGAAGGCCGTGCTTGCCGCCATCGAGAACCACGGCCTTACCGCGGCCAACGTCAACGGCGCAGGCCAGGTGGTCGCGGCCGGGACCACGGCGGGACTCGCCGCGTTCGCCGCGGATCCGCCCGCCCGCGCCAGGCTCATCCCGCTGTCGGTGGCCGGCGCCTTCCACACCCGGCACATGGCGCCCGCCGTGGCCGACCTGCGCGCGGCCGCTTCAGCGATCAAGGTCAATGACCCGCAGCTGGCCCTGCTGTCGAATCACGACGGAGCCGTGGTGCGCGACGGCGCGGACTGGATGGAGCGGATCGTCACCCAGGTCAGCGCCCCGGTCCGGTGGGACAAGTGCATGCAGTCGATGACCGGCCTAGGGGTCAGCGCGATCGTCGAACTGCCGCCGGCCGGCACGCTGACCGGCCTGGCCAGGCGCGCGCTGCCTGGCGTGCAGCTCTGCGCCCTGAAGACGCCGGATGACCTGCAGGCAGCTCGCAGCCTGATCTCCGAGCACGGCCAGTCCGACGCGGACAGCCACGCGCCGGAGTGGCGCCTGCTCGTCGCCCCGCTGGCCGGGATCTTCCGGGCCAGCGCGGACGGTGCAACTGGCGGCGCGGTCACCAGCGGCGCCGAACTCGGGCACGTCGAGATGCGCGGCGGCAGCCACCTGGTGACCCCGACCTTCCCGGCCACGATCATCGAGTGGCTGGTCGAGGACGGCGACCCGGTCAGCGCTGGCCAGCCGCTGGTCCGGCTGCAGCCCGAGGACAGCGAGTGAACTCCGGCACCCCGGCGGTGCGCGCCGCCGGGCCGACACCGAGAGGCAGCACCCGGATGCGACTTACCGAGGGCTCACCGGGCGCGCGGATCCTGGCATTCGGCGGCTACCAGCCGACCCGGGTCGTCACCAATGACGAGCTCGCGGCAACGATGGACACCAACGACGAGTGGATCCGCAGCCGGGTGGGCATTGCCAGCCGCCGGATCGCCGGACCGGACGAGACGGTGGCCGACATGGCGGCATCGACCTCGTGATCGTCGCGACCTGCACGCCGGAGGTGCAGATCCCGAACACTGCCGCCACGGTAGCCCGCCGGCTCGGCATCGCCGCCCCCGGCGCCTACGACCTGAACGCCGCATGCGCGGGCTTCTGCTACGCGCTCGCCAGTGCGAGCGACGCGGTCCGCACCGGCACGGCCAGGCACGTGCTGGTCATCGGCGCCGAGAAGCTGTCCCAGTGGGTGGACTGGACCGACCGCTCGACTGCCATTATCTTCGCCGACGGGGCGGGTGCCGCCGTCGTCGGCCCGGTCGCCGACCCGGCGGACGGACCCGGCATCGGGCCGGTCGTCTGGGGCAGCGCCGGTGACATGGCCGACAAGATCTACATCAAGGACCGCAACTCGTTCATCTTCCAGGAGGGGCAGGCCGTCTTCCGGTGGGCAACTACCGCGCTGCACCCGGTCGCCAGGAAGGCCTGCGAGGAAGCGGGCATCGCGCCGGGCGAGCTGGCGGCGTTCGTCCCGCACCAGGCCAACCTGCGGATTGTCGAGGCCATCGCGCGCAAGCTCGGCGCCCCGCAGGCAAAGGTGGCCGACGACATCGTGACCGCGGGCAACACCTCGTCCGCGTCGATCCCGCTCGCGCTATCCCGGATGATCGAGCGCGGCGAGCTAAGCTCCGGGGCACCCGCCCTGCTGATCGGCTTTGGCGCGGGCATCTGCTACGCGGCCCAGGTGATCATCCTGCCCTGACCGACCCGCCTGGGCCCGCGGGCCCAGCATGACCTGCACGCAGCGTCCGGGGCAGTTACCCCGGGGGCTGACCGCCCGAAGAGAAGAACAACACCGAAGTAAAGGAGACAGCAAGCAGATGGCCATGACAGAGCAGGAAATCCTGGCGGGCCTCGGCGAGATCATCGACGAGGTGGCCGGCGTCCCCGCCGACCAGGTCACCCCGGAGAAGACGTTCATCGACGACCTGGACATCGACTCGCTGTCCATGGTCGAGATAGCCGTGGCGGCCCAGGACAAGTTCGGCGTCGAGATCCCGGACGACCAGCTGAAGGACCTCAAGACCGTACAGGACGTCATCGACTACGTCCGGCGCGCTGGCGTATCCGCCTGACCGGGCAGCAGCGCGGCGCGGCGCCGCCGCCACCGTCAGCACGGCGCCGCGTTACCCGACCTGAGGAGTGATGCGCAGTGGGCACAGACCGGACAGACGTCGTCGTCACCGGGCTTGGCGCGATCACGCCGCTGGGCGCAGACGTTGCGTCGACCTGGGAGGCACTGCTGGCCGGGCGCAGCGGCGTGCGTAAGCTGACCGACGACTGGGCCAGCGAGCTGCCCGCGCGGATCGCAGCCTGGGCGGCGGTCGAGCCCGCGACGCTCATCGACCGCGTGCAGGCCCGCCGCCTGGACCGGTGCGAGCAGTTCGCGGTCATCGCCGCGCGCGAGGCATGGGCCGACGCGGGCGCCGCGGAGGTGGACCCGGAGCGGCTTGGCGTCGTGGTGTCGAGCGGCATCGGCGGCGTGGCATCGACGCTGGCCGCCTACGACACGCTCAGGGAGAAAGGCTGGCAGCGGCTCTCCCCGTATACCATTCCCATGCTCATGCCAAACGGCTCGGCCGGGTGGATCAGCCTGGAGGTCGGCGCCCGCGCCGGGGTGCACACGACGGTCAGCGCGTGCGCGTCCGGCGCCGAGGCGATCGGCTACGCGATGGACATGATCAGGTCCGGGCGCGCCGACATGGTGCTGGCGGGCGGGACCGAGGCGGCGATCATGCAGCTGAACATCGCCGCGTTCGCCGCGATGCGAGCGCTGTCCACCCGCAACGACGAGCCGCAGCGGGCGTCCCGCCCGTTCGACAAGGGCCGCGACGGCTTCGTGCTCGGCGAGGGCGCCGGGATGGTGGTGCTGGAGTCGGCCGAGCACGCGGCACGCCGGGGCGCGACGGTTTACGCGGTCGCCGCGGGCGCCGGCTATTCCGCCGATGCCCACCACATCGCCCAGCCGGACCCGTCGGGCGCAGGCATCGTGAGCGCCATCGGCCGGGTGCTTGCCGACGCCCGGATCAGCCCCGACCAGGTCGTGCACGTCAACGCGCACGCGACATCGACCCCGGCAGGCGACGTGGTGGAGGCCCAGGCCATCGCCACGGCACTCGGCAGCGCGTCGGGCGGCGTGGTGGTCTCGGCCACGAAATCGATGACCGGGCACCTGCTCGGCGGCGCCGGCGCGGTCGAGTCGGTCGCCGCGATCCTGGCACTGCGCGACAAGGTGGCGCCGCCCACCATCAACCTGGAGGACCCCGACGACGACGCCGGCCTGCAGATCGTGCCAGAGCGGCGCGAGCTGAGGTCCAGGGCCAGCGGCCCGATGGCCGTCCTGAACAACTCATTCGGCTTCGGCGGCCACAATGTCGCGCTTGCCTTCACTACCGCCTGAGCCGAGCGTGCCCGCCGCACCGAAGGAGACTGACGTGACTGTTCTGGACAGCCGGATTCCCGTTGCCCCGCCTGCGCCGGAGGCATCTCCCGCCCCCGCAGCGGCCGCCCGCACCTCGGGCGGGCCCCGCGATCCCCAGGTCAGGCTTGCGGCGCTCTTCGACCCCGGCTCGCTGGCCCTGCTGACCGAGCCGGACACCAGCGGGGTGCTGGCAGGCACCGGGACGATCGACGGAATGACCGCGGTCGCGTTCGCCAGCGACCCGCGGATCCAGGGCGGTGCCATGGGCGCCGCCGGATGCGAGGCAATCGTCGTCGCCTACGACTACGCCATCATGGCCGGCGCGCCGGTCATCGGGCTCTGGCACTCGGGCGGCGCGCGGCTGCGCGAGGGCGTGGAGAGCCTGCACGCCGTCGGCACCGTGTTCGCCGCGATGACCCGCGCGTCCGGCGTGGTACCGCAGATCTCCGTAGTCCTCGGCGCGGCGGCCGGCGGCGCCGCCTACGGCCCGGCGCTCACCGACCTGGTGATCCTGTCTGACAAGGGCCGGATCTTCGTCACCGGGCCCGACGTGGTGCGCAGCGTGACCGGCGAGGACGTCGATATGGAGCGGCTCGGCGGCCCGGAGCCGCACAGCCGCCGGTCCGGCGTGGTGCACCTGGTCACGGCAACGGACGCGGAGGCGCTCAGCACCGCGCGGCAGCTCGCCTTGCTGCTCGGCCAGCAGGGCACGATGCCCGGATCGATCACCGGCCGGCCAGGTGGAGGCCTGCAAGCGGCACCCGGAGGGCGGCCCGGCGAGGACGGCCAGGGCGAGCTGGCCGAGGCGGACCTCGCCGCGCTGCTGCCCGAGTCCCCCCGGCGCGCGTACGACGTGCACCCGCTGATCAGCGGGCTGCTCGACGAGCCGGGAATCGAGCTGCATCCCCGGTGGGCGCCGAACGTCGTTACCACCCTCGGCCGGCTGGCCGGGCGGACGGTCGGCGTGATCGCCAACAACCCGCTCCGGCTTGGCGGCTGCCTGGATGCGACCTCCGCCGAGAAGGCCGCCAGGTTCGTGCGCATGTGCGACGCGTTCGGCGTGCCGCTGGTTGTGGTCGTGGACGTGCCCGGCTACCTGCCCGGGGTTGGCCAGGAATGGGACGGGGTCGTCCGGCGCGGCGCCAAGCTCCTGCACGCGTTCGCCGAGGCGACTGTGCCGCGCGTCACGCTGGTCACCCGCAAGGCCTACGGCGGCGCCTACATCGCGATGAACTCCCGCGCGCTCGGCGCGACGCGGGTATTCGCCTGGCCGGGCGCCGAGTTGGCGGTAATGGGCGCGGTCGCCGCCGTGCGCATTCTGCACCGGCGCACGCTCGCCGAGGTGCCGGCCGAGCAGCGGCGTGACGCCGAGGCGAAGCTGGCAGCCGAGCACGAGCGCGAGGTCGGCGGCCTGCACCGGGCGATCGAGCTAGGCGTCGTCGACGAGATCGTCGAGCCAGCCAAGACGCGTCAGGCCCTCGCCCGCGCGATCGCAGCGGTGCCGCCGCACCGTGGCCAGCACGGCAACATCCCGCTCTAGCGAGCCGCTGCCCTACCCGCCCGGCAGCGGTGCCGCCGCACCGTGGCCAGCACGGCAACATCCCGCTCTGGCGAACCGCTGCCCTACCCGCCCGGCAGCGGGCCGGAGCCGCGGTCGGCCATCGCCTGGATGTGCGCGGGAACACCGGGCCCGGCTGCGTCATTGGCTCACCATCCCGGCCGCGACCCGCTGGTAGGCGCTCAGCACCAGGTCCCAGAAGGCGTCGACATCGATCCCGGCGCCGACCATGGCGTTGTGCTGCGCGGCCGGAGCCGCGAAATCGGTGACGGTCATTCCGCTGGTCAGCCGCCCGGCGGTCTCGACCTGAACCAGCGCGGGTACGCAGCTGATCAGGTCAGGACGAGTTACCCTGGCCACCGCGCACACGTCATGAACGGCGGGATCGGCCTGCTCGTCCGGCCAGCCCAGCTCGGCCGCCGGCCTGCCGCCTCCCGGCCCGGCAGCCCCGGACCCGGCTGGCCCGGACCCGGCTGGCCCGGACCCGGCTGGCCCGTCGGTGTGGTAGCCGGCCAGGCTGGGCAGCAGCAGGTCGTCGGCCAGCCGGCCGAGGCCGCGCATCCGGTCACGCACGGCAGCGGTCACCCGCGCTTGCAGCGTCACGTCGAGCCCGATCATGGTCACCGTCCAGCCAGCGCTGAACACGATGGCCGCGGATTCCGGGTCCGCCAGAATGTTGAATTCAGCGGCCGGCGTCCTGTTTCCCCGGCCAGCCGAGCCGCCCATGATCACGAAATCCCGGACCAGCGAGGTGAGCGCGGGCTCCCGCCGGACCGCGAGCGCGATGTTGGTAAGCGGCCCGACCGCGACAAGAGTGATCTCCCCCGGTGCGGCGCTGATCGTCTCGATCAGGTAGTCCACCGCATGACCGGGCGCCGGCCCCGAAAGCGCCGCGGGCAGCTGCGCCCCGGCCAGCCCGGTCTGGCCGTGAATCTCCCGAGCATCCAGCCTCGGCCGCAGCAGCGGGCCCGCGCAGCCCGGCACGACTGGCACATCACCCATGCCGACGAAGTCACGCACGCGCAGCGCGTTGGCTGTCGTCTTGTCCAGGCCGACGTTTCCTGCCACGGTCGTGATCCCGCAGACATCCAGGCCGGGGTCGCCGTGCGCGAAAACAAGCGCCAGGGCGTCGTCGATGCCGGGGTCGCAGTCAATGATGATCTTCTGAGCCACGGCGTCTCCTCCTCACGCCGCATTCTCCCCCGGCCGCCTCAGCCCTCACCGCCGCAGCCCCGCCCATCCATGATCCGGAGGCCCGTGGGATCGACGTGCCGGGGGCGGGTGCAGGCCGCGCCGCACGCCGAGTGAGACCGACAGGGCCGGTAAGACACGCGGGGCCGGTAAGCCGGACAGGGCAAGTGAGACGGACGGGACACCCGGTGGGATGGACAGAGCCCGCGAGATGGGCGAAGCCAGTGAGATCGACAGAGCGGGGCCGGTGGGATCGACAGAGCGGGGCCGGTGGGATCGACGGGCCGGGGGCGGAGGCAGGCCGCGCCGCGCGCCGGGCGGTCAGCCGGTGGCGTGCAGCCAGCGCACCGGAGCACCAGCCGCGGCGTGCCGGAACGGCTCAAGCTCGTCGTCCCAGGGCTGGCCAAGCAGCAGCCGAAGCTCGGCCTCCAGCGAGCCGCCAAGAGCCGGATGACGCGGGCCGTGCAGGTCCTTGAGGCCGTGGATCCCGTCACCTGGCGACGCCTCGTCGATCAGCACGAGCCCGGACTCCTGGCCTGGCCCGAACCGGGACTCCGAGCCAGGCCCGAACCGGGATTCCGAGCCAGGCCTGAACCCGGGCCCGGGGTCAGGCCCGAAACCGGACTCCGGGCCAGGCCCGCCGGTTCCTGGCCCGGACCCGGATGCGAGCCCGAACCTCGATGCGGCCGCGCCGGACGCTGAGCCAGATCCAGTGAATCCGGCGGATACCGACGCCGACGCCAGTGTCATGGCGGCGCGCAGCCGCCCCTCCGGGACCAGCACGTCACCATTGGCCGAGATGACGGCGGAGAACGTGCCGAGCGAAGGCGTGCAGCTGTAGCGGACCGCATCGCAGCCCGGACTCGCCTCCTCGGTGACCTCGAACCTGAGCAGGTTCCAGCCGGCCAGCGCGGACGCGATCGCCCCGCCAGCGCCCGGCCGGCCTTGCCAGTTCAGCTCGGCGCGCAGAGCGCCGGGCGAGGCGGGCTGATCCACCCAGGGCAGCGTCACGGGCATACCAAGAACCCCGGCCACTGCCCACTCGATGTGCGGGCTCAGCGCCGGGGGCGCGGAGTGAACCTGCAACACGCCACGTACGGTCACGAGGCCTCCCTGCCAGCGGATGAGGTGCGTCTTCCCCAACGACCTCATCGCCCGCGGGCGACCGGCTACCGACGGCAATGCAGCCAGGTACCGGTGACATTCTGCCCCACTGCCGTGGCTGGCACTAGTACTGCCCCCGGCGTGTCCGCCGTGGCCGGGCCCGGGCCTGCCCGGCCACGGCGAGGATGACGCCTGGCATTCGTGCCCGGAATAGGTGGCTTCGCGGCCTCCGCATGATGTGATAGTCAGGTGATCCCGGCAGAAGGGGCATCGGCGCCGCTGGCCGCCGACCGCAACCTGGCCGGCCGCGACGTCACCGGCCGCGACGTCACCGGCCTGCTGTTCACGGCCGAGATGTACGGCGTCCAGCTGGATCAGCTCGCGGCCGTCTTAGCGGTCAGCGAACCGCGGGCGCGGGCGATCGCTGCCCGCTGGCGCAGGCAGCGGCACGCGGAGTCGGCCAGGCTGGGGCCTGGTGCCCGGTGGATCTGGCTGACCAGGACGGGATTGGCCAGCTGCGGCCTGCCGTATGCGCAGGCGCCGCCAGCCTTATCCAGGCTGGCGCACATCCGGGCGGTTGTCGCCGTGCGGCTCGCCCTTGAGTCCGCGTCCGGTTACCGTGCCGCCGGCGCCCACTGGCGCAGTGAGCGGCGGCTGCGCGCCAGGCAGGGCGGCAGGGTGGGGCTGCGCGAGCACTTGCCCGACGGCGAGGTGCACTGGCCGGACGGCGCGCCGGTCCCGTGGGCGGGCGAATGCTGGGCGGTCGAGGCCGAGCTCACCAGGAAGACCGTCAGCCGGACCGCCGCGATCATGCGCGAGCTGCTGAGCCGCACCGGCGACTATGGCTGCCCCGCCGCCGAGGTGCTGGCCGGCCCGGCACAAGCCGGCCAGGCACAAGCCAGCCCGGCACAAGCCGGCCAGGCACAAGCCGGCTCGGCGCGGGGCCGGGCCAGCCCGGGACGGGCCGATGATCGGCCGCTACGCCGGCAGGCTCGCGGCCCGTGCCGCCGTGCTGACTTACAGTAAGGTCAGGGCAGGTCGAGGATCTTCAAGAGGTCGCGGAGATCCGTGATCGTGTAGTCGGGCACACAATCCAGGTGAACCTTCGTTCCCTGATCGGAATCGAACATCACGGTCTTCATGCCGACCTCCCGCGCTCCGAAGATGTCACGGTGCATGTCGTTGCCGACGTACAGCGCGTTCTCGGCCGCCACCCTCATCCCTTCGAGCGCGAACTGAAAGAGCCGCCGGTCGGGCTTGCGGTACCCGTGGTCGCCGGAGACGATGATCGGGTCGAAGTAGTCGAGCAGACCGACCTGGTGCAGTTCGCCGCGCGCGTAGGCGCTCTGCGCATCGGTGACAAGTGCGAGCGGGTAGCGCTCGCGCAGAACATCGAGCACCTCGCGCACGTGCGGATAGAGACCTAGCCGACGGCGCGAGATACCGCGAGACATCTCGGCAAGGAACAGCGGCATCTGCTTGAGTTTCCCGGCCGGCAGGGTGCGGGTGAAATCCGTCATGTGCCGTTCGATGATGCTGCGCCAGATACCGACGGCGTCGAATTCGGGATACTCCTGCGAACTGGCCTGCTGCTGCTCCTTCATGATCTGGAAATAGAGATCCCGGACCTGGTGCCGGCGCAGGTCTATGCCCTGATACGTGAGGAAGTGCGCCGCGGACCGGAAGATCTGATCCATGCCGTCCTCGGTTAGTATCCTGACCAGGGTGCCGTTCAGATCAAAGACGATCGCTCGGATGTCCATGGTTTTCGGTCAGCATTCCTCTCGAACGACGAAGCGCCAAAATCATTGGTGCTGGCCCAGTGGCGTTCGGGAAAGTATGAGCACCCATGATGCGGAGAAGCTGGCCGTCTTTAGCCGTCCGGGCGCCGTTAGACGGATGATACGTCGTTCATCGCGGCCCGTGCCCGAGGTCGATGTTGGTGTGCGCGATCGGCCCGCCGTCCCAGCCCAGTGTAGGCCGAGTGCAGGCCGCCAGGGAGCCGCAGTGCCGGCCGGGCCAGGGCCGCCCCTCGCGGTGCCGCCCGAGAACATGGGTGGTAGCCCGGCGGGATGGCATGCGCAAGGGGATAACGGCGCCTCCGGCGGACGGTTGATCTAGGCATTCCCCCGTCCTACCCGGGCGCCGTTGCCGTCAGGCGGCTCGAAGCAGCTTCTTCGCCTGCGCCACGAGCCTTCCGCCGTAGTCCCGGCCGATGTAATCGTTCCGCGCGATCCGCAGCAGGTTCAGCGCCATGTAGTACGGCGCGCGTGCGGTAATCGATTCGAACGTCCCCTGGCGATCGGGAAAATGGCAGCTGTATTCCCAGAGGAAATGCCCGATGAACGGCTCCGCACGGTGCCTGTCACCGACGGCGCTCATGAACGCATGCTGGAGCTCGCCTGCGACCCGGCCGACGTCGAACATCCGGTCCCCGCGCCTCATCCGTTCCAGGTCGATCGCCGCGACGTCCATGTCGCAACCGAACAGAAAGTTCGCCGGAGTCGCGTCGCCGTGCAGCCAGACCTGCTGGTCCTGCCACATCCGCGGTCGGTCCCGCCAGCAGTCGCGCAACCAGGAGAACTCGTCGATGTCCCACTGCCCGATGCGGTTGGCCTTCTTGAGCCTGCCGACGACCGTGTCGAAGTACCTGCAATCGGGTTCGAAATCGACGCTCGCCCCGTTGGCCGTCCGGTTGTGCTGCGTGGCGAGGAAGTATGCGAGCGCTTTCAGCCGCCAATAGAGGTGCGCGTCGTGCCGGTGCTGCGTAGCGCGCGTGATCGCGTGGCTGAATTCCTCGCCGGAATAGTATTCGAGAGCCAGCATGCCGTTGATGTCGCGGCTGAAACCCAACGGGCGAATCACGTGGTGCGGTGACCCGACCAGGTTGTACCGGCGCAGCGTCTCAAGCCCCTCGTACTCCCGGCGTGCCATCAAGGCTGCCTTGTCGGTGTCCCATCCGAATCTCGGTCCGTAGAACTTGCAGATGATCTTGGCGCCGCTGAACTTCTCTTCGTAGCCGTATACCACGTTGCTGCCGGACAACCGGAAGACGCGGAACGCTGGCCGCGGCTCGCGCACCGCCATGCGATCGCGGATGATCGTGCTGAGGAAGTCGTGCAGCGGGTCATGACCCGCGACGTATCCGACATATCTACCGTTCATCGGGCCTTTTCCCCCTCGCCAGCTCCGGAGCGACGGCATCGAACAGCGCGCCGTACTCGCTCGTGGTAGCTATCCCCGTGCCCGATAAGAGCGACCAGCCCGATACGCAGATACCGAAACACCCCCTCGATTTCACGCTTGCGTCACATCTCGTTCCCGTACTGTCAAAGCGGGATCATTCGCGCTGATCAGCTTTTCCATGATCGTCGGAGTTCTGGATCACGGGCGGGGTAGATCGCAGCTGTGGAGATGGCGGGGCGGGGTGGCGCTGGAGCAGGCGGCCGACCGCCGCGGTGCACCCGGGCGTTCTATCGCACTGGCCAGCCGGGCACGGAACACCAGGATGCGGACCGGCCACGGGCGAACCGGTGATAGGCCGCTACGCCGGCTGGCTCGCGGTCCGGGCTGCCGCCAGGGTGGCCTGGCGGCTGGCCAGGCTCGCTGCCGCGGCCGCGGCGATCATCGCCGCCGCGCCCGTGTCGGTAGTGGCCGCGGGCGGCGCGGCCGCCGCCTGGCTGCGCGGCTGGCCGCCGGCCCGGCTGTACCGCGCGGCGGCCTGCTGCGCGCCGATGATCGCCGTCTGGCTGACGTTAACCGCGATCAACGCCCGGTCGTGGCGCAGCGTTGCCTGGGCGCCGTACCTGGCCTGGCTGGCGATGTGGCACGACGCCGGGGCTGGCCGCTATCCGGCCGCAGCGGCGGTCATCGGGCCGGCCGCGATCCCGCTCGGCCTCGCGGCCGGCGGCCTCGCCTGGTCCTACCGGATCCACTCGATGGAGACCGGCACCGGCGGCCTGGCACCGGGCTCTGCGGTCGCCTTCGACCTGCGGCAGTGGCGCCATCAGGTACGGACCGCCAGGGCCAGGAGCACCGCCCCCGGCTCCGTGCCGCTCACCGGGCAAAACGGGGCCGTGGTGGCCGGTGCCGTGATCAGGGCCGTCGGGCACCACCCGGGGCTGATCGCCAGTATTCCGTACCCCAGGATGCGCTCGCACCAGGTCGTGATCGGCACCACGGGCACCGGGAAGACCACTCTGCTGCTGCGGCTGTGGGCCGGGTTCATGGCCACCGCGCTGCAGCGGCACGCCGCCGGGTTCGGCCGCCCGCCGCTGCTCGTCGTGCTCGACTGCAAGGGCGGCGCGGACGCCAGGCGCATCGCCGATCGCGCCCGGCGGGTGCTGCGTGCCGCGGGCGCCCGCGGCACTGCCATCTGGCCCGATGAGGCCAGTCTCTCGCTGTGGACGCTGCCGCCGCGGCAGCTGACGACCACGCTGCTCGACCTGATCGAGCACGGCAGCGGTGCGGCCGCCTACTACGCGGACGTGATGGAGGCGGTGGTCGCGCTGGCGGTCGAGGCGCCGTGCGGGCCGCCCGCCAGCGCGGCTGACTTCCTGAGCCGGCTCGATCCCGGCTGGCTCGGTCTCGCCTACGCCCCTGGCGACCATGCCGCCGAGCTCGCCCTCGTCCGCTCGGCCGCGCGGCAGTTCGGCGACATCGCGCTGCGGTTCCGTACCTTGTTCCGGCGGCTCGGCGGCGGCCTGGACGGGCCTGGCGGATTCGGGGACGCCGATGCCTGGTACTGCATCCTGGAGGGCACCTCGGAGATTTCGGTCGCCGAAGGCCAGGCGCGGGCACTGACTGACCTGCTTGCCAGCTACGCGGCCGGGCCGGCCGGCGACAGCCGCGGCCGGGAGATCCTGCTCGCCGTTGACGAGTTCAGCGCGGTTTCTCGGCGGTTGCCGATCTGGCAGCTGTACGAACGCGCCCGCTCGCTCGGCCTGGCCGTGCAGGTTTCCGCGCAGTCCTGGCAGGGACTCGCGGACGACGACGACGAGCGGTACCGGATCGCCGCGGCTGCCGATGGCGGCATCTGGCTGCTCCGCACCCCGCATCCCGAGCCGGTGACCGGCCTGGCCGGAACCCGCAAGCACACCGATACCACCCGCCGACTGCTCGGCGTCCCGGTCTGGGCACACCAGGGGACGTCACGGATCCGCCAGGTCCCGGTCGTAGATCCCGCGCTGATCCGGGCGCTTGACGTCGGCCAGGCCGGCTACATCTACCGAGGCGGCGTGACCTACATCCAGGTCAAGCGGCTGATCGGCGGCCCGGCGGCGCTGGCCGTGCCAACTGCGGCGGCGGCCGAGGCCGCCAGCCGGCAACTGCCCGGCCGGCTTGCCCAAGCGCCGGAGCACGGCCAGGCAGGTCACGGACCCGCGGAGCGCGGACCGGCCGAGCGGGGACCGGCGGATCTGGCACCGCCCGGTACCCTGCAGCCCGCCCGGGCTGGGTCTGCTCCCCCGCCTCGGCTGGCCACCGCGCCGGCCGCGCCGCCGGGTACGGCGCCTGCACCGCCCGCGCCTGGGCGGCAGCTGCCGGACGTCAGCGAGTTGCTTGACGAGGCGTTCGGGGCGGAGGCCAGTCCGTGACCGGCCTGCGCGGACGACGGCGGCCGCCCGATCCGTTCGGCGCGCTCGGCCTGATTGCCCGGCCGGACCTGACCGACGACGATGTCCGGGCGGCCTGGCGCCGGGTCGCCGCCGCCACGCACCCCGACCGCCAGGACGGCGGCGATCCGGAGAGATTCGCCACGGCCGCCGCCGCCTATACCGAGCTGCGGACCCGGTTCGGCCGCGGCGAGGCCCTCGCCGAGGCGGAGTCGGGGCGGCGCGGGGTCAGGCTCCGCCACGGCAGGGCCGGGACCGGCCACGGCGCCGGCGGACCGACGGGTAGCACCGGCGGCGGCAGAACAGCGACCGGCCACGGCGCCAGCGGGCCGGCGGGCGGCACCGGCGGCGGACGCCGGATAGCCGGACCTGGCAGCGGCGCGAGTGCGCCCGGCGGGCGTGCACTGGCCAGCGAAGGATCCGTTACGGCCGGATTTTCCCTGCGGCTCCGCGTGGCCGCCGCGCGCCTGGCGGCGCGAGTCCGCCGGGGGCGGCCGGCCCGGCTCGCGCTCCGGGTGCTCGCCGCGGCCGCGGCGAGCACCGCCGCGGTGGCCGTGGCAGGCGCTCAGCCCGCCGGACCAGCGCTGGTCACCGGCGCGGTGACCTGGCTGGTGCTGACCGCCCGGCAGGATCTGGCACCGCCGGCCGGCTAGCGACTTCAGTGGTAAGTCGTGATCTTGCTGGCGTTGACGCCCGAGCGTGCAGACGGCAGGCTCTGGCCATCACCGGGCAGGTCCTCGCCGAACTCGGCTTCTAGCCGGGATCCGGCCCGGTGGCGACCGGCCTGCCGGGGTCGGTAATCCAGCCGGACCAGGAGCCGACATACAGGGCGGCGGGCAGGCCGGCCAGCGCGAGCGCGAGCACTTCGTGCGCCGCGGTGACACCGGAGCCGCAGTACGTGCCTGCCGGGCGCCCGGCGGTGGCGCCGAGCGCGGCGAACCGTTCGGTGAGCTCGGCGGGCGGCCGGAACCTGCCGTCGGCCGCGATGCTGCCGGTAACGGGCGCGCTCAGCGCGCCGGGAATGTGCCCGGCCACCGGGTCGACCGACTCGGACTCGCCTCGGTAGCGCTCCGCGGACCTGGCGTCGAGCAGGACGCCCGAGCGGGCCAGCGCGGCGGCGCCAGCCGCGTCAATCACCGGCATGCCGCCCGGCACCGCGGTGAAGTCTCCCGGTGGTGCGTCCGGCACGACCGCGTCGACCGGCAGCCCGGCCGCTGTCCACGCGCCGAACCCGCCGTCGAGCACGCGCACCTGCGCATGGCCGAAGTAGCGCAGGGTCCACCAGGCACGGGCGGCAGCAACGGAGTCACCGTCGTCGTAGGCGACAACGGGCCGGCCCGCGCTCAGCCCGGCGCGGCGCATCGCCGCCTGGAATCCCGCGGCGTCCGGCAGCGGATGCCTGCCCCCGGCGCCCGGCGGCCCGGAAAGATCGCGGTCCAGGTCGACGAAGACGGCGCCGGGCAGGTGGCCGGCCTGGTAGCTATCGGCGCCCGGCGGGCCGCCGAGCCGCCAGCGGGCATCGATGACCAGCGGTGGCGCGGTCCCGGCGAGTTCACGGGCCAGCGCAACGGGATCGGTCAGCAGGCTCGCGGCGACGTTCATGCTGGGATAACCTCTCGATTTCTGTGGACAACCATGTCCGGGAATGTCTGGTTCCCATCGCTGACTGTGGACAAACGCCCGATTCTCGGCCCCCGCTCGGGCCCCCGGGCCAGCCAGTCAGCCTCCCGGCAGGCACGCCGGGCGGGCCCCGCATCGGCCGGCCGCTGTCAGAGATCGGCAAACACCAGCTGCGGTACCAGCTGGTCCGCGGTCGTCAGCGAGCCGTGCATGCCGATCAGCGCGGACTCGCGCGGCTCGGTCCTGGTAGCCACCATCGCCCACGGCCCGGCCGGAGCGGCGACCACGTCGCCGATCCGGTCCGCCATCTGCTCGGCTACCTCGCCGAACCAGCCCGCCGAGACGGCCTCCTCCCTGGACGCGACCCAGGCCCTGGCGCCCAGGATCTCCCGCCAGGCGGCGAGCACGTCGGGCGCCGCACCGGGCTCGGCGTAGACGTGCCTGGCCCGCGGCTCGCCGCCGAGCAGCGCCACGCCGGCCCGTAGCTCAGGAATCTCGTCCACGTCGATCCGGTCGTGCGGCGCAACGTCGACCATGCCGTGATCGGCGGTGATGTGCAGCACCGTGCCCTGCGGCACTGCCGAGGCGAGCTGTTCGGCCAGCTTGTCGACGTGGCCAAGCTGGTAGCGCCACGCGTCCGAGGTGCAGCCGCAGTCATGGCCGGTCGCGTCGAGTGCGCCGTAGTAGGCCATCACAAGCGCCTGGTCCGACTCCTTCAGCGCGGCGGCGGACTGGGCGCCGAGCGCGCCGATGCTGTTGGCGGCCCAGTAGTCCG
>WNGK01003623.1_pt1 | contig 16670 bp, 15 predicted proteins | sample 5400601 | NCBI WGS metagenome assembly WNGK01 (sample SAMN13153376, study PRJNA577476) | soil metagenome | isolation source: 60 cm soil or saprolite under Garry oak tree replicate 1 | place: USA:California | collected 2016-06-15
TGGAGAAGCGAAAGCCAGTGTGGAAAAGCTGAAACCCGACGCGATCGCGCCCGACGGCGCGGAGATCTACTTTCGCGAGCTGGGTGCGAAGCGCGCGAGCCTGGTCGAGGTGGTGCTCGGCCCCGGAGGCGTGAGCAGGCCGGAGCAGCATCGAACCGTGGAAGAGATCTGGTATTTCCTGGCCGGTATGGGCGAGGTGTGGATCGGCGGCAAAACCGGGCGCGTGACCGAAGGCTCGACAGTCGTCATCCCAAACAGGGTTGCCGTTCCAGTTCCGAACGCTGGGCGACGAGCCGCTGCGCTTTCTCTGTTTCACATCGCCACCGTGGCCGGGCGATGGCGAGGCAATTCCGGTCGCTGAAGGCGGCCTTGGTGAGCCAACTGTCTGAATGAAGCGCAGCCATGCAGCGGTGCGGCATAAAGCTGGCTGAGCTGCATCTTCATCTCGAAGGCACCGTGCGCTACGAGACCGCGCTCGAGCTGGCCGCGCTTAACGATCTTCCCCCTCCCCCGCCGTATCGCTACTCCGATTTGCCCGGCTTCTTCAATATCTACTTTCCAGTCGCGCGGAGCATGGTCACGGCGGCCGACTTCGAGCGCGTGATTCTCGAGCACGCGGAGGCGATGCGGGCCCAGGGCATCGATTACGCGGAGATCAGCGTCAATCCGTCGCTGCACAAAGGCGTGGAATGGACGGCGGGCATGGCTTCTGGGCGCGATCGCGCCAAACGCGCCGGCGTGGAAATCGCTTGGCTTTTTGAGCTCGTGCGAGGGCTGCCGGGCAGCGAGAACGAATGGGCGGTCGACTTCGCGCTGGATACGGACGGCGTCGTCGGATTGGGCCTGGTAGGCGACGAGTCTGTGTCAGGCGCCGAGCTGAAGCCGCTCATCGATCGCGCCCGCAAGGCGGGACTCGGATTCATGCCGCACGCCGGCCAGGCCGGCGGACCGGAGGTCGTGCGTGAGGCGGTCGACGTGCTCGGCGCGACGCGGATCGCTCACGGAGTTGCGGCCGCCGGCGACGAAGCGCTGATGCGATCGCTCGCCGAGCGAGGGATCTGCCTGTGCATCTGCCCGTCGAGCAACGCCCGCATCGGGTTGAGGCCGGACTATCGAGCGCTGGCGAGTCACGGGATTCCGTTGACGGTCAACACGGATGACCCGGCAATGGTCGGGACGACGCTCGGACACGAGATCGAGGTCGCCGAGAACGACTTTGGGCTCAGCCGCTCAGACTTGATCGAGGCGGCCTGGAAGTACCGGTGCGGCTAGCGCCGGTCGGGGTCGGCCTGAACGATCAGCTGCTTGAGCTCGGCGAGTTCTTGTCGAATCGCCCTCAGCTGGCCGTCGATCGTCCTCTGATGGTCGTCGACTCGAAGCCAACGCGACGTGAGCTGTGCAGAAATGAATCCGAGAAGGCCCAGCCCCACAAACACGAGAGCACCGGCTATCACCTTGCCCTCAGGTGTAATCGGCCTGAAGTCGCCATACCCAACAGTGGTTGCGGTGATGAAGGCCAGGTACACAGCGTCGCCAAAGTTCTGGATTGCATCGTTGTGGCCTTTCTCCACGAGCCAGAGGCCCTCGGACGCACCCAGCCACAGCAGCAGGGCGGTCGGCCACACGATCCATGTGGGCGAGGGCTTGTCTTCCGTGGCGCTGGACGCGGTCGCGACCTCGCGTATCTCGTGGGCGAGGCGGAGAAGCCCGAGCAGCCGGACCAGGCGCAAGAGGCGCAACGGTCCGATGGCGGGCAGACATGTCAAAAGGTCGATCCAGTGATCCTTCAGATACCGAAGGCGCGAGGGCGCGTCCCAGCACCGTAGAGAGAATTCAGCAAAGAACAGGACAGCCAGGACGACGATCACGTCATTGGCGATTCCGGTAATCCCCTCGTCAACCAGCAGCGAGAGCGCCACGTACAGCAGCGTTAGAAATGCCATCGACGATTCCCACGCGAATCGATGACGCTCGACAAAGGCCGTCAGCCGTCCGCGTTCGATCATCGAACGACGGCCAACGTCAGTCGATGTGTCCACTCAGACCTGGTGGTTGATGATCCACTGGAGGTAGAGCACTAAACGCGCTGGCTGCTGCACCAGGTAGACGTCGCGCGATTCCTTTCCTTCGCGGCCGACACCGACGGCGTCCGAATACGGCTCTAGGTGGATCACCTTGGCGATTGGCGTGGACACGTCTTTCTTGCTGCCCATGAAGACCAGCCTCTGGTTGGTCACCACGAGCTGACCGGTGTCGACGCGGCCAAGGGCCTGGCTTTGAACCGGGTGCCCTCGAAAGCTGCTCACGCGGTACCGCAATCCGTGTCCGAGCGGGATGCTGACTCCGTGACTTCCGCCAACGTATTGGGTTCGCGTTGCCCACCTGCAGAGCGTTGCCGGCATCTCTAAGGCCGCGACCTCCTTCGACTTGAGAACCAAGCTTGTGGAGATGGATCGGATGCCGTTGCTGTCTAGATCCGCTTGCACGCCGAGGGCATCAAATCCGAGTTCCTTGATTACGTCTTTCCTGCGCGCTATCTCCGAGCTGAGACTATCGAGCTCTCTTGACACGCTCTCCTTCGCGGCTGCGATCCCGTTCGCCTGCGAGCGAAGATCAACAGCGCGTTGGAGTAGCTGATCTGCGTCGGAAATCCCTGTTGACGGCCCTACGCCCTCGGCCACATCCCGATATCGGTTGTCCAGTTCGACCTGCGCCGACTCGAACTGCTTCTTCAGTCGATTGAGCTCCTGCGAGTCGGTTACGCGGTGTAGCACGCCTCCAAGTCCTTGGTGAGGCCTTGCGCTCACCTCTGAAATCTGCTGCTGCAAGTTGGTCACAAGCTGCCCCAAGCTCCGAGCCGCATCGATCCGACCGGCAAAATCGGCCGACTTCCATTCAGTCTGATGGGCGATCAGCTGCCAGCCGGCTTGTGCCTGGGTTTGGCCCGCTTGTTTCTGAGCGTCGGTTGCCTGCAACGCAAGTTGGTCGACATGCGTCTTCCTGGTCGCCGCGATCTGTTCGAGGTATTCGAGCGCCGCGACAGTAACCGGGCCATCCTCCGTCTGAACGACTGGAAGCGTCGACTGCGTTGTCGCGAGGGCTTCAGTGCTGCTCAACTGCTAGGGACCGCTGTACAGCGAGCGCGCCACGCCGCCATTGGAGCTGCATGCGCCTGAGACACCGCCCGAGTGGCTCCACTTGCCGCTGACACACTGCACGACATAGCCGCTGGTTGCCGTCCAGAAAGTACTGACGCAAGGGCTGAAGTAGACGCAGAAGTTGGAGGGCGGTTTGTAGATCAGCCCTCCGCGACCACAGAAGTTATAGCCCCATGGATTCGCCGGCGCTCCGCACAGGTTGGGGGACGGCGGTGGTGGAGGTGGAGGAGATGGCTTGGGCGACGGCTTTGCGGAAGGCTGCGGTGAAGGGACCGCAGCGGCTGGCGAGGGAGACGGAGCGAGTGAACTTGACGGGCTTGGCGACGGCGATGGAACGGGCGATGGGGACTTGACTGTGACCTGGCTTGCTGTTGGCGAAGTCTTCAGCGCCGACACTGGGGAAGATCGCTCGGCAACAACCGACGAGCTTGGCGACGGCGATGGCACCGGGTACGCCGCGACGAGGGCTATTCCCCCACCGCACGAGCCCAAAAAGACTATTGCCATCGCAATCGCAGCAGTGGTAATCACGCCGCGATGACGCGCGATTCGATAAGCGAGAGGTGTCGCAAGCGCAACCGCGACGCTGGCAAATATCAAAGCCACACCCAAAGTGCTCGGGGCCGACCGAACCCCTTGACTCTGCTCGCCGAAGAAACCCGCGACCGAAACCAGGCTGAGAAGCAAAACCAGCCCAGCCAGCAGCGCGCCGATCCAGCCTATCCAGGCCCAAACGCTCGGCTTCCCGGTGGTTGGGGTTGCCTGGTTCGGCACCCAGCCGGAGCCTGTCCAGCGCCACCCGCCATCCTCGGACACGGCCGGACGCCATTCGCCGCCGTCCCAGAAGTACTTACCGTCGTCAGAGAACTTCGCCACCCTCTCCAGGCCCCAGGGGATTTAAGCACTTGGTAAAGGCGGGCAGGAAAGTTTCTAGTCGACAGCCCTCACCCTGGCCCTCTCCCGCATGCGGGAGAGAGGATCAGTACGGCCTTAGCAGCCCACCCAGCCGAACATCTGCTGGATCTTGATCCGGTCGAAGCCCCGGACTATGGAGTGGTTGCCGAAGCGGAGAAGCGGCACGCCGTCGCCGTCGAGCTGCTCCCATTCGCGCCGAGCCGCCGAGTCGCGGCTGACCGAGCGGAACTCGAACCGGACGCCCAGCTCGTTCAGGAGCTCGGCCATCGCCTTCGATTCCTGGGATTCGTCGGCGCCGTACAGGACCGTGTCGCTGTTGCCCATTCCTGATGGATCAACGCGAGACTAGGCCGGTTTGTGCAATAGAGCCAATTGATTGTTTTGATGTCGGTCATAGACCGGACTGATTGCGTGGCTCGTAGCCCGGTTTCCAGGACGCGACGAAGCCCGGGTTCCGGGCTTTGATCTCCTCCCAGGTCGAGCCCGGAAACAGCTCCTCCAGCGACCGGCGCGTCACGCAGTTGCGGCAGACGGTCCGCGGCTTCTTCGCCCATCCCCCGCACCCCGTCGCACAAGGCTGCACATGGTGATGGCACGCGAAGCACAGCACCATCAGGTTGTCCTCGCCGTCGTCGCCGCCCCGGAGCACCGCCAGCTTGTGATGCACCTGAAGCAGCCGCTCCGACCCCGGGATCCCGCACGCCTCGCACGCGCCGCCGCGGGCGGCGACAAGCTTGCGCCGCCGCCCTACGGTCATCGGCTGGACGGCGGCACGACGGTTGTTGGCGGTCAGCCGGATCGCGCGGATGGTCCTCTCGCCCACCAGCGTTGCGAACGGATCGGTCCGGTCGAGCGAGCACGCGCCACACAGGACCGTGAGGTTCTCGGCGCGGATCGGGCCGTCCTCATCGACGCGGAACACGTACAGCGCCCACGGCCAGTCCAGCCCGCACCTTTCACACGCACCGCAGCACCGGCGCGCCACCACCGCACGGACGCTGGGAGCCAGTGGCAGGCCACCAAACATGCGTTTGCCCTGCCGCAGCGTACATCATCTGCGACATGCTGACAGCGCTCTGGACCGGGTCCCTCTCCTTCGGGTTGGTCGTGATCCCGGTCCGCCTGTACCCGGCGGTCAGAAAGAAGGCGGTCCGCTTCCACGAGATCGACCGCAGCGGGCACCGGATCCGTCACGTCAGAGTCGCGGATCCCGAGCCTGAGCTCGACTACTACGAGCCGCGGCCGGCGGCGGCGCCGTCATTCCAGTGGACGCCAAGCCCGGCGCCGGACCTCCCTCCAGCCGCCGAGGTCGCTTATGAAGAGATCCGAAAGGGCTTCGAGATCGCGCCAGGCCAGTACGTGAGCCTCACCCGCGAAGAGGTGCAGGCCCTCGCGCCGGAGCGAAGCCGGTCGATCGACGTGGAGCAGTTCGTCGAGACCTCGGCGGTCGACCCCATCTACTACGAGTCCCGCTACTACGTCACACCCGACCGCGGCGCGGTCACCGCGTTCCAACTGCTGCGCAACGCGATGCTCGAAAGTGACCGCATGGCCATCGCCTGGGTCACGCTTCGCCAGCGGCGACACCTCGCTGCGATCCGGCCTTATGGCGAGGAGGTGATGCTGCTGACCACGATGGTCCACGCCGACGAGGTGCTGCCGGCGGATTTCTGGACGCCCGAGTCCGGCGCGCCGCCATCGGAGAAGGAGTTGAAGATGGCGCGCATGCTGATCGAGGCGCTCGCCGGGCCCTTCGAGCCCGAGCGCTTCACCGACGAGCATCGCGAGCGCGTGCTGAAAGTCATCGAGCAGAAGAAGCCGATGGAGTCGCCGACCGCGACGCCGAGCCCAACGCGGGTGCTGGACCTGATGGCGGCGCTCGAGGCAAGCGTCAAGGCGGCGAAGGCCGCGCGCGCCAAAGAGGAGAAGGAGCAGGCCAGGGCGGAGCGCAAACGCAAGCGCGGATGACGTTGGACCTCTTCGCGCCCGCGGTCGAGCTCGCGGAAGCGCTTCGGCGCAAGGAGCTCTCGTCCCTCGAGCTCACGCGCGCCTACATCGACCGAATCGGGAAGGTCAACCCGGAGCTCAACGCATTCGTCCTGACCACCCCGGAGCTCGCGCTGTCGCAGGCTCGCACCGCCGATGACGGCCACGGCGGAGCACTCAACGGCGTGCCGGTTTCGATCAAGGACCTCATCTCCGTGGCGGGCTATCCCATGACGCTCGGCTCGAAAGCCTTCGAGCACATGGAGATGCCGGTCGACTTCTTCCCCGTCGCGCGCTTGAAGGAAGAGGGCTGCCCCATCCTCGGCAAGACCAACACCTCGGAGTTCGGATCCCGCCCGACGACGGAATGGGGCCTGTTCGGCGCCACCCACAACCCGTGGAACCTCGAACACACGCCTGGCGGATCGAGCGGCGGCGCGGCCGCCGCGGTCGCGGCGGGGTTGTGCGGATTCGCGCAGGGCTCGGACGGCGGCGGTTCGGTGCGCATCCCGTCGAGCTGCTGCGGAGTGGTCGGCCTCAAGCCCTCGCGTGGACGCATCTCGCCAGGGCCGGTCGTTGGAGAGGGCTGGGCAGGACTTGCGACCGACGGCGTGATCGCCCGCACGGTGGCCGACGCCGCTGCCGGGCTGGATGCGATGGCCGGCCATCTGCCCGGTGATCCTTACTGGGCTGAGCTCGATGGCCGCTTCGCGGATGCCATAAGGCCGAACGGCCGAAAGCTGCGGGTCGGATTCACGACCACCGCCGACGCAAAGGTCCAGGGCGAGGTGGCGGAACTGGTTCGGTCAGTCGCCCGGACGGTTGAAAGCCTCGGTCATGGCGTTTCCGAGGGCGGCCCCGACACCGGACCGTTCCGCGGGCCGTTCCAGCTCATCGTCGTTTCCGGCATCGCGTCTCTGCCCATCCATGACGAATCGCTGCTGGAGCCCTTCAATCAGCTCAGCGTCGCGTTCGCGAAAAATCTCAGCGCGACCGACTACGTGCGCGCGGTCGACGCGATCCGCGTGCACGCGCGCCAGGTCGTGAGCTTCTGGGACGACCACGACGTTCTCATCACGCCGACGCTGCCGCAGACCGCGCCGAAGCTCGGCACTCTCGGTGCGAACCTCGACACCGCCGGCGACGAGTACATGGAGTTCGTCGCGTTCACCTATCCGTACAACTGCACCGGCCAGCCGGCGATTTCGCTGCCGCTGGGCATGGACGGCGCCGGACTGCCGATCGGCGTGCAGCTTGTGGGGCCGCCACGCGGCGAATCCGTGATCCTCGGACTCGCCGCGCAGCTCGAGCAGGCGATGCCGTGGAGCGCCCGCCGGCCTACGTCTATCTAAATGTGACTCGGTGCAACACGTGCGGGCAGCACCCGGCGCTGCTTCACGTGCGTCGGTTCGCCCTTGGTGTTGAAGGGCAGCGTCGCAAGGAAAGTCGGCTGCTGGCGCGCATGCGTGACGGCCTCGAAACCTGAGGCCAGCGCGATCAGCTTCGGCTCGCTGAACGCTGTGCCCATGAACGAGATGCCCACCGGCACTCCGAACGTCATGCCCATGGGGACGTTGATGATCGGGTAGCCAACGATTGCCGCGGGCGAAGAGCTGCCGAAGATGAAGTGGTCGGCGTTGATCAGGTCGGTCGGAAACGCGGGGCTGTCGGTGGGTGCGACGATGGCGTCGAGGGTGTTGTCGGCGAGCAGCTTGTCGATACCATCGGTTGCGCCGATGAGCTGGTCGAACGCCACGGCGTCGTTGTAAGAGAAGCCAAACACTTGGACGACGGTGGGGTCGTCTGAGAAGGACTCGGCGAGGTCGAAGATCTCCTGCGCGAAGAAGGGCATCTCCTTCGCCGCGTTCGCGTTGTTGAAGTCGATCGCTGTCTGCAGGGTGCCGCCCGCCAGCGGGACGCCTGTGCGCGTCGCGAAGTACTTCTTCAGGTCGCCCTTGAAGTCGAAGAGCAGCACCGTGAACTCCGCGGCCCCGCTGTTGATGTCGGAGATGTGCGGGAAGAAGACATCGACGAGCGTGGCGCCGGCCTTCGACATGGCCGTCAGCGAGTCCTCGAACACGGCGTCTGCGTGCGGGCTGAATCCCTCGAATTCCCGAGCGACGCCGATGCGAGCGCCGCTGAGGCCCTTGGGATTGAGGAACTTCGTGTAGTCCGCAGGGATCAGGTTGCGGTTGGTGCTGGTCGCGGGGTCCAGCGGGTCGGGCGTTCGTTGAGCGATCGCCGTGAGCACCGCGGCCGCGTCGGCGACAGTGCGCGTGTGCGGGCCGACGGTGTCCTGGGTGTGGCTGATCGGCACCACGCCGCCACGGCTCGTCAGGCCGACGGTGGGCTTGATGCCGACGACACCGTTCATGCTCGCCGGGCACACGATGCTGCCGTCGGTCTCACTGCCGATGCTGACGGCGGTGAAGTTCGCGGAAGCCGCGGCGCCGCTGCCGGAGCTCGAGCCGCACGCGTTGCGGTCGAGCGCGTAAGGGTTGTTGCACTGGCCTCCCCTTCCCGACCAGCCGCTGGTGGAGAAGAAGGAGCGGAAGTTCGCCCACTCGCTGAGGGTCGTCTTGCCGAGGATCACCGCACCGGCTGCGCGGAGGTTGGCCGCGACCGCGGAGTCGTGGGCCGCGGGTGAGCCGACCAGGCCAAGCGAGCCGGCCGCGGTCTGCATCTTGTCGCCGGTGCCGACGTTGTCCTTGAGCAGGACGGGGATTCCGTGAAGCGGGCCTCGGACGTGACCCGCCTTTCTCTCTGCGTCGAGACTCTGCGCGATTGCCTTCGCGTCGGAATTCACCTCGATGACAGAGTTGACCGTCGGCCCCGCCTGGTCGAGGGTCTTGATACGCGTGACGTAGTAATTGACGAGATCGAGCGAGCTCAGCTGATTGCTCGCCATCGCCGCCTGCATCTGGGCGACGGTCATCTCGTTGAGGTTCGATGGCGCCGACGCAGCCGCCGGCAGGCCACGCACAACCGACAGCGCCGCCGCCCCCGCCACCGCTCCCGCACCGAGCTTCAGTGCATCGCGCCGACTGAGCTCAGAGTCTGTGATTGCCCCCATTTCCCAGCCTCCTCATGGCTAACGCACGATCACATGACCAGTTCACGCTAGACACGATCAGGGGCTGCTGTCAAAGACCGAATCAGACAGGCTTCTTCTTCCGCGCGACGGCTCTCGACTCCGAGATGCGCTTGATCGCCTCCAGGCGCGCGTCCCAGCGGGCGGCGACCCTGGCCATGGCGCGAATCGCGACGTCGAGGTGCTCGGGGCGAACCGAGTAGCGGACTTCGCGGCCGTGACGCGTGCTCTCCACGAGGCCCGCACGGTCGAGCACCGCGAGGTGCTTGGCGACCGCCTGCCGCGTGAACGGCAGCTCCGCCGCGAGCGCCGTGGGCGTGATCTCTCGGTGCGCGAGCAGCAGGTCGAGCACCTGGCGGCGCGAGGTGTCGGCTACCGCCTCGAGCAGCGTCTCTTCGTTCACCGCGCGTGGGCTCACTTCGCGGCCTTCGGCGCGTATTCGCGCACTCGGCCCATGAAGAATTCCCAGCCTTTCGAATGGTCATCGGCGTACTTTGCCTTGATCTCGTCGGACCAGTCGACCTGGTCGAAGCCGCTCTCGACCACGCGCAGGCGCGTATTGCCGTTCTCAGCCCGGAGCGTGAACTCGACGAGCATGGAATTGTCCGGTCGGGCTCTCGTCCCCTTCTCATGAAGCCACCGATAGGCGAATCGGTGCGGCGGTTCGAAGGCCTCGACATCGAGGTAGAAGGTCTGCCCGCTCTCAAAACTCAGCCGGCCGGCCGTTCCGTCGAGCTCGCAATCTTTGGCGAACCATTGCTTGATGTGCTCGGGCTCGGTCAAGACGCGCCACACGTCATCGATGGGCGCCTCGATGAGAACCTCCTTCTCGATCTGGCTCGGGACCAAGGGGAATAGCCTAGCGCAACTTGCGGTTGCACATCGTGTTAGGATACGCAACCATTAGTTGCGAATAGGAGGGAAACATGGAGCATATGGTCGTTTCGCACAAGGACTGGGTGGCGGCGCGGACGAAGTTCCTCGCCGACGAGAAGCAGTTCACCAAGGAACGCGACCGGCTGAGCCAGTCGCGCCGAGACCTGCCATGGGAGCTGGTCGAGAAGGAGTACGTGTTCGAGGGCGGGGGCGGCAAGCGCACGCTGGCCGATCTCTTCGACGGGCGCAACCAGCTCGTGATCTACCACGCGATGTTCAACCCGGCGACCGCCTCACCGCAGACGACGTGGACCGAGGACTCGCCCTGCTTCGCGTGCTCGTTCTGGATGGACACCATCGACCGTCAGGCTGTGCATCTCAACCACCGCGACGTGACGATCGCCGCCGTGGCCATCGCGCCGTATGAGAAGTTCTCAGCCTATCGCGAGCGGATGGGCTGGGACTTTCCGGTCTACTCGTCCGCCGGGTCGGACTTCAATTTCGACTACCACGTGTCGCGCACGCCCCGACAGATGACGGAGGGGAAGGCGGATTACAACTACAGGGAGGATCCGGTCAACATGACCGAGTCGCCTGGGGTCAGCGTGTTCCTTCGCGACGGCGGCAAGATCTACCACACGTATTCCACCTACGCGCGCGGGCTCGACATGCTGAACGCCACGTACAACTACCTCGACCTGGTGCCGAAGGGCCGTGATGAGGGCCCTATGGGCATGGGGGATTGGCTTCACCGCCGGGACGAGTACCCGGCATGACGCTGATGGCGGCCTCGATGGCCGCGATGATGCTGCCGACCGCGGCGCCGTTTTTCTTGGCGTATGGCAGCAAGGCGAGGCGCGCCGGGCCGACCGCGATCGTCGTGGCGATCTACGCGGCGGTGTGGGCAGCGATCGGTGTGGCTGCCTACGTCGTGATGAGCCACGTCATGTTGCCGGCAGGGCTATGGATCGCCGCGCTTGCGGTCGTGTTCGCAGCGCTGTACACACTGGCGCCCTGGAGCAGACGCAGCGGTGCGAGCTGCGGGAAGATGTACCGCGAGACCGCCGGCGATCCAGTGCGCAGCGGTATGAGATATGCGACCAACTGCGTTATCAGCAGCGCCGGCGTGATGGTGGCGGTGGTCATCCTGGGCATGTCCAACCTCGCCCTGATGGCCGCCGCGGCGGCGGTGCTTCTCCTTTTGAAGTGGCCAGCGATCAACATTCCGGCCTGGATCGTTAACTCCAGAAGGTGACGTGGCAGTAAGCCCATAATCGCGCCTGTCACTCGGGCTTAAACCGCGCTCCACCCGCCTGGAGGGCCTATATGCGCCGCACCTTAGGGGTACTCCGCTTGGCAGCCTTGGCTGTCGCGGGCCTCGTCGCGCTCGGCACGCCCCTCCCCACCGAGGCTGCTGCCTCCGGACCGAATTTCATCGCACCCGTCGGCGCTGTGCAAGCGGTGCTGCTGGCAACCGGGACGCACGTCAGGTCGAATCCCGGACATCGATCGACGCCGTTCCGGCCCAAGGATCCAACGGCCCTGCGCGTCGCCAAAGCCAAAGCCCTCGCGGCGGTAACCAGTCCCAGCGGCGCGACCGCGGCTCCGGCCGTGCCTAAGTCAGCGGCTCTATTCAACGGGCTGGACAGCCCCGGCCTGTCGGCCGCGGACCAGGGATACCAGCCGACGCCCCCCGATTCCACCGGCGCCGTCGGCCCCACTCGCTACCTGGAGTTCGTCAACAACCTGGTGGGGGTCTATGACAAGACAAACCTCAACCAGCTCAGCTCGACCGACCTGGCAACCTTCACGGCCGTGCCGTCCGGCCTGTACACGAGCGACCCGCAGATCCAGTGGGATCCATTGGGCAATCGCTGGTTCTACGGCGCGGTCGCGTTCAACGGGAACTTCACCAACAACTACCTGCTGTTCGGCTGGTCGAAGACGGCCGACCCGAGCGACCTGGCGAACGGGTGGTGCCGGTACGCGAGCCCGACCGGCGCGATCATCGCCGACTACCCGAAGCTGGGCCACGACGCGAACTTCGTGACGTTCGGCGACAACCAGTACGACGGCAGCAAGTCGGGGCTTCCATTTGTCACCGCGGACATCTGGGCGATCTCCAAGCCGGCGGCGAGCGTGACCACGTGCAGCGGCTCGGTGACGGCGACGCATTTCGCCGACGCGACCCACGTGCTGAAGAACTCCGACGGCACGCCCGCCTTCACGCCGGTGCCCACGAACAGCACCGACTCGTTCGCGAACGGCTACATCGTCGCGGCGCACGACGTGTCCGTCACTCCGCAGTCGAAGGTGATGGTGTGGCAGATGACGCCGGGCCCGAAGCTGGTGGCCAAAGGCGACATCCCGGTGGGCGCGTCGTACAGCGTTCCGGCCGGCGTGCCCCAGCCAGATGCGCCTTACCTGATCGACAGCCTCGACGGCCGGCTCACGCAGGCGGTCGCCCACAACGACCCATCTGCCGGCGCCGAGGCCGTGTGGACGCAGCAGACCGTGGCCGGCACCGGCGGACGGACCATCGTGCGCTGGTACGAGTTCCTGCCAGGCACGCTGAAGATCCGTCAGCAGGGCTCGCTGTCCAGCACCACTGACTACTTCTGGAACGCGGCCATCTCGCCCTCGATCGCGGGCAATGACGCGATGATCGAGTACAACCGCGGCAGCTCGACGCTGCTCTCTCTGATCGGCGCGCAGACACGCACGAGCTCCACGTCGCTCGGCCAGATGGACGCCGGCGAGGTGCTGCTCGCATCGAGCAGCGCGCCCGACGAGGAGACCGCGTTCGAGACCAACTGCTCGCCTAACCCGTGCCGCTGGGGCGACTACTCAGGCGCCACCCCGGATCCATCGAACCCGGGAGTCGTCTGGGGCAGCAACCAGATCGACGGCGGGGTGATCTTCGGCTTCGCGCAGTGGCAGACGCAGAACTTTGCGATCGCGACGAACGGACCGCCGCCATCGGCGCCGGCGGCGCCCACCGGCCTGACTGCAACCGGGATCAGCACCTCGCAGATCAACCTGAGCTGGAACGCGTCCACCGGCGCCACCTCGTACAAGATCCAGCGCTCGCCTGACGGCAGCACGGGCTGGACGCAGGTCGGCACGAGCTCCGGCACGACGTTCGGCGACACCGGGCTCAACGCCGCGACCACCTACTTCTATCGCGTGATCGCCAGCAACAGCGTCGGCGACTCACCGCCGTCGAGCACCGCGTCCGCCAGCACCGCGACGCTGATCGGGTACACGCAGGCGCCGCAGGGCAGCTGGGTGGGCAGCTACGGCGCGAACGGCTACGCGCTGCTGGGCTGGAACGGGAGCAGCGACCTGGTGTCGCTACCGGGCATCACCCTGACCCTCGACAACGGCCAGCGGTTTGAATGGAGCGGCTCCACCACCGCGGTGCAGGCGCTGCAGAGTCCCGACGCCACCACGCGCCGTGCCGCCAGCTGGTACGACGCGAGCCAGGTGCGCCTGCACCTCACGTTCTCGAGCGCGTTCAGCGGCACGATCCACCTGTACGCGCTGGACTGGGACACCACGGGTCGCCGGGAGACCATCACCGTCAACGACGGCTCGGCTCCCCAAGCCGCGAACATCACGACCGACTTCTCGGGCGGCGCGTGGGTGAACGCGCCCGTCAACGTCGGCGCGGGCGGCACGGTGACGATCACCGTCACGCAGACCGCGGGCTTGAATGCGGTCATCTCGGGCGTCTTCCTGGGCGGCGGACCACCGGCCCCCGCGGCGCCGACGGGCGTGACCGCGACGTCGGTCAGCGCCTCACAGATCGGCGTCAGCTGGAGCGCCGTCGCCAACGCGACGTCGTACAAGATCCAGCGCTCGCCTGACGGCAGCTCGGGCTGGACGCAGGTGGGCACCAGCACCACGACGCCGTTCACCGACTCCGGCCTCAGCCCGGCCACGACATATTTCTATCGCGTCATCGCCAGCAACAACGCGGGTGACTCGGCTCCGTCCGCTACGGCTTCAGCCACCACCGCCAACCTGCTGCCGTACACGCAGGCGCCGCAGGGCAACTGGGTGGGCAGCTACGGCGCCGGCGGCTACGCGCTGCTGGGCTGGAACGGGAACAGCGACCTTGTCTCGCTGCCCGGTGCAACCCTCACCGTCGACAGCGGCACCGACTTCTTGTGGGGCACGACCGGCCTGGTGCAGGCGCTGCAGAGCCCCGACACGAGCACCCGCCGCGCCTGCGCGATCTATGACGCGAGCCAGGTGCGCCTGCACCTGACCTTCCCCGCCGCCTACAGCGGCAACCTCCACATCTACGTGCTGGACTGGGACAGCACGGCGCGGCGCGAGACCGTGACGATCAACGACGGCTCAGCGGCTCGCAGCGCCAACATCACCACTGACTTCTCGCAGGGCGCGTGGATCAACCTCACGATCAGCGTCGCCGCGGGCGGCACGGTGAGCATCACCGCCACACAGACCGCGGGCGCCAATGCGGTGATCTCGGGCATCTTCCTCGGTGACGGGCCGCCGGCCCCGGCCGCGCCGACCGGCGTCAGCGCCAGCCCGGTGAGCGCCTCTCAGATCAGCGTGTCGTGGACCGCATCGAGCGGTGCCACCTCGTACAAGACGCAGCGCTCGCCCGACGGCAGCGCGGGCTGGACCCAGGTGGGCACGAGCACCACGACGTCGTTCACAGACTCCGGGCTGAGCCCCGCGACCAGCTACTTCTATCGCGTGATCGCGAGCAACAACAACGGCGACTCGCCGCCATCAAGCGCCGTCTCCGCCACCACCGCGAGCCTCCTCTCCTACAGCCAGGCACCGCAGGGCAACTGGGTCGGCACGTACGGAGCGAGCGGCTACGCGCTGCTGGGCTGGAACGGAAGCAGCGACCTGGTCTCGCTGCCCAACGCCACCCTGACCGTTGACAGCGGCACCGACTTCCTGTGGGGCGGGACCTCCGCGGTGCAGGCGCTCGAGAGCCCCGACACCGCGACCCGCCGCGCGTGCACGATCTACGACGCCAACCAGGTGCGGCTGCACCTCACGTTCTCGACAGCGTTCAGCGGCGCCATCCACCTGTACGCGCTGGACTGGGACGGCCTCGGCCGGCGCGAGACCATCACCATCAGCGACGGCTCCGGCCCTCAGACGGCCAACATCACCACCGACTTCACCCAGGGCGCGTGGGTCAGCGCGAACATCAACGTCGCGGCCGGCGGCACGGTCACCGTCACTGTGACCAACACGGCCGGGACCGCCAACGCGGTGCTGTCGGGAGTCTTCCTGGGCTAGCTTTCGACCCGTTTGGCGCCAAACCCGCGCCTCATTCCGAAAGCAAGGGCCTGTTTGGCGCCAAACGTGGGCTATAGCAGCGACGCGTAGAGGTCGGCGGTCGTCCTGGCGATCGCGGGCCATTCGAAATGCGTGAGGACTCGCTTGCGCCCGGCCTTCCCCATCGCCCTGGCGCGGACTGGGTCGTCGAGCAGCTGGTCGATCCTCGCAGCAAGGGCCGCGGCAAAATCGTCGGGGCGGCCTGCTTCGTAGTCGATCAGGAAGCCGGTCTCACCGTCGACCACGATCTCGGGGATACCTCCCACTCTTGAGGCCACCACGGCCGTCTCGCACGCCATCGCCTCCAGGATCACGAGCCCGAACGGCTCGTAGATGGACGGGCACACGAAGACTATCGCGCTCGAGTGGAGGGCGATGAGGTCCTCGCGCGAGATGTAGTGGTCGATCCAGACCAGGCTGCGGCCCTCGGCGCGCACGCGAGCAGCCAATGCGTTGACCTCGGCAGCGATCTCGGGTGTGTCCGGGCTGCTGGCCGCGACGACGAGCTGGTGCTTCGGGTCGAGCTTCAGCGCGGCGGCGAGCAGGAGCGGCAGGCCCTTCTGCCGGGTGATGCGGCCGTTGAAGAAGGCGTAGGGCCGCGAGCCGTCGACGCCGTATTTCGCGAGCGTCTGAGGGGACTCGCGGCGGCTGTAGATGTCGGGGTCGATGCCGTTGTGGATGACGTGCACGCGGTCGGGCTGCACCGCCGGGTAAGTTTCCAGGACGTCACTGCGAACGCCTCTGGACACTGCGATGACTGCGTCCGCGGCCTCGATGGCGGTGCGCTCGCAGAAGAGCGAGAGGGCGTAGCCGCCGCCGAGCTGCTCCTTCTTCCACGGGCGGAGCGGCTCGAGGCTGTGGATGGTCATAACGTGCGGGATCGACCACATGAGCTTCGCGAAATGGCCACCGAGGTTGGCGTACCAGGTATGGCTGTGGGCCAGGTCGCTGCTTTTGGCTTTCGCGGCCATGGCGAGGTCGATGGACATGGCCTGCAGGGCGGCGGCCTCGGGCTTGGGCTCGCTGAGGCCCTCCCACGGTTTGTAGCTCTCGACGTTGGGCTCGTCGCGGGGCGAACCCCACGCGTGAACGGTGACGTCGACCAGCTTGCGCAGCTCGCGCACCAGGTACTCGACGTGCGTGCCCGCGCCGCCGTAAACCTCGGGCGGGTATTCGCGCGTCAGGACGGCGATGTGCTTGCGGTCGGGCGTCAATCCGGCCGGATTGTATTGCGGGTCAGGCGGCCAGTCAGGCGGGCCTTACCAACCCCATTCGCGTGCGTAACCCGGCCTCTGCGAAACTCAATGTGAGTG